>Ga0068714_10000019_pt1 | contig 340487 bp, 306 predicted proteins | sample MTBNYHSulfiMetaG_FD_62988 | JGI IMG/M metagenome (GOLD analysis project Ga0068714, IMG submission 62988) | Enrichment culture microbial communities from rom New York Harbor, USA that are MTBE-degrading - MTBE-NYH (New York Harbor Sulfidogenic)... | ecosystem: Environmental > Aquatic > Marine...
TGCTGCAATAAGATCAAAATCATACTTTTCCTGGGCCATCTTGATTGCTTCGATAAAGTAGCGACGCACATGGCTGCTCCGCATAAGGTCCTTTTTCCCGTGACACCGGGACCAGCAGTGGTGGGTATTGCCCTGGGAGATATTTCTTGGTTTTCGTGACATGGAGATATGCTCCTTTTATATAAAAGTCGTTTTATTAATTAAACGAAGGAGCGGTATGGGGATTGAATAAAATTTGCTCTAGCAAAAGGGGTCAGAGCATTTATTTTTAGAAAGAGGCTCTGACCCCATTGGCTTTCTACACAGACAATGTTACCCTTAAGGTAAAAATGTATCATCAACTTTTTTTAGTTGAAGGGAATACCAGTCAATATTGCGTGTTATATACATAACAACTCCCAGTACTATGAAAAGGGCAAGAGATCCCAGGAGCAGTGTATAATCCTGGTTTTCAAGTAAAATAAAGAGATAGCCATAGAGACAGGTGAGGAAAAGAGCCATGAGGCCACTTCCTTTTTTATTTTTTAAAATAGTCCTGCTGTAACCCCATATCATACCTATTACACCGAGACTGGAAATAATATAGGAAATGATAAAATTCATATGTTCCGAAAGGGATAGAAAGAGAAGATAGAATATGCTCAAAGCAAATCCAATGAGAAGATACTGCAGGGGATGTATAGAAAGTTTCATGAATATTTCAAAAAGGAAAAAAGTCAGGAAGGTTAGGGAAATAAAGAGGAGGCCATATTTTGCTGCGCGCACGCATTTCTGATAAAAATCCACGGGTTGATAGAGTTTTACACCAAAGGAACTTATTGCAATTTCTTCTTCGGGGGGACAGAGCCCGGTCACCCACTGCTGGGGATAATTTCTACCGAAGTATGATATATTCCAGAGCGCCTTAAATCCTTGTGATGTAACCTCCCTGCTATCGGGAAGATAAGCACCGTCAAAACTGGGGTGGCTCCAGGATGATTCCAGTTCAACAATAGTTTCTTTGCCAAGAGGGATAAAGGAGAGAGATGAACTCCCCTGAAGCTCAAGAGTAAAGGCAAAATCAATACTTTTTGTCCATGTTTTTCCGGGATTTCCAATGCGGGCATGTACTCCCGAGGTGAGGAGATCAGCATTGTTCACTCCTGGTTTGAAGGGGACAGAGCCCTTTCCCCATTTAAGGACTACTTCCTTCTGAATTCCCCGGGTATCAGGAATTCCCACGGAAAGAAAAGCGTCATCCCACATGATATTCTCCTCGGCGACATGAAATTCGCTAAAGTCAGGACGATAAAAGGTCCCTGAGAGGTGCAGGTTGTTGAGTCGATAAAGAATGACCTCGTAAAGTCCCCGGGAACGGGTCTCGGGTATAATGCTTCCTGATATATGCAGACTCTCGGGTAGAAAGCTGGCTTGGCTTATCCTCATTCGTCGGATATTTTTTTCATCGACATAATAGGATTTGAAAGGAATGGTTAGTATTGGCCCCTGCAGGTTTTGGACCTGCCCCCACTTGGAACTTACTTCACTTATAGCCTCATCGCGCCGTGTTTCCCGCTCCTTAACCAGATCCAGTACCATGTTCAGCGGGATGAGTAGCATCAGGATGAGGAAACCCATAAGAATTATTTTTGACGGTAAAGAATTTTTGAACGGTGTTAATGTCATAGAATATCTCCTTGTTGTAATGTAGATATATTTTTGTTTAACGGCTCTGACCCTTTCGGTCGAGATAAAACAGCTTTAATCCTGCGAAACCAGAATTATCAATATTAAGCTAGGGAACCTGTGTGAAAAGAGTATGAAGTCTGTGTGATGACGCGGTGAAGAGTTATTTTTAGTTTGATGTGGGGAAGGAGGCGAGGACCGTAACACCCCGGTCATCATTGTTGTATATGATGATCTTACCATTATGAAGGGACAGAGCCTCCTTAACGAAGGAGAGACCCAGACCTGTACCTTTTTTTCGATTATCGGGATCGGGCAGGGAATAGAACTTATCGAAGATTTTATTCATGGCATAATCGGGGATTCCCGTACCCTCATCGATAACGCTGATATCGAGAAAAGATCCGCGTCGTGACGAAGTAACGGTAATGGTGCCGCCATGAGGTGAAAAATTGACGGCATTGGATAGGATATTCATGAGGGAATGAAAAATAAGGAATCGTTCTCCTCTCAGTATGTGGCTCCTATCGATATCAAGGACTATGCTCTGACCCCCTTTTTTAATGATGGGTTCCAGGCTTGCAAGAATTTCCTCGAGGAGGGGCAGAGCATGTACATCCTGTACGTCACGGAGCTCGCGACGGTTTTCCAGGGACGACAGCTGCAGGAGGCGGTTTATGAGCTTCAATATTCTGCGTGCCTCATGAAGTATGGTGCCGGCAAAGCGGATCTGCTGGTTTACGTCCATATCCTCAGTGAGGAGTTCGGCAGAGGCGATGATGGATGAGAGGGGGCTCTTCAGCTCGTGGGTCAGGGTCTGCACATAGTGTTCGGTATATTTTCTACCCTCCAGTTCATTTTTCATATCCTCGAAGGATTCTCCCAGCAACCGGATTTCCTTTCCTGAGAGGCGCGGCAGCGCAGCGCGTTTCTGCTCTTTCAGAGACTTGATATAACGCGTGAGTTGCATGATGGGCCTGTTTATCCACATGGAAAGAGCAACGCTGAGGAGGATAAAGACGAGGCAGAGCAGTATCAGCGCCGTAATTATTTTCTTTCTGGCCAGGTCCATGAACATGGAAACACTTTGCTCCGGTTTCACCACGGTGAGGACGCCTATTATCCTGCTACGGTGCGTGACAGGCGCCGCCACATAGAGGGAACTGCTCGAAGAGTCCTGGGGATCGAGACGAGTGGAGCGGGCGCCGTATTTTCCCCGAAGCGTGTTATATACATCGTTCCAGCGGGAGTAATCCTTGCCCACGTCGCGCCCATCCCTGGAATCGTAAAGAACTATCCCGCGGTGATCCGTGACGTATACATTGATCTGGATGCCGCTTTTCCGGAAGGCATATATCCGCGCCGAGAATTTTTTCCGGAAGGCAGCGGTGAACATGGAGCGCAGATCTGTGGTGTCGATGCGGTTGTCTTTTATGCGTGTCTCCAGCAGGGAGGCCAGGAGGTGGGCCGTATCGATCATGGACTCCTCAACGGTCTCCAGGTATCGGGGCCTGATCTCGTTGGCGATGAAATCGGCCAGGAAATAAAATCCCGTTGCGAAAATGACGAGGAATCCCAGGAGAAACCTGGAGCGGATGCCCATGCTCATGGGGAGTCCTTCAGGGCATAGCCTACGCCGCGGTGCGTTTCTATGGGATCGCTATCCTCCCGGACATTTTTCAGCTTGGCTCGTATGGACTTGATATGGGCGTCCACGGTCCTGTCGAAGCTTTCCCCGGGCTCGTCCCATATCTGTTCCATGATCTGCTCGCGGGAGAAGACCCATCCCGGGCGGCGGATCAACAGGCAGAGAATTTCATATTCATAGCGGGAGAGGGGCAGGATAGCGCCATGGTATGAGATTTGCCTCCTGTTCGTGTCAACGGTGAAGGCCGGGGTCAGAGCCTCCGATGGGGAAGGGGCGCCGAATCCCGCCGTTCTGCGGAGAATGGCCCTTATGCGGGCCGTCAGTTCCCGGGGGCTGAAGGGTTTCATCATATAGTCGTCGCCCCCCAGCTCCAGACCCAGGATTCGGTCGATTTCATCGGTGCGGGCCGTGAGGATGAGGACCGGAACATTCCATGATTTGCGTATTTCTCTGAGGATATCAAAACCGTTCATATCGGGAAGACCGATGTCCAGGATGACCAGGCTGATTGCTCTGTCCCGGAGAATATCGAGCCCCTGGCGGCCCGTTTCGGCCCGGAAAGGGGCAAAACCTTCGGTGGACAGGGCATACGTGATGGTATCGGCTATGCCCGTTTCGTCCTCGATGAGAAGTATTGTCGGTTTCATGAGTGGGTTTATATCGCCCCGGTCTCCCGATGTCCAGAACAAAATGGCATATGTTGTCGGGAAAAAATCAGGCATATCAAGGGGGTCAGAGCCTGGTGGCGATATTTCCGGTCAACCAGTGGGATTGGCGCATCAATTTTATCAATTCCAGGGAAAAGGGTCAGAGCATATATGTTGATAATACCGGGGTCAGAGCGAATTTCCTAAAATCAGGGGACAGAGCTCCGGTTTCAGCAGTTCCGGGGTCAGAGCATCTCCCGCAGGCGGGGAAGGAACAGGTAGACCAGAGATTTTTTCACCCATTCGTAATAGGCGTCGCTGCCGGGCTCCAGGGAGAGCATGCCGGCATGGGTCCCCTCGGACCCCAGAAAATTTATAACCAGGGAATTGAAACTGCTGGTGAAGATAATCACGTCTTCGTTGGAGCAGGAAGGCTTGAGCGTATTGGTAAAGGTTCTGGCATGTAGTTCAAGGAGTTCCAGAAAGTAGCTGTAGCCGGGAATATCGGAAACACTGTCGGCCTGGGCGAGGTTCAGGGCAAGGATACGGAATATCTCGGGATGCTCTTTATGGTGTCCGATGAGCTTGTCCAGGTACAGGGGAAAGGCTTTTTTGATGCTCTGACCCTGGAGTCCGGCGTACCATTCCAGGTTCGCGGCGTAGACCTTTCGGCAGATGAATTCAGTAACGGCCTCGAATAGGATAGCTTTGGTGGGGAAATAATAATTGATGAGGGGGTGATCAAACTCTCCCTCCTGGCCTATCATCCGCATGCTGGCAGCCTGGTAGGGATGCCGGGCAAAGACTGCCATGGCTGCCTGGAATATCCTGTCCTTTGTTATGGTTCCTTTTTTCTTATTACTGCCCATATTGTTATCCGTGGATGCTGCTTGGTGACAGGGGAGCAGAAATACCGTGAATTGTCAAATTTATTTAACGGTTGTAAAATAATATTGACAGCGGTGGGTATGCGGTATAATTTTACCGATCGGTAAAAACAGCAGAGGTGACACATGGAAAAAACATTATATGAAAAAGTTCGGGAAAAGCTCGATACCTACTCAGTGGGAATGAATGCCACGCCCGACGGCGTGGAAATGGATATACTGAAAAGGCTCTTTGAACCTGACGAGGCCGCCATCTGGCTTCACCTCACGGATAAACTCGAACCGGCACGGGTCATCGCGCAGCGCGCTGAAAAAACTGAAGAGGAAACTAACGTCCTGCTTCAGGCTATGCTCAGAAAGGGGCTCCTCTTCGGTAAGAAAACCGGAGGAGGATATTTCTATGCCCAGGCCCCCTTCATGCATGGACTCTTCGAACACCGGGCCATGAACATGGACGCTGACCTGGCGAAGCTTCTGGACAGGTATTTTTCCGGAGCCTTTATGCCCAAGGACCGTTCTCTGAGAACTATTCCTATCGGCAGCGACCTCAATGCGGATAAACCGATCCTTCCCTTTGATGATGTGAAAAATATAATTATGAAAAAGGACAGGATCGCCGTGTTCCCCTGCGCCTGCGCAAAGCACCGCGAGGCCCTGGGCGAAGACTGCTCCATGCCGACCGAGGTATGTATGGCCTTTGACTTCTATGCCGATTTCTATGTCAATGAGCTGGGCTGGGGCCGCTGGGTCGGCCGTGAAGAGGCCCTGGCTATCCTTATCGGCGCGGAAAGGGCTGGACTGGTGCACCAGGTGGGAGGAAATACGGGGAACACGGAATGCATATGCAACTGCTGCGGCGACTGCTGCGGCATACTCAGGTTTTACAAGCGCTTCCCGAAACCGGCGCTGCTGGCCGCCACGAATTACTTCGCTGTCCTGGACCAAGAACTGTGCACGCAGTGCGGTGTCTGCATTGACCGGTGTCCCATGGATGCCATATCGGACGGCGAGGGAGCAATGCTGGTGAACCGGGACCGGTGTATCGGTTGCGGGCTCTGCACGAGTACCTGCCCGACGGTGGCCCTGGCGCTTGAACAGAAGGCCGATGACAAGGTCTTCGGCCCTCCGAAAAAGTTCCGCTTCATGCGTTCCTCGGAGGAATTCGAGGCTGATGTGACCGGAGCCTGATAAGGCCGCACTGCCGATGCAGGGGAACCGGACTGTTCCTATATCCTGAATTTTTCCATGAGGGCCTGGAGTCTCATCGCATGGGCCGACAGCTCTCCGGAAATGGAGACCAGTGACTGCGATGCCGATGCGTTGGACTGGGCAATCTCATTGAGCTGGACCATGCTGTCGTTAATCTGTTGAATGCCCTGTTCCTGCTCACCCGAGGATATGGTGATTTCACTGGTGAGCTCCGATGTCTTCTGTATGTTGGGGATAATCGTGCCGATGAGCGAACCGGCCTTTTCTGAAATGACCAGACTATCGTCCGCCAGGGCGCTGATTTCCTGCGAGACCCTCTGTGATTTCTCCGCCAGCTTGCGCACCTCGCCGGCGACAACGGAAAATCCCCTGCCGTGCTCACCGGCACGGGCCGCTTCGATGGCCGCATTCAGGGCAAGGAGATTGGTCTGATAGGTGATGTCTTCTATGAGTTTGATTTTATCGGCGATGTTTTTCATGTATTCGACGGTGGAGGTCACGGCCTTGCCGCCTTCAACGGCCATGGCTGCAGTCTCACCGGCTATTGAATCGGTCGTTTTCGCGTTGCCGGTATTTTGTTCTACTGTTGACCCGATTTCCTCCATGGATGAGGATATTTCCTCAACGCTGGAGGCCTGGTTCCCCGCGTCACCGGCCAGGCGATGGGCATTGTTTTCCAGTTCCTTATTGATGGATGTTATCTGACCTGCTGAACCCTGTATCTCGGCTATCATTGCCGAGAGCTCGTCGAAGAAACGGTTAATATCCATAACAAGGCGTCCCGCCTCGTCCATGGCCGTGGCCCCGCTCCTCATGGTCAGGTTGCCGCTGCTGAGATTGGCGATGCTTACTCCGATGCTGTTGAAGGCCTGCAGCACCGATCCGGGAAAGGTATAACCCAGGATGACGGTGACCAGGTATGCCGGTAGTGAGAATATGAAGAGCCACAGCCAGAACATGCCGAATCGTCCCAGCCGGGAGGATAGGGGAGAAGCGCTGACCAGGATAATGCCGCCGCCCACGGGCGAAAAGGATATGACCCGGTCACGGCCGTTCTCGAAGAAACCGCCTGTTGTACCGCCCGACACCTCACGGCGGATGATATCGTTGAAAATGTTCGCGCCGGGGACATACAGGTCCTCGCCGCCCGTTTTAAAAATACTGGCTCCCTTTTCATCGGCGAGGTAGAAGGAGTCGCCGCTTTCCGGTGATATCCCCCTGAGATATTCACCGCAATGTGCCGAGGTTATATCTTCGCCGTAACGGTTTTTCATGTCGCTGATCAGTATCCTGTTCCGTTCCAGGGAACCGGATTGCAGCTCATTTATGGTCTGGTTTATGCCGGTGTAAAAGGCCATGCCGCCGATCCAGGCCATGAAGGCCATGGAGATGAAGCCGAAGGCGATAAAGAGCCGGTTACGGATGCCCATGTTTTTTGCCGCGATGGGAAGGTTTCTTTTATAGGCCGCAAGACTCAGGGTCTCGTTGACCGGAGCGTTTATCATGAGGAATGTACCCATGACCAGAATGGGACATACGAATGAACCGGCCAGGAGACCCACCATGAGAGACCAGGACCCCAGGGGGCCGATACCCGCTGATTTCCAGAGGAGCAATGTGGTTAGTATCGAAAGGGCGGTGAAGACCAGCAACATTGTTGTCCCGAAGGCGGGAAGGTTTATGCTTATGCGGAGAGTCTTCAAAAGGGTCTCGTCATCGGGCGCTCCTCCCTTCAGTATTTCCTGATGGACGGTGTTGATTCCTGAGGCCCTGAAATAGAGTATGAACAGGGCTGCTATGAGAAGGATGAGCCAGGGTATGAAACCAAACAGGCTGAGTTTTGTCCGCAGTTCCGGTAAAATGGGCGTAAGATAGAACACCGAGACGAACCATGTAGCATCGATTATAAGCCACAGCGCGGCGTAGCTTGCCGTAATTTTCGATATATATCCCATTCTCAATCCTCCCTGGTATGCTGGTCTTGAAAAGACAGTAGATTTCATAAGTATAGTGCATACATTGGTCATCTGTCAAGGGGAGGAATAAATATTTCTTTTCATAATATGGCATCATGATAGATTTGGTATAGTATGCTGTAAATGGCAGAAAATTCATTTTATGCAGGGTAATCATACTCATGGGCTGGATATTGCTGAGCCTCAACGCGGCGTTCTTTTTCGCCCTGCGCTACGTGGTAATCAAGAAATACCTTCCAGGCGTGAGCAGTGTTGTTCTGGCCTTTACGGGCAGGCTCACCGGACTGGTAATGCTCCTGCCTCTGCTTCTGTGGCAGGATGCCCCTGTTGGAAATGTGTTTCTATTCTGGAGCGTCGTGGCCGCAACGTCAATCCTCACGGCCGCGGCCTCGCTCATGCAGCTCCATGCCGTGAAGAAACACGATCTTTCATCGTCCATACCCTTTCTGTCTTTTGTGCCCCTATTCATGATCGCCGGTGTGTATGTTCTTTTCGGGGAAACTCCCACGCTCCGTTCCCTGGCCGGGATCGTCATGCTGGCCCTGGGCGCCTATGTTCTGAACATGGAACGGGGCATGGCCCTGACCGCCCCATTCAGTGCCCTGGCTGCAAACCGCGGCGGCATGCTTTTTCTCGGTGTGGCACTCATTTTCGGCGTGACCACGAGCCTGGACCGCGTGGCCATTGACACGGCAGGCGGAGGAGGCTTTGCCTATTCGCTGTACTGGCATCTCTTTTCCGTAGTGCTTTTCGCCATGATATTTATGAACAGGGCGAAGGCGCCGGGCTATGTAAGGGAAATAAGGAGGAGCGTTGTGCCTCTCGTTGTGCAGGGGGCCTTTTCCATTATCGCCTTCTATTCCCAGATGACGGCCGTGGAGTTGGCGAAGAACGTGGAGGCCAATGTGATTTATGTGAAGGGACTGACCATGATGCAGCTTTTTATAGGGGTGATGTTCGGAGTCACGCTATTCGGCGAGAGGAACGCCCCCTCGCGAATAGCGGGTTCTCTTCTGATGATAGGCGGTGCGCTTTTTATGATGCTGTTCCGGTGACCCCTATTTCTTGTCCAGTCCCAGGAGTTCGGAGATGTTCTTCCACGCCGCGTTTCTTTTCTCGGAATAGGTCTTGATGTGGGCCTGCTGACCTGTCAGGATATAGTTTTTATATCCGCTGGCTTCGCCGATGAGGAGCTGGTAGGTTTCGATGAGCCTGTTCACGAATTCCACGTCGGGCGGTGAGAGCACGCCGGAAGAGAGAAGCTTGTTGAGCTGGTTTATGGCCGTTTTGGATATGCCCTCGTATTCCTCGAGCATCTGCACGGAAAAGTCATTTTTATACGTCTTGTTGGCGTGCCCGTCAGCAAGGGTGCCTATGGAAGAATAGGTGAGATAGATGCTGTGAGCCGACAATACACCGACGGTTTCCAGCAATAACGCCGTGGTTTTGTCATCGGCATGAAGGCTGGAGAGCGGTGTCATGAGCAGAATAAGCGATGAAATAAGTACGAGGCCGGTTTTTTTTATCATTGGGAGTCCCCCTGTTAATAGTTATAGAAAAGAGATTCTCATAGTCAAGAATATGAATATACAATACCGATGAAAAGAATTCAACAATATTTCATTGCGCCGGCGGGAAGTGATGATTTTTTTTATTGTCCGGATTCTTCAGATTTTCCATGATCCGGCGCACATCGCTGCCGCTGGGATTCTGGTAAAGGGTGAGGCCGAATGAAGGGGCCACGGCGATTATATGATCAAAGATATCTGCCTGGATCTCTTCATATTTTACCCAGTCGGTATCGGCGGTAAAGGCGTATATTTCAACGGGGATGCCGTATTCGCCGGGGTCCTTGTGGCGCACCATGAGGGTCATATCCTGCCTGATTCTTTCGTGATGTTTCAGGTACTCCGTCACGTATACCCGGAAGGTTCCCAGGTTGGTCAGATGCCTTCCGTTGATCATGTCCGAAGGGGCTATGCCCAGTTTTTTATTATAACCGGCGATCTCCTTTTCCTTTCCGGTAATATACTCCCCGAGATAACGGATTTTTTTGAAGCGCGTCAGCATGTCCCGGTCACAAAAGCGCACGCTGTTAACATCGATATAGACGACGCGTTTTATTCTGCGGCCGCCGGCCTCGCGCATGCCGCGCCAGTTGATAAAGGACTCGGCAATGAGGGCGTAGGTGGGGATGGAGGTAATGGTCTTGTCGAAATTCTGCACCTGCACCGTGTTGAGGTTGATGTCGATGACGTCGCCGTCGGCGTTATATTTGGGCATCTGTATCCAGTCCCCTATGTTTACCAGGTCGTTGGAATTGATCTGGATACTGGCCACGAAGCCCAGGAGCCAGTCCTTGAAGATAAGGAGCACGATGGCCGTCATGGCGCCGATGCTGCTCATGAGCCACCAGGGTGACTTGTCCATGAGGGTGGCGATGACGAAGATGACGGCCGTGAGTACCAGGAATATCTTCAATAGCTGGAGATAGCTCCTGATAGGGGTCTTCTTCGATATATCAAGCTTCCGGTAATAGACGTCGACGGCGTCTACGGTGTTGTTCAGGGCCAGGATCACGATGACGATGATGGCCGACATGAGCATGCGCTCCAGGATCGACGTCGCCATGTTGGGTTTGTCGAAGATAAGGTGCACGCTGAAATAGACGGTGATGAAGGGAATGATCTGGTAGAAGCGCTGCAGGATGCCCGAATCCACCAGGACATCGTCGAAGGTATTGCGGCTTCGTCGTGCCGCCTTCCTGATGGCTTCATGAAAGAGCCGCCGGGAAAGCCATTTGATCGCGAAGCCTGTCAGGACCGCTATGATGAAGAGGGCGGCCTTTGAAAGCGCGTAGGCCGCTTCCCGCGTTTTGACTATTTCCTGAATCCAGTTCTGCAGAGACTGTTCCATAAGGTATCCCCGGTGTGCCGTGATTGATGTAATTATTTTCCGCTGAAACGGAGCCGTATCTGCACTACTTCGGGACGGTTCCCCGTGCGCACCGGCGGTCCCCAGGTGCCGGAACCGCTGGAAACATAGAAATGCGTGGAATCTATTTTCCGGTATCCATAGCCGATCTCCCAGATGGCGTCGATGAGCCGGTTCAGGGGCCATAACTGGCCCTTATGCGTGTGTCCCGAGACCTGCAGGTCCACGCCGCCGGAAACGGCCTCATGAAGGCGCGACGGCTGATGATCCATGACGATGACGGGAAGGGCCGCGTCAACGCCTTCCAGTATGCCGGACAGCGCCTTTCTTTTAACGCCGGTGAAACGGTTCATGGTGAGGTCTTCGCGGCCCGCGAGATTGAATGAACCGTCGATGACCAGGGAGCGGTCGCGCAGTACCGTGATGCCGTGGTCTTCCAGGTACCGGACGGCCCTGGCTGCGCCGCCGATGTATTCATGGTTTCCCGTGACGGCGTAGGTGCCGTAACGGGATTTCAGCAGGCGCAGGGTGTCTCCCATGTTCTTTTCAATGACCGGCGCCAGGTCCTCGTCGACGATGTCTCCCGCCAGGAGAATGATGTCGGGCCTGATGCCGTTGGCCAGGTCTACGATGCGGGCCAGGCGCGAGTTGCTGATTATGGTTCCCAGGTGTATGTCGGTTATGAGGGCGATGTTGAGCGACGTAAGCTTTCCGGCCTTTTTGTCCACGGTCAGATCAACAGTGGTGAGACGCGGCGATTTGGCATTGATGAATCCCGCAAGGATAATCGCCGAGGTGACGGTAAAGACCGACGCGGCCGCAGCGAGTTTTGCCGCGTCATAATGAGCCGATATATAAGGCGGATAAAAGGGCGCGATGCGGTTTACCAGGCGGAGCATGTCGAAAAAAAGCACGGCCAGGAAAAGATAGAGCATGAAGGCCAGCCATATGGAACCGATCCAGATGCAGGCGTCGCTGAAGGGGCATATGGATATCTTCTCGAAGAATCGTCCCGCGATGAATGAAAGGGAAACCATGAGGAAAAGAGCTATATAGACATAGCGCAGGAGAGCCTTGCCCGGCAGGGCCTGGTAGCCCCGGATGAAAATATAAAAGTTCACGGAACCGTAGATTGTGAAGAAAATAGAGAAGAATATGATGAATCCCGTTGTACGCATATTGTTTCCTTATGTGATGTGATTTATATTCCCAGGGAGCCTGATATCAATTTACGTTCCGGGGCACCGTCTGTCAAGTCCTTCTGAAAGACTTTAGTATGATGCCCCAGGCTTCCATGGCAGCTTCCAGGTCGCTGAAATCCGATTCCATAAAAAGATATATTCCGCAGGAGTTTTTCCTGTCATAACCGGTCCACCTGCAGGTCAGGGAATCTTTATCATCGCGGTCAATGGTCCGAACGATGATCTCTTTTCCGCTGACCGAATCCAGGACGGTAGTTTTATAGCGCAGGAACCCGATGCCTTTCCCGTAAGTCCTGCTGGGGCGACCGTACCGGTTGGTGAGAAGAACGATCCAGGGGTATCCCACCCTGTGGGTGACCCACTGGATAAAGCCTTCATACAGGGGCGGCGTTTCCGAACTTTCCATGTCGGCCCTGAAGGAAAGGTCCCGGCCGGAAAAGGATACGCGGGCCCCACAGGGGGCGCCCGGCATGGCGGTCCTATCAACGACACCCTTTGACAGGTAGAAGGAAGAGCCGGGGGGCACGTTTGTGTTCTTCTGCGCAGGCCGGTAGCCCTTTACTATATCGGCACAGGTGTCGTGCCATTTTTTCAGGTATTCCTCGTCATACCGGGAACTCCACGCAAAGGCATCCATGCCCAGGGCGCAGCGGGGATTTTTATAAAAGACCATGATCTTGGGATAATCGTCCACATAGGTGCCGGAATATTTTTTATAGGCCTCGCGGGTGACACGCAGATGGGTCTCCAGGGTGCCGCCGTTTATAGTGCTCTTCATTGTTTTCAGGGATACGGGGAGGTGCTTGCATTTTGCGAAATATCGTGATCGTGTTGCCTCACCGGGGAGTTCGCTTATGTCCAGTTCACTTATTTTGAAGGAGGCATACTTCGGTTCCGTGAAATAATTACCGGGAACATCAAAGGAGTAATAGCCGAAATAAATCATCATTCTGTTCTCATGGGATGTGTTCAGCTGTCGCAGGGCCCCGCGGTATTCATGCCGCAGTTTTAAATCACTTCTCGCGGGGACAATAACGGCGATAGCCGACAGGACTGCCAGGAGAACCAGAATCGTTTTCAACAGGAGATAAAAAGCCCCGGTGGTGTATATACCCGAAGAGGCAAGGTAGGCGAAGAAGCCCGTGGGCGCGATGAAAAAGCAGTGGATCGCCAGGTATCCCAGGAGGTACGCCACGGCTACGCCGGGTGTGGCGTCGCCCGTATTGGAGGGCTGTTTCCAAATGACCCAGGTGAAGCCCCCCAGGGCCGAGGCGTGGAGAAGCGGGATAAGGGCGTGTATCCAGTGGACTTGCCGGCAGAGTGTAGCGGCCAGCTTTATGGAGAGAATCAGCGGGGTCAGGATTATCAACAGTATTATTATCAGAAACATATCCACTCAGGAGTACCTGCCTTTTTCATCGGGGCATGGTAGGAATGATAATCTAAATAATCAAGGGCTTTTTAAAGAAAGAGCATGAAGAGTGCACTTGCAGGGCATCATTTTTAAATCTTATCCATTGACAATAGGGTTTGCTTATTGTAGACTATAGATTCATTTTAAATACTATATGAGAAATGTATCAAAAATATTAAAAGCGCGGTACGCGCTCCTTTTTCTCCTCTTCATGCTGCCGGCGCCCTGCCTGAGCATGGGAAGTGAAGCAATGGTTCTCGATGACGGGGCAGGCAGGTACCAGGCGGGGAATTACCTGGAAATCATGGAGGACCCGGGAGGCGCGCTCACCATTGAGCAGGTATCGTCGCGGGAATTTTCCCGCAATTTCATGCGCAGTACCGAAAAGAGCCCGAACTATGGATTTACCGATTCAGCCTACTGGGTGCGTATCACGGTAAAGAACCGCTCCCGCGCCGTGGATACCTGGCTGCTCATGCTGGATTTTGCCAACCTGCAATACATTGATTTCTATAGTCCCATCCCGGGAGGCACGGGATACCGCGAAAGGAAAACCGGCCTGTGCCTTCCCGTTGATACGCGGGAAATCAGGTATCACCGCTTCGTCTTCGCGCTGCCTGTTTCCTTTGAGCAAGAAAAAACATTGTATCTGAGGTTCAAAAATGAGGCATCCATGACACTGCCCATGGTGATCCTGTCTCCCGCCGCTTTTAACCGACATATCAATCGTGAATATTTTGCCCTGGGTATATTTTACGGAATGCTGGCTATTCTCATCATATATATGTTCTTCATGATGCTGTCCCTGCGGGAGGTTGTCTATGTCTATTACATCATATATCTTTTTTCCATTACGGTATGCCATGCGATTTACACCGGAGTTCTCCCTGCCTATGCCTGGCCCCTGAACCCCGGGAGCGTGGGCCAGGCCTTTCTGATCTTCATGTCGGGAGCGGGAATATCCCTCGTTCAGTTCTCGATTCATTTTCTGCGGACGGAAAAATTATTGCCGTGGTTCCACCGGGCCATGCGGGCATTGGGGATACTCTGGACTCTTTTGCTTTCAGTTTCATTTCTCATACGCTATGGAACGATTATCAGGCACTTTGACTTCCTGCTGTTTATCACCATGATCGTGGTCGTATCGGCCGGTGTAGCCGCCCTGGCGCGGAAATTCCGGCCCGCCCGGTATTACGTGTTTTCATGGTTGACATTCTTTGTCTCGGTATTGGTTCTTCTTTTTGTGCGCGTCGGGATAGTGCAGAGCAATGTTTTTTCAGAACATGCCTGGGAGGCCGGTATCCTGATCGCCGCTCTGGTATGGTCCTACGCCCTGTCGGACCGGATGAATCTGCTCTATGCAGAAACGAAGCGGGCACATGTCGAACTTGAAGAAAGCGAGGAGCGATACCGGCTCCTGGCGGAAAATACCCTCGATGTCATCTGGACCACGGGGGTTGACCTGAGAGTGACCTATGTCAACCATTCGATTGAGCGGCTCCTGGGGTACGCGGTCCATGAGTTTATCGGATTGCATCTTCGGGACTGGTGTCCGTCCGAGACAGTGGCCGCCGTTGAACACGCCGCTGAAGAGCTAAAACAAAAGGCAACCGGAGGAGAAAAAATACAGGTAACCGATGAAATCCAGTCCCTGCATAGAGATGGCCGTATCATTGATATGGAAATAACGGCCAATCCTCTTTTCGATGCAGACGGCAGTTTTATCGGTTTCCAGGGACGCTTTAACGATATTACCAAACGTAAAAGGGCTGAAGCGGAAAGGAACCGCCTCATTGAAATTCTGGAGGCGACGAGCGACCTGATCGCCACGGCTTCACCGGAAGGGGTTATTCTGTACATCAATAATGCCGGAAGGCAAATGCTCGGCTGGGATGATGGGGAAAGCGGCACCATAAGGCATATTGCCGATGCGCATCCGGCCTGGGCAATAAAGCTGATTACCGATGAGGGTCTTCCAGCCGCGATAAAAAATGGAATATGGTCGCGTGAAAATGCCATTATCGACCCCGAAGGAACAGAGGTGCCGATTTCTCAGGTCATCATGTCGCATAAATCCGAAAGGGGGGAGCTGCAGTTCTTTTCCACCATCATACGCGACATCTCGATGATCAGGAAAACCGAGGAGCATCTTCGGCAGGCGCAGAAGATGGAATCCATCGGGATACTGGCCGGCGGTATCGCCCACGATTTCAACAATGCCCTGGGAGGCGTTCTCGGCGTTCTGTCCATACTGGAACACCGCCTGCGGCGCGGTGAAAGTCCCGATGCCATGCAACTTGAAAAATATATCAGGATGATGCAGGAATCGGGAGGCAAGGCGGCGAATATTGTTCAGCAGATGCTCAGCCTCGCTCGTAAAAGAGAAGCGGTCCTGGGCCAGGTCGATCTCAATGCCGTCGCGGACCATGTCATTGAGATATGCGCAAATACCCTGGACAAATCCATAAACTATGACCTCCGTCGTTATAAGTCCGCGGCCATTGTCGAGGCTGACCCGGTGCAGATCGAACAGGTCCTTCTCAACATCTGCATAAACGCCGGCCATGCCATGACAATCATGAGGGGAAACGGGGAATCCTACGGCGGCATACTCACCATTTCCATCGAAGGAATTAAGGCCGACGCGTATTTCCGCTCGAGGCACCCCGAGGCTGAAGTCGGCAGTTACTGGGCCATCTCCGTAAGCGATACGGGCGTCGGTATGGACCGCCCGACCATGACGAAAGTCTTCGATCCCTTTTTCACCACCAAGGGAGAGGGCAGGGGAACCGGCCTGGGGCTGGCCATGGCCTATAATATAGTACGGCAGCACAGGGGATTCATCGACGTCTACTCGGAGCCCGGTGCGGGGACCACATTTAAGATTTATATTCCCGTCTCTCTGAAAGAACCTGAAGCGGAATCTGAAGAAAAAACCAGGGGAATTAAGCGCGGCAGCGGACTTATCCTTGTCATAGACGACGAGGATGTGATCCGCCAGACGGCAACGGAAATGCTGATGGAGTGCGGATATGAAGTGATCACTTCAGGGAACGGCCTGGATGGTGCGGAACTTTTTTCCCGGAGGTATAAGGAGATAGCGCTTGTTGTGCTCGACATGGCCATGCCCGTCATGTCGGGAAAGGAAGCCTTTATAAAAATTAAAGAGATAGATCATTCCGCCAGGGTGCTCCTTGTCTCGGGATTCCGGCAGGATGAGCGGATCGGTGATGTGATGACCCTGGGAGCCGATGGTTTTCTCGAAAAGCCCTACACCTTGCATGGACTGGAAGAGGCCGTGAAAAAGATCATGGAAAAGAACCGGGTATAATATAAAACTGCATACAGAGACGCGAGGCCGGCCATGTAGAGACGCGGCGTGCCGCGTCTCTACACGCAATGCGGAATGCGGGCCGCGCCGATACATCACCAGTTCGGTTTACCGTCCGTGATCACGGGAAGGTGTTTCACGGTTTCGCCGGCGCGCAGACGACTGAAATTGTCCCTGAAAAAGAGGTTGTATCCCGTCATGTTTTTCCCATGCGCCTCCTGTTCCCATACCTTTTTCTGAGCGTCATCGAGCCTGCCCCAGGCCTCAATGGTCTTTTTAAAGCAGTCTCTTACCATGAGCTGCGCTTCGCTGTTGGACTGGCGGGGAACCGCTTTTCTTCTTACGAAGGTTTTGCCGTGAAGGTTGACGAAGACCAGGTCTCCGATTTGTTTTGAAAAGCCCGCAAATACCGGGTTGAGTTTAACATCAGCCATGAAGGGCCTCCTGTTAATCTGTTGTTACGGGGATGGGCGGCGTGCGCTCCATGTCTCCCGTGTGTTTACTATTAATACGCGCCGCCCTCCCGGGGATTTAAAAGTTTTCTGAAAAAAATTAAAAAATAAATTATTATTTTGATGGGTTCGGGAGGTTGTGCCGCACTGTGCCGCTGGCCCGCGGCAATGCTCGAGTAAGGTAGGTAGAAGGTAGATAGAAGGTAGGTAGAAGTATCAGATTATATAACTCGGCGGTGACAAAAAATGCGCACGAATTGACCGGGATGCATGACAGTAAAATATGGCAGTGTTTATCTTGCGAGCGCATCATCGATAATAATGGCGTATTAAATCATATCCGGTTGTATATAATAAATAATACCCGTTGTCGGGGATTACAGAAAATGAATTTACAGCACTATCATGATGTTATAGTGTTGCCATGAAAATATAAATGAATCCGGACGTTCACAATGAAAAAAACCATACTCTTCCTCATCACCATATTCGCTGTCACGGGTTGCTCAAAAACCTCATCATTCGTCCATGAAATAAAATCCTCGAAACCCACGGTAAAGTCCACCAGCCCGCGTTTCAGCTTCGACAAAAGCCATCTCATTGACGGCGACATAAAGACCTCGTGGCAGATCAGGACCGCAAAGGGCGGTGTAGGCGAGTGGATTGAGCTGAAATTAAAGGAACCCATGGATATCTCTGAAATAATCATATCCAACGGCTTTCAGCGTAAGGACCCGGAATTCGGCGACCTGTACTTTCTCAACAGCCGTTTGAGAAAAGTGTATATCTGCGGTGATGACACTAAATGCGCCGATTTCAACATCATCGATACCAAAGAGAATATCCATCTCACGGTAAATTTCAGTAAGGTCATGAATATAAAATTCTACATCAAGGACATCTATACGGGATCACGCTGGCCCCGTGACCTGGCCGTGGGCGAAATCAAGCTGGTGAAGAAAATATCGATTATGCAGGAAATAGCCGGCATTCTTATCATAGCCGGTGTATTGGCATTGGTGATGTTTTTTATCAGGACATTCATTGGAAAATCGGTAAAATAAATGTTTGCTTCATATACGTACGGACAGGTCAAGACCTGTCCGTACGTATATGAAGCAGGGCGCGGCGGAGCCGGGGTGAAGTCAAGATAATGGTTGACGCCATATCCATTATGATATATGTATTATTCACATCTGAATAGACCCGGAGACGACAATGAAACATGAAGAACTACTCATTGAAATAAAAGCTGAGCTGAATAAAACTTTCGGAGGAAGCATCAGGAAGGTCATACTTTTCGGGTCTCGCATTGAAAATACGTATCGTGATTATTCGGATTACGATATCCTCATACTACTGGAGAAATCTGTCGATTGGAGAACGAGAGACCGTATTCTTGATGTCCTTACCGATGTCAACATCAAGCATGATATTCTTATCGATGCGCATATCATTGCTGAACCGGAGCTTAATACTATAAGAGGGAAACAGCCGTTTATTGAGAATGCCATGAAAACGGGGATTGCCGTATGACCATGTCGGCTGAAGAAAAACAAACGCTCATACTTCACAGAATGGAACGTGCCCGTGCAACCGTTATTGAAGCACGTCTGCTGCAGGAGAACAGGATGTTTGCCGGGGCGGTAAATAGGATTTATTATAGTATGTTTTATGCACTTTCGGCTCTTGCTGTGGCGGAGGGTTTTTCCAGCGGAAAACATGGGCAGCTCATCAGATGGTTTAATAAAAAATTTGTGAAAACCGGCATTGTGGACAGGCAGATATTCCAGAACAATAACTCGCGCCTTTAATAAGCGTATGGATGGGGATTATGATGATTACAGTGAATTCTCTGAAAGCGAAGTAGGTGAGATGCTCTCTGAACTGGAAGATTTTCTGGTTCAGATGGAAAAGCTGCTTAAACCCTTTTTGTAATAACAACCCATCCCTCCAGCCGTATTAATACCATGACGGAATTTATCCTTGTAAAATAGTAACTCCCGCGATATTCTGTCAGGGAATAAAATAATAAGGAGCGTACGTATGGACAGGTCGCGACATGTCCGTACATAAGGGGCACGGTATCCATGGGCATAGCTGAAGATCTCATAATAATAATAATCGTGGGCCTGGTCACGGGCCTCATCGCCAACCGGCTGAAGATACCGCCCATCATCGGGTATATCATCGCCGGCATCATTATCGGGCCCTACACGGGCGGCGTTACCGTGTCCGATATCCCCCGCATCGAGCTTCTGGCCGAGATCGGTGTTGCTCTCCTGCTCTTTTCCATCGGCCTGGATTTTTCCTTCCGGGAGCTCAGGGCGGTGAAGGGCATCGCTCTCGCCGGCACGCCTGTACAGATACTGATCCTCATAGCCATGGGATACGGCTTCGGGCTTTTCCTGAACATGCCATGGAATGAATCCCTCATATTGGGCATGATAATATCCCTGTCCAGCACCATGGTGGTCATCAAGACTCTCATGAGCCGGGGACTCATGGGCACCCTCTCGAGCCGGGTCATGATCGGCATCCTCATCATACAGGACCTGGCAGCCATTCCCCTCATGCTCATAATTCCCCAGGTCCATGATCTGGGCGGCAACTATATCACCCTGCTGTTCACCCTGGGAAAGGCGGGGCTGATACTCGCGGCCATTATCGTCGTGGGCATGCGCGTCATTCCCTGGATACTGAAGTTCGTGGCCAGGATCAATTCCCGCGAGCTCTTTCTCATCACCATAACGGCCATCGGCCTCGGAGTGGGATACCTGACTCATGCGGCCGGCCTGTCCCTGGCCTTCGGCGCCTTTGTGGCGGGTATGGTAGTCAGCGAGTCGGACTACAGCCACCAGGCTCTCAGCGACATCATTCCCCTGCGCGACATATTCGGCCTGGTCTTTTTCACCTCCATCGGCATGCTTCTCGATATGGGCTTTATCCTGGATAACCTGTCCATGGTGCTCATGCTGGCGCTCCTGGTCGTGGCGGGGAAATTTCTGGTTTTCTTTTTACTCAGCCTGTCCTTCCGGTATTATAATATCATGCCTCTTGCCCTGGGACTGGGCCTTGCCCAGGTGGGTGAATTTTCCTTTGTCCTGGCGCGGACCGGCCTGCAGAGCGGTATCATCAGTTCCGGTTTCTTTTCCGTTGTGCTTGCCGTGTCGGTCATTACCATGATCATATCGCCCTTTCTCTCCATGCTGGCCGTGCCCCTCTATTCTTTGAAGAAAAAACTCTTCAGGCGCGAAGAAATCAGCACCGTCAATATGCCTGAAAAAGGCCTGAGCGAACATATCGTCATAATCGGCGGGGGGCGCGTCGGGTTTCAGATAGCGTCTATTCTTTATCAGATTGAATTTCCTTTCATCGTCATTGAGCAGGATTTCCGGCGCTTCGAGAAATGCAAGGACGCCGGGTTTCCCGTAATCTACGGCGACGCCGCGCAGGAGACGGTGCTCTCCGGGGCCAGGACGGCCGGTGCCCGCCTGGTTCTCATCACCATCCCTCTCATGTCGGCGACCCGTGAAATAATACTGACGACACGCCGGTACAATTCAGGGGCAAAAATAATCGTCCGCGCCGATGACGTGTCCCACGCGGAAGAGCTCTTTAAAATGGACATATTCGAAGTGGTGCAGCCCGAGTTCGAGGCCAGCCTGGAAATACTGCGAAAGTCCCTCATGATTCTCGAAGTTCCTTTAATGAAAATACAGGAATTCTGCGATACCCTGCGCAGCCAGAACCGGATGCATTCCAACATCGATAGCATCAAATCATCGCTCCTGGCCAATATTAAAAAAACGCCGTTTCTCCTGGAGATGACCTGGTTCGAGGTCGAAGAGAATTCCCCGGTTCCCGGAAAGTCCATCAAAGACCTGGCCGTGCGGTCCAGGACCGGCGCGTCCATCGTGGGTGTGATCAGGGAAAGTGAATTTATCGCCAATCCCGGGGCCGACTTTGAATTCCGCACCGGGGACTATATCGCCGTCATCGGCCTTGCCGGGAACAAAAAGGTCTTTAGCGACATGATGATGTGTCGTGAATGTTAGAACTGAAAGAGGTAATGTGATGAAAAGAAGGAAATATTTCGTATGGTCGGCTGCCGTCCTGTGTGTGCTGTGTTTCGGTCCTGTATCGGTTTCATCCCAGAGCAGCGGAAAAGCCGTAAGGGAAACAGTGTACGTTCCGGTCTATTCCTCTATCATGCACAGCGACCTGAAATGGGAATTCATGCTCTCCGTAACACTGAGCATCCATAACGTCGATACAAAAAATGCCATCATCATCGAATCCATTGATTATTACAGCGCGACGGGAAAGCTGATCCACGGCTACATCGGCAAGGAAAAGAAGGTGCTGCAGCCCCTGGAGACGTACAATATCGGCATAAAAGAAGCGGACAACCGCGGCGGGGTCGGCGCCAATTTCATTGTCCGGTGGCGCTCCCGGGTGAAAGTCAACAGGCCCATTGTCGAAACCATCATGATCGGGACCAAGGGCCAGCAGGGTCTTTCGTTCACTTCGCGCGGCGTCGTAATAGAGGAGTAGGGAACAGTTTTATTTTTTCTTCGTGAGGAGCCTGCCCTGCATGTTATGGAGGGGCTTGCGCGAGAAAAATCCCTCACCCATGAAGCGCACATCCTCGATGGTAACGAAGGCCCGGGGTTCAAGTATGGTGACAATGTCGAGGAACTTCTTGACTTTCTTTTTGGGTACCAGAGAGTAAAGCAGCGTAACCGGTCCCCGGAGCCCCATACCATCCTGGACCGTGACGCCGAATCCCTCGCTCCGGAGCGCCAGGGGGAGGGCGGAAATCTCCTTGGTCGTGATGACCCGAAGTGACTTGTATCCAAAGGGCATCATCTCCTCGAGCCACATGCCCGTGTAGTTGCCCGCGGCGAAACCGGCGGCGTAGATGATGTAGCTGTAGACATTGTCCAGGGTAGCCAGGGCGCGGCTTATGGCCATGAGCCATATGAGTACTTCGAAGAAACCGAAGATGGGTGCCACGGAACGGTATCCCCGTGATATCATGACGATTCGTATGGTGCCGATGGACACGTCGCATATCCGTGCCAGGAATATGAAGGCCAGGGTAAGTATTTGATCCTGTGTCATGGGTCACGTCCTTTCTGTTTTTACCGCACGCCGGGTGCGATACTGTCTATAATGACTTATTTTTTCTCAGCCGTCAATTCCATTTCACCGGGATTTATGAAATGATGATAACTTCAGAAAAATAATGCAGGATATTTATATACTAGAGGCGTCATGCGGCCAATGCGGAACGGCAGAATGATATCTGCCGCGGATTGAAGGAGATTATGCGCAATAATGGAACAGCGCCGCTGTATGAATCAGCGCGGCGCCGGGCCGTTCCGGTACAGGATGGTGTTGATGCTGTCACCCGAACCGTCGCCGCCCCCCACTTTCGCCAGGCCCGTGAAGGTATTCTGCTTTGGTGAACACGCGGAGAAAAGAATTATCAGCATTCCTGAGATGAGCGCAATAATAGCTGTTTTCTGCATAGATAGTCTCCCTGGCGGTTTATTCGGTAAAGAGCGGGTCTTTTCTCCGGGACTCAGACATAGGTGTCGACAAAACGTCCCTTGGCCGGCTCGGGAATCTCTTCCCTGCGCACCGGTTCCTCTCTTTCCCGGTCGGCATTTTCAAGGGGCATATCATTCCGCACCGTGAAACCCGACGGCATGGCATCTGGTCCGCTGATATTCTGTATTTCCATATTGGCACCCTTTATTTGAATATACCGTATATTTTAGCTTTGAACAAGTAATTATTGCGCCGGGTCGAACTGATTTTGCGGAAAAGAGCAAGAATATCACCACCCGCTCACTGTCGTCCGCTGGCTTTTTACCAGTTATCTCCGTGTTCAACGAGTCTCCGTGGTGATATTCTTTAAGTTTTTACCGGGATTTAATCCTCGCCACCGGTTGGGATATTCGTCTGGAATATTATTTCTTGACAGATTGTGCCTGTTGTGTTCAGTGTGATCCAATTTAAAAGTCATGACCCCTGAATTTAAGCAGATTAACAATACCAGCCTCGACGAAGTATGGTCGCGGATTCTTTCCATTGAAGAGGAGTGTTTCCCCGAAGATCTCCGTTTCTCCGAAGAGGAATTGCTCGATAATTGCGGAAACAGCGAATCGATTCTCATCACCGTTTCCGATAATGGCGATATCGCCGGATTCTGCAATGTACGCCCGGCCCATACCCTGGATTATCTTGATTTTGAAACCATTGAGGAGAGGAAAGACACTCTCTATGTCGTTGATATCGCCGTGAGGAAAAAATATCAAAACCGCGGTCTGGGCACGCTCATGCTGAAATATCTCATGGAATCGACCGCGGCGAAACGCTATTCCGCGCACGTGGTGTCATCATCGTCACAAAGCATGTTTAAAAAGGCCGGTTTTACGGATGCAGGCACCTTTGAGAAATGGATGGGAGAGCACTCTTCCATATACATGACCTGCGGTAAATAGACGCTCTCACCGCCGCTGTATGACCGGCAGTATCCCCCTCAATAAACTATGGCGTAATATACAACGTATATCCATCCAAGAATGCCGTGAATAATGGCCCAGAAAATGGAGTGATTTGCCGAATAGCTGATGGCAATAGCCATGGCCGTTCCGAAGGTTATTCCCGATGTTACTACCTGTCCTTTTACCGTATGCACGATGCTCATGTATCCTCCTGTAAGTATAAACCTGTTTTAAAGTCTGTAAAAAACAGGAGGATATTGTTTCATCATGGAGCGTCTCTTTTACATTATTTTTAGACAGCCAGTGATTCACCGGTGCTGCGCGGCGTTATGAGGACGGGCTTCCGGTGAAGGTGCCTGATGGTCACGGCGCTCAGGGGATATTCCACGCGCCGTGAGGGAGGCTGCCGCACGATGCTTTCAGTTCCCCTGATTCGCGCCAGGGCCAGGCGCAGGGTCTCCACGAAGCCCGACGCGACGAGCAGTACGGAGAGAACGCGGTTTATCAGCGGCAGGGGGCCCAGGGATTCCCGGTAGAGTTTCATGACGGCACGGGCTTTCCGGCGAGCCCTCATGTTGGGAGAGTAAACCATGGATGCCGGCAGAACCATGCGTATGTTCATGGCCATTTTCTGCATCATCTTTATGCGCAGGAGCATGAATTCATCGGGCACGGGATTGTCGGTTTTCTCATAGCGCAGCGTTTCGGGGTTCCACGCCAGTCCCTGGCTGCTGCGGTCGATGAAATCCTTCACCGCTTCCCGGTATCCGCTGATTATCGTCGAGGCCATGTTGAGAATGCCGGGACCGTCGGTAGTGTATTTCTTTTTAAAGGCCTTTTTCAAAATGGTGAAATGGTCACGGGGATTTTTATAATGAGGATGATCAAAGGCAAGTTCGCCCTGGCCGTGAAAATGACGGTAGTCCATGTCTTTAAGCTTTCCTTCCCTGGCCAGGCGCTCCGAGAGCGTTGTCGTGGGAAGGGGAGTGTAGTTCATGAACTGGATCATGTCGGAGCCCAGGTCGATGACCCAGTCAATGTCTTCGGGGAGCGACGTGCCGTCGTGATGTTCCATGAAGAGCATGGCCGAGGCGTTGACGGAAATCCCCTTTGACTGCAGTTCCGCTATGAGCGACTTCAGGTCGATGCCCTTTGTCTTTTCATGGGCATTGGCCCTGGATTCCACGCCGATCCATACCATGCGGACACCCAGGCGAACCAGGAAATCGACGCCCATCTGCCGTATCACTTCGGCCGAGCTGAAAATGTCGAACACGAAGGGCATGTTGTTCCTTGTCATTTCTTCCAGGAGCTGCCGTGCCCGCAGGGGCGTCTTGAGAAAGTTCTCGTCCATGATGGTGAATCCGCTGGAGCCTATCTTCGCCTTTGATTTCATGCAGGCATCATACATTTCCTTGCCGGTCTTCAGAAACGGTACATAGCACTTGTTGAACTGGTGGGTGGTGATGCAGAAGTTACAGCCGTTTTCACAGCCGACGCCGGGAAGTATTATGCCTCCCGAGGGTTTGCCCCTGACACCGTAGATATATTCATACGCCGGGCCGAAGATGGCCGGGTGCTTTATGGGCGCCGCGGCATTTTCACCGAAGTAATTTCGAAGCCACGAAATTCCCTCGCCCCGGCATACCTCATCGCAGGGAACGATGTCTTTAAGATCCGGGATGATGGTGCCGTATCCACCCAGGATTATTTTTGTCTCAGGATAATGTTCGCGGATGTATTTCGCCATGCGCCTGGCCTTGTATACATTGGCCGGGATGAAATTGATGCCCACGTGGGTGTATCCCTTTTTCAGCTCCACGGTGAATTTCCGCCATGAGGGGAAGTCCAGCACGGTGGAGGGCACGGAAATATTTTCGGCAAGCAGGTACAGGGGAAAGGTCCAGTAAGACTGCCGCGGTGAATGGATGCCCTGGCCGCGCGTGATCTGATTGTTGAGCAGTTCCATCTGCATGCCCGTTCCCTCGGCATATTTATTTTTGATTCCGAAAGGGCCGAAGACCCCCGTGAGCAGAATCCGGTGTCCGGTCATAGATGTATCCTCCCATGTCATTGCTTATGAGTCACTTAAAGGTCAACAGTTACAGCCATTGACAATCGCGCTGTGTAATAAGAAAAAATGCAGATCTGTTCTTTATTTTGAATTAAAGACAGGGAGATCGCCGCGGCGGTTGCAGAAAAACGCAAATTTCTGTTATGCGAAAAGTATGACCGGGTTGCCGTACGCCTGTGGATGATAAGAAGCAGGCGTGACAATTAATTACGATTGACATATTTGCTTTACCCTGGAATATATATCATGCAGGGGATTATAAAACATCTTTTACCTTGCATGATGTTGTATCAATACCGTTTCACCGGCAATGAGTGTTTTTAATCCGATAGTTCATATCTTCTTAACGGGAAGAGGTGTAATTATGAGGATGAAAATTATCTGCAGGGAGGATTCTATGATCAAGAAACATGTTTTATTAATTGGAAGCGTTATATTACTGATCGTTTTTTTGCTTGGAGGCTGCTCCGGATCAGAACAGTCCGATGTCGGTAATGCCCCGGTTTTTTCTTCAGGATATCCCGCTGAAACAGTCCTCGATACACGGATATATATGGAAGTCATGCTTAATAAAAACGGTACAGTGTATAGTGTTGCCGTGCCGCAGGGAGATCCGGCACCTACTCCTGAACAGGTGAAGATGGGCCAGAACAGCGCAGGCTTCACCCTGATGAACGAACAGGCCAACACAACAGTGACAGCCAATGTTCCTGTCACTTTTACCATGTCGGGATTTTCCTATAATACGGATTACGATATCTATTATATTGCCGAGGATTCTGCCTCCAACATGCAGGAAACGGTGACCCTGAAAAGCGTAGTCATCAGCGAGCGGGATACGATCTTTGTGTCCAAGGATGGAGATGACGGCTCGACAGGAACCATTTATTCGCCGAAACAGACTATTGGGGCAGGCATTACCGCGGTAACAGCCCTTGGTTCAGCGGAGAAGAAGGTCCGCGTCTCTGCCGGTACTTATAATGAGAGTGTTTCCCTTGCCGACGGTATTTCACTCTACGGCGGCTATAGTGCATCGTCCTGGGGTGATCGTAATATTGTTGACCGCGAAAACGTGCTTTACAGCACCTCTATCATGGGCCCCGTAACTCAGAATGGCGGCGTTTATTTTACCGGGACATACGTCGGTGACTGGATACTTGAAGGATTTACCATTGAAACCAGTCATCCTGACAATTCATATGGTGTCCGGATTAATATTGATGGAACGGCAACGGTGCGATATAATACAATTTATGGAGGGACCGGTCAAAACGAGTCCGACGGTATTTATATTAACGGGTCGCTCAGCAGGACAGTCATTGAATACAACATCATTGACGGCGGTGCTTCAACGGTCAGCAGTTCCCGGGGTATTCTTGTGGAAACAACAGCCGTAACGAATATTAACGGTAACACCATCCTGGGCGGCAATGGGGTCAATGGCGCTTTCGGCATACAAATAACCTATCCCCATGGCCCTGATACCAGTATTGCCAATAACACGATACATGGGGGAACCTCCAATTACACCAGGGGTATCCATATGATTAATTATGATGTGACAACAGTTTCTAATCCACGCATAATAGGTAATCACATCGAAGGTGGGACCGGCAATGAAACATGGGGCATTCAAGTATATGGATCAGGTGCAGGGAGGATATTAGAGCCGTATATATGTAACAATGTAATCAGAGCTGGTAATGGTTCTACGGGAGCATATGCCATCTATATTCATAGCGCCGGCGGAACACCTGAAATAGTCAATAACACTATAGACGGCGGAAGTATCGCGGCAGCTTATTCATGTGGAATATACATGCTGGGTGTTGCAGGGCAGGAAACGAATTGTTTAATTATTAATAACATCATCGTTAACGGTGTTTATTCCATGGTCGAATTTGATGCAAACAGCCTGTCGGTGGAAATACGGAACAATGATTTATACGGCAGTTCTTTTTTGTTAAGATCCAACTCGTTTAATTATGCATCGATTACCATCCTGAACGGGCTTCGTACTGATATATCCGATAATATTTCCCTGGATCCGTCTCTTGATCCCATTGATTGGAGTCTGACCTCATCTACGAACCTCTCGGTCCGGCAGGGCGGACTGGATCTTTCCGGTGAGGCAGATTTTCCCGAAGATAGCTCAGGGAATAAAATTGATAAGGCCGGAAGCGTGAGGAACGTACCATGGTCAGTAGGAGCCTTCGAGCTTAACTGATCTTTTGTTTCTGTAATGTGACACTGCCGGGACGAAGAGCCGCTCAGGTAATCCGAACTTTGCAGGTTTTACTGTACCATGCGGTTTTAATGTAAATGCTCAAAAAGAAATCCCCTCTCGCAACCAGAGGGGATTTATCATTAAAGATGTTTTTTCCTGTGAAAACCCTGTCTTTTCTACAGCAGCAGGTTTACCAGGTCCATCCAGAAGTCCGTTACGTCGGCGTCGGACGGATTGTCGGGCTCCTCGTAGCTCGTGACGCTGCCGCCGTCCAGGAGATCGTTGATATACGTCCCCACATCGATCCCCGTATTGAGATACTCGGTCCCGGTCCATTCAACAATGCATGTGCAGTGACTCTCGTTTATGATGCGCATATAGGGAATGTAGTAGGAGAGGTTGCCATACGAATCATAGATTTCCGTCAGGTCGTCTATGTCCGATGCCCAGTACGTCATGATCTGCTCGGCGTCATCCGGGTCCGCTTCATCGAGGTCGTAGAAACGGGCATAGGAATAGCCGGAAAAGTTCCTGTCGCGCTTGAAGAGCGTGAGGCCCAGCTTGTCATTGGGATACTTGAAAGCCAGCGCCTCGTGTATTTCACTGAAGTCACCGGTAAAGTCAAATTCGGGAATGTCCGTCATGAGTTTCGTGAGCAGGTAATCGGTGTTCCACAGGTCCTGTATCTCCTCCTGCAGGTAGGACTGGTAGCCGCTGCTTGAGAAAATCGGCCCCGAATCGTCCAGCAGTATGGACAGTTTTTTCGGAGCCAGCGCCTTCCTGAAAAAGTGATAGTTCGTGAGGGAACCGACACCGCCGGCGCTGCAGCCCGTGATCATGACCTTGTTCATGCCGGGAAATGTCGCTTTAAGATAGGCGATGACCTTTTCGATGTTGACGGCCCCCTTGTGATTGATCGTCACGGGAGGGTTCTGTCCCGTCGGATCCGTATAGGTCGTCACCTGGTTTCCGCTGTGGACGTCTCCCGTGCAGTAGGGAACGAATACCTTGTTCCAGCTCGATGTCTCCACGTTGTCTCCCGTGGGATTATTCCGGAGAATGAGCGGCGATATGGCCGCCATGGGACTTCCTCCTTCCTGGTTCTCGTCGATAAAGGCGCCCAGATTCATGTAGTTGTCGGGAATGCCGTCCAGGTTGGTAGCGCCGCGGATTCCCGCCTGGCCTGTACAGCTGGCATAGTCCCAGCAGGCGCCGCCCGGCTCCAGGTAGACGATGAGGTTCTTGGTGTATCCCATGAGCCAGTTCCAGAATCCCGTGGACTTCATGACGAAGATCTTGTACGGTGAACCGTCGGCACAGACGGCCCCGGGAATATTGACGAGTTCATAGGAGCCCCAGATGACGCTGGTCAAGTCATCGAGGATGTTTCGGCTGTCTGAATTCTGTTCGATGGAACCGTATTTCTCAGTATAGACCTCGCCTGACATGGAACCCGTGAGCAGGTCCAGCCGGTCCGTATCTGCCTCGGACATATCGGCATAATTCATAGCGAGAAGTTCCTGAAGGGATTTTGTGCTCTGGGCCGGATATTCCTGGTCTGAACCGGAAAATTCACAGCCCGTTGAGAGGGTAAGCAGGAGCAATAAAAGACTGCATAACAGGGCAAAATTCTTTTTCATATTCCTCCTCCCGATTTTATGATTGGAATGTAAATGAAATAGTGAGTTTCACCTCCTGAGAATTTGATTTTTGGGACAGCCCTCATGGCCATGCGTGGAATGAGTATTGACTCATGATATAGGAGATAGTTAAGACAGTCAAGTGGGAATAGTGCATATATGAAAAAAAGTGACGAATTAAAGAAAATATACATATTTGTATGACAAAAAAAAAGGAGTGCCTCGATAGAAACACTCCTTGCTGTTATTGCTATGGATCGCCGTATCTATTCTTCCGAGTCTCCGGCGTACATAGATTCTATCTCTTTCGAGTATTTTTCTGATATGACCTTGCGCTTGACCTTCTGCGTGGGAGTAAGCTCTCCCGTGGGCTGGGTCCACTCGGCATTGAGGAGCCGGAACTTCCGTATCTGCTCAACGCGCGCATACTGGGCGGTGTACTTGTCTATTTCAGCCCTGAAGAGATGTATTACCGGCTCTTTCGAAATCAGATCATCATGAGAGGTAAAGGATATGCCGTTATCCTTTGCCCATTTCTCCAGTTCCGGGAAAGCCGGGACAACCAGTGCCGAGAGGAATTTCTTCTTGTCGCCGATGACTCCGATCTGCTCGACGAATGGAGAAGCTTTGATGCTCCCTTCAATGTTCTGCGGGGATATGTTTTTCCCGCCGGCCGTGACAATGATATCTTTTATGCGTCCCGTAATCTTCAGGCAGCCGTCGCTGTCGATTATGCCGATGTCGCCGGTGCGGAAGAACCCGTCGTCGGTCATGACTTCCCGGGTAGCAGCTTCATTTTTATAATATCCCGCCATGACCTGGGGTCCCTTGATGAGAATTTCTCCTTCATCGGATATTTTTACGGTCGTTTCATTGATAGCCTGGCCTACCGTACCGGGTTTGATAAACCAGGGGCGGTTGAAATTTGTGACCGGTGTCGTTTCCGTGAGGCCGAAACCCTCGAGGATTTTGATTCCCATGCCGATGAAAAACTCGGCGTCGGACTGGGACAGGGGTGCTCCGCCGGAGATGGCGTACCGCAGCTTGTCCATGCCCAGGGCCGTTTTCAGGTTTGCCAGCACGAGCTTGTCGGCAAGGTTGAATTTGAAGGCGAAGAATCCCTTTCTCGGGAGATCACGGCATACAAAGGGAAGGTTCTTCTGCGCCTGGCGCATGGCAAAGGCGAATATTTTCTTCTTCAGGCCCGGCGCCATGGAAACCTTGGCTATGATTCCCGCGTGAACCTTTTCATAAATACGGGGCACGCTGATGATAATCGTAGGGCGTACTTCCTGAAAATTGTCCAGGAGTTTGCTGACGTCTTCTGCGAAGGCCGTTTTTGCTCCCACGGAAAGGGCGCCGTAGAAGCCGGAAGTTCTTTCCAGGGAGTGGGAAAGGGGCAGGAAGGAAAGGAATGTGTCGGAATCCCGCAACAGCATCTCGCCGGTTTTCTTGTCCTTCAATTCAAAAAGTATATTGCGTATATTGGAGGTGAAGTTGTTATGCGTCAGCATAACGCCCTTGGGGTTGCCCGTTGTTCCCGAAGTATAGATGATGGTCGACAGGTCATTGGGCTGTATATCCTGCAGGCGCTGGTTGAAACTATTCTCATCGGGCGATGACTCTCCGGCTTTTAGAACTTCTGACAGCGTCAGTACGTTTTCCTGCTTTTTAGCCGCTTCATCAAAAACAATTACCTGTTTCAAGGCCGGCAGTTTGGGCCTGACCTGGAGGACCTTGTCCATGTGGTCTTCCGTTCCAACCATGCAGATGATGGAATCGGAATCACCGAGAATGTATTCCGCTTCCTCGGCTGAATTAGTGGCATAAATGGGAACATCCACGGCGCCGATGGAATTGATGGCCAGTGCCCCGAGATGCCATTCCCATCGGTTTGGTGAGAAAAGGCCGATCTTGTCACCCTTTTTAACGCCGATAGAGAGAAGGTAGTAAGCGAGGTTATGCACCATGGCGTTCATGGATTGCCATGAAATTTCCGGCCACGCACCGTCCTTTTTATATGCGGCGTAGGACTTGTCCCCATATTTTGCGGCATTGTTCTGGAATACCGCGGCCATACTGGTTTCCTGAAATGTTCCCATTAAGACCTCCTTTTATGTTGATGTAGTGATTTAAGGGCATAGTCGGCCAGTCATCCACATCTCTGCATTAAGCCGGAGTTTTTTACTGGATGATTCGCTTTCCGCAATACTTTGAACTTAGAACGCGCAGGGATTCGCGGATTTTTGTTGCGAATCCCCCCTGAAAAACCATGTGACAGGTTTTTTCGGGTATATGTCGGATTCAGGGTTAGAACATGGCAATAATATGCACCTTTTGAACTTCCTGTCCAGTAAAAAAATTCAATGAAAATCATGGGAAGGATATTTTCTGAAAAAACTTGACAAAAAAGGTCATGGATCAACATTCTGTGCTGAGTAAAAGGGGTACAATCATGGGATTTTTCAGAAGCAGGGAATATACGGAATATATGAAACTGGCAGCCGTGAATAACGGCGTAGTTGCCATCACATTGGAGACGCGCCGGGGCAAAGAAGAGAAGGCTGTAAGAGCCGCTTTCATTGTCGATACACCGAAGGGGTTTGCCATAAAAATGAACGAGCTCATGATGGTGAATATCAGCTTCAGGAAGAATTTTCCCGTACAGGATGAATACACCTATTTCCGATATGCCCCGGTACAGGAGAAGTTTAAAGCCGCGGATAACACGCTTTCCCTGGATTCCATGCCGGAAAAGATTAAAATCCGCACGGTTCCCTATTACGACTGCTATTTATAATTTCCTGTTTGTCCTAATTCAGTCTCATGTTGAGACTTTTCACGTACAATCTACAGCCTTGCTCTCCCGATGTCTTCCTGGTGAAACACCGTATCATTGAACCGACGAGATGCCTGTCCAATTCATCTGCATGATGCGTTCGTGCGGATTTCATATGCCGTTATAAATGGCATCTGTGTGCTGCGCAGCCGTGTCCGGGAACCGCTCCTGTTCATTAAATATTTCTCTGTATATTCCCCCCTGAATATTGTTTTAAAAACTATCCGTAAATTAAAAAAATCAATGGGTTCCCGGGAAGTCACCCGTTTGGGTGATGCGCGAAGTAAACCGTGAGATTATATTAGGTTTGTGAGCGTATTTGATTGTATGTGTTTTAATGAAAGGAGGAAAAAATAATGTCAAAAGAATTTGATGTAATTATTGTGGGAGGCGGCCATAATGGTCTTACGGCGGGTTGCTATCTTCAGAAGGCGGGCGAGAATGTCCTTGTTCTGGAACGTCTGGAAAAAGCCGGTGGCGGTGTATGGACGGAAGAGGTAACGCTGCCGGGGTTTAAGCATAATCTTGCGTCAGTGTTTCACGGAATACTCCACATGGGTCCTGTTTACAAGGATCTTGAATTAAAAAAATATGGCGCTGAATATGTCTGGCCTGATGCTCAGGTAGCGGGAGTTTTTTCTGATGGACGTTGCTTGATACTTTATCGTGACCTTGAGAAAACATGCCGGGAAATCGCACGTTTTTCAGAGAAGGACGCGGATACATATCGGCAGCTTGCAAAATATTTCCAGGTCATCGTTGATAATATGATAGCTCCCTGGTTCTTTAATCCGCCGCAGCCTACTTCAATCGCAGCAATGGCAATGGAGGGAAGCGTTGAAGGATTGAATATGCTTCGAATGCAGCTTTCCAGCACAAAAAATATTATTGAAGAGCTCTTTGAATCGAATGAGTTGAAATCCACTCTCATGGCTTTTATTAAAGAATTTGGCGGTTCACCCGATACGTACGGATTCGGTGTATTTGTTCCCATGATGCTGGGTGAGACTCATGAGCCCCATGGATGGGCAATTTGCAAGGGCGGTTCGGGAAATCTTGCGAAAGCCTTTGTTAAATGTTTCCAGGATCACGGTGGAACGGTAAAAACCGGTGCTCACGTGAAGCGGATTATTGTCGAAGGTGATCGTGCGACAGGTGTTGAACTTGAAGACGGTACTGTTTTTACTGCTAAAAAACTGGTGATTACGAACCTTGATCCGCAGCAGACATTCATCGATCTGATCGGTGAAGACCGACTTGATGCGTCATTTGTCAAATCGGTAAAAAGATGCAGGCCCGAAGGGACTATTCTTTTTCACACACACCTGGCGCTGGATGAGCCACTTGACTGGAAGTGCGCAAAATTCAACCCGGATATCAATAAATGTCTGGGAGTGCTTCTGGTGGATAATCCTCAGGAACTCTATGATGATTTTGCTGATATCAACAAGGGGCACCTTCCGGAATATCCCAGGATGTTTACGGCGTACCCTTCAAATATTGATCCGACCCAGGCTCCTGAAGGAAAGGCTACCGCGGTCGCATGGCAGTATGTTCCCTACAGTCTGCGGGAAGGCGGAGAGGACGCATGGGATAATGTGAAAGAAAAATTTGCCGATCGCTGCATCGAGGTGTGGAGTAAATATGTGAATAATTTCAGCAAAGCGCTGTTGAAGCGATATGTGATGTCTCCTCGTGACACGGAAAGACTGTGGATATCGATGGTCAATGGAGGATTCAATCATATTGAAATGAGCCAGGACCAGCTTACGGTTATGCGCCCTTTTGTTGAATATAAACCGTATAAGACCCCGTTTAAGAATCTGTATATGTGCGGAGCAAGTACACACCCAAGCGGAAGTGTTGGCGGCGCTTGTGGATATAACGCTGTGCAGGTTATTGCCGAAGATCTGAAAATGAAGAAAAAATGGTGGGATAAATAAGATATTTATTCCTTGACAAGAGGCAGTTATGAAAACGAATATTGTATCAGACAAGGGTCAGCCCATGATGGTAATTTCCAGAGTAGGAAGAAAGGGCAGGTCAATTGAAATAACCGGACAGTTAATGGGAGCATGGCCTTCAAAAATGTACATAACACCGAAGGAATTTGCCAAAATGGTTTCGATGTCTGTGAGACCCGGTGTAATGCTATTTATCCTGTTATATCCGTTTTTATTGATTGTGGATATAATTAAAAATTACGGCAAAAGCCGGACATAATGAGTATAATAACAGAGTTCCGGTTGAATCCTTTTTCAGCCGGAACTGTGTTATCAATATAGCATTTATTGTAGATGCGTTCTATGAAAGAGAATAGCAATACAAATAAAACATTTGAAACCCTGACGTTACTTGAAGAGGTTATTCTCTCAATTTCAAGTATTAATAATTTTGAAGAACTCGAATTTGAATATCTGAATTCCATTTCCCATCTGATTCCGGCTCACGCAACAGCTCTCTATCTCATGAAACCTGAAAAAAAAGAACCGCGGCGCATTGGGGCCCGGGGTGTTGATGTCGATTTTCTTACCTATTATGAAAAAAGAGGACGAGATGTTGATCCACTCATGAGATGGATTACACAAAAAATGACTCCGAATCAATCGCAGCTTCTTCTGGGGCTGGAAGGCTGGCAGCATCACCCCGTTTATAATATAGTCGGGACCGCCTCCATTGATTTCGCGATGCAGTCTCCCCTTGTATCGGGACGGAATATAATCGGGACTCTCAATTTCGGGCGTGATATAAGAGAGGGACCCTTTACCGCATCTGATCTTAAAGTCGTATCAATAATAAGCAAGTTTCTTAGTATGGCTATTTCAAAATCAGTCGGATATGGCGAAAGTCCGAATCGAGGTAAATCACTTTACGATTCCATTGAGCATATCCCCCAGGGTGTCATATTGACCGATTCCGAGTATTCTATACAATATTCAAACTCTGCCGCGAAAATTTTATCCGAACGAAATTTTGATAGCTGTGATCCCGGAAAGGATTTGTCGTCTCTCCTGAGACATGAAGCGAATATCCGTGGAAAATATGGATTATTGCATAGCAACAATCTCAATGCGAAATTTTGTCCCCTTCCGGGTTCCAATAAACAGCAATCCATAATTTTTCTGGAAGAAGATCCATGTCTTTCTGAATTTTTGCCTGCTTCTCAATTATTGACCAGCCGTGAAATTGATGTGATTAATCTTGTTGATAAGGGAATGCGGAATAAAGAGATTGCTGAGGAGCTCGGGATCTCAATTAATACCGTCAAGAGACACCTTGACAATATTTACTGCAAACTGAATGTAAACTGTCGTACTGAACTTATATCAAAAATGTATAAGTTAATGAATAACCGGAATAATTAATGAGACCAGCAGAATAAAAATCCGCACTGTTCCCTGTTACGACTGCTATTTATAAAACTGGCTGTTCTGAAAAACCTTTCGTTTCCTCCAGGCCGATCATCCGTTCCCGCAGGTCTCCCATGATGACATCGATGGAATCTTCGCCGTATCCCTGCGTGTCAAGGGGCTCCCCTATGGTCACATGCACCGGGGCCCGGTGAATGAGGAAAGAACCGGGCCGCAGTATGGGACCGGTACCGGATATGTAAATAGGCACGATGGGAATCGAGGTTTTCAGGCAGAGATGAAAGAGCCCCTTTTTGAAGGGCCGCATTTTGCCGTCAAGGCTCCTGGTTCCTTCGGGGAAAATCATTATCCGCTTGCCTTCCCTGATCTGGCGTGCCGCCTCTTCCATGCCGGCCCGGGCCTGGTCACTGTTTCCGCGGTCAAGGGAGATGTAACCGTTTATCCGCATGTGCATACCCAGGAAAGGGATGCGTCCGATTTCTTTTTTGATGACCCAACCGTAACGTACGGGAATGATTTTATTAAGAACCCATACATCGAAAAAACTCTGATGGTTGGCGGCAAAAATCTGAATTGCTTCCGTGTCGATTTTTTCCCGGCCGTCAACGGAAACCCTGATCCGGCAGAACCACAGGATAGTGATGGACCACCACCGCATGCACTGGTGCGATAGATTTCCCGACGGGCTGACTGTGATGGAAAGAAGGGAGAGCGTTCCCCAGAAAGCCGTATCAACAATAATAAATATCCAGTCAAGCAGCGACTCAAACGCATTGATGAAAGTTCTCATATAAGGAATCCCCCTGTTTTGTCTGTGCATAATATGTGTGTGCCGGCATTTCCCGGTGCAGCCGGGAAAAGTCATTGCTTTCATTATTATACGTTATGCGAAAGCAGAAAATCGTTTACCGGTATGAACGCGGTTCCCGTTATACGGCGGTATGAACAGGTATTTTTCTGAAAGACAAAATAATGGAAATACGGTTGCAGAAAAATATTAAATATTTTACTACATTGTTTCCACGCATTACTGTGCTGCAGCAATGCGTGGAAACAATGTCTTATATCCCCCGTGTGTTTTTCGGCACAAAATATTCCTGTGTATTGTACGGATCTTTAAATTCCTGTTCGGGCCGGAAATTCAGTTTTTTCTTCCCGCGATTGTTGAGATATTTCGCGAGCTCCAAATTTACACTGATGGGAACCCGTATTCCCGCTTCAGCCAGAACCTGGCGCAACAGCGCCTCGGCCCGACTGCTGAAGGCAAGGGAATCACCAAGGATACGGGCCGTTTCCGTGGGATTGTGAAAGCCTATGGAATTCTCGGCGCTGATGAAATTGAACCGTATAAAGGCCTTCATGTAGAAGTCCTTTGCCTTTTTATACAGGTCCTGGTTGATAGCCTTTCCTGACTGCTGTGCCGTGTGGACCATCTCCAGGAGCTTCGCGGCGACCGCGGCCTGGAAACCGGCCCGGGAATTCAGGGAAATGGTACGGTCCTGGATGGCGAATACCTGTGTCTTCAGCCACGTAGCCGACTCGGTGTGGCACTGGGCGCAGGCCTTCATATCGGTTTTCAGGGGACTGGTCACGTCATGATCGGAAATTTTGTAGGCGCCAACGCGTTTGTAGGCCATGTGGCAGTCGGCGCAGGCCAGCCCGGCGTTAAAGTGCGTACTGCCCCTGGTGAATAATTCAAACTCGGGATGGCGGATGAAAGGCATTCTGAATCCCGTCACCTTTTGAGTCCATTCCTGGCGTTTAAAGTCAGTAAGAAGGTCCTTGGCAATTGCTTCAATTGATATATTCGCCCAGGTGCCGCCTGTCCAGGGAGGTGTGACGTCTCCGGCAACTTTTCCTTCCTGAGTCCGGGGAACATAATAGGTCATGTGACACTGTCCGCAGGCCATGATGCGTTTCTCCTGGTGGGTCAGCCCGGTCTTGCCTATCATGGCCAGGCCTTTTTCTATGTGCAGCTTGTTCGTGTGGAGGTCCATGGTCTTGTTATCGTGACAATCGATGCAGGCCGGGCCCAGTTCTCGCATTTTTTTCGGCAGCATATCCAGTGCGTCATTGAATTTCGCCGTGAGATACTTCATCTGATGCTTTTCCGTGAAGGATTTGTGAAATGGCGTTTTGCAGGCAAGACATACACCGCCGGGGCCTGTCCTGGATGGATCAATTTCTATCTGGTCTATGATGGCATAATAATGCCCCCTGGGCTCGTTGTATTCAATGCCAAATCCCCAGCCGTGGAAGAGGAGTCCGAGAAAGGGAAACTCGCTCAGTTTGTCATAGGTGATTTTATCGGTATCCCAGCCTCTTTTGTACCTGCTTTTATCGGCCGGTTTGGGATCCTTTGTTTTCAGCCAGGATTCATATTCCAGCGGATATACCTTGCCCCATTCTTCCGGGTCGAATTCATTGTCGGCGATGCCGCCTACCTTCAGGGGCTGTACATCTGAAGGCCCGCACCCGGCAAAAAAGCCGTACATGACCAGGGATACGGACAGGCTGATTAAAAAAAAGAACATGTTTCTCTTCATTGGTTCCTCCTTGTTCCAGGGGCTGGATAGTTATTCAATTATGGCCAGGGGAGTGACGCGATGATTGACTCGCCTGTGGCACTCCCAGCAGTTTTTCGCGTCTATATTTATGCGTGATACCATATCGCCATGGCACCTGACACAGTTGGCCTGGAGTGTCGTCTTACCGTGAGAAGTTATTTCGATGGGGTCTGAAAAGAGCATAAAGTGAAAGTACAGTAAGTCTTTCATGCCGTCGATGCCTTTCCATATAACGTGGTTCACCAGGTTATTGTTGGGGAGATGGCAGTCCACACATTTGATGGATCGGTGCAGGCCCGAAAGGAACCAGTGGTCGTGCATATCATACATGACATGACAACTGCCGCAGTAGTCCGGCGAGGATGTTTTTTTAAAGAGGCCCGGCGGTCCGAATACGATAAAAATAAAAAGAAGGGCGGCTATGGAAGTTCCTATGAGCAGGTGTTTCTTTTCCAGATTTTTGAACATGGCTTACCCTCTGAATGCGTATACTTGAATCAAAAAAAGTCAGACCGGGAATAATGCGCATGTGAGTATTCAAGAGATATATTGGATGCTGTAAAAATAGTAACATGAATAATGGAGAAGTCAAGAAAAAAACAAATCGATCAAATCGTTTATCATGGTTTGATAAATCCGCGGTCTCCATCTATGTAAACCCTGGTGCCCAGTCCCCGGGATTGAATCTGGATGGCCTTAAGATGGGTTACGGCCTCGGGGCCTTCGAGAATTCGGGGCTGGAAGTGGATAGTCTGGTTTTTACCGGCCACGGGGATAATTTCAATTTTCACGAGCCGTTCCCTGTCATAGCGAAGGGATACGAATATATTATCTTTTTCATTCTCTTCCTTGTTGTAAAATCCGTTGACGAAATTGCCCAGTGAATAAATGACGGGTTTCTTTTTATACATTTCAATCCCCTGGGGCCAGTGAGGGTGGTGCCCGATGATACCGTCGGCGCCGGCATCTATTATCTTCCAGGCCAGGTTTCTTTGGTAGGCCCGTGGATAGTTCGTGAGTTCGATTCCCCAGTGCAGCGATACGAGTACGATGGTATTGCCGTCCCTGTATCGCCTTATATCCTCTTTTATCTGGTCCAGGATCAGGGGTGCGGTGCCTGCCTTTTCCGGTCCGGCATAGAAGTCTTCAGGAGGTCTTTCGCAGTAGGCCAGAATGCACAGATCCATGGACCCGAAATGAAATACTGCGGGCCGCCGCGCCTCGTCAAGATTGCGCCCGGCTCCGGTATACTTGATTCCCATATCGCTGAGACAGAGGATCGTATCAAGCATACCTTCCGCGCCGTGGTCCATGATGTGGTTGTTGGCAATGGAAACGATGTCGAGCTTTATATCCGTGAGACTTGCGGCGAACAGTGGATTCAGGCGGAAGACATAGGGCTTGTTGCCGGCTGGATCATGATTGGTTGTAATAGGCGTTTCCAGGTTGGCGAATACCAGGTCATATTCCTCCATAAAAGACGCGATTTGGTGGAAAGGGTAGTCGGTTCCCTGTTTTTTCATGGCATCATTCGCCCCGTTTGCCAGAAGTATGTCACCGGTGAGGAGAAGGGAAAAGCTTTTTTTGGAAAGAAAGGCCATCTCCTTTTCAAGACGGGCAATCCGTTTATTCAGGATAATGACGTCTTCTGATATTTTTTTGTTCTCCTGAAGGAGCATCCTTGTCTCGCTGCTGCCCGTTCCACAACGCAGCGCCGGGATGATCATCAGGAAAATAAGTATGCGGTGAATGATCAGTTTTTCTCTCATGAAGCCGGTCACCGGTCTATCTTCAGCGCCAGTCTCTGCCGCACTGTAATGGCGTGCCAGGTTTTCACTATGAGGAAGAGGATAACGGCGGAAAAAATAATTGATGCACCCGAGGGTATGTTCAGCCAGTGGGCCGCCATGAGACCGGCAAATGACGAGGTAAAACCGAATACAATGGAGAGTCCTATGATTTTTTTAAAATCGCCGGTCAGGAGTCCCGCCGTTACCTGCGGGATGGTCAGGAGCGATATGACCAGAATGATGCCAACGACGCGGATGGTGATCACTATAGTGAGCGCTACCAGCGCCAGGATGAGGTAATTAAGGGCGCGTACGGGCATGCCGCGTGTTGTCGCGAATTCCTCATCGAAGGCTATGTACAGGATTTCGCTGAAGAATACGGTGAAAATAAATACCGTGACGGCACCGATTACGGCCATGATGCCGATATCGGCCCAGGATACAGTGAGGATACTGCCGAAAAGGTAGCTCATAAGATTGGGAGCATATCCCGGTGTTATGAATACGAAGATGATTCCCACGGCCATGCCCAGGGACCAGAGAACGCCGATCAGGGAATCGGTGCGCATGTTGGTACGTCGGGAAAGAAATTCGATGCTGAAGGCCGAGAATACGGCGAATACGGCGGCACCGATGATGGGATTGAACCCGTAATAGTATCCCATGCCGATACCGCCGAAGGATGCATGGGAAATACTTCCTCCGATGAATACGATGCGGCGGGAAACGATATAGGTGCCGATTATCCCGCAGGTGAGACTGGCCAGCAGGGCAGCCAGAATAGCCCGCTGAAAAAACGGGTATGATAAAAGCTCGAACATCTTATTCTCCATGCTTCTTCAGTATCGTGTGCGGCATGTCCCCGTGTCCCACTATCCTGACGGGGCAGTTGTACGTCTCCATGAGTTCCTGCGAAAATTCACTTGCGCCGTGATAATGCAGGGTCCCGTTGATGCAGGCGATGTTTTTCACCGATGATATGATGGTGCCGATGTCATGCGATACGAGGACAATGGCCATACGGTCGTTCAGTTCGACGAGTATTTCGTTCAGGTCCTGGGAAAAGCTGCTGTCTACGAAGGTATCGGGTTCGTCGAGGATCAGTATCCGGGGAGATGATACGAGGGCCCGGGAAAGAAAGACCCGCTGCATCTGTCCGCCTGAAAGTTCGCCAATCGGCCGGTCCTTCAGATGAAATATACCGAATCGGTCGAGAATCGCCGAAGACTGATCTTTCTGTTCCCGGGAATATCTTCTGAACAGGCCGACAGAATTCATGTGACCCGAGAGCACCACATCCATAACCCGAATGGGAAACTGTTTGTCGATGATTCTGAACTGGGGCAGGTAGCCTATGGCCTTGCGCGTGCCCTGCAGGTCTTTATCATAGAAGGAAACGGTTCCGCGCAGGGGCTTCAGGAGGCCCAGGATGATGCGCAGCAGGGTGGTTTTTCCGCCGCCGTTCGGCCCGATTATCCCGAGAAAATCCCTGTCCAGGATACTGAGATTTATATCCTCCAGCACCAGGGAATCGGCGTATCCAGCCGATATGGATTTGAGTTCCATGATTTTATTCATAGCGGTTAACGGTTCACTCCAGTTCCGTTTTAAATGTCTTTGTGATGGTACGCATATTCGCTATCCAGTCTCCCTCGAGGGGATCGAGATGAACCACCTTTCCCTGTATGTCATTGGCCAGGGATCTGGCGTAATCCAGGGGTTCCTGTTTCTGGACGAATATCACCCTGATTTTTTCCCGGCGTGCCAGGTCTACGATATCTTTAATATGCGCAGGGTCAGGTTCTTTCCCGTCGATTTCCATGGGAATCTGGGTAAGTCCGTAATCCCTGGCGAAATAGGACCATACGGGATGATAGACGAGGAATTTTTTTTCTTTTACCTGTTTGAGTTCGCTTCTGATATATATGTCAAGTGCATCAATATCGCTCATGAAGTCCTGGAAGTTTTTTTTGTAGAGAGTCGAACCGGCCGGGTCAATGGCGATAAATCCCTCCAGAATATTATCGGCCATTATTCTCGCTGTCGCCGGTGAAAGCCATATATGGGGATCGATGCCGCTGTCGTGGCCATGTCCGGTGCGGCCGTGATGATGGCTGCTGATGAGGTTGACGCCGCTGGAGGTATCTGTAACCATCATGCCGCCTCCCGTCGATGTCATGCTTCTCATGAATGCATCCTCAAAAGGGAAGAGGCCTGTTTTGAAAAAGACTCTGGACCTGCTCATTTCGATCATCTGCTGTGATGTCGGCTCGTAGGTGTGGGGGCTCTGACCCGGCGGTATCAGCACGTTGACCTTGAAGCCCGGTCCGCCGATGCGCTGGACAAAATACTGAAGGGGAAGAATGGAAACGGAAACGATATTTCCCTGTTCCTCCTTTTTTTTACAGCCCTGGGCCGCTATCGCCACGATGGCAATGACAAGAATAATAAAGGTAGTTTTTTTCATGGATATGGTTCCTGAACGAATGAATGCCCCGGCAGATTCCCCTCCCGGGGCATTCATCGGTGGATTGCCGCTTAATGTTGTATCCGACCCGTTGTATAGTCGAAAATGTCAGGCTATTCCGGTACTACTGCGAAAGTTACCCGTCGCTGATCTGCCGATTTGGGATCAACGCCCGCTTTCAGTTCCGATGAGCCGACGCCCTTATAGGTCAGTTTCGGCGAGGAGATGCCCTGTCGTCTCAGGGATTCCTGGACCGCTTTTGCCCGGTCAGTAGATATTTTAATGTTTCCCGGTTTGTCCCCTTCAGGATCTTCCGGTCCGCGGGCATCGGTGTGTCCCTTTACCTGGAGCACATATCCTTCGGGCAATTCGCTGATGATTTTTTTCACTACGGGAGCGCTGACTTTAGCCCATTTGTCCCATTTCTGGGCGGGAACCTCCGTTCCTTTATACTGGAAGCCTTCCACGGGTATTTTTTCCAGTTGCTTGTTGGATGCCTTGACCCACAGGGAGTGATCGACCGATGTGACCTGTACGACGGGTTCCTTTTTTTCCGTTGATTTGCAGGAAATACCGAAAACGAGAGAGAGAACAGCCATTGATACGATGATTTTGTTCATGTTTTGCTCCTTTATTTATTTTTACTTACATTATAATATTATAATGTATAAAAAAGCGTCTACAATGTAAAGAGTTTTCTTAAAGCCGGCAGGGCCACGAAGGTCCCGATCGATGATCCTATCGACGAAAGGATGAATACCAGGAATATTTTCGTGACCCGGTTGGTCCACCAGTTCCGGAAACGAAGGGTTTTTTCCTGTATCTCCTCAAAATCCCTGACACGGGGTTTTACGAGAAAAGTCTGTACAATGGCCGTAACGAAGCCGGCACCGATGGTGGGGTTGAGGCTGGTTATGGGTGCGGCGATGAATCCGGTCAGCATAGTCAGCGGATGGGCAAAAGCCAGCAGACATCCCAGGGCGGTCAGGGTTCCGTTGACCGCAATCCAGTAAATTACTACATCCTGGGCCACGTCCTTTCTCCCGCTCATGAATCCCCAGGCGATCAGGGCGATGAAAATGAGGGGGATTATCCAGGGGATTATTTTCCCTGCCGATGACGGCGGCGGGACGATGTTGAGCTCAAGCTTTTTCTCTTCACCGATCCGGTTTTGGAATTCATTGAGCATACCGGGAACATGGCCGGCTCCTACCACTGCCACGGTGAGAGTGCCGAGATTCGCCTGTATTTCCGCGGTCAGGTACTGGTCTCTTTCGTCGATGAGAACCTTTTTGGCCGTGGGCAGCTCGTCCTCGAAGGTCTTGACGATGTTTATGATGGCATCCTGGGTCTTCAGCTCTTCTATGTCTATGTCATCAAAGTCCGAGTCATCGGCCGCAAAGAGGCTGGCGAGAAACCTGATTTTATGCCAGAAAGGGGTCATCCGGTAGGCTCTTTTCAGTGTAGTGCCGATATTCCGGTCTGCCAGGATGAGACGGGCGCCGGTTATTTCGGCCATTTCAATGGCCTTCCTGAACTCCATGCCCGGTTTGCTGCCGGTTTTTTCCGATATTTTTCTCTGATATGAAGCCATTATAAACTGCCCGATGAAAAAAAAGAGCTGTTTCTTCCTGATGATTTCAATTATATCCAGATCTTCATAGAGCTTTTTCTTTGTCATGGCCTTGTGGCGCTGTTCATCGAGCTCAACACATATGGTATCGGGTTGTACTTCCCGTATAGTTTCTTCTACAAGATCAATTGATGACGAGGAGACATGGGCCGTTCCTATGAGATACAGCTTTTTCCCATCGGGAAAGGTGAGGAGGTTTACGTTCTGTTTTTCTTCGGTAATGACGGGCTTCAGATACATATTCATCGGGCAGTTCCATTCCTTGTAATGACGTGAATTATGGACAGTATGGGCTGTTTCGGTTTTTGGCAAGTCAAATTTTATTAATCAGGCAGTGATGGAGTGAATTTTCAGGTCCGCGGTGATGCGGGAAATCACCCTGGCAGTTCGCTGAAGTATTTAATAAGCATGACCTGGTTTCCCTTTTCATTGTACTGAACCCGGTCAAAGGCATTCATGGTCATGGCAATTCCACGGCCATGAGAGAGCATTTCTTCATTAGCGGTGTTTATGGCGTTCTTTAGAAAATGGCTGTGATCGAAACCCGCTCCGTCATCGGTAATGATATAGACAACACGTTGGGTGTCGACTGAATATTCAATGGCGATTTTTTTGCCCGTTGCTCCCGGGGCAAGCTGCCTCCTGGCTATGAATTCGAAATAATGGTCCTCGTTCATGGCCTTTGATTTTTCCTCGAAGGTTATGCCCAGGTTGCCGTGCTCGATGGCGTTGATGATTATTTCCCGCAGGGCGAGGCGGAGATAATTGGCGTCCCTGGCAGGCACATATTTTTTCAGGTTCCTGGTGAGGCGGTGTGTAATATCTTCGGCCGTAATGAGGAGATTTCCTATGACATATTTCTGGCGTTCCGAGTCAAAGTATTTAAGCAGGGAATCGTCCAGTATCCGTGAAGCCTTGCCCAGTATCTCATTTTTGCCCTCAATGTCCAGGTACTCGAGGCGGACCTGCATCTCCTTCGGTTCCGAGATGATTGGTGAAATGAAATGCGTCCTGAACTGGATAGGTTTTTTTGTACGGGAGAATTCATCGAGCTTCTCCAGAACCAGCTGTTTCGTCACGTAATGCTCGGCCTGGTCGCTGTATATGAGGTCAAGGAAATTGCGCGAAGAAACCGTGGCCGGGTCTATCTTGAATTCCGTGAGGATGGCCCTGTTCGAAGTGATGAAGTTCCAGTTCTCATCCAGGGAGAATACTATGTCGCTGGTGCCTTCAACGAGAAGCCGGTACTTACTCTCGGAAATGCTGAGAAGGCGGTGTGCCTCCTCGATCTCGTCCCTGGACCTCATGACGTCTTCCATGTTGCGCTGCTGGGAGGTTATGAGCTCCTGTTGGGCATCATCCTTTTCTTTCTTCATTATATTGATTCTGTCGGCCAGAGCAAGAGACAGAAGTACCATCTCAAAGCCCGAACCGATCTGCAGGCCGTGTTCGGTCAGAAAATTATGGGGGATAATGCCCATGACCCGCAGGGTTGAGAGAATAATTCCCACGAGGAAAGTGGACCAGGCGATGAGGTAGAAACGCGCCGACCGGTTGCCTTTTTTGAGAATGATAACAGCCGTGGGAATGGCGATGAGAATGCAGGCAAGGGGGAGAATCTGGCCAGCAACTATGGTGATGGAATAGCTTATAACCAGGGCAAGCACCGCCAGGACGCCGCTGAGTCCCATAAGAATTTTCAGCAGCTTGTCGGCCACGGGCGTGTAATACGCCGTATCAAGAAAATGCATGGTGAAGAAGGTGGACATGAGGATGCTCATCCCGATGAGGAAGGGATTGGCGTGTATGGCCCACCAGGGGAATTCCGGCCACAGGTATTGAACGGCAAGCCCATTCATGGCCATCTGGAACATACCGAAGAAGAAAATGTACAGCACGTAATAGAGATAGTTCCTGTCCCTGGTGGAGAAGAAAATGAACAGGTTGTATAATATCATGATCAAAATAATGCCGTAGTAGATGCCAAAGGCGAACTGCTCTCTCTGTGTCTTTTTCATGAAGGATGGGGGTGTCCACAGGGTCATGGGGAATATCATCCCGTCGGCCGTTTTAAAGCGCAGATATACGGTCTGCACGGCCCCGGCAGGCATGTGGATGGAGAAAACGAAATTGCGGTGCCTGATAACTCTCCGGGTAAAAGGAAAGTCGCGCCCTGTGGTTTCCTTTTTCAGGAGCTCAAATCCCGTTTTTTTGCCCTTTTCGAGGATATAAAATTCAACATTGTCCAGGAGAGGAAATCCCACCTCCAGAAGCAAATCACGAGCTGCGCCGGCATGATTCTCCATTGAAATACGTGCCCAGTAAACGGATTTAGTGAAACCAAAATTAGGGATCGTCCCCGGTGACGGAACAAACAGCGGGTCATGCGCCTCATCTGCTGCTTCAGCAATGGACAGGGTTCCTTGGGGATCTTCCAGGGTTTCGCAGTGTCTTCCCAGGTCAAGCTTTTCTATTGAGGGTGATATGTTTATAGTCCCGAGAGCGAATAAGGGCATGGGAAGCACCAGGCACAGAAGCATTGCCGCAATGGATATTTTCGGGTTGAATAGGGATATTTTTCCGCTCATGTTTCAAATACTGAATGTATGTATACTAATGTCATCAATAAACAAACAGTTTTAGCAATTAATACAGATAGGGACGGGGAACTCAAGCAATTTTAATGGAAAATCGAATTTAATGAGCAGGGGAGGCGTGGTAGAGATGAAATATTATTCATTTTAATTATATTTGACGAAAAAAAGGTGTAATTCTCAATCGTTTTAATCGTAAATTAATACAGAAAGGAAAATAAGGGAGATTCTGCCATATGTCAATAGTTAAGAAAATCTTACTGCCGGTACTGACTGTTTGTGGTATAGATCTATCAGTCACCGAACATTGCGGGGAAAAAATGGCAGTGAGGCGGCATGTATAATTCCCATCTTCTCTATTCTGTGGCATTGTCCGTTCTGTCTTCTCCTTCCGGTGCGGGACTTTATGATCTCATGGATCGGTCCGTCACGCCGGAATTCCTTTATAACAGCCTCACGGAAAACATCAATCCTGTCACACAGCCTTTTGTAGCAGTGCGGTATTCTCCCGATCCCCTTGTAGCGGCCCGGGAAATTCTCGTGGAGGCCGAAAAGGGAAAAATCGGCGTTACAGGATACTGGGACAGTGATTATCCGTCTCTCCTCCGTGAGATATCCCATCCGCCCGTGGTGCTGTATCATCACGGTGCCCTGGACATGGAGCCCGCCATAGCAGTAGTGGGAACGCGGAAACCCGATCACGTCTCACTGAAAGTAACTGAAAGGATCGTATCGGACCTGGTGTCCTGGGGCTTTTCCATCGTGAGCGGAATGGCCCTGGGCATAGACCGGGCCGCCCATATGAGCGCCCTCACGGGAAAGGGAAGGACCGCGGGGATTCTGGCTAACGGTATTGATATTCTCTATCCCCTGGGAAACCGTGATCTTTACGACAAAATACGGTGCACCGCGGGATCAGTGCTGGTTTCCGAGTATCCCCCGGGAATTCATGCCGGGAAATGGACCTTTGTCCGGCGGAACCGTATCATAAGCGGCCTGTGCCCGGCTACGGTCGTAATCCAGGCCGGGGAACGGAGCGGCGCTCTCATAACGGCCCGTTATGCAGCTGAGCAGAACCGGGAAGTTTTCGCGTGCTCAGGACACAGCTTTGATGAATCCTACGGCGGATGCCACCGGCTCATTCGGAACGGGGCTCATCTTCTGGCGAAAACCGCCGACATTCTCATGGAGCTGCCTCCCGTGACGGAGGTTAACGGTAAAGAAGAAAAGGCCCGCGGGGGGGATATTTCCAGACCGGAACCGTCCCTTCCTTTTACCGGGGCTGATTGCGGGGAAGGGGCATATCCTCCCGATTCACCTGCTCACCGGATACTGAAATACCTGGGAAATGCCGAAGTTGATATTGATACGGTTATCCGGAATATTGGTCTGACCACGGAAAGCATGCATGAATCCCTGGTGCTTCTTGAACTGGAGGGCAGGGTAAGCCGAAAGGGCAATGTTATTTCCAGGTCAGGGGGCGGGAAATAATACCATATCATTGATATATAGACTGTATTTGAATAAGGAAGAAACCATGAAAGTTAAGTATCTTTTCATTGCTATTATCTCAGTATTGATGATTATATCCATAAGCCAGATATTCTCCATTTACCCGTACGCCGAGGATATTCTGCCATCGTATAAATCGGGATATTTCCGTGAGCTGGACAGGAAGTGCGCTGTTATCAGGGACTCTTTTATCAGCATTAAAAGTATGAGTAAACCCGTATACGGCTGGATTTTTCTCGATGATATTAAAACCGCCCAGGCCATATCGGTTAATGTCTATGACAGGGCTGGATTTCATATTCCCCTGCCAGGGGAAAAATCTTCGGTGCCCGGCAATGATATTGTGAAGTTTTTATCGGAAAACGGTTCGGATCTGTCTTCACGCGTTCATAATGGGAAATATTATACAATTATGGCAGTCAAATATGAAAAAAAATGTTATTATTGTCATGATCATGGCAAAAACACGGAAATTGCCGGTGTGATGACTTTTGAGCAGGATTTTGATGCCCATATCTATTATTCTCTTGAGAGGATTATCATCTTTCTTGTTATTTCCATTATTTTAGCCGGTGTGCTGTTCCTGCTTGTCCGATGGGAGCCGGTTCGGAATATAAAAGAAATGTTTGACAAATCCTGACAATTTGTAGTGCTGACGTGAACCCCATGCCAAAAGGGGAAGAAGAAACCTGCGAAACGGGACTTTTAATTATGAAAAACAAACCCAGTACGCTGGTGATTGTGGAATCACCATCGAAAGCGAAAACGATCAATAAATACCTGGGAAAGGATTACATCATTCTGTCCTCGGTGGGCCATATCATCGACCTCCCCAAATCCCGCATTGCAATTGATGTGGAAAACAATTTCAAACCTGAATATATCACCATTCGCGGGAAGGCGAAGATACTGAATGAGTTGAAGAAACAGGCTTCCAATGTATCACTGGTCCTTCTGGCCACTGACCCTGACCGCGAAGGCGAGGCTATATCGTGGCATCTCTCCAATGCCCTTTCACCGAAAAATGACAATATCAAGAGAATCGAGTTCAATGAGATAACTGAGAGCGCCATAAAGGAAGCTATCAAGCATCCCCGTGAAATCGACATAGACATGGTGAATGCCCAGCAGACAAGAAGGATACTGGACCGCATCGTGGGATATAATATAAGCCCCGTGCTCTGGAAAAAGGTCAAACGGGGCCTTTCCGCGGGAAGGGTCCAGTCCGTGGCGCTCAAGGTCATCTGTGACCGTGAAAATGAAATCGATGGTTTCATCCCCGCCGAATACTGGACACTGGATATTTCCTGTAAATTTAAAAACAAAAAATTTCTCGCCTCGCTATTTGGCTATCAGGACGAAAAATTTGAAGCGAAAAACAGTGAGGAGATGGATAGTGTTCTGGAAAAAATCCGGGACCGTGAATTGACCGTAAAGGACCGGAAGGTAAAGGAAAGAAGAAGAAAGCCCCAGGCCCCCTATATAACGTCGAAGCTGCAGCAGGACGCGGCAAACAGGCTCGGTTTCACCTCACAGAAGACCATGATGATAGCCCAGCAGCTCTACCAGGGCGTGGAAGTGACCGGTGAAGGCCCCGTCGGTCTTATTACCTACATGAGAACTGATTCCACAAGGATATCGGAAATCGCCCTGAAGGCCGTGCGTGAATACATCGAAAATAATTTTGAGGAGGGGTCGCTTCCCCCGTCTCCCAATTATTATAAAAACAAGAAGGGAGCCCAGGATGCTCACGAGGCAATACGTCCCACCGATGTAAACCGAACACCCCAGTCCCTGAAAAACGACCTGAGCAAAGATCAGTATAAACTGTATGACCTCATCTGGAAGCGTTTTGTTGCCTCACAGATGACTCCCGAGGTTTCAGAAGTCATTACCGTTATTCTTGAAGCCGACAAGTATCTCTTCCGGGCCACGGGGAGTACCACTCTTTTTCGGGGATTCTCAGTCGTCGAGAAGGATGATAAAAGCGAAAAAAACCAGCTCCCGGAACTGAATCCCGGCGACAAGGTGGATATACTTGAATACCTGCCGGAACAGCATTTTACAACACCGCCCCCGCGTTTCAATGATGCGTCGCTGGTGAAGTTTCTCGAAGAATCGGGAGTAGGACGTCCCTCGACGTATGCCCCGACCATTGACACGCTGCTGAAAAGATACTATGTTACACGTTCGGGGCGACAGCTTGTACCCACGGTCCTGGGCAAGCTGGTGAACAATATCATGAGCGAGCACTTCCCTGAATTTGTCGCCGTTGACTTTACCGCCGGTCTGGAGGAAAAACTGGACCTGATTGAAGAATCGAAGGCAAGCTGGGTTCAAATGCTGAGCGAATTTTACCAGCCCTTTATCGAGACGGTCAATCAGGCTGATATCAACATTGTTGATATGAAGGGCATCCTTAATGAAGAGACGGACATGGTTTGTGAACTGTGCGGCAGCAAAATGATGAAAAAGCTCGGTAAGTTCGGATTCTTTCTCGCCTGCTCCGGCTTCCCGCAGTGCAGAAATGCCAAACCTCTGCCCCTGGGCAAGTGCCCGCACTGCGGTGACGGCGATGTGGTAAAACGATCATCGAAAAAGGGCAAGGGGGCCTTTTATTCATGCACCAGGTATCCCGAATGTGAATTTTTGACTAGGGAAAGTCCTTCTGAACATAAATGTCCCCAGTGCGGCAGCATTCTTTTCGAAAAAAGACTGAAAGGGAAGGGCGAAGAACTCCATTGTCTCAATAAAACCTGTCATTACCGGGTGGAACTTCTCGATGAAGAGGTTGCGAGAAATAATACAAATAATACGGACTGAGATTTTTTATGCTCAATGAGATTGATCAATTCATGTCCTATCTTCAATATGAGCGAAACGTCTCGGAAAAAACCATCGAGGCATACAATCGCGATCTGATCGGATTGTATAAATTTTTATGCGGTGATTATGAGCGTCATGCGACCTGGCAGTACGAGGTGCAGGTAACGGTTCATGATGAGGATATTCTCATCGAGACAATCAGTAAGGATGATTTGACCAGCTACCTGGAATTTATTTTTGACAGCGGATTGAAGCGTTCCAGTATTGAAAGAAAGATTGCCGCAATAAAAACCTTCTTTAAATTTCTTTATAACCGTGATATAATCGCCAGGAATCCCGCCGGAAGAATTATTTATCCAAAAAAGGGGAAGCGGCTTCCCCGCTTCCTGCATCTGAAAGAAGTCAATAACATTCTCGATTATCAGGATGTAACCTTTATTGATTTCAGGGACAGGGCGCTGCTGGAAACCTTTTATTCCACCGGTTCGCGGGTCGCTGAACTGGCCGCGGCCCGAATCGCCGATATCGATATGGCGTCAGGCCGGCTCAAGGTTTACGGCAAGGGGAGGGAGGAGCGATTCGTTTTCATCACGGAAGAAACACTGCAGACCATTGATAGATATTTAAAGGAAAGAATCAAAAAATTCCGGATCCTCTCGGAGCCCCTTTTTGTCAATAACCGGGGAGGAGGGATTACGGAGAGAGGGATTTTCGGCATTGTCGTCAAAAGGGCCCGAGCCGCCGGGATGCTGGAGCGTGTTACACCCCACACCTACCGGCACAGCTTTGCCACGGAAATGCTCAACCAGGGCGCTGATTTGCGGGCGGTACAGGAGATGCTGGGGCATCGAAGCCTTTCCTCGACACAGGTATACACGCATACAACGAAAGAACGGCTGAAAAGGGTATATGATCGAACCCATCCCCACGCCCTGCTGAATAAAAATAAAAAGAAAAGTGACTAGCTGTATGGGAAGTCCGGCTTTATCAAAGGGAAAGGTGCAATTTGGATAAAAAGACTATTTCAGGGAGAAAACCGTCGCTGCTTGTATCGCTCATTCCCGTCATTTTTCTCATCGCAACGCTGACAACAACGGTTATAATATTCGGTGATAAAGCCACCTCGGGGCCTGTTCAGTCCGTACTGATGCTTGCCGCGGCTTTCGCTGCCGTATTCGCCCTGACTCACGGTATCAAATGGCATGACCTGGAGGAACACGTACTGGGGACCATGGCCGATGTCATGCAGCCTATTCTCATTCTCCTGCTCATTGGGGCTCTTATCGGCGTCTGGATTCTTTCCGGTATTGTTCCTGCCATAATAGTCTGGGGTTTGAAGCTGCTCAGTCCCTCCATTTTTCTTTTTACGGCCTGTATCATATCCTCGGTTGTCTCCATGGCAACAGGCAGCTCCTGGTCAACAGCCGGGACTATTGGTGTGGCCCTTATCGGTATCGGTCAGGCTATGGATATAAACATGGGTATGACGGCCGGCGCAGTTGTTTCCGGAGCTTATTTCGGGGATAAGCTTTCTCCTTTTTCCGAGACCACAAATCTGGCGGCTTCCATGGCGGCGACACCGCTCTTTGTCCATATCCGCCATATGATCTGGACCACGACCCCGGCACTTATTATTGCACTGATTTTGTACCTTGTACTGGGTTTTACCCAGTCTCATGATTCCTATACACCGGAAAAAATAAAAATAATCACCGATATTATTAATTCAAAATTTGATACTTCAGTTTACATGCTGCTTCCGCCCGTTATAACAATCGGTATAATGGTGAAACGATTTCCCGCAATACCATCAATTATTATCGGCATAGCCCTGGGGATTATTTTCGCCCTTGTATTTCAGCCGCAGGTTGTATCAGAGATGGCTGGAAAATCAGATCTTCCCCTCGGCATGGCTTCCCTGAAGACCTGTCTCGATACGGCAGCCACGGGTTTCAGGTCTTCCACCGGGATGGAAATTGTGGATAATCTTCTCAATAAGGGCGGCATGGCCGCCATGCTCAATACAATATGGCTCATTCTTTCGGCAATGTTTTTCGCCGGAGTCATGGATGGCAGCGGCATGATGGGGAGTATCGCCGATGGCATACTTAAAGGTATCAGGGGATCGGGAAACCTGGTGGCCGCCACTCTGGGCACAGCCGTTCTCGTCAACATTCTTGCGGCGGAACAATACCTTTCCATCGTTATCACGGGAAGGATGTACAAGGAGGCTTATGATAAACAGGGCCTTCACCGGAAGAACCTGTCGCGCGCCCTGGAGGATGCCGGCACACTCACTTCTCCCCTGGTTCCCTGGAATACCTGCGGCGCCTTCATGGCCACTACTCTGGGCGTGGCCACCTACCTGTATCTTCCTTTCGCCTTTCTCAATATAATTACCCCCATAGTTTCCCTCATCTATGCATACACGGGATTTACTATTGAGCAGGTGAGCAAATCAGACGATTGATACCATCCCCGGTTTTGTTAAAAATTCAGATACTGTAACTTTCAACAATATTTATTATCAGAGTAAAGTACCGGTATTCCGGGATAATAATGTGTGCTGTATGATAAAGCATGTATTAAATAATTTCTATTTTTCGGGAAAATGAATATATTGATTGTGAGGTGTTGATATGAAAAAAATATTACAAAAAATTATCCAGACTGAAGACACACCGATTCTTACTGTGGCGCGCCTTACCCTGGGCATGATTATAATCCCTCACGGTGCCCAAAAACTACTGGGCCTTTTCGGCGGATATGGTTTTAACGGTACGATGGGTTACTTTACCGGGTTGGGCGTGCCCGTCATAGCCGCCTTTCTGATTATCATGGCCGAATCCCTGGGCTCCCTGGCTCTAATACTGGGATTTATCGGCAGGTTCATGGCCATGAGTATCACTATGGTGATGACAGGAGCCATGTTAATGGTGCACCTGCCCAATGGATTTTTCATGAACTGGGGAGGGCAGCAGCAGGGGGAAGGCTTTGAGTTTCATCTGCTGGCTATTGGTCTCGGTATCGCAGTCATGATAGGCGGCAGCGGCCGTTATTCTCTGGACAGGATGCTGAAAAAATGGTTTCCATGACAGTAGCCCGGAACTGATGAGTGTGCTTACTTTAGTTATAATTTAAGCTTTTTTCAATGATGCCACCGCCCAGGACGTCACCGTCATTATTATAAAAAACGGCGGCCTGTCCCGGGGATATTCCCTTTTGTTTTTCGCCGAAGGCCACCTTGACGAAATTTTCACTCTGAGTCAGATGAGCAGGGACTGGCTGCTGCGTTGAGCGCGTCTTAACCAGGACATCAATGTCGTCCAGGCTTGTTGCTTTCATGTAATTCATATCGGTTGCCACAAGGCCGGTTGTTTCCAGTTCTTCGCTGAAACCCGCCGTGATGGTGTTATCAGCGGCATTAATCCTGACAACATAGAGGGGGTGGGGAGCTGCAATACCCAGGCCGCGACGCTGACCTATGGTATAGTTGTGAATGCCTTTATGTTTGCCAAGAATATTCCCCTCCCTGTCTACGATATTTCCCGGAGGAGGCTCTGTCCCCATCATTTTACCGATGAATCCGGAATAGTTATTGTCGGGGATGAAACATATTTCCTGGCTTTCCAGGCCGTGGGCAATGGAGAGGTTGCGCTTGAGTGCCATATCGCGGACCTCGCTTTTAAGGAAATCGCCCAGGGGGAAGAGGACGTGGCTCAGTGTGTACTGTGAAAGCCGGTATAGAAAATAAGACTGGTCTTTCACCGGGTCCTTGCCCCGTGAGATGAAATATCTTCCCTCTTCGGACATCTTTATCTGAGAGTAATGGCCCGTGGCTATTTTTTCACATCCCAGGGTCAGAGCATACTCCAGGAGGTTTTTGAATTTAATAAGGGGATTGCAGTGGGTGCAGGGATTGGGAGTCCTGCCGTTCATGTACTCCCGGCAGAAGGGATCAATGATCAGGTGATAAAAATCATCGCTTATTTCTTTAACAAAATGGGGAAAATCAAACTGTTTCGCGATTGCACGGGAATCCTCAATGCTTTTCTCTGAAAAAAAAGGATTATTTTTATCGGCGGGAATTCCTGTTTTAAAGTTTGCCGTTATGCCGATGATTTCATGGCCCATTTCCCGGAGCAGAATGGCGGTGATGGTTGAATCTATACCCCCGCTCATGGCGACTGCGATTTTCATGACGTGGCTCCTCAATCGTATTTATTGACATGGAAAATACCTGTTGAAATATGTCCACAGAAATTTGTCACCTAATCGCGGGAAAGGTCTTCGTGGAGAAATCCCTGGTATGTTCCCCGTCGGGAAAATTCATCGAGAATCGATTTCTGGACAGTACCCTTATGCAGCCCCCACAGCGGAGCCACAAGGGATTCTTCATTTCTGTCGCCGGCCAGGCGGTGGATGAGGATGTCGGGCCGCAGCCGTTCCATAAAATCACATAGCGTAGATGCATATTCTTTGATGGTGAGCATGGGGACTTCTCCCCGGTTATACAGAATCTCCAATGCTGAGCCTTTGATCACATGGAGATGGTGAATTTTTATTCCACGCACGGGAAGCGATGACACCTCCCGGGCTGTTTCCATCATATCATCCCAGGATTCACCGGGAATGCCCAGGATAATATGCGCGCAGACAGGAATATCACTCCCTGCTGCTCTCGTGATGGCATCTCTGGTTGTTTTATGGTCATGCCCCCTGTTGAGAAGGCTAAGACTCCTGTTGTGCATGGTCTGCATGCCGATTTCCACCCATAGTTCGAACTGCGGCTTCCGATACGACGCTATGAGTTCTATGACCTGGTCATCGAGAACATCGGGCCTGGTACCTATCATGAGGCCCGTAACTCCCGGGAAGGCGATTGCCGTATCATATAATTTTCTGAGTGTGGCGGTTTCCGCATAGGTGTTGGTAAAAGCCTGGAAATAGGCAAGATACCTGGTATCGCTGTCGGAGCGTCTGAAGTTGTCCTTCGCGAAGGTCATCTGGCGTTCGATATCGGTAGTTCCACAGGTTGTGGGTGAGGCGGATCCGTCGTCGGAGCAGAAAATACATCCTTCGCTGCTCAGAGTGCCGTCCCGGTTGGGGCAGGAGAGCCCGGCATTTATGGGGAGTTTAAGTATTCTGCACTTGTATTTATTCCACAGGTAATCGCCGAAAAAATTATAGGGTTTTCCGGACCAGGAACCGGGATTAAAGGTCTTTGATTTTGTTTTCACTGGCGAAAAACGAGTTTTTCAGATATTGCTGATTCTGGTATTTCCCGGGATTCAGATGAACACTGGATATTCTTTTTGCGTCGTGGATATTCAGGTTTTTATCAATGTGAACGATATATATACCTTTATAAAAGTTAATCTTTTTCGTGTATCTTTTCCACTTCGTTTTATATTTTTTATTCTTTTTGGAATAATATTTTACTTTCTTGTGACCGACTCCATGGGCATTGATGAAGGAATTCATGAGACGGTTCATGGTTTTCTCGTCGGGCTCAAGGGCCTTGTATACGGCATCCCGGAGGCTCTGGTTGTCATCAATGGCCAGGATTATCGGAGTCCATCGCGGCGCCCGGTGTACAGGTACCGACACCGACGCAGGAGTCTCCTCAAGCCGGGCTTCATAATCTTCCCGAAAAGCCCTTCGTCTTCCCAGGTAAGCTGAATATTTTTCCTGGTAGGCGGAATAGATAGGGGCATAGCTTATGCATCTTCTGGCATTTCGAAAATATTTTCTCGCAGTCTTTCTGCGTTTTTTATTACTGTTGACCAGTCCCCTGTTGAAATTATATTCAGCATTCTGTATGCGCTTTCGTATGGTGCTGAAATAGGCGATGTAGCTGCTGAATGGGCTGTTCCTGAATTTATTTTCCATAGTTGTGATGGTATTGACGACGTTACGTGTCTCGCCTTTTTTAGTGTAATATACAGCTATGCGGGACAGCTTCAGCAGTTCCACTCTGCTGTCGGTTTTCCCCTCTTTCTTTTTAGGTTCCCTGCCGGAAATATCCACGGCGAAGACGTCTTCGATGGTTTCAAGAAGCATTTCGTACTGGGCTTTTATGAGTATATCCTGATGTGCGGGATCCGCCAATTTTATTTCTTCCTTGGGATTGGAGATAAAACCTGACTCGTAAATGATGGATACGGGAAAATCGACAAAGTAACTGAAGCGGTCATCGCCGACGGCTCCGAAATCCCAGCTGTTGGGAGTAAGGCCTTCTTCCTCAAGTCGATGCTTCAGTTTTACCGCATATTGCCGGGAAAAACCGCTGGAATCCAGCGGATTATACAGCGTGAGAAATCCCGAGTAGGTATCCTCAACGTACCGCAAAATTTTGCGGCCGCGGCCGTCAAGGGTGATATGGATGCCCGGTATGTTGGATTTGCCGCTGGCCTTATAGCTCATGGATACGTTGTTGAGATGTTCCGACAGTATGATAAAGGCATTGGATTCCTTTGCCATGGCAACTGACGTGGAGAAGGGAATATTGTTGTAGACTTCACTGTCTTCTTCCAGCACTTTCATGTAATCGGTAGTGCTTTTTATGGTGACGTGCGGATTGTCCTTGAGGAGTTTGTATAATTTTCTTGAGAGCTGGATGGAGTAATACTCTTCCGGCCTGCCTGTACAGCTCAGGCGATGCGTTATTTTGCCTCCCTGCCATTCTCCGTTTGAGAGCTTCCCGTGGGCCGGGTCGAAGAAAATGACCAGTTGTTTTTTCTCTTTCAGGTTCTCATATAGATTGCCGTAAATAGAATCAATCCGGTTCACTATATCAAGTATTTCGCGTGTTTCCTGGACGCGCTTTTCAGCTTTCATGATGGATCGAATGGATTGCGGTTGTTCGATGCTGATGTTTTCTTCGGCATATAATACCGGATGCATAATAAGTAACGAAGTCAAGAGTAGAAGTGAGAAGAGGGCAGATACTTTTCCGGTCATTTTATTATCACATTCAATAAATTTAAATTATTGCCATAGAGAACCAATCAGCGTAACAGATGTTTATAATAAAAATATCGATTATTATCAAGAAAATATTTGCAATTTTATTGAATTAATTGAAAATAAATCCATATAATAAGAATTTATGGGTTATTGTTGTACATACTGGTGAATCGTCATTAAAAGACGGAGAGGATTATGAAAAAAGAATATATTAAATATGAGAAACTGTCACTGGAAATCAAAAAAGACATCGAAAGGCTCCATAATGAAAAGCTGAAGCACAACAGCTCCCTCTCCATTGAAGATTCCATGATTGACTGGTTCACGGACAATTTTGACAAATGGCTTAATGAGCATTATGCCGGCAGTGATGATGCCGGTAATAAGCGTCGTCATTTCAGGCTTGATATTGAAATCCCCATAACAATTATTGATACCCTTATTGAAAGTGCCGGCGATGATGAAGATGCCCTGACCCTGGTTGGGAATGTCATAAATATCAGTCGCGGCGGACTTTATTTCAAATATAACCGCGCAATTGAAGTTTCTTCCATTATAAAAGTCATGATTGATCTAAGCCGCGTTGATAAAGACCTGGAGGATGTGGAGGCTCTGGCGATGGTTGTCCGCTGCGATAACCTTGAAGATGAGTACGGTATCGGCATTATGTTCAGCAGTATCTACGACTCCGACAAGGAAAATCTGGAAACGTTTATTTTTAAAAGCCTGGCTTATTATATCTATACAAACAGGTGAAACGGCTGACGAGGTTTTTCTCTCAAGATGCAGCCGGTGAGCGGACTTTATTGTCCGTGAAGAGTATTGTGTGCAGCTCTTATTCCCTCGGTTTTGATATGGTATTTACATGTCTTTGCAGATTGTCACGTTCGATATCATAAAAGAAAACATAATTGTTCTGGCACCGGATGTCCTTCTTGATGAGCATGCCGTAGGTATTGACGATATTGATTATTTCCGCCGTTGATTTCTGATCAACAATTCTGTTTTCCGATATGAGATATTTTCGAAGTGTGGATATGGCCCTTTTCCTTGCCTTTTCCTGGACAGCGTCTATATCGGACTCACATTCTTCCACGGGAGCCAGAATGATTATCCGGAATGTGCGGTCAGAAATAAATCCCTCCTTCATATACCTTTTTTCAAATTCTTCGGGGCTGATATTCTCAATGCTGCATGATGTGTTTTTATTCTCTGCATTTTCCTTCACCTTCTTCCCGGAGCATGACAGGCCGGGTATGAGAAGTACTGATGATAAAAAGAATAAAAGGAGTCCGTTGATTTTTTTGTTCATTGAGTGCCCCCTGAAAATATGATATGTATCATCCGGTTTGCGACTATTTACATTCGAAAGAATCAATGTCACGCCTCAGGCCCGATTTTCTGATGCGGTATACGAGGACAACGGAATTGTCTTCCCTGTAGTATTCCTCGGCTATATATCCGTATCGGATATATTTGCGGACCGTGGCCTCGATTTTTTTTCGTGCGGGAGCCGGGTTTATCGCCGCCTGCTTTTCTTCCGGTTTATCCGCGTGAATATTTTTTACGCAGATATATTCCGTCAGATCGCTTATGGCCGTTTCCGGACATCCCACCTTTGCCTTGAGGAAGGCACTCTCCCTTTGTTCAACCAGCCCGCCTGAATTCTTGTCGGGCGATTCGGTGATGACTGTCTGAAAACAGTCATCATTGATGAATCCCCTGTGGGTAAAATTATTCATCGATTCATCATTGATTGGCGACGATGAGCAGGAGATCAATACAACTCCCGCCCATACGGCCGCCTGTGTCAGAATTGTAATTCTTTTTCTCATTGTTTTCCCTTCAGCAGATTGATGATATTCTGAATCTGGTCAGCTTTGGGATGATTAGGCTGCATCGCGAGAAGTTTTTCAAAGTGAAAAATGGCTTTCTGATTATCCTTCAATTGCCGGTAATATATCATTCCCATCTCCTCATGGGCTTCGAACAGGTTTTTATTGAGCTGTACTGATTTCTCCAGGGATTTTACGGCTTCCTGGTAATTCCCCTTGTCTCTGTAAGAAAGACCGAGGAAAAAGTGTGACTTGGAATCCGTGGGCTGTATGCCCAGGCATGTTTTATATTCCTCTATGGCATCTTCATACATCTTTGATTCACGGTACGCGTTGGCCAGATTGAAATGAGCCTCGAAGGAACGGGGATTGTTCGATGTCGCGTTTCGGTACTGTTCAATGGCCTTGTCAAAGAGCTTGTTTTTCGCATACAGCTCCCCCAGGTTGATGTATGCCATGGTGTAAGAGGGATTGATTGATATGGCCTTGGAATAATTCTGTATGGCGCTGTCATCATTGCCAAGGGCCTCGTAGGCTTTTCCGATCTGGTAATATGAGGCGTAATCATTGGGTTTTATCTCGGCCGAGCGGTTGAAGAGGGCGATCGCCTCGTTGTATTCCTTCTTGGCGTGAAGGATAAGCCCGCTGTTGAAAACGGCCTGGTAGTACTGGGGGTCCAGGTTGAGGGTTTTATTGTAAAATTGCTGGGCGTTGTTGTAGGATTTCATTTCATGATACGTCTCAGCCAGCTTGAAGTTCGTGTCAGGATTGTCGGGGCGCAGCTCCAGGTCCTTGGTGAAGTACTGTAAGGCGGCAGGATAATTTTTTGCCTCCAGGTAGATATTACCCAGGTTGAAATAAGCCCTGTCCATCTTCGGGTCCTGTTCAATGGCTTTTTTATTGTCCTTGATGGCGCTGGTGTTATTCTTAACCGCCATATAGGAGAGACCCCGTGAATAATATGCTTTCGGAAAATCGGGCTGGTTGTAGATGGCCTGCGTGAATGATTTAATCGCGGGATCGTATTTTTTTTCCATGTAATAAATAAGACCCAGGCGGTAGTGTGACTCGGCGTTTTTGGGATTGGCAAGAAGAGAATCATGGAAAGATTTTTTTGCGTCATCATACATCTTGTTATGCTGATAAATTCGTCCCAGCCAGTGGTGTGAATAATCATCGTTTTTATCGATATCTACGGCCTTCCGGTAGGCCTTGACCGCGTCATCAAATTTTTTTTCTTCCCGCAGTTTGTCGCCCAGTTCCCGCCATTTGATGGCCGAATCTTTGACATCATTTCCTTTGTGGAGCGGTTTCTTCGATGTATCGGAGAGATCCGACGATTGATCCGACATGGCCTGTTTGTCGAGGGTGTCGTCGGAAGTAGTATCTGAAACATTCGTGCGGTCCGTGGATGTATCGGTCCCGCCTTTGCCCGAATCGATTACCGCTACAGCACGGTCTTTTTTGAGTTTGGACAGGGCATCGGCATATTTTCTCTTCAGCTCCTTGTCTCTGCTGTTGTATTGCAGGGCAGCACGGTAATATTTTGCCGCATTTTCGTAATCGTTATCTTTGGCATAAATGTCGCCGATGCGTTCCGCCGCACCAGCATCAGTCTCATTTATACTGAAGGCTTTTTTGAAAGCATCCAGGGCATCGTCTGTTTTTCCCTGTCTCAGGAGAGACTCTCCCTTGCCGCGGTAGAATTTGGATTTCGAGGGATCGAGAGCGATAGCTTTATCGTAATTATCAATGGCTTTACCGTATTTTTTAACCTGATGATAGAGAATGCCGAGGTTATAAAAATTTTCTGCTTCCCGGGGATTAGCCTTGATTCCCTTTTCCATGGTGGAAATGGCGCCTTTCATGTCACCTTTGCGCAGTTGATGCTGGGCAATGTTCCAGTAACTGTCGGGATCGGCAGGGTCTATTTTTTGAGCCTGTTTATATTCTTTCAGAGCCTTTGTATGTTCGAGCTGTTTATCGTAAACATTCCCGAGCTTGTTGTATGCCCTGGGATAACGCGGTTTGACCGATTTTGCATATTGAAAAGTTTTAATGGCATTGTCGTAATCGCCCTTGAGGGCATAGGCGTGACCAAGTTCATTGAGTGCGTAATAGTCCCTGGGGTTGAGCTTCAGGGCTTTTTTGAAATAATCTATTGCTTCATCAAAATCTCCGGCATCCTTGTAAAGGATCCCGATTTTTGTCAGGTATTCCGGGTTCGTTGGATCGGTTTTAAGAAGCTGCATGTAGAGCTCAATTTGTTTGTAGCGCTGGTCTTCAACTTCGGGGATACCCTTCGATTTGAAAAGGAAATATCCTCCCGTCAAGAGGAGAAGAAGGAGTATCCCTCCGGCTATAATTTTTTTAGAATCAATATTGTTTAACATAAGTCCTCCCTCTATAATTCATCATCGAGGTAGAGCCCCTCGACTTTTTTCTTGGTTTTTTTCGATTCATTACCGGCCTTTTTATCACTGGCTTTGTGTTCTGCCGTGGTCAGTGCCGCGCCGCCCAGCAGGAGAGCCTCTTCAATGGTTACTTCACTGCCCGGTGGAGGCAAAATAAAATTTGGATCTTTAAGAAGCTGAATGACCCTGCGGATGTTTTCATATTGGGGGTCCTCGGGTGCCACGCGGAGATAGGTTTCCCAACTGCGTATTGTATTTTCCTTGTCACGGACAATCATGAGATAGGTGAGTCCTATATGATAATGTGAAAATTTCAGTGTGTTGTCCACGTCAAGGGCTTTCTGAAAGTTTTCAATGGCCATGTTACCGAGTTTTTTATAGTAATATATCTGTCCGATACGAAAATAATTTTCCGCTATATCGGGTTTAAGGTCAAGAGCCTTTTTGTAGAGATTCAGTGCTCCATCATAATTTTTTTTACTGAGTAGAATATCGCCCAGATACGAATAGGCCAGGACATTTTCAGGATCTTTTTTCAGGCTCTCCTGGAAAAGGACTTCAGCCATTTCAAACTTTTTCTGATAGAAATATTTTACCGCTTTCTTGTAGGTATCGTCCTTTTTTACTTCTACCTGGGAAAAGGCGGTATGTGAAGGAGCAGTACATAAAATCAGGGCGATAAGAACTATTTGTCCCGCCATTGTATTTTTCATTTGTCTGTCCAGCCTTGCATAGAATTTACATAATATATTCTGAATACGCATTTATCTATTAGACAGAAAAGAAATAAAATTGTTCTGCAAATAATTACGGTTTTATTTAAATGATCTATTGAGGTTGCCTTATGAAGGATTCTTCTGAAAGACAACCATTTCAATTCCGGCTTCTTTTACCATTTCATCGGCCAGCGGATCAACATAGGGTGAATTGAATATGAATTTTGTGATCCCGCTATTGATGAGCATCTTCGTGCAAATGGAGCATGGTTGATGGGTAACATATATGATCCCGTTCCTTATCTGAACACCATGATACGCAGCCTGGATTATGGCATTCTGTTCCGCGTGGAGCCCGCGGCAAAGTTCGTGCCTTTCTCCCGAAGGGACATTGAATTTGGTCCTCAGGCAGGTTTCTGGTGTGCAGTGCGATATACCGCTGGGTGGGCCGTTGTAACCGGTGGTAAGAATTCTCTTATCTTTGACAACAACCGCGCCCACGTTGCGGCGTATGCAGGTGGAGCGAGTTGCCACATCTTCGGCGATTTTCATAAAATAATCATCCCATGAAGGGCGGTTTCTCATTGCGATACCTCAGCATAAATTCGATTTTAACTGATGCAGGCACGGAGAGATTGAGTGAATACCGGCTTCCAGCGTTATTTCGGAGCTTCCGGGCGTCATTCCATCTTTCAATTTTCTGCTGTCAGATTTAAGAATATAAACGTCTTGATACGTTTGTTTTTCATTCTCAGTGTTGATGGAAAAACGAAGGGAGATATCGTCATACTTCATTGCGGATGAATGATATTTGCCGTCTGATTCTCTATGATAAAAAAAAGCCGGGGTTATCATAATAAATATCGCGTCAATAACCGGTACCGGGCGCGACACTTTTCGTGTTCCGGCTTCAGTTGCTGATTGTACGCCGGAACGTATTTGTTTCAGTGTTTTCTCTGAAAAAGTTTCCTTGTCTCCCATGGATCAATTACAATGATCTTTCAAGCTGCTCAATTCCTGTTTTTATGAGATCATATTCTCTGGTGTTGACCGGAAAAGTCACCAGGTATTTTTTGAAATAGTTCAGCTGATCGATTTTCCATCTGTTTAATTCTTTTTTATTGTGGATCATGGCCCATCTCCTTTAATTTGCAAGTCTTTTATTAATAATGGGAGCTGTGTATACTGTATTATATTATCGGCTGAAAATTTGTTTTTATTTAGTGGATTGTTGTTAAAACCGGGAATAACCTGCAGATAAAAAAAAAGGGCATCCTTTCGGACACCCTTTTTTATATAGTGAAATGGTCAATTAGTCAACAAGTTCAAAAAGACCAGCTGCGCCCATTCCGCCACCAATACACATGGACTCGATACCATACTTCTTACCAAGTCTCTTCATGTTGGCAATGAGAGTAGCAGCAAGTTTTGCGCCGGTGCATCCCAGAGGGTGACCGAGAGCAATAGCTCCACCATTGACGTTAATGATTCTTTCTTTGCTGTCGGACAGGAAGTATTTTTTGTCTCCAATGCCGATTTCCTGTGCGCAATAAAGTGCCTGTGATGCAAAAGCTTCGTTCAGCTCGAAGATGCCGTTTTTAATCATATCATTGATGTCCAAACCGGCCATTTTCAGAAGCTTGGGAATGGCATATTTCGGACCAACACCCATTTCGTCAGCTTTACATCCGGCAACTGCGTAGAGTTTGAATTTGGCCACGGGTTTAACACCGTATTTTTTCAGGCCGTCTTCGCTCATAAGCAGGGTCGCGGCTGCGCCGTCAGTGGTCTGTGAGCTGTTGCCAGCTGTTACAGTTCCGCTGTTAGGAATTGTCGGGTTGGCAGTAGAAAAAGCGCCTCTCAGTTTGCCAAGTCCTTCAACTGTTGTTTCGGCTCTTACACCGTCATCAAAATTCTGCATGAAGGTTTCTTTTTTTACAGAACCGTCTTTCTGCGTCACATACTTGACCGCAGGTGTTTCAACGATCTCTGTAAAATAGCCGTTTTTCTGAGCTTCGGCAGCTTTCATGTTTGAATGAAACGCGAATTCATCCTGCATTTCACGGGTGATATTGTAACGACGGGCAACGTTTTCCGCCGTGATACCCATTGAAATATAAACATCGGGGTTTTCCTTTGCCCACTCGGGGTGAGGACGGGGCATGTTGCCGCCCATAGGTACTATGGACATGGACTCACAGCCTGCTCCGATGCAAACATCTGCCATTCCCGTCATGATCCGCATTGCTGAAAGAGCTATGGCTTCCAGACCGGAAGAGCAAAAACGGTTTACTATTGCTCCTGTTGTTTCGTCGGGGAATCCCGCCATCTGGGCGGCGATCCGACCGAGGTTGAGCCCCTGTTCGGCCTCGGGGAATGCGCATCCGAGCATGATGTCTTCAACAGCGGCTTTTTCAACTTTGGCGCGAACCATAAGCTGCTGCAGCGCGTGAACTATTAAAGACTCAGGCCTGGTCTGTGCAAGAGCACCCTTGTTACGTCGACAACCGGGGGTTCTTACTGATTCAACAATATATACGTCTCTCATTGATATTCCTCCTGAAATCGTTATTAAAGATAAGTTATATCATCAACGGCTTTCCTGTCGCCAGGATATGTGCTGCCATTTTCTGAGTATTTTCCGTCTTCCACAGCTCAACGAAGGCTTCTCTTTCGAGTTTCAGCATGTAATCTTCCGATACATAGCTGCCGGGCTGTGCCTCACCACCTGAAACAACGTATGCGATTTTTTTCGCAATCGTCATCATATGGGGGGTGATATATCCGCCGCTCTTCATGTTAAGCATTTCTGCGTCGACCATACCCTGGGCCGCACCACCCATAACTCTGATGGGAGTTTTTGCCGGAGGAACGTATCCATCTTCAACCATTCTGAGAACTTCCTTCTTGGCTTCGCCGATGAGGTAGTCCTTGTTCATGATGATTCTGTCTTTGGGGCCCAGGAAGCCGTTATTGCGGGCTTCCATGGCTGACATTGAAACCTTTGCCATGGCTATGCTCTGGAAGCAGGGCAGGAAGAAGTCCGCCATATCCGTGATGGTTACGCATCCCGGTTTGCTTTCAGTCATTTTACGCCACAGGTTTGTACATCCGCCGCCTGCGGGAAGGAGACCGGCTCCGATTTCAACGAGACCCATGAAGAGTTCAACATGGGCAACGATTTTGTCCGCTGCCAGACATGTTTCGGCACCGCCACCCAGTGTCATGCCGTAAGGAGCGGCAACTACCGGGAACGGAGCATATTTCTGACCAAAGATGGCTTTGTGAACATTGGCGATAAATGCGTCAATTTCAGCGAATTTTCCAGCCTTGGCAAGTTCACCCATATAGCCCAGGTCGCCGCCGGCTGAGAAAGCACCGGGCATACCAGGAGCCTGGTTGCCTATGACAAGACCAATACCTTCTTTAGAGACGATTTCACCGACTTCGGGAATAAAATCAACGATGCCGCCGTTGATGGCATTCATCTTGGTGGTGAATTCCATACAGAATACGCCGTCGCCAAGGTCGAGGAGTGAAACTGAAGGAGTTGATTTAACAACCTTGCCTGCTTCCTTCAGGGTTGAAAGGAAAATCATGTTTTCGCTCAGTATAACATCTTTATACTGTGAAGAAGCGAAATCAAAATACTGACGTTTGCCGTTTTGTACTCTGTAGAAGGTTTTTGCTCCGGAAGCAAGCATCTTTTCAACGTTTGCCGGAACAGCAATTTTATCGGCTTTCATTCTTTTAACAGATTCTTCAACACCGATGTTGTCCCACATTTCGAAGGGACCTACTTCCCAGGCATATCCCCATTTCATCGCGTTGTCAATCTCAACGATGGTGTCGGCGATTTCAGGAATACGGTTTGCGGCATAGCATGATGAGCTGGAGATGAGTTTCCATGCGAATTGAGCCTGAGGGCTGTCTCCGGCAAGAACAGCTTTTTGTTTTTCTGCCAGAGTTTTTTTAGTTTTAGCCTCTGCAACGTTTGCAGGAATGGCTTTCTTGTCAAACTCTGCCTGTTCGCCCGTTTTAGGGTTGAGCACGAGTTTGGATTTTTTCCATGTCTTGGGATCCATCACTGATTTGTAGAATCCGCCGACGTCTTTAGTTTTGTTCCCGAACATTTTCTTTGCGATCATATCGTTGATGAACTGGGGAACTTTATACAGATCCCGTCTTTCATCATTTTTCAGCAGTTCGTATGAGTTTTCGCAGAGGTGGTGAATCGTGTCAAGACCGACCATGTCGGCAAGAGCGAAAACACCTGTTTTAGGAAGTCCGAAAGCAGGTCCGAACATCGCATCAACCTCAGGAACTGTTACATCGGAATCTTTAATGAGATTCCATGCTTCAGCAATGAGTTGAACGCCGATTCGGTTTCCGATGAAGTTCGGGGTATCTTTGCCCCATACAATCCCTTTACCAAGGACTTTTTCTCCCCATTTGGAGATGAATTCACATACATCTTTGTTTGTATCGGGTCCGGCAACGAGCTCGAGGAGCTTCATGTATCGAACGGGATTAAAGAAGTGCATTATGAGAAAGTTTTCTTTGAAGCCTTTGCTTCTTCCTTCCGACATTGCGGCAAGAGGAAGACCTGAGGTGTTTGATGCTACGATTGCGGTAGGTTTGCGAATCTTGTCGATCCTTCCGAAGAGTTCCTGTTTGATCTTCAGGTTTTCAACAACCACTTCAAAGATCAGATCACATTCGGCAAGTTTGTCGAAATCGTCAGTCAGGTTGCCTAACTTGATAAGCTCAAGGTCGGCCTTTTTGTCGAATATAAGACCGGGTTTGGCCTTTTTTACTCCTTCGAGACCCGCGGTGACGATCCGGTTTCTTGCTTTCGGATCATTTTTTTCTTCGTCTTTAAGATCAAATGGAACAATGTCCAAGAGTAAAGTAGGGATCCCAGCACCAGCACAGAGAGCGGCAATACCACCCCCCATGATACCAGAGCCTATAACGGCTACTTTTTCGATCCTTCTTGTCATAAAAACCTCCTATGAAAGTCTTTCTTTGTAGAGAAAGTTGAAGATTGTTTAAGCCATTACCGGTTATGAAGTTGCTTGTCTCTTTTCTCCCCTTTTTTCCCCAAGAAAAGATAAATGGAAAAAGCATGTGTGATGCTTAATGCAATTTATACAAACTCACAGTAACGGCATTAAGTAAGTTCAATTATTAATTGGCAATATAATATGTCAATATTTATAAGCATTTCTGAGAAATTAATTTTAAAAATGGGCGGGTGATCATATATCCGCAGTACGTGCATGGGGGGATATGGAATCTGTAAAATGAGGAAGGAAGGGAAAATTGATATGCTGTAAATATTTTAAGTTGACAATAGCATGTTGGTTGCATATATGGTTTATTCTACACAGATATATGGCGCCGTACCCAAGTGGCTAAGGGAGAGGTCTGCAAAACCTTTATGCAGCGGTTCGAATCCGCTCGGCGCCTCATTTTATCTTTCAATAAATAAATCCGATTTAGAAGACACCCCGTATTTATCGAGTGCCGGTATATTCGATTAAGATATCGGGAAGCAGGTAAAGACCTGCCCAGGTGGTGGAAATGGTAGACACAAGGGACTTAAAATCCCTTGGACCTTGCGTCCGTGCGGGTTCAAGTCCCGCCCTGGGCACATAAAAAAGGCGAGGATATAAACCCCGCCTTTTTTTATCTATTTTTATCTATAATGAGTAAGATGTACAAATAATTCTATCGGATATAGTGCAGCTATTTTCCTGTTTCCTGAGAAGTATCATCGGTAAACTCTTCTTCTATTTCTTCTTCCTCTTCTTCTTCAATGTCTTCTTTTTTTACTTCCTTGCTGCTGTCTGTCCTGGCTTCTTCTTTTTTCTTTTCAGGCTCTGCTTCTTTTTGTTTTTCGGGAATAACGACTTTTTCAACCGTTTCTTTTTTTTCAAACGCCTTCGGAATAGCAGGAGTGGAGAATATGAGACTTCCCATTACCGTATTGAAAACTTCACTATATCGATAGAACTGACCAACGGTGCCGCTGCATTCGATGGTGAGCAGTATGTTTTTATGGCGGGCGATAAGGACTCTCTGGACAATTTTTCTGCCCCGGGATGAATATTCAAGAAGCAGAAGTTTACCTTTGGTTTCCCGGTCAATGGCGACTTCTCCGGTTTCGATAATTTCAAAGGGTCGTGCACCGACTCCTTTGATGTACCAGTCATTCCATTTTTCCTGATTTTGCAGCAGTTCGTCGCTGGCCCTGATCGCGCTAATCTTTATTTCCGTGTATGTCCCTTTCTGGAAAAGAAGAATATATTTGTAGGAAAGATCGGCCTCGGTTTTTTTCCAACACTGGGGGATCATGATACTGATGCCGAACGTCGGATTTTCATGCCTGGTGAAGTTTTCGCCGCTGTTATTCCTGTCGCGGCGTGCCGCCGCCGGGAGGGAGATGAAAAGGATTGCGAACACGGTGAGGATTTTTTTTTGCATAGTATCCTTCATGTCTTATCAGACTTCGTGGTAAATCTCGATATACTCCATGAGATTGGTCATACGCGGTTTTAATATATTTACAGCCTCGGCCGGAGTCGAAAAAAAGTGAATAAGCTTCATGTCTTCCGGTGATATCAACCCCATTTCCACGAGCTTGGGGAAATTGATCAGATCATTCCAGTAATCCCTGTCATATAATAGGATGGGCAGATCGAACTTTTCAATTTTTTTCGTTTGTACCAGGGTCAGAGATTCAAAAAGTTCATCCAGGGTCCCGAATCCGCCGGGAAAAACGATTATTGCTTTTGCGTGATAGAGGAACCAGAATTTTCTCATGAAGAAATAATTAAATTCAAAATTAAGCTCCGGTGTAATGAAAGGATTGCAGCCCTGTTCATTGGGGAGTTCGATGTTAAGGCCGATGGTCTTTTCCCCGGCGCGCTGAGCGCCCCTGTTGGCCGCTTCCATTATGCCGGGCCCGCCGCCGGTACAGATATAAAAACCGTTACCTATCTGCTCCTCAAGCTCGCGTCCCATAAGGACCATTTCGTAAGCCAGTTCCTCGGCGGCGATATAATATTTATTTTCAGGAGTAAATCTTGCTGAACCGAAAAATACAACGGTGTGAAGTATGTTTTTTTCCTGGAATCGTTTTTCCGGTTCCAGATATTCGCTCAAGATTCTGATGGCCCGCGCTTCACGGGATCTGAGAAATTCCGGGTTGTCAAAGGCCAGTATGGTTTTTTTTGCGTTCATCTGTTTGCAGTGACCCTGATTTTTGTATTTTATTGAAGACGGTACTGAATGTCAGCTGTACCTTTTTTTTCGTTTCATGTTCAGAATGGTGCCGTCGGTATGTTTTGAAACAGAGCTGGACAGTACTTTTTCTTTGTCAATGAGATCTATGGTAACGGCATCCATGAAATGAAGAATTATTTTCAGTCCGGCTCCGATTCCCCGCAGGGGCACTTCTTCACCGTTGATTCTGACTTTAATTTTGCTTTTTTCGGATTCCGTGGCGTAGATGATTATCTGGTCGTGGTAGGTGTCGGACAGGTTGTCCGGTACGGCATGCAGGACGTGGAAAATATCCAGCCCCTTACCGTGGTCGATGATGGTTGCATCGAATTCCTTGTCGTTGATGGTGTAGCGGATGGTGATATCCCGTGTATCATTGTTCTGATTGCGATGCCGGTATTTATTCAATGTCTCCTGCACGGCATTGGTGATGGATTCATCCATGGACAGCACTATCTCATCTATATCATCCTGGGCGTAACCGAGCTTTTGAAGATCTTTTATCAATCTATCAATTACACTGGGAACTATGGAAGTGTTTGCCGTATAGCTGTCCAGAAAACCTATTTCGCGTTCGTTCTTAACCATAAGATAGTGACACGTGTCTGTCGTGATTGTCGCCTTAATCAATTTTGATATTTATGAACCTGATAATTGATATTACCATGTAAACTTTTCAGTACGAGTTTCTTACTCTAATAATTTACACCAAAAAATCAATAACTAAATTAAAATTTATATGAAAAGCCCGGAATGTATTGCTGTTGCAATCATAATACTGAATTTCAATTCATTGACACATAAGTGCCGCCGAACACGTTCCCGTTGTCAAGTTATTATCCGGATGATTGGGTAAAAATTGAATAATATTATATTTTTGTCAATATTGTCTGTCCGCCCGTTCGGGTTTTGTGGGACCGGCCGGACAGAATTCTTTTTTATTACAGTATTCGGATTATTGATTGCTGAAATTAACACGATTACTATTATTGCATGTAAATAAATTTTCTATATACCAACTCTCAGGAATTATGCAGATGAAAAAAACAAAAGTAAAAATATTTTTTCTTACTCCAATAATACTGTTGTTATGTTTGATGATCACGACATGCGGGAAAAAGAGAATGTTTGAAAAGGCCGATGCCCTGATCAGTACACTGTCCATTGAACAGAAGATAGGGCAGATGCTTATGGTGGCCCTTCCAGGGAAAGCCATGAATTCCGATATGGAGAAGATACTGGAAAATTTTCTTCCCGGCGGTGTTATTTATTTTGGATACAATCTCACCGATGATCAGGGTATCGCGGTACTCACCGGGGAGATTCAGGCTAAATCCATGCAATACAGCGGTATTCCCGTGTTCGTTTCCGTTGATCAGGAGGGCGGCAGGGTCGTCAGAATAACATCGGGGGTTACGCAGTTTCCCGGCAACATGGCCGCCGGTGTCGGCGGAGACCGGGACCTGGTTTTTCAGTGGGCGCGTATACTGGGAATGGAGCTGAGAGCGCTGGGCATAAACATGAACCTGGCTCCCGTATTGGATGTGAACAATAATCCGGAAAATCCCGTCATCAATACACGTTCCTTCGGTTCCGATCCGGAACTTGTGGCGGGAATGGGGCGGGCTTATATCAAGGGGCTCCAGGAATCGCGATGCATAGCCGTGGGAAAACATTTCCCCGGTCATGGAGATACCAATAAGGACTCGCATCTCACCCTGCCGGTCATCCATTACGGGATGGACAGGCTGAAAAGAATCGAGCTTCCTCCCTTCGCCGAAGCCATAGATGCCGGGCTGGAATGTGTCATGACAGCGCATATCGCCTTCCCTGAAATTGTCGGCAATACCGATTCGGCTACTATTTCACCGTTTTTTCTCACCGATGTTCTGCGGAGGGACATGAAATTCGAGGGCATTGTCATGACCGACGATATGGAGATGAATGCCATTTCAGGAAAGTACGATCTGGGTGAGGCAGCGGTGAAATCGGTACAGGCCGGTTCGGATATAATTCTGATCAGTTCTTATGGCGTCAATACGGAAAAAATTTTCGACGCACTCCTTGAAGCCGTCCGGAAAGGAACTATCGATGAAAAGAGAATCAATGATTCGGTGAGGAGAATCATCGAATTAAAATTACGGTATAACATCATGGACTTTAAGGAGAACAGGGTAGTACAGGGGCATGTTGAGTATTCAGAAAAGGAAAGGAAAATAATGAAGAAGGCCGACGAGGTGAACGATAAGCTGTCGCGCAACGCTCTTTACTTTTACGGCAGGGACGATCTTCTAAAGCCGGGAAGTGAAACGGCCAGGGTGTTTATTTCTGACAGCGACGTTTTCCGTCGGGCTCTGAAAAAGGATGAGAATGATTTTATTCTGGAGAGCGTTTCGGGCCTGCCGGGAGCGCTGAAGAAGATCGGCAAACTTTACAAACACGTCATTGTCTATTATCATATTTATAAACCTGATCTTGCCGAGCTGGCCATGGTGAAGGATAGAACCGGCGGGGAGCACATGGAATGTGTTCTTGTCAGCAGCGGCGATCCTTTTCCCGTGACCAGGACCGGCATGTTTAAATCGTATCTTCTGTCTTTTTCGAATACCGACATGTCACTCAAGCTGCTGGCGGAATGTCTGAACGGGAACGTGATTCCAATAAAAAATAATTCCGTCTACCTGGGGATGCCCGGTGTGAAATGAATTATGGTCTTTACATTCATGTCCCTTTTTGCAGAAGGAAATGTGATTACTGCGGTTTTTATTCCGTAGCGGCCGATGAGGGAAGCGACGGCCGCTATCCCGCCATACGCCGTTATGTTCCCGCCCTTATGCATGAGATAGAGAGCCGCCTGGAAGCGGCATCGGGAATCACGGCCGATACGATTTATTTCGGCGGCGGAACGCCCTCACTGCTGTATCCCGATGAAATATCCCGTATTATAGAAACCATAGGACGACATATCGTCATCGCACCGGGTACGGAAGTATCCATTGAGGTCAATCCCCATGATCTTTCACGCGACTACCTGGAACGTATCCGGGATGCCGGCGTAAACCGGGTAACCCTGGGCGTCCAGACCATAAATTCACGCTGGCACGACATACTGGGGAGGTCTGGCCGGGTTTGTACCGTGGATCTTCTCGATATGTTTTTCGGCATCAGCGGCTTTTCCCATTGCATTGATATCATATCGGGCATACCGGGACAGACCGTTGACGCGTTCCTGGAAGAGCTTGATATACTGTCGGGCTATGGCCCGGTTCATATCTCGGCCTATCTGCTTTCCATTGAAAAGAGTACAGCCCTGGCACGGCGCATGACCGGCGATGAGGAAATGGAAAATCTTCAATATGAAATTTACCGGGCTGCCATGTCCCGCCTCATGGAAGCGGGTTATGAACAGTATGAAATATCGAACTACTGCAAACCGGAATTTCATTCCCGTCACAACATGAAGTACTGGCGTTTCGAACCCTACATGGGATTCGGGCCCGGATCCCATTCTTTCATCGGGGGAGAGCGGTACTGCAATGAAACACCGCTGGATGACTACGAGGAAAAGAAAATTTTAACGTTAAAGATGGATGTGAGAAATCGAAGCGATGCCATGGTGGAATTTGTCATGACCGGTCTCCGCATGATCCGCGGATTTACTTTCAGCGCTTTCCGTGATTTTTTTAACGAAGAAATTCCCGGGGTCATTGTTGAAAAATTAATAATGATTAAGAAGAAGGGGATGGTCGCCATAAGTCATGAGGGGAAAGATACGCGTGCCTGTCTCACAAAGGACGGGATCATGATGGCCGATGCGGTAATTTATGAAGCGGTAGAGGATATACTCCGGTAACGGCATGGCTCCCTTCATCGGATCAGTGTCGCTTTCGTCTGACGTGTCTGCGCTTCGCTAATCCCTGATGACGAAGTATTTACTGTAAGTTGTATAGAGTCTTTTATAATAATCGGCAGTCTGTGTTCTTCCCGTTTGTGTGTAGTAGTATTGAAGCAGTTCGCTCGATCTGATGATGAATATGTTCATCTCCCTGCCTTTCATGCCGCTGGAAATTTCAGCGTTTCCGTGCTTTATCATTTCCAGGGCAAGATTTGTGTGCTGGCTGATTTTTGCCACGTCGGATTTCAGGGTAATGTCTTCATTTTTTATGAGGCCGTCTATTTTTTCAGTATCAACGCCGCCCGAGAGAAGAAAATATTTTTTAATTCCTGCCATTGTCTGGCTTATAAGGGATTTAAAATATGCGATTTTCAGCCGGTCTCTGAAAAGTTCATAGGCTCTGAGTTTCTGGTCGTCCGTTTCAGGGGCATCGTTGTACTTTGCCTTGTATATGTTAAAGGCAAGACGCTCCACTTCGCGGCAGTCAATATCCTGCATAATCATTTTTGAGAGTTTGTGATAATTGTGGGGATTTCTTTCCAATATTTTAATATACAGATCAATTCCCTTGATGGATTCCGTATAAACGGGCAGGGCCTTTTGGGAGTATAATTTCTGGCCCATATACTTGGTCCCTTCTATTATCATGGACGATTGTGCGGTGAGGAGCAGGGCATCCATATCGGGCTCGAAGTCCAGGGATGATCGCCTTTTTTTCTCTATGGGTTCAATGTGTTTCTGTGTATCCGGAGTCTCGTCGGCAATAACGGGATCATCGCTGGAAACAAAATCGTCGTCAAATGTAAAAAGTTCATTGTCGGGAACGGTGGTCTCCTCATGTTCTTTTGAGGACCCGGGTTCTTCATCGAATAAGGATCCAAAATCTAAATTGTCATCGGGCATTATGGGACACCTAGCTTTTTATTAATGATATCGTGAATATAGTCCGTATGGTTTATATTTTCAATATAAAAATTTTTCCGTAGCTATGTAAAAACAGGCTACTGTAAATCAATAACGGGGATGTTAAAATGGGAAACCGTATCCTGGTCAGCCTTCTAATATATCATATACGAAATTGAACACGATCAGGTTGGAAAGCACGGCTTTCAGGGGCATCCCTTTAGTGACGGATATGAGGTGTTCATGATCAACATCCCGGTACTCCCAGTCACCCCCATTAACCAGTATTGACCCGGCATACTCCATTGTATCCGCATCGTAAAGTTTGATCTCCATTACTTGCTCCATAGACATGTCATCAGGAAAATTTTTCTCGAATGTATCTGCTGAATATATAAACACCGATTGTAGTGGAAATCTGTCAAGTTTAATATGGAATATCACGGAATATAAATTCTGGGAACCCGTGAGCTTATATTGCAGAGAAACTCATAAGTAATGGTGGGAATCTTCTCGCATAAGGATTCCAGGGGGATGTTGTCATATCCATCACTGCCAAAAAGGAGCACGTCATCGCCGTTATAGGCGGTTCCTTCGCTGCCGATATCCACCATTGTCTGATCCATGCAGATGGTTCCTACGACAGGATAGTGTTTGTGCCGGATCATCACTTCGCCCCGGTTTGAGAGCAGCCGGTTATACCCATCGCCATAACCGATGGGAAGGGTGATGATACGGGTCTGGGATTTTGTCCGGTAAGAATGATTGTAGCTGATGCCCGTATCAGCGGGGCATACCTTGAAATAAGATACCTTCGTTTTCAGGGTCATGACAGGGAGAAGCCTGCGCGCGCCGAATTCCCGTTGGGGAAGGTAGCCGTGAGGATCATATCCGTAAAGCATGATGCCGGGCCTCACCATGGTATAATGGGACGCCGTATTATTTATGATTCCGGCGGAATTGGCCAGGTGAATTAATTCCGGCAGCATATCCTTTTTATCCAGGATTTCCAGTGTTTTGTCGAAACGGTCAATCTGCTCCCCGGTGAAGACCGGGTCCGATTCGGCCTTGGCGAGATGGGAAAATATTCCCTTTATGTCGATGCCTGGCAGGTCATGGGATTTCATGATGAATGATTCGGCATTATACCAGTGGACGCCGATACGCTCCATGCCCGTATCAATCTTCAGATGGACTGAAGCCCTTTTCCCCAGCTTCTGAGCTTCTTTTGAAATGGCCAGGGATTTATCCAGGGATGAACTGGTTATTTCGATATCATTAACAAGAAAATCGGCGATCTGGTCCGTATTGATGGCCCCCAGAACCAGGATCGGCGCAGTGATCCCGCATTTTCTCAGGTATACCGCTTCCTCAAGATAGGCCACTCCCAGGTAATCAGCCCCCAGTGAGAGCAGTTCTTCTGCTACCTTGAGTATGCCGTGTCCATAGGCATTGGCCTTGATCATTGCCATTATTCGCACATGCGAATCAATAAGGGACTTGACGATGAGAAAATTGTTTTTCAGCCGCGAAAGGGATATCTCCGCCCTGGTGGGACGATTTTTGTTGGTTTCTATGGTAGTTGGCATGGGAATACTGTATTAACTGATACATAATTCCATGTCAAATGGAAAACATCATGATGAAATTCAGAAATTCTGGGAAAAATAGAAATAAACGCCATACTGGAGATGGTCGTACTGCTCTTCTTCCGGTGACAGGAAGCTCCTTCCATTGGGGCCGTCAACCAGTTTGGGGAATACGGGGATAATGGCCAGCATATCATTGTCAAAGCCGAACCGGTAGTTGACCAGTGAGGTCCCCAGCGCGCCCAGGAACATGAACATCCCGGCAGAATCTATGCGGGGATCCTGCGGCTGATAGCTGCGATATTTATATCCCATGTCCTGTTCCAGTTCAGTTTGTGAATATCCTGTTATATGGAGCAGGCTCGTGGCAAAGAGGGTTACGCTGGTGCTTATCTGCGAAATACGGGCCGTAATGGCATCTACGGTGTCGTTTATCCTGCTGAAGGTATCCAAAGATGATTTTTCGTAATCAATTCTTATGGTGCCGTTGAAAGCATCATCGAGGGTCAGAGCCTGTGCATTGAGAGACAGGAAAAGAAAAAATAAAATAGACAGAACACGAAATTTACACATTAAAATTTAATCCTGATTGAAAATAATTTTCTATATTTATGAATCTGTTAAAGCGCTGTATTTTTTTACCTCATCCCGTATTGTGTCAATAATATTTTTCTCTATTTCAGGGGTGATATTTAATTTTTCATGAAACATTACGGGGATTTTGGCAAAAAATTCACAAAATTCATCTTTTGTCGGGTGTTTTATCCTCAGAAAGTATGAATGCAGAAAAATGGCATCACTCATTTTTTCCCGGGACCCATACAGTCCATCGCCCACAATGGGTAGTCCCGATTCGGACAGCTGGATGCGTATCTGGTGTTTTTTTCCTGTGATCAGATGAATGCAGAGCAGGGCATAGGTGTTGTTCCGGGCCAGGGTTATATACCGGAGTGATATTTTCTTCCCTTTAGTATCATTTTCTCCGGTAATGACCGATCTGCCATCATCGCTTCGGATGGTATGCTCCAGTGTCGTCCATTCTTCGGGCAATGAAGACCCTGTATGCACCAGGGCGAGATACATTTTTATCGTTCTTTTATGAAGCAGCTGTTCATGAAGACGCCGGGCCGCCTTGGATGTCCGGGCGAAGACCATGACGCCTGAAACAACCCTGTCCAGCCGATGTACCAGTCCCAGGAAAACCTCGCCGGGTTTCCCGCGGGTTATACGGATATAGCCCTTTACCAGATCGTACAGGGAAGTTTTGCCCGAGCTGTCGCCCTGGGTGAGCATCCCGGCTCCCTTGTCCACGACGATAATATGATTGTCTTCGTAGATAACCTTAATCATGATATAATTCTCTGCAGGAGAAAGAACAATTCTGTTTGACTTTATGCATGATAGTCATGGATTATTGTTTTTATGATATCTGTAAAGAAATATTTCCCTTCAGCCGGAAGATGGACCTGGCTGCTGGCCTTAACCCTGGTACTGTTCCCGGCAGGATGTATCAATGATCCGGTCGATGAGGATTTCTTTAATGATCCCAGCAAGGTTATGGGCGGGTTTTATAAACCCTGCGCACCCCATTTGGACACCGTATCCATGGATTCTTGTACAATCAATCTAAACTTTTCCGATCCTTTTGAGTCTAACCCGGCAGGGCAGACTTGTACCGATGAAATATACGATAATCTCTATTATCTGGTTTATGTAACAACTGTAGATCCTTCTTCTTTTGACCCGGAGGATTTCAATAGTTCAGATTATTATGTTGGATATATTACATCTGTTGAGCAAATATCGTTTCTTAACTTCCTCCCTGACACTTATTATTTCTGGATGATCATATGGGATGGCAGGTTTGAAAGCGACCATAGTGACATTCTTTCCGTTACGGTGCCTGATGGATGCCCGTAATCTGCAGGAAAAAAATATAAAAAATACTTGCATAAATCATATACAAACTGTTATTGGTTTTCTGTCAGCGAGCGTGGTGGAATTGGCAGACACGCTAGACTTAGGATCTAGTGCCGAAAGGCGTGGGGGTTCAAGTCCCTTCGCTCGCAAAGGAACATTTTGCGGGAATAACTCAGTGGTAGAGTGCAACCTTGCCAAGGTTGACGTCGCGGGTTCGAATCCCGTTTCCCGCTCAGGAAGAATAAAATGCCGTCTTCGGTTATCGAGGGCGGCATTTTTTATCCCCCTCAAGCAACTCAAACAAATCTGAAAAATTTTAAAATCCCCTGCAAATCCTTACCGTGGCTTTTCTCTATAGGAAATAAAATCATTTACATCCTGTTTTCTTTCTATTATACTGAGGTCATCCAGACAGGGAGAACAGGAAATGAAGTCATCGTTGTCCGACAAATTACTGGCTCACTATGATAAGAGTAATTATATAATCATCCAGAAAGTGAAGGTGATTCATGGTGTATGCGTTGCCCTGCTTTTTCTGACCATTATCTATTTTTTCTATCTTCTCAATGAATCTCCTGAAAATACGGCCATACTGGTCCCCATTATTTTCATGCATCTGCTCATGTATTTGTTTATATATCTGCTGTACAGGGGATATTTTTCCTTTGTTGCCCATTTTGTCCTCATTGCAATCCTTACCGGCACCTGGATAGCAATTTTTCTGGATAAGGGTGAAGTATTGCAACGTCTTGATTCAGTACTCCTGGTCATGGGAATCCTGGCTCTTTCGCCTCTCGTAATCGTGCGCAGAGGGAAAGTAATATTTCTCTATTATGGGCTAAATATCCTGGTACTGTATGTGATTGTACTTTCAATGATGAAACAGGGACAGCTTTTACCGGCGGAATCCCTAGAGTTTCTTCTTGATGCCACGACAGGTTTTCTTTTTTCCGGCATTGTATCCTTTCATGTGCACAAGATAAGTATCAATGCTCTTATAAGACAGATGGAGAGTGCTAATGAGATGCTGCTTCAGAGAAACGAACTGGAACAGGTGAATGAGCAGCTGCAGGCCTCCATGGAAGAGTTGGAAGCCACCAATGAAGCCTTTGAGCGACAGAATCAGGAGCTCCTGGAAGCGCAGCATGAACTGAAAGACAGTGAAAATCGCTTTAAAATTCTTCACGAGGCATCATCGGGCGGTATCGGCATTCATGACAAGGGAATGCTGATAGACTGCAACCAGGGACTATGTGACCTCACGGGCTATTCCTATGATGAACTCATCGGCATGAACGGATTATTGCTCATCGCTGAAGATTTTCGTGACATAGTCATGAAGAATATCATGACCGGGTATGAAGAGCCCTATGATGCCATGGGTGTGCGGAAAGATGGGACGCGTTATTACCTGGAAATACTGGGCAAGCAGATTCCCTATCATGGAGCAGCAGTCAGGGTGACGGAGTTCAGGGATATTACCGCCAGGAAAGAGGCTGAAATCGCTCTCCAGAAGGAAAAAGAGCAGCTGGCCGTTACACTGCGCAGTATAGGCGACGGAGTCATTACCACTGATCTGGATGGAAGGGTTGCCCTGATAAACGGTGTCGCCGAGGTTCTGACGGGTTTTCCCCAGGAAGAAGCGGTGGGAAGGCATTTTAAAGAGATATTCAGGATACAGCCGCGGGGAGGTTCGGGACTCACGATCAATCCCGTTGAACTGGTGATACAGTCGGGCAATACGGTAAACCTCGAGAGGGATATCGAACTGATAGGCAGGGACGGCATCGCCAGGATCATTGAAGACAGCGCGGCGCCCATTAAAAATATCGATGGTGGAATCATCGGCGTGGTCCTCGTTTTTCGTGATGTAACCAGGCGTGATTTTATCGAGAAGGAACTGAACAAGATGCAGCAGCTTGAGTCGCTCGGTGTGCTGGCCGGCGGTATAGCCCATGATTTCAATAATATTCTCTCCTCGATCCTGGGCAATGTAAGCCTGGCAAAGCTGGAAACGATGACAAAGGAAGAACGGCTGCAGTGCATCAATGACGCGGAAAAGGCGGCCATACAGGCTCGCCATCTTACCTCCCAGTTGCTGACATTCTCCAGGGGAGGAATGCCCGTTCGTGAAACGGCTGAAATAAAGGATATCATAACCGACTCGGTAAACTTCAGTCTGAGCGGTTCCAACGTGAAATGCCAGTATGAATTCAGTGATAATCTCTGGCATGGAGTCGTGGACAAGGCGCAGATAAGCCAGGTTATCCAGAATCTCGTAATCAATGCGAAGCAATCCATGCCGGGAGGCGGACTCCTGCATATCCAGGTGGAAAATTTGTCTCTGCCGGAACAGAACGAGTTCCATCTCTATGCCGGTGATTATCTGAAAATTTCAATCCGGGACCAGGGTGAGGGAATTCCCCGGGACCTGCAGGCAAGGATATTCGATCCATATTTTTCCACGAAGAAGAAGGGACACGGACTTGGTCTTTCCGTCGTATATTCCGTAGTCACGAAACATGACGGGTATGTGACCGTGGATTCCGAGCCGGGCAAGGGGACGATGTTCACCATTTATCTTCCTGCCACTAAAGACCGACTTGTCGAAAAAAAACAGGAAGACGCTGCCGCCTGCTTCCAGAGCGGGAAAATACTCTTCATGGATGACGAGGAGGGGGTCCGCCGGGTGGCGGAGAAGATGCTTCGGAGCCTGGGCTGTGAGGTGAAGTCTGCTGCAGATGGAGCTGAGGTTTTGCGGGAATATTCTGAAGCCATGAAAAATGAGGTACCGTATGACCTGGTTATAATGGATGTGACCGTTCCGGGAGGCATGGGCGGTAAAGAGGCGATAGAAAAACTGAAAGAAATTAATCCTCATGTGAAGGCCATTGTGTCCAGCGGATATTCCAATGATCCGGTAATGGCGGAATACCGGAAGTACGGGTTCAGGGCCGTTATTGTCAAACCCTATCGTCTCGATGAACTGAGCAGGGAAGTGATTGCCGTGTTGAGTGAGAAGCCCTGACGGGCTGCGCGGGTATTATCCTTTTTGATTTCCTCATTATTAAATCTGCATGAAATTTCTTGAAGATTGGGTAAAACACCCCGGAAGGGAAATGATCTCATTGCACTTTTTCCTCTGCTTAATTCAGTGATAAAACAGCCGGCAACGGGGAAAAAATGTTTGACTGTGACGCCGGATTTAAATCATGTGTAAATTTTACACAGTACAAGCGAGCCTGCTGACCTTTATAAATGCAGCCTGTCTGGAATGTTCGCAAAAATCAGGTAACTGTAGATTTAACCTGTTCTGACGGGGCCTATGCATTATTTTGGTGTATGAAACCGGGGAATCTGCTGCATATAAACTCACAGCAGTGCGCAAAGGAACTGCCTTAATTCACGGCAGTTAACAATATTAACGTATAGAGGTATTTACATTGAATATTCGGGATAAAAAACTGGAAAACTCAAGGGTCGAACTGGAAATCGAACTTCCCGCAGAGCGTGTTGAGATAGAGTATAAATCTGTTTTTGACGGCATACAGAAAAACGCTAAAGTAGACGGATTCCGTAAAGGGAAGGCCCCGATTCAGATGGTTGAAAGAAAATATATGGAATATGCCGATCAGGAAGTGGCTGAAAACCTGATGAAAAGCGCTATTGTAGACGCCATAACTGAAAAAACCCTCAATCCTATCTCGGAGCCGGCATACAGTTTTGATTCGGTCAGGAGAGGTGACCCGTTTTCCTTTAAAGCAGTGATTGAAGTATATCCCACCATAGAATTGGCCACCTATAAGGAGATTCATGCCGACGAAAAGGTTTGCAATGTCACCGATGAAGATATAAAAGATGAAATAGATTCCATCCGTGAACGGTATGCCACAGTGACAAAAAAGGATGAAAATGGAGTCATTGAGAATGGCAACCTGGCCAAGATCAAGGTAAAAAGGGTCGATGAGGTGCAGGAGGATGACAGCTTCAAAGATTATTCCATAATCGTAGGGAAGACAAAGGATGATTCAGCCCTGGACAGGAAAATTATCGGCATGAAAGCCGGTGAAGAGAAAGAGGTTGAAGTCAAATATCCCAAAGACTATCATATAAAGGAACTGGCGGGAGAAAAGGTAAAATACCTGGTCAAAATTGAAGAGGTAAGTACCATGGAATTGCCGCCTCTCGATGATGACCTGGCTAAAAAAGCCAACTATGAATCAGTGGACGATATGAAGACGAAGACTTCGGAGTATATTCATAATTTTGTGTCCACCAAGACCAGGGGGGAATCCAAATCGCAGATTATAGAATCAATTGTTAAAAATTGCACCTTTGATATTCCCGAATCCATGGTCTATGCTGAAATGAGCGCTATCTATAAGAAGACAAAGGATAGAATAGCATACCAGATGGGAATACCGGCACAGAATCTCAGCGACTATCCCATGGATGATTTTGCCGAAATTATGGGAATGAATCCCGAAGACTTCAGGGCTAAGATCAAGACCGAGGCTGAGGCATCGGTGAAAACAACCCTGATGCTGGCCGAGGTGGTCAGGAAGGAGAATCTTGCCGTGAGCGAGGAGAGATTCAAGGAGTTCGTGGAAAAATTTGCCAAGGGATACGGTATGGCTGCCGAGCAGGTTGAGGAGATGATCCAGAAAAACAACTCCAGGGAAAACATTGAAAATGAACTTATTCTTGAAGTAGCCATGGATTTTTTATATGATAATGCAAAAATCAAAAAACTGAAGCCCATATCTCTTCAGGATCTGGTACGGCAGCAGTAATTAATTGATTGCTGCTGCAACTTATTATCCGTATATTATAAGTGGCAGACAGTGAAACATTATTGTTGGTAATAGCTATATTTATTTGTATTTAAAGATACTATTTAATTTTACAGAGTAACTTCTTTAAAAATATTTGTTCTATCAGGGCAGTGTGGGAAATTAATGGATTTTACGGAAAAATGAATTCCTCTATTCCCTGGTATGTGCCGAATTAATGTATAGACAATGAATAAGTGAGGTTCTTTTTATGAGTTTAGTTCCAATAGTAATTGAGCAGACAAGCCGTGGCGAGAGGTCTTATGACATCTATTCACGTCTTCTGAAGGATAGAATTATTTTTCTTGGTGAACAGATCAATGATCACATTTCGAGTCTGATAATAGCCCAGCTGCTTTTTCTTGAAGCCGATGATCCGGACAAGGACATCTATCTTTACATCAACTCACCAGGCGGCGTAGTCACTTCAGGGCTCGCCATTTATGATACCATGCAGTATATCAAACCCGACGTGGCCACTATCTGCATCGGCCAGGCAGCCTCAATGGGGTCCCTGCTGCTCAATGCCGGTGCAGCAGGAAAACGTTCAGCGCTTCCCAACTCCCGGATAATGATTCATCAGCCCATGGGCGGATTTGAAGGACAGGCCTCGGATATTGAAATACACGCCCAGGAAATAATTAAAGTTAAAAAGCGGTTGAATGGTATTTATGCCAAGCATACCGGTAAGCCTCTGGAAAAAGTAGAAAAGGATATGGATCGTGATTATTTCATGTCAGCACAGGATGCCGTGGAATATGGAATAATTGATAAGGTCATAGAAAGAAAATAAGTCCAGGAGTAAGCATGGCTTCTAAAAAGAAAGATATGAAACCAAAATTATTTTGTTCATTTTGCGGCAAAAGTCAGGAAGTGGTCAAAAAGCTCGTAGCCGGTCCTGATGTTTATATATGCGATGAATGCATCGAGCTGTGCAATGAAATAGTGGCAGAAGAAAGGGACAGCACATTTGAAAGCAATTTCAGCAATCTGCCCAAGCCCCGTGAAATAAAAGATATTCTGGATCAGTATGTGATCGGCCAGGAAGAATCAAAAAAGGTATTGTCCGTGGCCGTTTACAACCATTATAAAAGAATTTTCAGCAATACGAATCTGAAAAAGAATGATGTGGAGCTGGAAAAGAGCAATATCCTTCTTGCCGGTCCTACCGGTTCAGGGAAGACACTCCTTGCCCAGACCCTGGCCAGGATACTCCAGGTTCCCTTTGCTATCGTTGATGCCACATCGCTTACTGAAGCGGGATATGTGGGAGAGGATGTGGAGAATATTCTTCTCAGGCTCATTCAGAATGCCGATGGTGATCTGAAAAAGGCCGAAATCGGAATAATCTATATTGATGAGATCGATAAAATTTCGCGAAAGAGCGATAATCCTTCAATAACCAGGGATGTATCGGGTGAAGGTGTACAGCAGGCGCTCCTGAAGATTATAGAGGGAACAATTGCTAATGTTCCTCCCCAGGGAGGACGGAAACATCCCCACCAGGAATTTATATCCATTGATACGAAGAACATACTTTTCATAGTGGGCGGTGCCTTTGTCGGTCTTGATAAAATCGTCCAGCAGCGGATCGGAAACAAGACGCTGGGATTCGGCGCTGAAATAAAATCGAAAAAAGAAATCAATGAATCCAATATACTGAGGCAGGTGAATCCCGAGGACATGATAAAGTACGGCCTTATCCCGGAATTTGTCGGACGTCTGCCCATTGTGGCCGTTCTGGATGAACTTGATAAAGACGCGCTGGTGCGGATACTCATGGAGCCGAAAAACGCACTGGTCAAGCAGTACAATAAAATATTCTCATTTGAAGAAGTTGAACTGGTGTTCCGCAAGGATGCCATTGAAGAAATAGCAGCTATTGCCATGAGCAGGGAATCGGGAGCGCGGGGACTGCGGGCTGTACTGGAAAAGATAATGCTGGATCTCATGTATGATATCCCTTCCAAGGATAATATTGAAAAAATTATAATTGCCCGGAACATGGTCCGGGGTACGGAGCAGGCCGAGATTATCTACCGGGAAGAAGAGAAATCGGCATAACCGGACTCAATTGCCGATTTGACGGGATCGTAAGGATTGAACAATTTAAAACGAAAAATGATGTAACGCAGAACCGGGCTATCTTCCGATTACCTCAGAAGGAAATTTTTATTTACATTTGGAAAAATCTTCAATATAATTAATGCAATGGTTGTGGACTATTGCATTAATTAACGGGGAAAGCGCTCTCATGCCGCATTGGCATGTCTATAAAGGCAGGGGAGTCAGTGAACCGGTTATAAGGCTATGGGCTCCCTGCACGGCCGGATTTTCTGGTCTGCATCCCGGCCCTGAAATGTGAATGCTCAAAGAGGAGAATAATGAAAAAAAATATAGATTTTACAAAACGATATCCACTGCTTCCCCTCAGGGATGTTGTGGTGTTTCCCCATATGATCGTGCCGCTTTTTGTCGGCCGGGAAAAATCGGTGAATGCCCTTGACAAGGCAATGAAAGGCGATCGCCTCATTGTACTTGCCACGCAAATGGATGCACAGATAAGTGTTCCCGAAAGGAAAAACCTTTATGACGTGGGTACTATTGCGGAAATACTCCAGCTTTTAAAGCTTCCTGACGGAACAATAAAGGTACTGGTTGAAGGCGTTGCCCGTGGATATCTCTCGGAATTCGACGCTGAAGATGAAGTATTAGAGGTTCAGGTTAAGGAAATAGAGCGTAATATTGAAGCCGGTCCCGACGCCCAGGCGTTGAGGAAAGCGCTTGTAGACGTGTTTGAAAAGTATATTAAACTGAATAAGAAAGTCCCCAAGGAAGCACTGACAACGGCATCGAGCATTGAAGATCTTTCTCAACTGGCTGATGTTATCGCATCCCATGTGGAAATGAGGATAGAGTTCAAACAGGCTGTTCTTGATATCGGCAACGCAGCCGAGCGTATCACCAAACTTATTGAGCTGATAAACGGCGAAATAGAGGTGATGTATATTGAGAAAAAGATTCAGGGTCAGGTCCGCAAACAGATGGAGAAGACCCAGAAGGAATACTATCTTAATGAACAGATGAAGGTTATCAAGCGGGAGCTTGGCAGCGGCGATGATGAGGTTGATGAAATAACGGAGCTCAAAAAATCCATTGAAGATGCTAAAATGAGTTCTGAAGCAAAAGCCAAAGCTCTGCAGGAATTAAAGAGGCTGGAAAAGATGCCTCCCATGTCGGCTGAATCAGCTGTCGTGCGCACTTACATTGAATGGCTCAGGGATGTACCGTGGCATAAACGCACACGGGACAGGAAGGACATTGAACAGTCCATGGAGATACTCAATGAAGACCATTACGGTCTCGACGAAGTGAAGGAACGCATTGTTGAATATCTCGCCGTAAGCCAGCTGTCCAAGAAACTCAAAGGCCCCATCCTCTGTTTCGTAGGCCCTCCCGGTGTGGGAAAAACCTCGCTCGGTAAGAGTGTGGCCCGCGCTCTCGGCAGGAAGTTCATAAGAATGTCCCTGGGGGGAGTTCGTGATGAGGCAGAGATCCGGGGTCACCGGAGAACCTATGTGGGCGCTCTTCCCGGCAGGGTCATACAGATGATGAAGAAGGCGGGGACGGTCAATCCCGTTATCCTCCTTGACGAGATAGATAAAATGTCCATGGATTTCCGGGGAGATCCGTCATCGGCACTCCTGGAGGTTCTGGATCCCGAGCAGAATTTTGCCTTCATTGACCATTACATGGAGGTCACCTATGACCTCACAGATGTCATGTTTATCACCACGGCCAATGCTCAGCACAAGATTCCGGCACCGCTCCAGGACAGGATGGAAATAATTGAGATATCGAGTTATACGGAGCCCGAGAAGCTCCGCATAGCAATGGAATTTCTCCTTAAAAAACAGATAGAGGAAAACGGTATCAGGCAGGAAAACCTGGAATTCGGCGAGGAATCCATACTGTATACCATCCGTCATTATACACGTGAAGCCGGTGTAAGAAGCCTGGAACGCGTAATCGCCAAAATATGCAGAAAGGTGGCCCGCGAGGTGGTCGCTAACGATATCAACTTTAAAAAAGTTATAACGCAGCAGGTGCTTCAGGAATATCTTGGTCCCATTAAGTTCAAGTACATGATAAAGGAACTCAAAAATGAGGTCGGTCTTGCAAATGGTCTGGCGTGGACTGAAGTCGGAGGGGATATTCTCAACATTGAAGCGTCACTGGTGAGGGGAAAAGGGAAGCTCACCCTGACAGGGAAACTTGGAGAAGTCATGCAGGAATCGGCGCAGGCCGCTTTCACCTATGTCCGCTCAAATCACCAGTTTTTTAATGTCGAGGATGAAGTGCTGCAGGAGCATGATGTCCATCTCCATGTTCCCGAAGGGGCCATTCCCAAAGATGGTCCGTCGGCCGGGATTACCATGGGCGTTGTCCTGTCGTCCCTGTTGAGCAACATACCCATCCGATGTGATGTGGCCATGACGGGCGAGATAACGCTCCGGGGAAAGGTACTTCCAATCGGCGGATTGAAAGAGAAAATTCTGGCGGCTCACCGCGGTCTTATTAAACATGTCATTATTCCCAAGGATAATGAAAAGGACCTGGAAAAGATACCGGAATACGTAAGGGAACAGATGATTTTTCACCCCGTCAGCACTATGGAGGAGGTCCTGTTCCTCGCACTGGAAAAACCGGAAAAATTCTTCAAGGATGTGGAAAAAACAAAGCGTCTGTACAAACAGTGGAAAGACACGCTGGGTGACTGGATCGTTGACGTGAGCAATATCGCTTTCGATGAAAGTACGATACAGATGTGACCTGAAATATATTCTATGTGTGAAGAGGATGTCCCCGGGGCATCCTCTTTTGTTTTACCGCTATTCCTTTTTTAATAAAAGCAGCATCTTATTGGACATCTGCTGGAACGGTTCCTTCAGCGTGCTGGCGTATATGCTGCGTATGGTAAAACCGTTATCCATGATGAAGGGCCTGATTTCCTCCAGCTTGAACGCGCGCATGACGTGCTGATCTGTTATAACGCGGCTCTGTCCGCTGTTGTGCAGTGAGTACCGGTAATTGACCTCGACCAGTGTTCTTCCATGCGGATCGTTGAGCATGCGGAAACCCCTCTCCCTGTCGATACGCATTCCTTCAAATGCGGTTGTTGAAACTCGGGATATGTCTTTATGATTTATCTGCAGCAGCGGTTCCGAATTCCAGATTTCAAGCAGAGCCGTGCCTTCGTCTTTCAGGGCGCGCCAGATGTTCCAGAAGGCCTTGTCGACGGTTTCATCGGACAGAAGATAGTTCATTGACCCGAAAAGCGATGTCACCATGTCGAAGTCGTTGTAAAAGTCAAAGTCTGCGATGTCTCCTTTGACGAATATTATCTGCTGAGGGAACCTTTTTCGCGCGATGCTCAGCATATCATCACTGTTGTCCAGGCCGTAACAGTTGATGCCGTACTTGCTCAGGAGAGACAGGTGTTCCCCGGTGCCGCATCCCAGGTCGAGTAATCGGGTATCCTTGCGATCCGGCAGGAGAGACCGGATCAGATTGATATCATTGTTGATGTCCCGATGGTTGTCTTCAATGGCGAAATAATAATAGGCCAGTTCGTGGTAGAGTTTCATGCTAGAGTAGGTTCTCTTTGAATTTATCCCTGAAGCGTTCTCTTACTTCATCCTCTATTTCAGCGGTTTCCCTGATGTCGAAAAGTCTGTTGACCATGTCTTCGCATTCCTTGATGCTTACGGACCGGATGATCCGTTTGACCTGGAACATGTAGGTGGGACTCATGGAAAAGTGCCTGAACCCGAGACCGAGGAGGACCATGGTGTACTGGGGCTCACCGGCCATTTCTCCGCATATGGAAAGCGGGATATTTTTCGCATTTGCCACATTGACTATCTGCTTCAGGAAGCGCAGTACGGCAAGATTGAGCGGGTTGTACAGATATGCTATCTTTTCACTTATACGGTCCACGGCCAGTATATACTGCACGAGGTCATTGGTGCCCACGGAGAAGAAATCGACATATTCGGCAAGGACGTCGGCGTTGATGACAGCCGATGGAACTTCCACCATGATCCCCACGGGAATGTTCTCATCGAAGGGAATCCCTTCTTTCTGGAGGTCCTGCATTATTTCTCTGGTGAGAGAATCGGCACGGTGAAATTCTTCCACGGTGGAAATCATGGGAAACATCATCTTGACATTGCCGTAATGGCTGGCGCGGAGAATGGCCCTCAGCTGGATGCGGAAGAGATTTTCGTGTTCGAGACTGAAACGGATGGCCCGGCATCCCAGAAAAGGATTGCGTTCCTTGTGCGGCTGTGTATAGGCGTAAATTTTGTCTCCTCCCACGTCGAGTGTCCGTATGGTTACGGGGAGGGGATTGAAGAATTCCACTACCTTCCGGTATTCCTGGAACTGACGTTCTTCATCGGGGAGAGATTTATCGAGAAAGAGGAATTCGGACCTGAAAAGTCCTATCCCCTGCGCGCCGTGGTCGAGAATTATTTTCATTTCTTCGGGGATTTCAATATTCCCATAGATGAAAATATCCTCCTTGTCCAGGGTCTGGGCGGCAAGGTTTGTAAGCTTTGCCAGCTCCTGCTCCATTTTTCGGAAATCCCGCTGGGACCGGGTGAATTGCTCTATTTCTTTTTTTGTGGGATTGACGATAATACTGCCGTGTATGGCGTCGACGATAACCGTGTCCCCTGTTTTAACCAGCGATGTGGCATTGAGGGTTCCCACGATAGCGGGGATTTCCATGGCCCGGGCCATGATTGCCGTATGGGATGTTCTTCCCCCCTTGTTGGTAACAAAGGCGAGAATGTATTCCTTGTTCATTAAGGCCGTTTCCGATGGGGTCAGGTCCGGCGCAAATACGATGACTTCTTCATGAATGTCGGAAAGGGATGTGCTTTGATTTTTCTGAAGATTCGATATGAGGCGTTTGTTGATGTCGGAGATGTCGATAATTCTTTCCCGGATATATTCATCCTCTATGGAATCCAGGCTCTGGATCAACTCGAGGATGATATCATTGATGACCCACTCGGCGTTTTTCTTTTCTTTTTTAATTATCTCCCTGGCTCTTTCATCGATTTTTGGGTCCTCGAGAACCATGAGATGGCTGGTGAAAATATCGGACATTTCATTGGAAAGGCTCTGGGCTATCTGCTGCTGAATCTGGGAAATATCCTGCTTGGTCTTTTCCAGGGCGTTTTCATAACGCTTCAATTCCCGGTCTATTTCATCATCACGGAGCATGTATTTGGGAATAAAAACCTTGTGCCCGTGTATGACATAGGCCTTACCCATTCTGATTCCCGGTGAAGCTACTTTCCCGCTGGTGATTGTTATTGACATTATGTTATTTTTCTGGATTTTTATTGCTTTTATACATCACGTGCGTCTGGATACGATGAAATTCAATCCTTACGATACCGTATGCACGTTGTCAAGATTTAAATTATGGATAAAAGGCCGGGTTATTAATGCCCAGCGTTTCCTCAAATCCCATGATCAAATTGGCATTTTGAACGGCATTTCCCGATTGTCCTTTAATCAGGTTATCAATTACCGCTGTGATCAACAGTTTCCCCGTTCTATTGTCAACCATGGTCCTGATCTCGCACCTGTTAGAACCGCGAACATCAGCCGTATTGGGAGAACGATCCGTAATAAGGATAAAGGGCTCATTATGATAATAATCCCGATAGAGCTTCTGGACTTTATCAGTAGTATAGCCTTCATGTATATCCGCATATATGGTCACCAGGATGCCCCGATTAAGGGGAACAATCTGGGGAACAAAGAGTATCTTTTTTTCCGATTTTCCGTCAAGGTTTATGATGTTCTCCACCTCAACCAGATGCTGGTGTTTCCCTTCCCGGTACGTGTTGACGTTTTCATGTCTCTGGGGATACAGATTGGCCTCGCCCGAATTTTTCCCGGCTCCGGAAACACCGGTTTTACCGTCACAGATAATGGTGTCTGACGCAATAATGCCCTCTTCTGCTGCGGGAAGGAGGGCCAGTATCATGTTAATGGCGAAACATCCGGGATTCCCTACTACCGTGGCATTGCGTATTTCGTCGCGGAATTTTTCGGGAAGTCCGTACACGGTCTCCTTCAATATATCCGGGGCCAGGTGCGTGTCCTCCATCCCCTTGTTTCGCGCATAAATGCCATAGTCGGCAGTATTATTAAACCTGAAGTCACCGCTGAAATCGATAACGGGAATGTTTTTTTTATGAAAGTCGTTGATGATGGTCATGCCGGCGCGATCCGGAGTGGAGAAAAAAACCAGGTCAGTATCGTAATCGGTTTTTTCCGGTGAATCGACAATACTGTCACAGTATCCCTTGAGATGAGGGAAAACGTTGCTGACGGGGATGCCTGTATCTTTTCGTGCCACGAGTTGTTTGATGTTGAATTCCGGATGTCTCAGCAGAATTTCAATGAGTCCCAGTCCGCCGAAGCCCGTTGCGCCGATTATTGTGACATTCTTCATGATGTCCTCCGCAACATTTGTGTATAAACGATGAAAGAAAACTTATTTACTATTGTATGCTGATTTGTAAAGAGATTTTTTAATGATTACAGTGTTCTGTTCGCAATAATGTGCATGGGTAGTACGGACACGGGAACAGGGGGTACATACCGATAAGCGGGTTATCTTTCGGTTTTGATCCCGGCGTGGGTTCGTCATAGTCTTTACGGGGTGTCTGACATCATCAGCGATGATGTCAGACACGATTTCTATAAGCCCAGCATGGCTTTTTTCATGTCTGCCTGGGGAGGTTTTGCACCTATCCAGATGCCGAAAAGAGCTTTTTTCATATCCAGGCCCTTCGTTGTACTTTTGTATGTACCGTTTTTATAAACCTTGATTCCCTCACCGGGTATATATATAATGTCATATACATCATTTACTTTAATCCCGCTGTTGAACACCGCGATAAATTGATCGATACGCGTGCGCAGAGGCGCCGTATTGCCGTTCGTTGATTTTTCGAATCCTTCATTGGTCGCTTTCGCCATTCGTTCCCCGTTTATGATACTGGACGTTATGTGAAGCCTGACTGCCATCGCCTCATCGGCATTGAGAATTGCCCGGGCATTGTTATTTTTGGCCTTGAGATAGAGGCCGCTTACATAAACATCGACAAAGAATTTATTCCTGATTCCGGCGCCATTGAGCACCAGTGTTTCCTTCTCAGCCTTCAATGTGTCCGGCATATTGATGCCGCCGATGGGTCTTGCGTAGATGGCTGTAGCGGTGAGAATGGAAATAAGAAAAATAATGGCCGGTTTTTTCATGGGGTCTCTCCTTGAGTTTTGTGTTTTTGCTGATGCTAAATGCTGAATAAGAAATCTATCGCCCGGTGAAGGTGATGTCAATGAAAAAAATGAAGTCTACATCTCCCGGTACAACGATTTGTTTATGCCGAAATCATCACCGCCAGCATCGGCGTTGTCACCCAGAGATACTGTTATGAGATAGTGGGGTGTTCCCTTGTCAGTTTTTTCACCCCTGGCGATGTCCATGGCAGTGCCGTGGTATTCCAGGTCGAGCCCGTAAAAGTACCGGTGGCAGAGCTGATAAGAAAAAGGAAAGGACCCCTTGTACAACGACGTTGTTTTATCTCCCAGGGCCAGGGCAAGCTCAGTCTGTATACACGCGGCATGGGTGACAGGCATCCAGTTGTTCCAGGTATGGGGCGCGTTGCCGACGATATATTCCGGCGATGTGGCGAAGGCCATTCCGGCAATGGCGTCATAGTCGCAGAGAAGGACTTGTGAGTGGGAAGCGCTTGTGTTTAAACGGCGCATCGCGTCTTTTTTAATGTCGGAAAAAGTGTTCTTGCCCGGATCTTTTACATGGATATCGAGAAAGGCGGCACCGGTGACTTCATTTCTGTCATGGAAGGATATATGCATGATGAAGGCTATGGAACTGAAGATTTTTTCCGGGGGGTCTGCCGTACAATAGGCCTTCCATTTTGAAAAAAGAGAGCCTCCCGGGGTGTGGATTGTTCTTTCGTGGAAAAGACTGCACAGTTTTTCCGACAGTGATGCGCTCAGCAGGTCCGCGTCCCATACAGCCGAAAACTGTTTCCGCACGATTTCCATTATTCCCGTTTCCAACTGGAAAACGGCGCTTTTCAGATTGCTGCCATCCTGATTTTTGATCTTTCGTATTACATCCATGTTAATATCCTCGGGAAGATTTTACTCATGATGATATATATGAATGATACAAAGACAATTCGTTTTGTCAAGCATATCACCTGTTTTTCGGTAAGCCGGGGAGTGATAAGAAAATAACAGCAGCTATGCTGTATCCCGGTTACAGTCACAGGCCGGGAAAGCTACTTTGTTGCGTGGATGATCCAGTGGGAAATGACGCTTCCCGTATCACCCATGAGACTTCTCTCGCTTATCCCGTATTCAAGTTCATTGAACAGGGTAAAGTGACGTTTTAATTCATCCTCGGAGTAAAAAGATACGATGGTTCCCTGAAGATCGGGCAGGTCCGTCTGCCATATGTTGTTCCCCAGGTGGGAGCCTCTCTTGAGATATGTGTCCCTGTCGGAACGGAGTGTGGCGAAGAGTCGGCCTCCAGGCTTCAGGATACGGTATATTTCCTGTGTCATATGTGAAAGTTCTTCCTTGTAGTTGTAATGCAGGGATCCCCAGGCTACTACGATATCGATTGAGTTGTTTCTGAGCGGGATTTGCCTGTTGTCGCCGTGGATGAGATATTCGATTCCCAGCTCTTCGGTCAAACGGAGCGCGTTGTCGCTTACATCCATTCCCATGACGGCGCCGGCGCCCAGTTCCGCAAGGAGTCGGCAATGACGGCCGCTTCCGCATCCCAGATCCAGGGCTGCCAGCGACCGGGGATCGTCCTGCGTGTTTAAATATCGCCGAAGCATGCGCACCAGGTTTTCATCGGGATAGGTAAGGCGTGATTTATCTTTTGTGTAATGTGATTGCCAGGATTTTTCTTTCATGTTATTTCTTTATCCGGATCTGCAGACTTTCCGCTGCCTGCTCCGCCGCCGCCAGAGCAGTCTCGGGATTTTTATCCCTGGTGATTATCACACCAAGCCTGTCCAGATTGGTTTCGGGTCTGTTCACCCCGGCCCCAATTTCCTTGAATATTCTTGAGAAAATGACATTTCTCATTTTTTTCGGTCCGTCGGGATTGAAGGAGAGGAGTGTCCCCCCGGTGCCCGTAATATATTTTACCACAACGGCATTTCGCGCTTTTTTCCTCAGGGGAGGCTTGAAACCCGTATCGGTATTGGCCTTTATCGCTTCCCCGATGAAGTTATAACCGGTCCTGGCGGGGATGACCACATCGGTGAGAAACTCTCCGCCGAACTCCGGCACTGCCTCTATAAGGCATGGCCTGCCGTCGTCGTCCAGGACGAATTCCATTATAAGGGGTGAGTTGGCGATGTTGAAGGCATCGGCCACGGATTGTCCTATACTCGCTATCTCATCGAAGAGATGATAGTATCGCGACGGGGACATATGCATAATGTCGACGAAATGGGGAAGCTCCGTTGTCTCTTTGTCCGTTATATCGACGAGATGGAATTTTTGCTTGTGGACTATTCCGGCGGCGATTATCTCATCGCCATTGATGAATTTTTCAAAAAGGACTGTCTCCTTTTCCTGAGTTTCAGGCCAGTGCTTCTTCAGGTCAGCCGCATTTTTGAGGAAGTGGACACCTACTTTTGCGTGACCGATTACCGGTTTTTTTATAATGGGAAATGCCTTCTTATCTATTTTCTCGATACGGTTTTTTGAAGGAAGGGCAAAGATTTCCGGCGTGCGTATGTTGTTTTGCAGGAACAGGTCCTTCATCAGTTTTTTATTGATAAAATATTCGCTTCGTGACAGAGGGATGTATGGAACATTGAATCTTTCGGCAAGAAATGCCGTGGAGTGAATGGCTATACCATATGATTTTGTCATTACACCGGCTATTCTGCCGTCAAAGAGCGTTTCAATGAGCTTTTTGTATATGTCTTCATGGTTTTCAATGGATTCCTGTATTTTTAAATCGCAATGCATGAATCCCGGGGCAAGGGGATTGGTATCGACACCTATGACATGAAAACCGTGTTTTTTGGCCTCACGGATTAACGGAATTTGGTTAAGTCCGGCTCCAATTGATACGAAGAAATTAATATAGGTGTTGTGTTTTTTGTTCCAGAACATATTTACATTTCGCGTATATGATGCTATCGTATGTTGTTGAAGCCGTCTGCAATATCTCTCAGATTGTACCGGCGATCGATATATAATAAGTGTAAATCTATATAGACTCTTTCATTTGTCGTCAACTAGTTTATTGAAAATTGAATATATTAAATTTTCAATAAACTGGTTGATTGGAGATTGATGAATTAAAGTTGCATTTTCACGGCTCCAAATAATTGTTTACATCTGTTTTATTATATAGTATATTATCTCTGAGAAAAACCGTAATCATAACGAAATAGAATGATTTTTTAAGGATATTTGAAGGTTTTTAAAGATAATTACGTTTTTTTAATCAAATATATGGACTATATTGCTATGCTCTGTGAACGATGTAAAAAGATCGAGGCAACCATTCATCTGACGGAAATCATTAAAGATGTAAAGTCGGAAGTACATCTATGCGAATCCTGCGCCCGTGACATAGGATTGAATTCCAAGCTGTCCAATTTTTCTCTCTCCGTACCGGAAATGCTCTCCTTTCTTGAAGTCAATGATGTGACGGATATGGATGAAGGAAACCGCTGCATGACCTGCGGAATGACCTTTGTCCAGTATACAAGACAGGGTAAGGTTGGATGCGCCGATTGTTATACCCAGCTTGATAATTCCCTCAATTCGGTCATACGCAGCTATCATGGGGATAAGAAGCATATTGGAAAGATACCCGCCCATGTCAGTGTGAATCATGAACCCATGGGGCAGGTAAAAGTCGTTGTGAAAAGACAATCCTTTCAGGAACTCCAGACCAGGCTGCAGAATGCCGTGATGGAGGAGCGATTTGAGGAAGCAGCGCTTCTCAGGGATCGCATAAGGGAAGAAACCGAACGGGAAGCTCATAAGGGGATATAACAGTGCTGGAAGAAAAAAAACTGCTGCCACGGGGATTCTGGACCGGAGCGGGTCCTTATAATGACATTGTCCTGTCAAGCAGGGTGCGCTTTGCCAGGAACATCCGTTCCGTGCCATTTCCCAATCGTTTTGACGAGAGTGAGGCTCAGATCGTAAAAGCCCTGGGTGAAAAATTCATCAGGGACTCGGTATTTCAGCAGTCTGTGCTCATGGATCTTTCGGGCATGGACAAGCACCGGAAAAGGCTCCTGCGGGAAAGAAATATCATAACAATGGAAATGGAGCTTGCCGAAAACAGCGCAGTCATCATAAATGAAAAAGACGACTTTTCCATAATGCTCAACGAGGAAGATCACGTACGGATACAGGTCATACGTCCCGGTCTGCAGATACGGGAAGCCTATGAGATGGCAGACCGGATTGACGATGATCTTAACAGGTTTATCCCCTATGCCCATTCTCCCGAATATGGATACCTGACCGCATGTCCGTCCAACCTGGGAACAGGCATGAAGGTATCGGTATTGCTTCATCTGCCTGTTCTTACCATGAAAAAGAACCTTTCCCTGCTCACGGGGCAGCTTCAGAATCCCGGTGTCGTGATAGCCGGGACAGCCGGAGAAGGAATAAGGACCTATGGCGCCATATATCAGCTTTCCAACAGGGTGTCACTGGGAATCTCCGAGGTGGATATTCTCGAGATAATGGATGGCGTTATCAGCCGCATAATCGACCTCGAGGATACGGCACGCGATGAATACGTTTCACAGTCGCGTCTTGAACTGGAGGACCGTATCTGGCGTTCCTTCGGGATACTGCAATACTCGAAGCGTATCAGCTATGCCGAGGCAATAGAACATCTCTCCAATGTGCGGCTGGGAATAATCCTGGCTATCGTAAAGAATGTCGATATAGTGCAGATCAACAGCCTGATGGTTACCATACAGTGGGCCCATCTTCAGGAAATGTTCAAAAGAACCTTTAGCAGTACGCTGGAGAGCGATGAATTAAGAAGCAATTATCTGCGAATGAATTTTTCAGCCATGGAGTGCGGCAATGTTTGAATTCACGAAACGATCGAGAAAAGTCCTTGAGGAAATGGCTCAATCCGAGGGACGAAGGCTCAATTCCGATTCACTCGGCCCGGAACATATTTTTATTGCCCTTCTCAACGATGAAGACTCCGTTGCCGCCCGCATCATGAAAAATCTGGGCATAAATTTCGAGCGTTTAAAAAAAGAGATCGAACAGGCCATCCGGCAATCGGGTACCACGATAATTCTGGGGAAGATCCCCATCAGCCCGCGATATAAAAGGATCATCGAGCTCTCCAAGGAAGAAGCGAGAAAATTAAAAAATTCCTATATCGGGACCGAGCACCTGCTGCTATCGATTTTCCGCGACGGTACATCGGCCGGTCTGGACAGTCTCATAAAAGCCGGGATCGATTACAACGTGATACGGAACGAGATTCTCAGGGTGCTGGGTGTAAAGGTGGGGACTGAAAAAGTCGGCAAGCCCAAGACGGTTACCAAACCGCCGGCACTCGAGGAGTTCGCCCAGGACCTGACCAAGCTTGCCTCGGAGAATATGCTCGATCCCGTTATCGGCCGCAATGAGGAAACAAACCGCGTCATACGGATTCTGTCCCGGAAAAGAAAGAACAATCCAATCCTCATCGGCGAGGCCGGTGTGGGGAAGACGGCCATCGTCGAAGGCCTGGCTCAGAGGATTGTTTCCAAGCAGGTCCCGGAACAGCTCCAGGCCTGCCGGGTCATGTCTCTTGATATGGCCGCCATCGTGGCGGGAACGAAATACCGCGGTGAATTTGAGGACCGGCTTAAGCGGGTCGTTGAGGAGATACGGGAGCTGAAGAATGTCATTATTTTTATTGATGAAATACATACCATTATCGGCGCAGGTGCCGCTGAAGGCGCCATTGACGCGGCCAATATTCTGAAACCCGCCCTGGCCCGGGGCGAACTCCAGTGCATCGGCGCCACGACACTGAATGAATACCGTCTGCACGTGGAAAAGGACGCGGCCCTGGTGCGGAGATTTCAGGCCGTCATGGTCGACGAGCCAACCGTGGATGAATCCCTGACCATTCTCCGCGGACTGAAGCTCCGGTACGAGGAGCATCACAAGGTACAGTACCGGCAGGAGGCCCTTGAGGAAGCGGTGCATCTTTCGTCACGCTATATCAACGACCGGTACCTGCCAGACAAGGCCATCGACATAATCGATGAAGCGGGCGCCATGGCCAGACTGGAAAACTATGAACGGCCCGGGGACATCACATCTCTTGAGAATGAAATAGAGGAGCTGAACAGGAAAAAGAACGAACTGGTCCTGATTCAGGAATATGAACAGGCCGCAGCTGTCAGGGACCTTATTATTGTCAAGAGGGAACAGCTTAACCACAAGCTGGAAGACTGGAACGAAAAACGCAATGATTATGCCATTATAGTCGATCTGGATAAAATTGCCGCTGTTGTGGCCGAGAGCACGGGAATTCCCATAGAAAACCTGGAGGAGTCGGAAACGGAAAAGCTCATCCGTATGGAGAGCGAACTTCACCACAGGATAGTGGGGCAGGACCAGGCAATATCGGTCATATCCAAGGCGCTGAGAAGGTCCCGCGTGGGACTTACCGACGACGACCGTCCCCTGGGTTCTTTCATATTCCTGGGGCCCACGGGGGTAGGAAAAACGGAACTCGCCAAGGCCCTGGCTGAATTTCTTTTTGATGATGGGAAAAATCTTATACGGCTCGATATGTCGGAATACATGGAAAAGCATTCCGTGGCAAGGCTCATCGGTTCACCGCCGGGATATATCGGTTATGACGATGGCGGACAGCTGTCGGAAAAAGTCCGCCGGAAACCCTATTCAATTGTTCTTTTCGATGAAATTGAAAAGGCCCATCCCGATATTTTCAATATACTGCTGCAGATTCTCGATGAAGGAGAGCTTACCGACAGTGCCGGGACAACCGTGAGTTTCAGGGATACCATCATCATCATGACTTCCAACCTGGGAAACAGGGAGTATCAGAAGATGTCACGACTGGGATTTTCCAGCGCCGAGATCCAGGCCGTCGACAATAATGACAGGGTGGAAGAGGAACTTAAAAAACTTTTCAGTCCCGAGTTTATCAACCGTGTCGATGAAATCGTATTTTTCCATAAACTGGAAAAGAAGCACATTAAAATAATCGTGGATTTAATGCTCAATGAAGTGAAGAGTGCACTGGAAAAAAGAAAGATCGAAATTGAATTCGCTCCCGGCGTAAAGAAGCACCTGATTGATGCGGGATTCAGCGAAAATTACGGTGCCCGTAATCTCAGGAGGACAATCCGGCGTGAGATAGAAGACAACCTGGCCCTGCAGATGCTGAAAGGACAGTTTGACGGGTGCAGCAGGCTTCGCGCCGTTATGAAGGGGGGTACTGTCGCCTTTAAATTACTGGAGACAAATCATCCCCTGGTGGAAAACCTTGCAGGGCGGGATGATGATTCCGTCGATACCCCTGCCGTGGAAATGAAAAAGTAACGGATCATCCATATCTTGCTTTTTCCTTTTTAAGAATATCGCGGTGATTAAACTCGTCATTCGCAATTTTAGAAATATCCTCCGAGATCGCCTGGTAATATTCGGCCATTTCCTTGTAGTGATTCGACAGTATTATATACATTTTCCCCAATAATTCTTCGGCCCGGGCCAGGACATCAAAGGCGTCTGACGGGCGTTTAACCTCGGCAATTTCACGCGTCATTGAATCCTGTATCTGCTTGTTCACCTGGAGATAAAAGGAGTTGTCAGTCTGCGGTTTTATGTGATTGTTCCGCATGTTCTCCGCCACCTCGGCGTGTCCAAGGGAATGGGCATTCATAAAATCGAAGACTGAATGACTCTCTTTGAACCGGGCTGTTGATTTAAGGCGGATGTAGTGGTCAGCCAGATCTTTTTCCAGCTGAGCGATGAAATCAAATATGTTCATTTCCATTGGGACTCCTCCATCCCGGTAAATTTAAAAATAGAAGTGTGGATGATTTTTCAATTATACAGGATGAGGCAGTTCAGGTCAAGTAGTGGTATGCATCTCTGAAGAAGTTCTATGCATGAGGATATGTTTATCGGTAGATAGAAAAAATTTTGCTGTCTACTGATAAAAAAATGATTAAAATACTTGACGATTGGGTGCTGGATTCGTAAATTCTTAATAAATACTTCAGTAGCTTAAATATATATGAAGAATGATGTTAAGTATAATTTCGGTGATATTCTGCGTTCCGTGAGAGAACGGCGCGGTGTTACCTTGAAAAGCGTGGCTGAAAAGGCGGGTGTGAGCGAAAGCCTGGTTTCACAGATTGAACGAAACCGCGTTTCACCTTCTATCGATACTCTTCTTACCCTGACGGATATACTTGAGATTGACCTGGACTATCTTTTCCGTTTCCGGAAGCAGAACAAGGTCGTGGACCTGGTGAGAAAATCGGAGCGCAGCAGTATTACAACGCCGCAGGTCACGTACAGCCGGCTTTCGGTATTGCCGGACCAGTCCGAGGAACACTCCATCGAGGCCTTTCTCATGGATATCAATACCGGCGCGGAACAGGGGAGCCAGGAATACGGGCATGTCGGCAAGGAGTTCGGCTATATCCTGGAAGGACAGGGACAACTGCTCTATGGAACTGAAATATATGAATTGGGCGAGGGGGATAGTATCGCTTTTGCGTCGGATATCCCCCATATCCTTAAAAATACGGGAAATACGATTCTCCGGGCCCTCTGGGTCATAACACCGCCGAGAAAATTATTTGTTGAAAAATAGATATCAAGAGGTTCTGGCATGGGAAAAACAATTGCTGAAAAAATTTTTGATGCTCATCGCGTTGAGATGCTGGGGGAGGATATCCATGTTCTGAAACTGGACGCGGTATTCGCTCATGAGATAACGACGCCTATCGCCATAAATGACCTGGCGGCGCGTGGCAGGGACCGGGTTTTTGACCCGTCTAAAATCAAGGCTGTCATCGATCATGTGACTCCAGCCAAGGACAGCAAAACCGCTGAACAGGGAAAGGTGCTTCGTGAATGGGCCAGGAGAAACAATATAAAGGATTTCTTTGATATCGGCCGCAATGGTGTATGCCACGCCCTGTTTCCGGAAAAGGGCTTTGTACGGCCGGGATACACTATCATCATGGGCGACTCCCATACCTGTACGCATGGCGCCTTCGGGGCCTTTGCGGCCGGTGTCGGAACGACTGATCTGGAAGTGGGAATCCTCAAGGGAGTGTGCACCTTCAAGACGCCGAAAACCATGAAGGTACATATTACGGGAAAACTGAAAGCCGGCGTGTATGCCAAGGATGTTATCCTTTCGATCATCGGGAAGATCGGAGTGAACGGCGCCACGAACCGGGTCATCGAGTTTACCGGCCCCGTAATCGATTCCATGACCATGGAGTCACGCATGACCATTTGCAACATGGCCATAGAGGCCGGCGGGACAAGCGGTGTGTGCATGCCCGACATGGTCACCGTGGATTACCTGTGGCCTTTCATTAAAAATGATTTTAAAAGCAAAGAGGCGGCTCTGGAGGAATACTCGCGGTGGATTTCCGACACCGATGCCCTGTATGAAGAAATCATCGAGCATGATATTTCCGGCCTGGAGCCCATGGTGACCTTCGGATACAAGCCCGACAACGTGAAATCCGTGAAGGAAATGGAGGGAGAACACGTTGACCAGGTCTATATAGGCTCCTGCACCAACGGCCGTATTGAGGACCTGCGTGAGGCCGCGAAGGTTCTGAAGGACAAAAAGATCGCCTCCCATGTGCGAGGCATAGTATCTCCGGCCACGCCGGATATTTTCAGCAGGGCCCTGGATGAAGGGATCATCAGGATATTCATGGATGCCGGTTTCGTGGTTACCAATCCCACCTGCGGCGCCTGTCTCGGTATGAGCAACGGCGTACTCGCCGCTGGAGAAGTGGCGGCATCCACAACGAACAGAAATTTCAACGGAAGGATGGGCAAGGGCGGAATGGTGCATCTCATGAGCCCAGCCACTGCCGCGGCCACGGCCATTGCCGGTCATATTACTAATTCAGAATTATACAGGGGTTGAGGAGGTCTTATCAATGAAAAAATTCAGCGGAAAAGTACTTTTCCTGGACAGGTCCGATATAAATACCGACGAAATCATACCGGCAAAATATCTCACGGAGATTGATAAGGAAGCTCTGAAGCCTTTTCTCCTGGAAGATCTGAAGGTTGAGGGTTTCAGGCCCGATCGCGATATTCAGGGCAGAAGTGTCGTTTTGACCAGGGCTAATTTCGGATGCGGTTCTTCACGGGAGCACGCTCCCTGGGCGCTGGAGGTCAACGGCATCAACCTGGTCATCGGGGAAAGCTTTGCCAGGATATTTCGTCAGAATATGTATAACTGCGGCATGATGGCAGTGGAACTTCCCGGCGCGACTATTGACCGGCTCTTCAGCGAATTCGCAGGAAAGGAAACGGAAGTGGCAACGGATTTCGAACAGGGAAGGTTTATTTTCCGAACTGCCGGTAAAGAGGAAGTTGTTCCCTTTGAGCTTTCGGAATTTGACCGGTCCCTTGTCACGGCCGGCGGGTGGCTCGGCTACGCCGATTCGAGGTATTAGTTCGATCGTTTTATATTTTTTCCTTCGGTGATATTGCCCTGGACAATAAAAGGAAGGATGTACCATTGCCCTCTTTTGTTGCTCCGGAGTCCGAGAGCAACGGCAGGAAGGTCCTGTATAAAGTGGTCGGTAAATTCCAGGTTGATGTCCAGGCGGGCCGTATCGAGCTTGTCATTTATGGGCCCCTGTATTTTCAGCCTGATATCCTCGGAATTGAATATAAATGACCTGATGATGTAATTGTTCCGGTCGAAGGAAATGTTCCCGTAAATTTTATTAAATTCCAGGTCCTTCAATTTATATTTCAGTTCCGCCAGCAGCAGGCCCAGGCCGTTCTGTATTCCCGTGTTTACAATCTTTCCCCGGTCAATGGAAAACTCGATATTGCCGTTCATGGTACTGAGAATATCCGGCGCGATGAGAAAGGTAACCTGACCCTTGCCATCGGCGTTTCCGAAAAAGCGGTTCTGAAAGCTGCTGCTCAGCGTCGCTATGTTCTGGATCTTCAGTGCGTTGAATCCGAACAGAAAGGAAGCCTGGGGAAATTCTCCGTTGAGCTGGATATCTCCATTTCCCGAGACCGTGCCCTCCATGAAATTTGCCGTGAATCGTTCAAGGACAATCTGGTTCCCGGTGATACGGTAGTTGACCTGGGGTTTGTTGACAATGATCTTGCCGCGCTGAATGGAGTTGAGGTTGATCACTCCCGAAACGGTAATGGGGATTTTCATGCCCAGGGAAGATGGCGCGGCAGTTCCCGCCGGGGATTCTCCGGGTGTGGACTCGACGGGCTCCTCGAGTCGGAAATCGCCACCGTTAATGTTCAGGAAGATTCTGTCCATGCTTGTTTCAGTCGATGCAACGGAAACGGTACAGGGGTTTCCCATGATGGTAACGGGAATTCCCTGTTTTTTAAATGTATTTCCCGTAATGACGAGGTCCGTGTTGACCCCCGATATGAGCTTTCGCCCGGGATCATATCCCACGTCACTGAGTGACAGATTCCCGTTGAAAATACCGCTGTCGTAGGAGAGGTTGCCGCTGACTTTTCCGAATAATTTATTGGGAAACCCGGGGATAATCGGCTTTACATTGTTCAGAGCGGCATCAATATTACGGGCATCAAAGTTTTTCAGGCTGCCGTCGAAAGTAAACAGGAGCGAATGGAGAAGAAACGTCGATGTGTCGATTTTACCTTTTATGTTTGATAGAAATACCGTCCTGTTTTTTACGCTGACACGGCAGAAGCCGTCGGCAAAAACAAGGTTTTTTGAATTCAGAAGTGTCGATGATGCCCTGGCGTTTCCCTCGATCTCCACATCATTTTTATCCGTGATGATGATCCGGAGATTTTTAACATCGCCGTTGGCTATGTGATAGGGCTGGGGCAGCGGTTTTGAGGACCACTGGTAAACCCAGAGGAGGGACGTTTTTTCAAGACCCACGTCGCCGGAGATAATTACTTTCCCGCCTTCGGTAGCGACAGCTATATCGGGGAAAACCATTCCCCTGTCTTCCGGCAGTGTTATCTTGCAGTGGTTAACGGCAATGATTCCCTTCTGTGATAAATCGATGGTGCCGTCAATACGAAATGTTCCGGCCAGGGGCTTGTAGACCTTCTGGGGATTTATCACGCTGATCAGCGCGTTGGAAAGACGGATAGTGTTTATTTTTGTGCTGAGTGAGGATTCTTTTTTTTCTCCCTGCTTCAGATCTTCGATGAGTGTCTGCAGGTTGGTCTTGTTTTCTTCATTGAAAACGATGTTCAGGCTGAGGTCCTGCAGGTAGATGTCATTGATATTGAGTTTTTTCTGGAGAAGATCGTAAAGGGAAAAACCAAGGCTGGCCTCGGCAGCCTTTACCAGAACCGGGGCCGAAGAATCGGTTCCGTCATAGAGCGTTATTCCCTTCAGGATAATTCCCCTGAAACCGTAATGAAAGCCGGCAATGGAAATCCGTCTTTTCAGGGAACTCTCTATCTGGTTTACCACCATATCCCTGACTTTTTCTTCGGGGTAAAGGTAGAGAAAAGCGGCCGATGCGGCTCCTACGATTACAACGAAAACTGTCAGGGATATGATAGAATTTTTAATAATTTTTGCTTTTACTGGCTTCACGCTTTCTTTCCAGTGCGGCCTGCTTCTTGAAAAAATGCACGGTTTTTTCCAGCTCCTGGAGGTCGGTGCAGAATATCTTGCCTTCCTCGAGCTTCATGTGCTTGTCTTCCAGGACCTGGACCATGATGACATCACCCTTGTCAGGAGGGAGACCCACCATGTTGATAAGCTCTTTTGATCCGAACTCGAAGTTGTGGGATTTCTTGGCTTCGATAGGTATTTTCTGTTTTTCTATCTGGATCAGGAGCGTGTCGTAGATGCGTCCCACATCACTCTTGATCATGAGGTTCTCGAGCTGGCGATAAGCGGTCCATATCCGCTCACTGAGGAGCTGGATGAGACGGGTTGCCAGCTGGGGCTGCTGCTGAACCATATTTTCGAAATTCTGCTTGTTGATGGCGAGCACGGTCACGTCACCAAAGGTGATAGCCGAGGCGCTGCGAGGTTTATTATCCAGGAGGGCCATTTCGCCGAAGATATCGCCCGGTTTGAGTACGGCCAGGAGCACTTCCTCGTCAACTATCTTGGTAATTTTTACTTTTCCCGACTGGATGATGAAGAGTTCCTCGCCCGGTTCGTATTCGCTGAATATCATGGTATTGTCTTTATATACCCGGTTCATCTGGCCCGTTGACGGCTGATCGCTGATTTTCAGGGGTGCCTTCATGGTCTGGAGACGCTGGATGGCGGCATTGGCGTTTTCCCCTCGGGGACAGTACTGGAGATAGCGTTGAAAGGCGTATATGGCATGTTTTGGGGAACGCTTTTTAAGATAATAATCGCCGATGTTGAAAAGATGGGTTGGATCTTCGGTTATGGCGTTCTTGAAAGTCAGGTTGGTGATGGCATGGTCGAAATCCCGCAGTTTTCTGCTGAAAAACCTGATTATTTTCATGGCAACGGCGGGGTTTTTCTGGATAAGCAGGCCGAACAGCTCGCGTTCAACGGATATAAGCGAGACGTTTTCCAGGGCAATAGCGGTATCAAGGCGGGCATGACCGCTCATGCACGATATGACGCCGAAGAAATCACCGGGTCCCAGGATGGCATAGGGTTCTTCTGCCATGACCGGGTTTTCTTTGGCAACTTTTACCCGTCCGCTTCTGATTATGTAGAAATTATGAGCATTTTTCTTGCCTTCGATCATCACGAATGAATTGGCAAGATAATTCTCTGTTTTAAACTGCATATCCGCCATGGAGCCTCTTGGTTCACAATTCAGAAATTATAAAATACACTATCATTAAATTCGGCACAATACCAGTATATTTCCATAATTTTATCAACACCATATCGTATAAATTGGTCTGAATGAATGGAAGATACCGGGGCCGATGTTATTAGTCAATCATATTTCTTCGGCCCTATTGTGTCTCAAATAGATGGACAATAAAAACGAAATGCACAGGTATGTCTCGTCTGTCAGCGCCCGATCAGCTTTTTCAGACGGTTCAGTTCGTTCAGGGCATCAAGGGGGGTTACGGCGTTCAGATCGATATTCTCCAGGGCCTGAATGACCAGGTGATTCGCGGCATTGAATATCTCCAGCTGCTCCGAGGCGGAATCTTCTCCGGCGTCGAATTTTTTACGTCCCGACGACGCATTTTCCAGCTTATCCAGTATTTTCGCGGCCCGGTTTACTATCTGCTGGGGTATTCCGGCCAGTTTGGCCACATGAATGCCGTAGGATTTATCGGCGGAACCCGGGGCCACCTTGTGCAGAAAGTCAACGCCGCTTAAATGCTCTCTGACCATGACATTGTAATTGACTATGCCCTGCCGGGACCCCAGCTGTGTCAATTCATGGTAGTGCGTGGCAAACAGGGTCTTCGCCCTGATGTAGCGGAGAATGTATTCCGTGACGGCCCAGGCTATGCTGAGTCCGTCATAGGTGCTGGTTCCGCGACCCACCTCGTCCATGATGATGAGGCTTCGGTCCGTGGCATTGTTCAGGATATTGGCCGTTTCATTCATCTCCACCAGGAAGGTCGATTCACCACGGGAGATATTGTCCGAGGCTCCTATCCGCGTGAAAATCCGGTCTACTATGGAGCAATCGGCTTCACGGGCCGGGACAAAGGAGCCGATCTGCGCCATGAGCTGCACCATGGCGCAGGTGCGGATGTAGGTTGACTTTCCCGACATGTTGGGGCCGGTGATCACCTGAATCATGTTTTCCCCGGTATCCAGGTGAATGTCGTTGGGAATAAAGACTTCGCGGGTATAATATTTTTCCACGACGGGATGCCGGGCGTCTTTTATGTCGGTCATGCCCTCGCCGTTGAACACGGGCCTGACATACCTGTTCTCTATGGCGGCGAAGGCCAGGGAGGCGTAAAAATCCAGGAGACCCATGGTTTCTCCCAGTTTCTGGATATCCTCGCGGCGTGCAAGTATCAAGCCCCGAAGCTTTTCGATTTCTTCTTTTTCGAGGGAAACGATCTTTTCCGAGGCGGACATGATGTCGGTTTCGAACTTCTGCAGTTCCTCCGTGGTGTAGCGCTCCGCTCCCACCAGGGTTTGTTTTCTGAAATAGGATTCGGGAACGCCGTGTGTCTGGCCCTTGCTTATCTCGATATAGTAGCCCAGGATGCGGTTGTATTTTATTTTCAGGGTAGAGATGCCCAGTTTCTTTTTTTCATCTTCCTGGTACTGCAGGACCCATTCCTTGGCGTGCGTCTTCAGGTTGTAGAGACGGTCAAGTTCGGCGGAATAACCTTCCCGTATGACGCGGCCCTGTTCCGGTGACAGGGCGGGCTCGTCGGCAATGGCGGCGCTGATAGCCGCGGCAAGGTTCCCCAGGTCCGGTATTCCCGCCAGGAGGCTGCTGAAATAATCAACGGGCTGTTCACGGAGAATAGCCTGTATGTCCAGGGCAGCCGTGATGGAATGTTCCAGGGCGATGAAATTGCGGGGGAAAGTCTTTCCCAGGATGAATCGCGAAAGGATGCGCTCAACGTCATGGATGTTTTTAAGCACGGACTGGAGTTTTACCGTGAGATCATGGAATTCATGAAAATACTGCACTATATCGAGCTTTTTTTCGATTTCGGCCTGATTGAGAAGAGGCTGCAGGATGCTGCGTTCAAGGACGCGCCTGCCCATGGGGGTCTTTGTGTGGTTCAGCACCGAGAAGAGGGACCGGTTCTTTGAACCGTCCTGCTGATTCAGTATCAGTTCCAGGCTGCCGATGGTGGCGTCATCGAGGACCATTCTGTCCGATGACAGGAGTTTCTGGGGAGATTTCAAATGTCCGAAGGCCTTCCGGTGGGTTTCGCGCAGGTATTGCAGTATCGACCCGGCCGTCATTATCTCCATGTCGCTCTCTATGCCCAGTCCTTTTGTGCCGGCTGTTTTAAAGACGTCGCATATGAGGTCGCGCATGTAATCCGTATCATAAAGCCATTCGTTGATGCGGTACACGGGGATGTCCCGCCCCCTGATGAATTCGATGAAAGAGCCGTCATTGGGATCACTCCCTTCCCTGAGAATTATTTCCGTGGGATTGAAGCGGGCGATTTCCCCCCGGAAGAGTTCCAGGGACTTGTCTATGGATGAGAGGAAAAAATCACCCGTGGAAATATCGACGAAGGCGAGGCCGATGCCTTTTTCACCGATGATGGCCGACGCAAGAAAATTATTCTCATCGGAGTGAAGCAGGTTCTGCTCGATTACCGTACCCGGTGTGATGATTCGTACCACCTCGCGCCTGACCACGGTGCCCGTGGAAGGCACGGTTTCCATCTGCTCGCATATGGCCACGCGTTTGCCCGCCTTGATGAGCCGAACGATGTAGCTCTCGGCGGCATGGTAGGGAATGCCGCACATGGGAACGTCGTTCTGGCGAGAGGTCAGGGCGATGTCCAGTATTTTCGAAGCAGCGTGCGCATCGTCGAAAAACATTTCATAGAAATCACCCATCCTGAAAAAGAGGATCTCGTTCTGGTGCTTTCTTTTTATCTCCATGTACTGCTTCATCATGGGTGTCAGGGTGGAATCCATGCTATTCTCCATATATGTAAAGACTGCCGTTTTTGCCCGATACCCGGACTATGTTGCCGTTTATGCCCAGCTCCTCGGCCAGGCGTATTTTTACGCCCAGGGCTTTTTCCAGTGTGGGGCTCTTTCCCACGTAATGAATGAACCCTTCGCGGAGGCGCACGGTGCTTACCGGTTCAAACCCTTTTAACAGCTTTTTGATTTCCGAGGTCTGCGACACGGACTGGAAAGGGCCGATGGACACGGCGAAGAACGCGGCGCCGTCTTCATTTTCCTGGACAGCCATATCGGGAGAAATATCGATGCTGTCAGTACCGGCTATGGTCTTTTCATCGGGGTAATAGGGCACTCTGACCGTGCCGCTGTCCTTCAGCTCTTTCAGTCTTACCCGGGCCAGTTCCGCCTCGGGCGAGCGGGGATAGAGCTTTTCCAGGTCTTCATAGGCCGTAAGAGCCCTTCCGGCGTCACCCGTGTGATCATAAAAATCTCCGAGAAGAAAGAGGATCGAGGGGTGGACCGCCGAATCCTTGTAGCCCAGCAGAAGCTCACGAAGCGTGTAGATATAGCCCCGGGAATAACCGTCCTGCTTTCGGTTTAAACTGGCCTGGATAAGAAGGGTTTTTGCCAGGGTCTCGTACCGGTGAGTTCCTTCCGTCAGTGCCCGTGCCGTATCTCCGGCAATATCGTACCGGTACATCTTGAGCGCTGCGGCTATGTAAAAGAAACGGAAATCGGCCAGGTAGACGGAGCGCGGAAAGGTTTCCATGCCGTATTGAGAATCAATTTTAAGGGCGTTCCAGTCAGCCTGGAGATGGTGTATTTCGCAGATGCGGAGCTGGGCGTAGTCACGTTTATCGAAACGGGGGTACCAGCGTACAATGGACCTGAAAAGGGCAAGGGCCGCGGCGGGATTGGATTCAGCATCGGCCTGAATGAGCCGGACCGATGGAACATGCCCGCTGCGGGGATATTTTTTCAGGAATTCGGCGCAGAGAGGACTGACGCCTGACCTGTCATGTGTCTGCTCCTTTACAATCCGCTTGAAGAAATCATCGTCGTCGGCGGCTTGGAGGGGTGACGCCGCGATCAGGGCGCAGAGAATCAGTATCATGTGCTTTTTAGCCGGCAATTTTCATCCCCTGGAGCGTTGATCCGTTTATACCCAGTATCTTTATCCTGGTATATCTGCCGATGTCTTCATTATCGCCGGGAAACACCGCGGGATGATTGAGGAAGGTTTTGCCCATGATTTCGTTTCCGGAGTGTCTGCTTATTCGTTCGGGAATGAGTTCCTCAATACGGTTGATGCGCGCCTCGAGTTTCTCACGCGATATGGCACGCTGTACCGAAATCAGTTCGTTGAGACGGGCTATTTTTTCCTCGCGGGTCAGGAGTTCCCTGAGGTCTGCCGATGGCGTTCCTTCCCGGGGAGAGTAGGCGTACATGAAGGCATCGTCGAAGCGGACCCGGCGTACGGCTTCCATGGTGGCGGCGAAATCGCTTTCTTCCTCGCCGGGAAATCCCACGATGAGGTCCGTGGTAATGGAATAATCCTCCAGGCCGCTGTCAATGAGTGCCACAATGGAAAGATAACGGTCCAGGGTATATTTACGGTTCATGGAAGCCAGGATTTTATCGGAACCGCTCTGCAGGGGCAGGTGAATGCTCCGCGAGATATTTTCGTGGTCCCTCATAACGCCGATGATTTCAGGATCGAAATCTTTAGGATGGGAGGTGAGGTAGTTGATCCTGACGAGACCTTCAATGCGGGCCGTTTTTTCCAGGAGGGCATAGAATGGGATATCACCGCTGTCGTGGCCGAACTGGTTTACGTTCTGCCCCAGAAGTGTTATCTCCTTCACGCCGTTTGCAGCCAGGGACGTTATATGCCTGAGAATATCCTGTGAACGAAAAGAGATGAGCCTGCCGCGCACATAGGGAACGATGCAGTAGGCGCAGTAATTTTCACAGCCATGGGTGATGGTGACCCATTCATGCCATCGTCGCCCTTCATGTTCCGCCGCTATGGAGTCATCGAGCCGTCCCTGGAAGTCCGCTGTTTCCTGGGACAGGAAGGCCCGCCCCTTGTTCCCTTCGAGGTAATTCCCGACAATTTCGCCGATTTTAGGCGACTGGTAGGGGCCGATGACAAGATGGGCAAGTCCGTCCTGTACCAGCTTTGTCCCTATTCTCTGGGCCATGCATCCCGTGACTACAATGATGCCGTTTTTGCGATTAACGGCGGGCCGTATGGACCGGATGCGGGCCGTGGCCCTGTTCTCGGCATGCTGACGCACGGAGCAGGTGTTGTAGATCACCACATCGGCCTCACTTTCCAATGAGGCAGGGAGAAATCCGTTTTTGATCAGCGACAATTCCATGAGTTCCGAATCGCTCTTGTTCATCTGGCAGCCGAAGGTCTCTATGTAAAAGGTCTTACGCAAAATATTCCTCGTGAAGTGTCAAATTGTATAGTGATTATTTCAGGTTAAAGGCGACTGAAGATACCATTTACGGGGACAATATGTCAACAGTAAAGCAAAAATATTGTAAATTGGAGAGGCAGCCCCCGGCGGATACAATTCATGTTTTACATTGATCGACAGTCGCCACCCCCATCGGGGGTAATTAGCCGATGTGTCAGGCAAATAAAATATTAATTTAATGAATCTGCTTTCAATGAATATGGAAAGATTATCTATGTAATTGATCTGTAAGTTTAAAGCCCCTTTTGGGGGCGGCGATATAGAGTATATGAAAAACATTACATCTATACGCCGGGGGCCGTGGCAGTATCGGTATCATTCCCTGCTATAGGTAAGTCCCATGATTTTAAGGTGGTTTTTTTTACAGTTCAGGGTGAAGGTCCATTCCTGCGTCTGGCCATTGTATTTTATTACGGGGTGATTATCCCGTATTTCCCAGGTGAAGTTGCCCGGTGAATCATCCCCCTGTTTTTCAAAGCCCGTCTTATCCTGGTTAAAAATGAAGCGCAGGATTTTTCCCGATTCAACGACCTTCCAGGTTCCCGTGAGGCATGAAGTGGAATTTACTTCGGTGTTTTCACTTTTTCCACAGGCGGAAAGAAATAAGGAAGCCGTGACAAAAATGGCGCACAGGCAGGAGAAGCCCTGTTTCATGGAAAATCCTCCGGTGTTGAATCGATAGTATCATTTTATTTGTTATATGAATTTTAAATATACCGTATTCATGACCGCTTTGTCAAGCAGAAGAGTCGGCATGGAAAATCCCGGCTGTCATGATAAAACAGGATTTTGCTTGCATTTACGGGTCGGGTGAGTAATGATTCAGACATCATATCATGATATCCTGTGTTAATTGTCATACGTAAACACGTATTGCATGTGGAGGTACGGCGTGAGTGATGGGAAAATAACCAGGCGCAGAGCCCTGAAACCGAATATCATAGTCATACTCACCGATGACATGGGATACGGCGATCCGGGATGCTACGGGAACAAGGCCATCATGACGCCCGCCATAGATGCCATGGCCCGGGATGGCGTTCGTTTTACCGACTTTTACTGCAGCAGCCCCCTGTGTTCACCATCCCGTGCAGGCCTGCTCACGGGCCGCTATCCTCTGCGAAGCGGTATTACCTTTCCGCTGCAGCCCGGGAAGGATACCGTGGTTCGGAAAATCAGCCGTCAGATGGGATATATGCTGGGCTCCCTGGGTATTATCACTATCAGCCGGGCCGTGAATTTCATCTCCACGGGGATGAAGGGTATATTTTTGCACCCTTAGGCATAGAAGCTCGATAGAAGCTCGGTAGAAGCTCGATAGAAGCTCGATAGAAGCTCGATAGAAGCTCGATAGAAGCTCGGTAGAAGCTGTATGTGTGGTTCAGTCTGAATAATGTCATGCCCGTGGAGGGGATATTTTCACAAGTATGGGACGTTCAAGCTGATTTACGCCCCGAGGAATACTCAAAATGACAGGCGGATTTCCCCGTTGTCAACAATACCGGGAAGCTTAAAATACATAAAATGGCAAAGAATAATGATCCCTTGTACATTATACGAGAAAACATCGATTTGCCGTATTGACAAAACGATGATGAATCTCCTATAATTAAAATAAGTCAGCGCCATGTAAAAAGTGCTGGAATGACAATGGTTTATAAAAGTGAGGCAGGGCCCGAATAAGCATGAATCTCCGGTGTGGAAAAGAAAGAGGCGGGAATCACCATCGATGTATACCGGTGACCGTAATCGTGATCCTGTCAGCGGCAGCTCTCCCGGCCCTGTGCATGGAAACCACGGGGAGGGGAAGTGTAAAAGCGAACTTCACGGCAGAACAGGCTCTCATAGTGCTGGGAGGGATCGTCATTGCCTGGCTGCTGATTCTGCTTGCCCGTAAAAAAAAATCACAGGAGGAAGGAGAGGCGATGGATCGTTTCAGGTCGCTTTTCCTTCTGGCCCCGATCCCCATGGCATTCATATCGCAAAGCGGTCAGATCCTGTATCTGAATCGTCGCTTCACTGCGGTGGTGGGTTTTGAGGTCGGCGATATCCCGTCAGTTGATGAATGGTTCGCTCAGGCCTTTCCCGATCCGCAGTATCGCCTGAGGGCAATAGAATTATGGAAGGAAGCAACGGGGGGCGGCGACAGCGCGAACCCGAAGGATATCCAGATCATCTGCCGGGATGGTTCGAAACGTTTCATGGAAATAACCGCTGCCGGTCTGGGCGAGGTGATTCTTGTCTGTCTCATCGATATTACCGATCGCAAGCTGGCGGAAGAGAACCTGAAAATTTTCATGGAGTCCGTAGATAACTCCTCAGATGCGATAGGAATGGCCACTCCCGAAGGAAAACACTATTATCAAAATAAGGCTTTTGACGAACTCTTTGGCAGCATTGGCGATAATCCTCGAGAAACAGTCTATGTAAATAAAAAAGTGGGTGAAGAGGTTTTCAGCACAATAATGGCGGGTGGACAATGGAGCGGTGAAATTCAGTCCTATGCGGCAGATGGAAGAATTCTGGATATATTTCTGCGGGCCTACGCGGGTAAAAATGAAAATGGCGATGTTACGGTACTGGTCGGTGTGAATACCGATATCACGGAACGGAAACAAGCCGAGAATGAATTGCGTGAGAGCCAGCGTTTTCTTTCCGAGGTGATTGAAAATAACGGCGCCCTTATTTACGTAAAGGACGGAAATGGACGCTACAAGATGGCGAATAAAAAATGGGAAGAGGTAACTTTTTTAAAACGTGAGGATATCCTTGGTAAAACCGACGAAGAGCTCTTCCCGGGGAAAGTCGGTTCGGAATTCAGAAAAGTCGACATGCAGGTTATGGAATCAAAAAAGGTTATGCAGGTTGAAGAGCTGCTGGAGGACGCAGCCGGGAAGAGGTATTTTCTCTCGATAAAATTTCCCCTGCTGGACAATGATAAAAATGTGCAAGGCCTGTGCGGGATGTCCACGGAGATCACCGAACGAAAGCGGATGGAGAACGCACTGCGCGAGAGCGAGAAACGCGCCGGACTGCAGCGGACCGCAATTGCCTATCTGGCGGTTAAGCAGTATACCGACAGTGCGGATCAGATATCCGGGATTGAACATATTTCAAAGGTCATGGCCGAAACCATCGGTGTCGCGCGCGCCAGCGTCTGGAAACTCAGTGATGACAAGTCAGAATTGCATTGCCTGTCGCTCTATGAGGCTGAAACAAACAAGTTCAACTCAGGAGAGATTCTTGACCCGAATACATTTCCCTCCTACTTCGAAGCCATCATGGCAGAAAACCGGGTTTATGCGGAAGACGCACAAAACGATCCGCGGACCCGCGAATTGACCGACTTTTATCTGAGGCCCCTGGGCATCACATCGCTTCTGGATGCCGGTATTTTTGTGGAAGGCAGACTGGTCGGTCTCGTCAGCTGTGAACATATCGGAAACAGGAGGAAGTGGCATGCCGATGAGGAATCCTTCATCAGCACCATGGCTTCCATTACAGCCCAGCTTTTCATAAATCAGGAACGCAAACGGGATGAAGAGGAGAGAGAAAATCTGAAGGGACAGCTGGTCCAGGCCCAGAAGCTGGAATCCATCGGCCGTCTGGCCGGAGGCATCGCTCATGATTTCAATAATATGCTGGGAGTGATACTGGGCCGCACAGAACTGGCCCTGGGAAAGGTAGATTCGTCGCATCCACTCCATAAATCCCTGAAGGAGATCCGCAAGGCGGCCGAGCGTTCCGCCGATCTGACCCGGCAGCTCCTGGCCTTCGCGCGCAAACAGACCATTGCTCCCCGGCCTCTGGATTTCAACAGTACCGTGGAAGGCATGCTGACAATCGTGCGGCGTCTCATTGGTGAGAATATCGAACTTATATGGCGGCCCGGCGGAGATCTGTGGTCTGTTAAAATGGACCCGTCACAGATCGATCAGGTCCTGGCCAACCTCTGTGTTAATTCCCGCGATGCCATTAAGGGCGCAGGCAACATTACTATCGCGACGGAAAACAGGATTATTACCGGGAATTACTGCGCAGGAAAAGCGGATTGTGTCCCGGGGGAGTATGTGATGCTCTCCGTCGGCGATAACGGCTGCGGCATGAAGAAAGAAATACTGACCGATATATTTGAGCCTTTCTTTACGACAAAGGAGATGGGAGAGGGCACCGGCCTGGGGCTTTCCACCGTCTACGGCATTGTCAGGCAAAATGACGGCTTTATCGATGTAAACAGCGAACCGGGCCGTGGGACGACAATCAGCATATACCTGCCGAGGCATACGGCCGCGCACGAATCGTTGCAGGGCCAGAAACAGGCAGACCTGTCGGCGCGGGGTCATGAGACCATTCTCCTCGTGGAGGATGAAACGACCATACTGGAAGTGGCGGCAATCATGCTGGAGGAACTCGGTTATTCGGTTTTGACGGCAGGAACTCCCGGTGATGCCATAAGCATCGCAGAAGAGAATCGCGGCAAAATACATCTTCTCATAACCGATGTGGTCATGCCCGGGATGAACGGCCGCGAGCTCTCCGATAAACTGCTTTCGATATATCCCGATCTGCGTTGTCTCTTCATGTCGGGATACACGGCCAGTATAATTGCCCGGCACGGAGTGCTGGACGACGGGATGCATTTTATACAGAAGCCCTTTTCCATGAAGGATCTTGCCGCTGGGGTGCGGGAAGTTCTGGAGGGGTAGGGTTCCCTCTGAAATTATTTATTCCTGAAACAATAATTGAACGGCAATCAATAATTCTGCAGGACCCGGTGAAGGAAGTACAATGAAACAGTGGTATGAGGCCTTATTCGAAAACTATGGTAAGACATACGATAAAGAGAGTTTTACCCAGGGAACTGCAGGTGAGTGCGATTTTATAGAAAAAGAAATCGGTTTTAATAAATCCCTGAAAATACTCGATGTGGGATGCGGTACGGGAAGACATTCTATTGAGCTTACGAAGCGTGGATATGCCGTCACAGGCATAGATCTGTCGGACTCCCAGCTCGCCAGAGCCCGGGAAAAAGCCGCTGATCAGAAAGTCAAAATTGATTTTTTTAAATATGACGCACGGGATATGTCTTTTCCCAGGGAGTTCGATGCGGTGATTATGCTCTGTGAGGGTGGATTCCCGCTTATGGAAACCGATGAGATGAATTTTCAAATTCTCCAGAATGCGTCAAAGGCCCTGAGAGAGAAGGGGAAATTCATCTTCACGACTCTCAACGGCCTGTTTCCCCTGTATCACTCCGTCGAGGAGTTTTGTGCCTCCACAACCGATCCGGGGAACGCGACATATCGGAGCAACACCTTTGACCTCATGACCTTCCGTGATTATAATATCACGGAATTTATCGATGATCTCGGAAATAAAAAAGAACTCCAATGCAATGAAAGGTACTATGTTCCCAGCGAGATCACCTGGATGCTGAAAACTCTGGGTTTCGGGACAATAGACATCTTCGGTGCGAAACTCGGCGCTTTTTCCCGCGGGGATAAACTGACAACAGAAGATTTTGAAATGCTTGTCATAGCCGAGATGTAGCGAGCCGTGGGTCGCTATGTGATAAGCCGACCCCTACCGCCCATGGCGGGGGATTTTAATATTTTACTATAACAAGGACACCTGTCATGAAAGGAATTATCATAACCGCAATCAGCATCTTCATTTCATCAGCCATTCTGGCGGGCAGCAATGAAAGCCCTTTTCTCCGGGATTATATGCGCGACAAAAATATCACCGGTACCGTGGTGATTGAATCATTGAAGACCAATAAAAAATTTATATACAATGAAAAGAGGGCCGCGGTACGCTTTGCACCGGCTTCGACCTTCAAGATTGTCAATACCCTCATTGCCTTACAGGAAAATGCAGTGAAGGATGAAAATGAAATCATCAAATGGGACGGACGCGTTTCGGAATTCGCCGACTGGAACAAAGACCAAAGTATTAAAAGCGCCTTTGGAGTGAGCTGCGTGTGGTTTTACCAGGAGCTGGCCAGGAGGGTAGGAGGTGAGGCGTATGTATCGTATCTGAAAATGATGAACTATGGTGATCGGAAAACAGGAGAGCATGTCGATACATTCTGGCTCGACGGCAGTCTGCAGATTTCCGCCCTGGAGCAGATAGCGGTTTTGAAAAATATCTATAATGAGAAATACAGCTTCGATAAAAAGAATTATACGGTTCTGGAAGAGGTTATGATCGTTGACCGGACCGGTGACTACATCGTACGGGCAAAGACCGGCACTGCCATGCGGGTGAAGCCAGTGATCGGCTGGTATGTGGGCTATATTGAAACGAAAAGCGATGTCTGGTTTTTCGCCTGCAATATCGATATGGAGAGGCCGGAACAGTCGAAGCTGAGGAAAGAAGCAGTATACAGGGCCCTGAAGGAAGCGGGGATCATCTGAACCGGGGAATGCCGGAGCGATCCGGCAATTTCTATCGTACCATGACGAGGAAGAAATGGAAATTTTCAACAAAGATAATACACGCAACACCGGCTCCCTTGAAATATTAAAATCATACATGCTTATAGGCAGTGGTAATGTTAAAGATGCCGGTATATCGATTCAGCTATCATATATACCCGTAAATTCCGGGCAGCCCATTCATAGCCACGAACCTGAACAGTGTTATTATATTATCAGCGGTAAAGGGTTGATGATTATTGATGAAGATGAAGAATATGTGCATGCCGGAGACGCCGTTCATATTCCTTCCAATAAAAAACATGGAATCAGAAATATCGGCGCTGAAGTGCTGCAGTATCTGACTGCCAATTCACCGGCCTTCAGTGAAGAGTATGAAAACAGGTTATGGCCTGAAAAATAAATTGATCCGGTGTTTATGCAGGCAAAGATTTTCGCTGGCAGCTTTCTTCTCAGCAGGCAATGATTTCCTTAATGTTGAACTCTCTTCCGCACAATATTTCCCACTCGTTTCTTCCGCAGTCGGGACACTTCTTGTTATTCGCAATGAGACTAAAAACCGTATTGCACTTTTTGCAGATAGCATTACCGGGCAGTATCTCAATTTTTAGTTTAGTTTCCTGCAGTAATGTGCCGCCCACGGCAGCCGGATAGCATGACTCTATATACCGCGGGATTATCGATGAGAGTTCGCCGATCTGGAGAACCAGGGTGTCGATTCGGGAAACCCCCTTTTTCCTTGCGAAGTCTTCAACGGTTTTAACTATTTCAATAACAATGCCTAATTCATGCAAAGGAGTTCACCTCTTTGATCTGAGTGTAGGGACAGGCGGGGGAGAGGTTTCTCCCGCCCGTCCTTTATTTTGCATTGTGAATCAATTTCGCAGGTCAGGATTTTCGCCCGAAAAGGCCGATCTCAGGAATTTAACGGGTTTCATGAGAGCGATCCTTACCTTGCGTTTTAATGCGTATTTAATAACCGCGGGCTTCAGATCCTTGAGTTCCACGCTGGCGCTGTCATACTTCCTGACCAGTTTGATCGCGTCGAACTTGCACTTGGTGACGCAAACTCCGCAGCCCACACAGAGAAATTCATCGGCCACCGTGGCTCCGCAGCCGAGGCAGCGCTCCGTTTCTTTTTTAACCTGCTCTTCCGTAAAGGTAACCCGCAGATCCTTGAAAGTTTTCTTTGATACATTGCCGTCGACATGATTCGCTTTTTGCCGCGGAAGGCGATCGTAACCCTCCAGATCGAGGTTCTCTTTGTCGAGGGAACGATAATCTCTCATGGTGCGGCCGAGAAGCAGGCTCTGACCCGGCTGTACAAAGCGATGGATGGATATCGCGCCTTCCTTGCCCATGGCGATGGCGTCGATGGCGAACAGGGGACCTGTCAATGCGTCGCCACCGGCGAAAACGTCAGGCTCTCCTGTCTGGTACGTGGCAGGATCGGCTTTAATTGTCTTGTTGGGATTAAGTTCAATGCTGCTGCCGGCAATGAGGTTTCCCCAGTCCATGCCCTGCCCGACGGAGATCAGGACATTGTTTGCCTCTATGATCTTGGTTTCTTTGTCGTCAAAGGCGGGGTTGAACTTTCCCTTTTCGTCGAAGACGGATATACATTTTCTGAATTCAACACCGGTAACTTGTCCATTTTCCGTAAGGATACGTTTGGGGCCCCAGGAATTGTTGATGATGATGCCTTCCGAAACCGCTTCTTCAATCTCCTCTTCAAGCGCGGGCATTTCTTTCCTGTTTTCCAGGCAGTACATCTCTACCGGCGATGCTCCGACACGCAGTGCGGTCCGGGCCACATCAATGGCCACGTTTCCGCCGCCGATCACCACAGTCGGTCCTTCCAGTTTTACGCCTTCATTGAGGCTTACGTCGCGCAGAAACTCGACACCGGTGACGACGCCATGGGCATCCTCGCCTTCGATGCCGAGGTTCCGGCCGGCCTGGGCGCCGATGGCGAGATAAAACGCTTTAAAGCCCTGGCCGCGCAGGTCCTTGAGGCTGACATCTTTGCCGACTTCTATGCCTGTTTTGAACACAACACCCAGTTCTTTCAGGATGTCTATTTCAGCATTCACCACATCTTTTTCCAGTCTGAAGGAGGGGATGCCCATCGTCAGCATGCCGCCCAGTGCTTTCTGCTTTTCAAAGACCGTGACCTTGTACCCGTCAACGGCCAGGTAGTAGGCGCAGGAAAGTCCCGCGGGCCCGGCGCCGATAACGGCAATATTCTTTCCGTACTGATGTTTTATCCCGGGAACAAAGCGCGTGGCCGCGTTTAAATCCTGCTCTGCAATGAATTTCTTGATGTCATCGATGGCGATGGGATCATCTACGTCGCCCCTGGTACAGGCCGATTCACAGTATCTCGGGCAGACGCGTCCGCATACAGCCGGAAAGGGATTCTCGTACTTGATGAGTTCAAGGGCTTCAGTATATTTTCCCTGCGATGCCAGCTTGATATACCCCTGTATGCCGATATGGGCGGGACATTCCGCTTTGCAGGGACTGGTGCCTGAATCGACGATAACTTTTCTGTTGGTGCGATATTCGTAATTCCATCTGTCAGGGCCCCATTCCGTGTCGTAGGGAAGGTCTTTTCTCGTACGATCGGGAATCGGTGTTTTTGTGCAGAGTTTCTGGCCGAGCCGCAGGGCGTTCATCGGGCAATTCTCGACGCATTCTCCGCAGGCCACGCATTTGTTCTGATCTACCTGAGAAATATAGTTGGAACGCACCATGTCGGGGTTTGTCCACATCTCGGCGACTCTCATGGAGAAGCAACCGCAACCGCAGCAGTTGCAGATGGCGTGCGTTTTCCCGGGACCGTCGGTGTTCGGTATGGAATGCATCAGGCCGTTCTCTTCGGCTTTTTTTATGATTTCAAAAGCCTCTTCGCGGGTGATTTCCCGGCCCCGGCCCGTGCGGATATAGTATTCGGCGGCATGGCCCATCTGGATACACATATCCTCCTTCAGGTGGCCGCAGCCCTCTCCCATGATTTCCCTGGAGGTGCGGCAGGAGCAATCGGAAACCGAGAAAAGATTATTTTCGTTGAGATAGGTGGAAACTTCCTCGTAGGATGCTGTTCTGCTTTCACCGTTTAAGGATTGTTCAATGGGGATGACACGCATGGGACCCAGACCCACGGGGAATATTCCTGCAGTCGCCGGTCCTCGTCTTTTGCCGTAGGCATCGAAGGCTTCGGCTATCTGAGGATACTTTTTAACGTTTTCTTTGTTGTTGACCATCATCTCCATGTGGCCCGGAACCCAGAGGTCCTGCCAGTATTTATCGACGCCGTCGATTTTATTGACAAAAGCCACACCGGCAACGGCCAGTTCCCATAAGAGCTTTTCCGTTTCTTCTACGGATTTGCCGCACAGGGGAGCAACCTCGGCGGCGCTCATGGGTTTGCGCAATTTCAGGCAGAGCCCCACTTCCGCCATTGCTTCCGTAACAACGGGCTCCAGAATTTTATATTCCGGATAGTCCGGTTTTATTTCGTCCTTTGTTCCGCGTTTTGTCCTGCTGATCTTATTGGCAAGATCCATTACCTTTTCATTTACCATGCATAGTACCCCGTTAATAAATTTTCAGTATGTTTTATTTTTCTTTCCAGTTTTTGACTTCGGTGCGAATCCAGTCGGCCCACTCATCTATTCCCTTTCCCGTTTTGGCCGAGATAGGGATAACCCTGATGTCGGGGTTCAATTTTTTTGCGCGCTCTGTGACCGCATCCAGATTAAAATCAAAATAATCTATTGTATCTATCTTGTTGATCAATAAGACATCAACAATGGAAAACATGAGAGGATATTTCAGCGGTTTGTCATCGCCCTCGGGAACGCTCAGGATCATCGCGTTTTTTGATGCGCCGGTATCGAATTCAGCCGGGCATACCAGGTTTCCGACATTTTCCAGGATGACAAAATCAAGGCCTTCCGTTTCAAGGCCCGACAGGCCCTGCCTGGTCATATCGGCATCGAGATGACACATGCCGCCGGTGTGGAGCTGGATTACTTTTGTGCCTGTCCCGGCAACGCTATGGGCATCAACATCGGAGTCGATATCGGCTTCCATGACTCCAATGCGCATTTCGTCTTTAAGCGCTTCAATTGTTCTTATAACAGTGGTTGTTTTTCCTGAACCCGGTGATGACATCAAATTAAGTAAAAAAGTTTTGTTTTTCTTTAGTTCATCCCGGAGCAGATCAGCCTGCCGGTCATTGTCTTCAAAAACACTTTGCTTTATTTCAAGTATTTTGAATGCATCCATAATTGTTATATCTCCATTGCGGGTTCAAAAACGCTGCATACTGTAAAATTTCATAGTTACGGTTAATGGAAAATCCGCTCACCAATGAATGAACCATGTACATAAATAACAAAAAATACGGATACATGTAAATAGGGGAATACTGTATTGTTGATAGGGGGATTCCCTTATAATTATACGGCGTAGTGTTTATTTTTTATTGTATAAAAAAACGTGGCCTTCAAAGCCGCTGTTTCGCGACACACCGGTTCAGGCCCTCTCTGATTGTAACGAGGAAACGCGATGTTGTGAAGCACATGCGCGGATTGGAGAGCTGATTGATGAATAGCCGCGTATAATGACTATTCAAAACCGGGCTCTCCATATCTCCGGGCGCTTTTCTCTTTTACAGCAGTCCGGCCTTTCTGTAAATAGCGTCAATGTTCTTCAGATATCGCTGCAGGTCGAAAATAATATCGAGCTCTTCTTTTGATATTTTTCCCGACACGGAGGGTTCGCGTTCCGTGAGTTCCCGCAGGGTTCCTTCACGCTTCCACACGCGCATGGCCATGTCCTGCACGAGCTTATAGGAATCTTCCCGCGAGAGTCCCTTCTCGATGAGCTTCAGGAGCAGGGATTGTGAATAAAAGAGACCGCCGGTACGGTTGATGTTATCCATCATGTTTTCCGGGTACACGTGGAGGTTGTTGATGATGAAGATCATGCGATGCATGAGGTAATCCAGGGCAATAGTCGAGTCGGGCATGATGACCCGTTCCGCCGAGGAGTGGGATATATCACGCTCATGCCAGAGGGTAATGTTGTCCAGGGCCACATTCATGTTGGCCTTTATGACGCGCGAGAGTCCCGTGACGCGCTCCGAAAGGATGGGATTCCGCTTGTGGGGCATGGCTGACGATCCCTTCTGCCCCTTCTGGAAGGGCTCTTCGATCTCGCGAACCTCGGTTCTCTGGAGATGGCGTATCTCCGTGGCCAGCTGATCCAGGCTTCCGGCCGTGATGGCCAGGGCGGCCATGAATTCAGCGTGACGGTCCCGCTGTATGACCTGCGTTGAAACGGGATCGGGCTTCAAACCCAGCTTCGTGCAAACCTCTTCTTCTATTTCCGGGGACACGTTGCTGAAGGTGCCCACGGCTCCGGATAGCTTGCCGAAGGATATGTTTTCGATGGCCGTTACCAGTCGCTGCCGGTTTCTCCTGAATTCCTCGTGGTACAGGGCCATCTTGACACCGAATGTCGTGGGCTCGGCGTGCACGCCGTGGGAACGGCCCATGCAGGGCGTGTCCTTGAATTCCAGGGCCCGGGCTTTCAGGGCCGCCATGAGAAGGTCGACGTCCTTAACGAGGATTTCCCCGGACTGGCGCATCTGGATGGACAGGGCCGTATCGCCGATATCGCTGGAGGTGAGGCCGTAATGAATATGGCGCCCCGCAGGACCTACTTTTTCGTTCACGGCCGTGAGAAAGGCGATGACATCATGATGCACTTCGTTTTCTATTTCCAGGATGCGGTTTACATCGAAGTCGGCCTTTTCCTTGATTATTGCCAGGTCTTCTTTCGGGATCATGCCCCTGTCGGCATAGACCTCGCATACGGCGATTTCAATGTCGAGCCATATGCGGAACTTGTTTTCCAGGTCCCATATTTGGGCGATTTCCGGTCGTGAATATCGTTCTATCATGATTTCCTCGCGTGGTTATGTATCCAGAGTATGCACACAGGCAACTATCTGTCAATACAACCATGAAAACAGGGAGGAGCATCTTGGCAATAAATTTATTATTTTTTTACCGCTACGTATCAAGAAGTAATGAATCGTGCCTGGCGGCAGTAATTTTTATTTTTTCTTGACGATATATTTTCATTGGTACATGGTTTCATTTCATTTTCAAGTGGTCCGTGGAACGGCGGGCAGGACTGGAGACGATCATGGAAAAGAATATCATCACAGGCAGCTATATTAAAGAACTATCACGATCCATGGGCGCGGACCTGTGCGGTATCGCCCCGATCGATTCTTTCAAAGAGGCTCCCCGGGGATTTCATCCCGCTGATATTTTTCCATCCTGTAAATCGGTGGTGGTCATTGCCGGAAGGATTCCCGAGGGTCCCTTCCGGTCCGGAAGTGCCGTGCCCTATACGGCCGTGAATGACGCTCTTCTGCAAAAAGTGATTCATATCACTGTTTCCATGAGCCTTGAACTGGAACAGCACGGTGCCGTATGCGTACCCGTACCAAGCGAGCCCTATGAATACTGGGATGAAGAAAACAGGGAAGGGAAGGGTATTTTGTCATTGAAGCATGCCGGAAAGTTGGCAGGCCTGGGAACTATAGGTAAAAACAGCCTGCTCACCAACAGGCTGCTGGGCAACAGGATGGTATTGGGAGCGCTGCTCATGGACCTGGTTGTAGAGCATGATGAAGTTGATACGGCTCCCCGGTGCGGGGATGAATGCCGGGCCTGCGAGGATACTTGTCCGGTCCATGCCATCAGCGGCGGAATGGTGAACCAGAAACTCTGCCGAGGCAATTCATGCACCGTGAATAAAAAGGGATACGCCCTCTATACCTGTTTCGAATGCCGGTCGGTGTGCCCCCACGGTTCCGGCGTGAAGAAATGATCTCAGAACCGGAAAAGGATCATGGGGCTTATCATGATATCCCAGCTGCTGTCCTTGCCCGCGTACATGGCTTCACTGGGGAAGGCATGGGAAATGCCGAATTCAATTCCGATGAAAAAATCCTTCAGCTTGAAAAAATCCAGGTTGCAAAGAATCTGGGGCTGGGACAGCAGCACCAGGGCGTCTTCCGTACCGCTATCCTTCTTAAAGCGCTGCCAGATATCCATGAACCCGTTGAATTCAAAACCCGTTGAGGCAATCTTGAAGGGAATATTCCATACCAGCGTGAACTGCCATGATGGCTTATATGCCTCCTCCTGCTTTGCCAGAAAATATGTGCTGAGTACCGTACAACCCGGGAAATGCCAGTCAATCATAACGCCTTCCAGCCAGGCGCGGTTGATTTCGTAAGAGCCGGCCGCTCCCAGGTTGATCTGGCCATTTAGTGATATTTCCCTGAGAATAGAATCATTGCCAAAGGAAAAATCAAAAATTTTGTTCATGCTCAGGTTCGGAGAATATTCCAGATAAAGAGAATAACCGGTTGAATAAAAATCATAGTCCGGGCCGCCCGTTGTATCGATAAAAAAATAGTTGGACCCGAAGCGCCAGGTGCTGAAATGGTCCAGGGTGAAAGTGAGAGTTCTTCCCGCCTCGTCGACCTTATTGAGGACCAGGGGTCCCATGTTGAAGAGAAAGTGAAGCTCTGTTTTGGAAAAGTTTGCTGGAGGCGCCTGGTCCTGGGAAAGCGCCGCTGATGTCATTAGAAAAGAAAGGAATACGACCAGTAATACGCGGGTCAATAAACCGTTGATTTTCATTGATTCCTCCGTATTCGGCTATTCTGGATATTTGTGTATCTAGAGAGTTGTTATGTGTAACATATCGTTATGATATTCCATCAATTTAAAATTATCATCACTGGAGAATACGGAATGCTCCCACCGGTGCCGCTGGTGCGGACTTATTTCTGATGGTGATATATCAGGCACCGTTATCCAGAATATCATGCAGTTTTTCCGTCAGAGTCCTGCCCGAGTAGGGTTTCTGGAGGAATGCCGTAACTCCCAGGTCAATGACTTTCTGTACCCGTTCATCCTGCTTATAGCCCGATGCCAGGAGGACTTTCACTTCGGGAGCAATATTTTTAAGAGACTGGAAAACCTCCAGCCCCGACATGACCGGCATGGACATATCGAGAATAACGGCTTTTATTTCCTTTTTATGACGTTTGAAAAGACTGATTCCCGTCTTTCCCGATTCGGCCAGAATAACCCGGTAACCGGCCTCCACGAGAATGCCTTCTGCCACTGTTCTCATGATCTCTTCATCGTCGATGACCAGTATCGTCCCGCTTCCAGGAATCATCTCATTGCTCGTTGCCGTGGAGATGCCTTTGCTCATCCTGTCGGTCATTTCCGGCAGGTATATATTGAAAGTAGAGCCAACTTTCGGTTCGGAGAACACATCGATAAACCCGCCGTGTTGTTTGACAATGTTGTAGACCATGGCAAGTCCGAGGCCTGTTCCCATGTCCTTGTCTTTTGTCGTGAAGAAGGGGTCGAATATCCTGTTTTTCACGGCCGGATGTATACCCACGCCCGTATCGGCCACGGAAATCATCATATAGTTTACTCCTTCAGCGGCATCGGGGTGCATTTTGCAAAAATGATGGTCGGCCTGAAGTTTTCTGAGAGAAACCGTCAGTGTGCCTCCCTGCTTATCATTCTCAGCCCTCATGATAGTCATGGCATGAGAGGCGTTTACGCAGAGGTTGAGAATTACCTGCTCAATCTGGGTGGGATCCGCAAAGGCTCGCATGGGTGATGGACCGTATTCCGTATGGAGTTCCACGTTTTTAGGAAAGCTGTTCTGGCATATTTTCATAACATGCTTAACGGAATAATTCAGGTCTACGGGAGCGAATTGTATATCGTGCTTGCGCGACAGGGTCAGCAGCTGCTTGATCATATCCGTCGCTCTGAAAGAGGCGTCACGGGCCGTGTCGATGTATTTTCTTATTTTGTCACCGTTGCTCAGGGCCTCTCTCTTTAAAAGCATACCAAGCATATCAACACTCCCCAGAATGCCGCCCAGAATATTATTGAAGTCATGGGCCAGGCCTCCCACCAGGGTCCCGATGGCTTCCATTTTCTGAGCCTGAAGGAGTTGCGCCTCCATCTGGACCTGTTCGCTTATATCGCGTTTTACCGAGACATATCCCGTGATATGCCCCAGCTGGTCGCGGATGGGGGATATATTGGCTTCCTGAATTATAAATTCCCCGTCTTTTCTTTTATTGATGATTCTTCCGGTCCAGGTAAGTCCCGCGTTTATGGTATCCCAGAGATTCTTGTAAAAAATCTGCTCATGCCTGCCGCTTTTTAATATACGCGGATTTTTTCCCAGCACTTCGCTGCGGGCATAGCCTGTTGTTTTTTCAAAGGCGGGATTGACATACTGGATGTTGCCTTCCGTATCGGTAAGAATGATATCCTCTGCTGCCTGTTCAACGGCCGTGGCAAGTCTATTCATTTCTGCTTCCGAAGTTTTTTTCTCGGTTATATCCGTGGTGATGATATATTGGGTGGATTGCCATTCACTCCCCTTTTTTTTGCTGTAGCGGTTATGTATGCAGCGACGTGCTCCGTCTTTGCGGATTATCCAGAATTCCAGTTCACGGGGCGGAGTTCCGTTTTTCATTGATTCCACGTAGATCTGCCGGATGCGATCCTTTTCTTCAGGAGCATAGATGTCGCCGATATGGAGGTTTCTTAACTCCTCGTGGGAGTAACCGGTTATTTCCGAGACCCTGCTGTTTGTATATACGAGCCTGTGATTTTCACTGATGCTCAATCCATCCCTGATATTGTCAGCCATGCTCCTGAAACGTTCCTCACTCAGCTGCAGGGCCTTTTCAATGTTATGGCGGGTCAGCACACCGGCAATTATATTTGCGACGTTCTGCAGGAGGGGAATTGCTCCGGCAAAAAATATTTTTTCTTCATGCAGGGTGCAAAGTCCCATATATCCGAGGATGTTCTCGCCATAAACGAGAGGTATGTCCACAAGGGACTTGATCCCGGCCTCATGCAGCCTGAGATAGAGTTCCGCCGTGTTGTCGGGAATAACCTCAAGAGAGGGGATATTGCATATCTCTCCATTGCTTAGTTTTTTATACCACCATGTCCGGTGATCCACGGTAAGTTCCCGCAGCATGGCCGGATCAAAGTCGGTTTCAACGGCGGTCCATTCCACGGTGCATAGGGCTTTGGAAAAATCTTCGTTGAAGAGGTATATATAAGCACGGTCGACTCTGGTGAACAGTCCCACATCCTGAAGCGCTTTTTTCAATTCCGGCTCCAGGTTTCCCGCTGTCGTGTTTATAAATCCTGCAGATATGGCAGTGATAAGGCGCTCAAACTCCGATTTATACAGAAGGTTCAGCTGTGATTTTTTAAGTTCGGTGATATCCCGTCCCACATACTGGTATTCTATTAGAATTCCGGCCTGGTCGAAGATGGCTCTCGCGGTCCACTGGAGCCATCGGGTCTCTCCGTTCTCCAGAATTATTCTGTTTTCAAAATCGGATACCTGGTTTTCAGGGGAAAGGGAACGGATGATTTTTGCAACCCTGTCAGTATCATCCTCATGAACCTTGGGACTGAAAAATGTTCCCGTAACAGTTTGACATGCAACATTAAAATAACGGCAGTAGGCCTCGTTGACAAAAGTAATGGTACCATCGGGCTTGCTCCTGCCGATGAGTTCCGTCTGGTCTTCAACAACAGACCGGTAACGGTGTTCGGTACGTTCCAGTTCCCGGTAGGCCGCGAGAAGCTCTTCGTTCTGCGCCTCGAATTCCTCGTTGGTGGCTTCAAGTTCCCTTATTGTCGTATTCAGCTGGACGTTCAGATTCTGGAGTTCCTGGTGCTGAAGCGTAATCGTCTGCTCGGCCTGCATTATTCTTGTTATATCCTGAATAGTACCCGAGACCTTCATGGCGTTCCCATATTCATTACGAACCAATTCCGCAACGCTGTGAATAATGATTCGGCGGCTGTCTGCGGGGTTGATGACGGTATAGATTTCATCGTAATCGGGATTTTCTCCCTTGAGAAGCCGGTTAAAACTGGTCCTCTGTCTTTCCCTGTCTTCACTGATAATATGAGTGAGAATCGATTCAAAATCCATAGGACCGCTGTTTTTTTTGATTCCGAAAAGCCTTATGGCCTCCTCGGAACCCTCAAATATTCCACTGACCAGATCGTAGTCCCACGTGCCCAGTAATGCCCTGACCTGGGCGCGCTCAAGGTTCTTTCTGATTTTCTGCAGTTCCGTCTGGGTCTGCCAGAGCTCATCCTGGGCCATGAGAAGGGCCATGCTCTGGGCCTGGTATTCATTTTTTGATGTTTCAAGTTTTTCGATAGTGCTGTTCAGTTCATCGTTCAGTATCGTTTCTTCTGTTACGTCCATTACAATAACGACGATACCCTCTTCAATGTTGGAAGGATCCACCGCGGAACCATGAAAGCAGGCGTGAAGAAAAGTGCCGTCCTTTCGCTTAACGCGGGTGCGGATTTCTCCCCTGCCGGTCTGACGTATCGATCCGTAAAATTCACGATCGATACGTTCGTATTCTTCCTCATTTTCATAGATGGCGATTGCATCGCCTTTCATGATTACATCGGTCGGGTATCCCAGTAATTCTTCCAGCTGCCTGTTGTGCCAGACGATGTGACGGTTTTTAATAAGCCCGATGCCGTGAGGTATCGTATTGAGTATGGTGCTGAGGTGTTTGTCGCTGTTCATTATATATTGTTCCAGGATATCTTCATCATGGCTATTCAGCTAATTATATTCAAAAATGAATGGAAGTCAATACTTTATGTGTGAGGGCTGCTCTTTTTCGTGAAAATGAATACTTGACAAATATACACACTCATGACATCAGACTTCAGAGGGGAAAATGAGAAAATATCGGAATGGATATACGGGAATGAATTTTAGAAATATAATCCTGGTGATTTTTTCGGGGATGATGATTTTACATCCCTTTACCGTCGGACTTGATAAGGGGACTCTGTTGGCACTGGAAAAAACCAGGACGATTATCGATTGTGCCGGCCGTACAGTTCATATCCCCCGCCGGGTAAAGCGCATTGCCTGCCTCTATGCCTTCAGCGGCCACGCCGTGACCATGCTTGGCAGGGGGGGCGATATCGTCGCCGTTGTGGGAGGGCTCAAGCGGGATGTCATGCTGACGCATCTCTGTCCATCTATAGAGAACGCTATTGTGCCGCGATATAATGGCGCCCTGAATGTGGAGGAACTGCTGAAGGCCCGCCCCGACGTGGTTTTTCTAAAGGAGGATATGGCCGGAAAAGAATCGGAGACGTCAGGTCTTGACCGGTTTCACATACCCTGGGTGGTCATATCATTCAACTCGATGGCGGAGCAGCAGAAAGCCGTTGCAATAATTGGAGAGGTCATCGGCGAGACACGTGCCGCTGCGGATTATAATTCATATTACAGGGAAACGATCGACCGTATCGGTACTATAGTGAAAAACATACCCGGGGACCAAAAACTCACTCTTTACCACTCGACCCTGGAACCGCTGAAGACCGATGGACCGCGTTCCCTTGCCGCTGAATGGACAAGAACAGCGGGTGTTGTCAATGTATCCGCGGGAGCTGAAGTGATAACGTCAGGTGAGGATTACTACGCAACCATTGAACAGGTCCTCCTGTGGAATCCCCGGGTAATTCTGGTCAATGAAGAGGGTGTCGATGACTACATGAAGAATAACTCCCTCTGGTCCCATCTGGATGCGGTAAAGCAGGGGCGGATATATAAAATGCCCACGGGCATATCCCGGTGGGGGCATCCCGGTTCGCTGGAAACGCCACTGGCCCTTCTCTGGACGGTAAAAACACTGTATCCTGAATATTCCGGTAGTATCGATCTCAGGGATGAGACGAAAAGATTTTATAAAAATTATTTTAATTATAAACTTACCGACACCATGACCGACAGCATCCTCAGCGGAAAAGGGATGAGGACTGCAAAAAGTAAAAGGAACAAGAAGAAATGAAAATTTATATGGCAATAGACGACACTGATATCCTGGGAAGCCGGGGCACGGGACATCTCGCAGAAGACATTCGAAGGGACATTGTCTCGAAATTTTCCGGTACATGCGAGAATATATCGCGCCACCAGCTTTTCGTGTGCGACGATATACCCTATACATCGCATAACAGCTCCATGTGTTTTGTCGCCGATATCGGTGATGATTCCTTTGATGCAATAGTAAAGCATACGATCAATATTCTGGAAACATGCAGCGCCGATGGGTCTGATCCGGGTTTCTGCATCTTTGACCGTGAAAAACTTGATGAAGAAGGCGGCAGGAAACTCATGGATTTCGGTCATCGTGCCAAGAGGACCGTCCTCACCAAGGAAGAGGCTTACGGCCTGGCCGCACAACTGGGTATTCATCTTTCAGAGCACGGCGGAACCGGGCAGGGAATAATCGGCGCTCTGGCCGGAACAGGCCTCAGGCTCGAAGGCAATGACGGCCGGTTCCGGGGCTGGATAGTTGAAAATGCCGAAACGAAAATGACTGTCCGGGAATGCCTGGAGCAGCTGCCGGTAATGGATGTCGTCGACCTGTCAGGGGCGATCCTCGATGAATCGGAACTGGTCCTGCTGAACGGCAAGGTGAAGACCGTGCCCAGGAGAGGCCGCCAGGTTTTGCTGGTGAAGAAGAAGGAAGATGGCGGACAATCGTGCTGGGTTAACCTGGGCAGGGATGAGATCAAGAGCCTGGACAAAGTGTGATTAAAACTTCGCCGAACATCCTCCGTAGAACATGCGTCCCGGACCGGGGATAAAGGGATCCGCCTCGTAGTCATCGAGCAGGTTTTTGCACATGACATAAACTTCATAATAAATGAGAAAAGACCGGCTCAGCCTGATATTGAGCATGACCGGATCATGAAGCCGTACCGCCTCGAAGTATTCCGTTGAAAAGGGTGTTTGAACCGGTCCGGGCTCGGGCCGTTCCTTCATACAGTAAACATACTGATTCATGGTGCTGTAGCCCCAGATGTTCAGCCCCGTACCTCCCTTGAACTTCAGCCGCAGATCCGCTGAAATCTGGTGTGATGGCGTAAATTCTATTATCTCACCTTTGTTGATCTTTTCCTCTTCTGAATCATCCCTGTTCCGGGTATACAGGTATGTGTAGGAGCAGACCAGTGTCATGTCCATGATATCCCAAATTCCTTCCCTGGTGTAGCTTATGATGGATTCCAGTCCCTGTGAATCAACCCTGCCTATATTCACGGGCGGATCAATGCCGCCCGATATCTTTTCGATGCGGTCCTTAACCACGCTGACAAAATAATCGGCCCGCAGGGAAAGGGCGCTGTCGAAGAAAAAGAGTTCGAAGCCCGTGTTGCCGTTATATGACCGCTCAGGTTTCAGCCGATTGTCCCGCCTGTCGTCGACGATCTTTGAATATTCGCTGAGATCGGGAAATCTCGTCTTGATGGATCCGGCGGCGCGAAGTATAAGCCGGTCCCTCACCGGAGTATAGATAAGGCCGGCCACGGGATTGATGGAGTCTTTGGTTCCCAGCAGTTTCGAATCGGCCGCCACGATGTAAGCGTCTTCAAACTGGTACAGGGCCTCACGGTTCTTGAAACTGTGCAGAATCTGTGTATCATAGGAGACGCCCAGGGAAATATTCAACCGGTCTTTGTAGTTTATTTCATCTTCGACGGCGACGGTAAAATAAGATACATCGAGCCGCTGAACCGGGTAGGGGTCCGTGCCGAAGAGCGTGGCTGCTATGTTCGGCGAAACCGCGGCGGAAATTGCCTGCTCGTTTTCCTGGTACAGGGAATAGCGGCCCAGCAGGGCAAAGTTCAGGGTATTCCATGGCGCGATTTTCCACGAGGGGTACAGGTTTGCCCCCGCCGTGAGATATTCCTTGATGGTATAAAAGGGCTCCAGGACCGTATCGGCCAGGACCGTATCGCCGGGCCAGGAGTGATCGGTCGTGGCGTATTTTTCCTGTCTGGCTGTCATATAGGTGTAATAAGCGTTTCCCTTCAGCTTGCATTTATTATAATCGAGTGTGAAATACGGTGACACGCGCACATTGTGGATGGCCGGCCACACGAAGGAACGGTTCCGGAACGCGGCGTTCTTGATATCCATGGGATCGGAAACATCGAATACGGGGTCTGCCCATTCATTGTTTTGCGCTTTATAGTTGCTGTAGGCATTGAGCTGATAGCTCGAGGTATCGGCTGTTTTGAAATAGTATTCAGCGGTGATACCCGCCTCGCTTTTATCATCGATGCGGTACCCCAGCTTTGTTGCCAGGGAATACTGGGTGAAGTCATTGTGGTTCCAGATCCCCGTGTCGTTTATGTATCCATCCACGGCAGGAAGATTGAGGTCCTCGAAATTCAAACCGTAGAGGTCATAGCGCACCAGGCGGTCGAACCATTTGCGGCGTTTCTTACTGTCCATCTTTTTCGATATTTCATATCCGCCGGAGTGCTGCACCGCGGCATTGATCCAGTAGTAGAAATCCCCCAGGGGGGCTCCATGGGCTGCGTTTATGAGCCAGTTGTTATATTGACCGTATTCGGCACCGATCTCGTAATAGGGAGCATCGGGTTTTTTCGTGATGATGTTGATGACTCCCACGACCCCAAAAGTCCCCAGCAGGGCCGACGTGGCGCCCCTGTTCACGATGATCTGTTCGACATTGTTCAGGGGAATATTGGAGATGTCTATGTCCGTGGAAAAAACGTCATTGATGGGGACTCCGTCGATGAGGATGGCCACCTTGTTCTGGTCGAATCCGCGAAACCGTGCCCGCACATAGCCCTTTTTGTGCACGCCCACCTGGATACCCGGCACGGACTTCAGGGAGTCGTCCAGGGTCTTGTCGGAATGCTCTTCAATCTCTTCCGATGATATGACCGTGGTGTTGGTCGCTTTTTCTATCTGGGGGATGGCCCGTCCGTATATGATGATTTCACCGGCAGAATAGATGTGCCTGGCCCGGTCCTCCTGTTTTTCTTTTTCCGCTTTCTCCTTGTCAGTATCCTCTCCGTAGACGGGAGACAGACAAAAGGTTGCAAGTAAAACGAGGACCGGAAAATGGAAAACTACTTTATTTATTATATTCATTCAAACCGGCCGAATGTGGTGATCTCAAAATTTTTACGGACAATAGTCCGCGACGCTCTGTATGGGCAGCTTGTCCGCTGCTGACATGGCCGGGTCATTTGATCTTAAAAAAATTCTTCCTGTGCCGCCGCTTCCCGTATTGGGTTTTCCCAGGACCCAGTCTTGATCAATGGAGAGGGTTATATCATGGGAGTCTTCATTGACTGTGATAGTGTCGGCAAGATCCGCGAAGAGGGTGCCGATGTCCGCATTGGCGGGATCGTTATCATAGATGGAATAACGGTCGTAGCGGTTTAGGATATTATCTTTTTTACCGCCAGAATTGTAATCGTAGAAGGCCACCACATAGTAATTTCCAGGTGCGATGTTTGTAATGGTGATGGTACTGTTATTTGAAGATGAAGTTCCCTTGTAAAGCACGGGCTGGATGTTGGATATATAATTGCCATTGATATCGGGTGCCAGTGTGCCAAAGAGATACACTATGTTTATTTTATCTCCGATGTCCGTTGATATGATTGCCTCATCAGCCAGATCATCGAGCCAGGCATCATCTTCACCACAAACCGACATGTCTTCATAGCCAGGGATATCCCATGCAGCACCACCCACCTCGGCATACATCCAGGTGCCGTCCTTATCATCATAGGATTCCGTATTGGCCAGGGTATGTCCAACTTGGGGGTATCCCCACATGTCTATGTCTGTCTGAACCGTCACGGTGACCTTGCCGTTATAAGAGTCCTGCGCGTTTTCGCAGGACCCTATGATGAGGACCGTTATTATGACAAGTAGGGAGAATATATTTTTCATGTAAACAATCCTTGTGTTTGAACCATAACTTTTAGCATTACTTTTAATGCACATTTGTAGATTAAGTTTGAATTATATCCCTCATGAATACAAAAGTTATGAGTGTTCATGAGGGATAGGAAAAATATTCAATTTACGGGATTGTATCCCATGCTGCACTGCTGCCAATCTGGAAGTCCATGGCGCTGGTTGGATCAATAGCAATAGTAACATTAGAATTGGTGATAGTGATTGCTTGTGTTTCTCCATTGCCGGGAGAAATGATATTGTCATATATCTCATAATAATCATTTGTATTTATGATATTGTTATTCCCATAATCTGAATCGTATAGTAATACAAGAAAATAGGTACCAGGGAGTAAACCAGTAATAGCGACTGTGCCTGATTTTGATTCGAGGTTCTGGTGGTAAAGAATATTATTTCTCGGTGAAACTGGTTCCAGTTGCCTGTACAAAAAGGAGTGTACGGTATTGGTTGCACCAGCTTCACCATCAACAAAGGCGCTATAATCAAACGTTATGGTGGCTGAATATGTTGTCTCGCTAGTAATGAATTTTTGCTGACTCTTTAATTCCCAGTAGGGCTGGATGTTGAAGGAAGCTGTATTGGGCCCTTCTTTCGTAATGTTCAGGAGAATCCCGTTTCCTGACAAAGGAGAACCAGTGGCTCCGTCATAGAATGCATATCTATCTGCCTGGTTTAAAGTGCTATCACCCGATCGATAATCATAGGATGCAATAACATAATAATCGCCCGGTTCTATACCGGTAAGGTCTATAGTCTCACCATTCTCTGTGATGGGGAATTCTTTATACAGGGGCATGTTTTTACTGGCCGTATCATCTTTATCGGTATATAAATGGACGTAATTCATTTTAGTCCCGGCTTTAGGTTCACTGGTGGTCGAATCCAGATCCGTATCATAGTCACCACCGAAATTGCCCAGGTAATTTACCATCACTGTAAGAGTTGCTCCTGAATCATCATCACTGCTGCCGCCATCACAGGCCGAAAAAGTAAAAAGAGCCGCGATCATTATGGCCATTAAAATCATCAGATTTCGTTTTTTCATACATTCCTCGCTGTAGAATTAAATGTTAGTTCTGTGTATATTTCAAGATTTAAAGTAGATAATTTCCTGTCAATAGAAATAGTGGATAAAAAGAAAGAAATAATTATTAATTAGTAAAAAAGATACAAAAAATTACAAAAAATCAGTATTTATTTAATTAACAGGATGTTTTATGCTGGCAGAGTACGGCAGGAATTTGTCGCGGTGCGGCTTTTAAACACTATTTATCATCATATCCGTCAGGAATCGTGGCCAGGGGGATAATGGCGCCGGACTTTTTCCTGCCCGTGCGGTAGGAAAGGATTTTAGAGTCAACCCTGAATACCTTCATCATGGTCTCTTCGGTGAGAACGGAACGGGGACTGCCCATGGCGAAGATTTTTTCCTCGTTCATGATTGCCATGGTCGTGGGTATGCCGTTATTTTCGAAATAGAAGGCATGGTTCGGTGAATGGGTGGCGATGACAAAGGAAAGCCCTCGTTCTTTCACCAGGGAAGCGATTTTTTCCAGGAGCATTATCTCGTGCCGGAAGTCCAGGTGTGAGGCCGGTTCATCCATGATGATAATTGGCGATCTCTGGGCCAGGGCCCGCGCCAGCATGACCAGCTGCACCTCGCCGCCGCTCAGCTGCGTGTAGAGCCTGTCCTGCAGGGATTCGATCCCCACGTCCTTCATGGCTTCCCGCGCCAGCAGGTGGTCTTCCCGGGACGGGCCGTTGAAAGGGCTGATATAAGCCGTTCTTCCCATGAGAACCACTTCGCGGACCAGGTAGGGGAAGGTGCGTTCATGTATCTGAGGCACGTAGGCCATGCGGCGCGCCAGTTCATGGGGCCGGTAATCCGCCATGGATTTCCCGTAGACGCGTATTTCACCCACCTCGAGGGAGTGAATTCCCAGGATGCAGTCGAGAAGCGTTGTCTTGCCGCAGCCGTTGGGGCCGAAGAGTATGATGATTTCTCCTTCGCGCAGCTCGAGGTTGATGCCGGAAAATATCCGCCGGCTGCCGTATGAAAAATATCCGTCGCACACTTCAAGGACCGTCATGGTTTACCATCCGCCGCCGCGCGTTCTCCGCAGGAGATAGATGAAGAAGGGGCCCCCGATCAGTGATGTCAGTATTCCCAGGGGTATCTCGCCGCCCGAAATGTTGCGGGCGATATTGTCGATTATGACCATGAAGCAGGCGCCCAGGGAAATACTCACGGGCATGAGAATACGGTTGTCGTTTCCCGCGATCATTCTTCCCATGTGGGGGATCACCAGTCCGACCCAGCCGATGATGCCGCTGATGCAGACCGCCCCGGCCGTGGCTATGGTGGTGAATATAATCACCGCGGCGCGGTTCATGTTTACATGTATACCCAGTGTTTTGGCCTCCCGTTCCCCCATGGAAAGAACGTTTATGCGCCAGCGGATGAGCATGAGGCCCATGATGCCGCCCAGCATGGGAATTGCCGCCGCCAGTACATCGTGACCCTGAACGGAGGCCAGGCTTCCCATGAGCCAGAATACGATGGAGGGAAGATCTTCATAGGGGTCGGCCAGAAACTTGAGAAATGAAATCATGGCGGAAAATATCGATGATATGATCACTCCGCCCAGGACCAGCATGATTGCCGGCGCGCTGTTGTAGATTTTCCCCACCAGGTAGCTTAAGATGACGGCCATGATTCCAAAGATAAAGGCGCAGATATAAATGGCTGCCGTGCTTTTGAACATGATGATGGCCAGGGCCGCGCCGAAACCGGCCCCGGAACTGACGCCCAGCATGCCTGAGCTCACCAGGGGATTGCGGAAAAGCCCCTGCAGCGCAGTACCGCTGGCGGCCAGGCTTGCGCCGACAAGGGCGCCCAGGAAGGCCCGGGGCAGCCGTATCTCCCAGATGACGGAGCTCTGGATGGAAGCTGTCATTTCGGCCCCATAAGAGATTTTACCCCAGATAAGAGGAAAGACATCAGCGTAATGTATGGGATATCTTCCCAGGAAGAGAGAGATCACTATGCAGGCGCAGGGGGCTGCTATGAGTACGGCGATGATAACGGCCTTCTTGAGAGTTTTTATTTTCTTAACGGTCATAATGAAAAAAATAGATCTGGTGCTGAAGCAGTCAATTGTTATTTCATGGAGGGTATGTTTTTGTCGGATTTTGTATGGAATAGAGGGGTGAGGAGAAAAATGTCTTATAGTTACGTCTAATTCCGCTGCAAACCGCTGAACCAGGACATTATTTTCTGCTGGAACGGATAATCGTTCCCACGTGTTCTCCTTCAAGGGCCCTGGTGATAGTGCCTTCTTCGAGGCCGTTTATAACCTGGATCGAATCCACTACTTCGCTGTCCTGGAGAATCGTCAGACACGCACGTTCCACGATAAGATCATCGAGATCCTTTTCTATAAGCTCGTCAGCGGTGATTTCGGGAATAAACAGCGCGTCGGGATTCTTCTTGGGATCATCGGTGTAAAGGCCTTTCTCGTCCTTTATGAAAATACAGCTCTTAGCGCCGATGAGGTCAGCCAGGATGATGGTTCCCGAATCGGTTCGCAGGTTGGGTATCCTGCCGTTTTGTGACGGGATGGAAAAGAGATCATAGGGCGGCATGGCGGCCATTACCGGTATTGCCTGCTGATCATAGTACAGCGACAGTTCAAGAATCTGATCCGCCCCGATTTTGATGCCTCCCCATTTCGATAGAAGCGTGGCCACGAGAAGGGCGTTCTGTTCGGAGATGGCACTGCCGAATTTTCCCATCATGCCGGTGGGCATGCCCAGTTCCATGCCGATGGAATAAATGTGCCTGCTCCTGGTTCCTCCGCCGGTCGTTACCAGCATTTTATGCCGGTCTCTGTTCCTGCCGATTTCCTGGATTACCTGGGGAAGGGCCTTGGCGCCCCGGTCGGATATGGACTGTCCTCCCACTTTCATTATATTCACATCGGGAAAGAGGCGCTGTTGTGGAGCGACTTTCAGGTCATCAAGGAGTGTTTTGCTCACCAGGCTCTCTCCCATGAGCTTGCTTTTGATGTGTAAACGTTTGCCGTCCTTTTCCCGTACCAGAGCCATGATATCTCTCCAAAAATAAATGTGATGGAATACCGTTTTTCGCAACGGCCCGTCAGAGAAAAAAGGGGATGTCCCTATCTCTCGCCGTATTTTTTTGATTTTTCTTCCGAAGCAAGAAAGACCAGTTCAGCTCCCGTGTCAGCCGCAATCTGTTCAAGCTCGGATTTTTTAAAATGCTCGGCGATAACATTCAGGTTCATCTCATAAACAGCAGCAATCATGAACCGGGGCTTTTTCTCGCCTTTTTCAACCTTTCTTCTCTCTCGGTAAAAAATTTTTCCCGCCATGGCTTTTCTCCTTTTGTTTAACTAGCATAGCATATCCTGGAAGAACAGTCAATCCTTTGTCAACGGAAAAGAGTGAAGAGACAGATTTTCGTCCGCAAGCAAAAATGTTGTGAAGGCGTAAAAAAAGGGACGGTGATTTTTCTCCGTCCCTTTTGGTCATCGATACATGAAATCTACTTGTACAGTGAAGCGATCTGGTCTTTGTATTCCTTTACCACCACATGCCTTTTCAATTTCATGGTCTGAGTCAGCATGCCGTTTTCCAGGGTGAAATCACTGGTCATGAAAACATATTTTTTAGGGATTTCATATCCGCCGTATTTTCCTTTGAGCTGATCGATGATTTCCTTCTCGATCATATCCGTAACTGTTTTGTTTTTGATAAGCTGTTCCGGATCAGCGGGAAGGTTGTTCTGCACCGCCCATTTTCCCAGAATTTCAAAATCGGGGATAACGATGCAGACGTTGTAGGCTTTTCCTTCTCCGTAAACCATGGCATTGGCCACGTTGGGGAGAAGCCGGATATCTTCCTCGATGGAGGCCGGGAAAACATATTTTCCGTTTTCCAGCTTGTACTGCTCCTTGATGCGGCCCGTGATATACAGGAAGCCTTCAGCATCGAAGCGGCCCCGGTCACCGGTTCTGAACCCTCCGTCGGGAGTCATGACCTGGGCGGTTTCCGCCGGCTTGTTGTGATATCCCTTCATGACATTGGGGCCGTATACGATTATTTCACCGTCATCGGCGCCGTCTTCCACAACGGATTTGTCCAGGACGATGCGCTGTCCGGCCAGGACCTTGCCGACGCTGCCGATCTTCCAGGCGCCGGGGCAGTTCATGGTCACGGCCGGTGAAGTCTCGCTAAGACCGTAACAGTCGTATGTGGGGATGCCGATGCTGTAAAAGAACTCACCGACTTCCCGGTTCATAACTGCGCTGGCCGTGAGTGCTCCCGTGAGCCTGCCGCCGAAACCGGCCCGTATTTTGGAAAATACCAGCTTATCGAGGATGAAAAACTTCAAGCTGACGCCGATGTCGACTTTGTTTTCCTGCTCCAGCGCTATTTTTTTCTTCGCCGTGGCGCAGGCTGCATCGAAGAGTTTTTTCTTGGCGCCACCCGTTTCTTTCATCTTGTTCTGGATGGCATCATAAATTTTATTGAAAACACGGGGCACCGAGATGAGATAGGTGGGACGCACCAGCTTCAGGTCATCGAGAAGAGTGGATACGTCCTCCATGAATCCCAGGGAGCCGCCGAATTGAATCCAGTTGTTGAGCTCTCCGCTCAGGGCATAGGAATGGGCCCAGGGAAGCATGGAGAGACCGATCTGCGTTTCATTCAGGTCAGGATAGATTCTATATCCCGCCCGTGAACAGTAGGTGCAGTTGCCGTGTGAGAGGAGAACTCCCTTGGGGTCTCCTGTGGTCCCGGAAGTATAGATGAGGATGGCCACATCTTCGGGATCGGGATGAACAGGGGCTACGGGATTTTCCTCGCCCGCTTTTTCCAGAGCCTTCAGGCTGTCTTCGCCTTCGGCATCGATTATGAGAATGCGTTTCAGGGAGGGAATCTCCTGGATGAAATGCTTGACCTTCTCAAAAATTTTCTGGTTTGATACTATCAGTACCTTGACCGAGCTGTCGGTAATGATATATTTCCAGGTCTGAACAAGTTCTTTCTCGTACATGGGGATGTATCGGGCACCCCTGCCGTACGTGGCATAGGCCAGAACGACCCATTCAGGCCTGTTGGTGGAAATGATGCCCACGGAATCGTCTTTTTCAATGCCTAATTGAGCCAGCCCGCCACGGGCATTGTCGATACGCTTGCCGATCTCATTGTACGTAATGGAATCAAGTGTGCCTTTGCTGTTTTTAACCCAGAAAAGAGTGTTTTTACCGAATTTTTTAACGCTCTCTTCCCACCAGCTCACGAGATTATCAGGTTTTTCGTATTGCCACATAAAAAGCTCCTCCACAAAAAATTGATTTAAGATTGTATATTTTTATTTTTTTACTACAGCATATACTGCGCAGAGCAGTATGGTGCATAATGACTCTTACAAAATAACAGCCACTTATTGCAACCTTTTTATTCTTTTTTGGGGCAAAGCACTTGAGGCTGGAAGGATACATTTTTCACTTCTTGTGTTTTTTAAGCATTCTTCGCAATATCTGCTCGCTCTGTGTTATAAGGTCGCTGATTCTTTTCGTGGTGATACTTTTCTTCTCTTTCTGGAGGAGTTTGATGGCCATATTATACTTGCGGCGGTAATGCTGTATTCCCGGGATGGTGGAGTGAAAATGTTTGGCCAGTTCATGATCTTTGCGGATATATCGGCCGCTCTTGTCCTTCTGGTTCAGGTAGATGAATTCCTTAATGGAGTCTTCGTTCCATTCCACGGTTCCATATCGCGTGTAGTCATGGCTGATTTTTCGCGATTCGTTTCGTTCGTAGCTCCCCTCCATTTTTTTCTTTTTCCAGTAGGGGTGGATATTTCTGGCGTGCTGTATATCTTCTATGGTAAACCGTGTCTTCTGAAGCCACAGGCGTGTAATTTTTGCCTTTTCCGCCGGTTTGAGACTCACCTTCAATGAATTGTCAATATATTCCCGGGGTGTTTTCGAGCCAAACAGTTTCATCTCACGCTTGCTTAATTTCTGCATAATCCTCTCCTTGTTATATCAAAAATTCCAGGAATCACCCATAACGCAGGACGGGCTGATACTTCAGCTCAATGATTGAAAAGGTCATATATAATGTATAATCACAAAATTCATCAACAGTCAAATATTTATTTGAGCTTTCAGGCAAAAAACTGTTATGCGGTCATGGCGGATATCGCACATTGCCATGACAGGGACCCCATTACGGGACCGGGATGACCATGCGCGGAGGTATGAGATGGAGCACCGTGACGTGAAGGGCGTATAACGACGGGGAGAATAATGCAGGATAGGGCTGCTACCAGGCTGCTTCCGTGAAGAGACCGCAGCTCAGGCGGTTGAAGAAGGCCATGCTTCCTTCTCCGCCCATGCGGTTGTTGACAAGTATGCCCATTTCCAGTCCGATGCGCAGAAAGGAGAAGGAGTAAGAGTAGGCCAGGTTCAGGCGCTGGTTGCTCCGCAAAATGCCCTCCCTGTTCTCAAACCAGTTGCGCGGCGGTAGGAGTGAAACGAAAAGTTCCCCGGTATGGTGTTCCACGGGAAAAACCGCGCCCATGTTAATGATGGAATCGGCGGCATTGAATCTCTCACGGCATACGCGTATTTTAAGGTGAATGAAATTTTCCGGAAATATCCTCGTCATGAAATTAATAAAAGCGTGGGACTCCCGGCGGTTCAGGGCCAGGCCCGCGTCGTCCTTTTCGTATTCGGAACCGTCGCTGTTATAATAGTTTCTTGCGTCGAATTTGTTGAAATAGAAATACCAGCTTATACCGATTTCAAAGGTGAAAAAGCCGAAATCCTTTCCGACAAAGGCGTAGGGAAGGGTGATGAGCGTGAGAGGCTGATATTCGTAGTGATCGAAATTGTAGGCTTTTCCGCTGCTGATAGATGTTTGTACAATACCGGTTCCCACGAGGTTCCCTTCCGCTGACCGGTACCGGTACTCGCCGCCGAAGTTCGTCATGAGCGTGGCGAAGGAGATCATCTCGCGGTCCACGTACTGCAGGTCCGGATAACTTTTGTTGAACGACCCGATCTCGCCGTGAAGCATGACGCGGGATTGCGGCAAATCCCCGGCGAAGAGAGTTCCTTTTCCGGGAAGCAGTACGGCAATGCAAAAGGCGATGGTGAGAAAGATGCGCGTCATTACCACTGGTATGCTACGGAACCCGAATAGAAGAAACTGTCCACAATTCCCGTGCGTTCGATATGCTTGTCGCGGTAATTCATGATGGAGCCGAATTTAAATCCTACGGAGATTCCCTCCCAGTTCACCGTTGGCTCCAGGAAAAAGGCATTGGTCTTGTACAGATACGCGCCCACCTTCATGGTGAAGAGAGAATGAACGGGGATAATGAGCTTTGTCTGGATGATGCCGTACCGGGCATCATAGTCGCCGCGGAATATGTCCAGGGTAAAGTGGGGAATTGATTCGGCACCGAGGCGCAGAAAAAAATTGGGATACACCTTGGGATTGTCCCAGATAAGACCGCGTCCCTTTACCTCCTCTGTAAGTCCACCACCTATATACTTGGTCCTGTACTTCTCATCATAGGCCCGTGCTATTACGGTTATTCCCAGGTCTGTGGCATACCATTTCATGTGATAACAGAGGAAGACGCCCATATTAAGCCAGAATTTGGAAACACGGTCATTGATATCCGCTGGTACCTCTTCAGCATCAATGACCGGGTTATCTATTGCCGGAAGATCACGCTTTTTAATTTCTCCGTGCCGGTAAAAAGAGATGTTGGCTCCCCAGCCGGCTCCTTCCAGGATTCCCATGAGGTTGGAGAAATTGGTCATATAGAATTCCATGCCGGCCTGTTCCGAGTCGGTTTTGATATAGTCGCCCTTGTCGTCGCCGACGTATCGCACATCGGTATACCCGTAAAGCTGGTTGTGGTATCCGCCGAAGACAAGGAACTTTCTGCTGTACGCCGACGGGTCTTCGATGATCTGATCTGCCAGGGATTTTTTATAGGTGTTTGACGGAAGATTCGTTTCCGGTTCCGCAGCGAAAGTGATGGCGGGACATATAAGGATTACGGATAAAACAGTGAATAGCAGGTAACGATACACGATATTTTTCATCAGGGATTACTCCGTTATAACGAGAAAATTATGATCTGCCCTGGCAGGTCGTTTGAACGGGGCATTATATGTTACCGTTTAAATAGTGTCAATGATTAATTGTACTATATTACTGTCAACGGTCATTGAAATATCCTTGTCATTTTTACCCGCGATGCGTCAAAGTTGAGATATGGCCACATTGACCGGCTAACGGGGTCAGGGGATGCATTTTCGATAAGGAGTATTGTCATGTTTCTGCCATGGCACACCATGATTGTTCTGTTCGGCCTGGGGCTCACGGGCATTATGCTCCTGAGCCAGGTTTTCTCGTCACGCAGGGACGTGTGGAATCTAGTGTTTTCGTTAATACTTGTATGCATTGCCATGCTCCAGGCACGATATGTCTATGCTTCCAGCGATCTATCCATAGTGTATCCCCGTGTTTTTATCCCCGAGCTTTTTTTCTGGGTCATCCTGGGGCCCGTCATATATGCGCACACGGGCAACCTGACTGAAGCTGATTTTCACATAGCCCCGCAATTTTACCTGCTTCTGGTACCGGCACTGGCAGCACTTATTTTTGAATGCAGCTTTTTTCTTGAGCAGCATACGTCATTGGTTTCGCTTTCCGGCCAGGGCCTTTTTTCGTTTTATGCCGCGTTCAGGGTTGCGGGACTTCTGTATCTGCTTGCATTCCTTGTCATTTTCATTGTCAGGGTATTACGGTTCGGCAACTTCAGCTCCATGGACCGGAAACTCCGCTATGCCTTCCTCACCTATATAATCCCTGTCATGGCGGTCATACTGGTGCTCCTTGCCTCGGCAACGGGAAACGAGGTTCTGAACCGTACGGGCTTTGTTCTTTTTACGCTGCACATGGCCCTGTGGATCGTCGTGGAAATCCATATTCCCGAGCTCTTCCTCCTGGTAAAGGAAGAGATACGGAAAAACCGGTACGAGCGGTCACTTTTGGGCGGTGTTGATGTGAACTGCGCCATGGACAGGCTTGCCCGCCTCATGGACGAAGAAAAAATTTTCAGCGATGAGAATCTCACGCTTCCGATTCTGGCCGGGATGCTCTGCATGTCGCCTCACCAGCTCTCGGAGCTTTTTAATTCACGCCTTAATATAAATTTTAAGGCCTATGTCAATTCGTACCGCATCAATGAGGCAATGCGGCTTCTTCGTGAAGAAAAGGATATGACGGTCCTGGCCATCGGATACCGCGTGGGTTTCAATTCCAAGTCGAACTTTTATTCCGTATTTGCCAGGCACGCGGGAAAGACGCCCGTGGAATACCGTCGGGGGCTTTCCTGATATCTGAATTATACCGGGATGCCGTGTCGGGAAAAAAAAGTAATTGCTTATATGTACTTCTGTTCTATGGTATGCTCCGGATTGCCGGTGCCCGGGATTCAATAATTTCAAGAACTCAAGACACGCTCATAAAATGCATAAAAATATGAAACATGTGATTCTTGCCTTCTCGGTTCTGGCATGTTCCTTGTCGTGCACGCCCGGTCAGGCCGGCGGACGCGAGGTCTCGCTCCAGGGGAACTGGAAAATCAGCACTGCCGATAACCGTGAATTCGCTCAACGGGACTTCGATGATTCAGCCTGGGATGATATATACCTTCCCGACAGTTTTTATGACTACGCATTGCGGGTAACGGGTTCAGTCGAAGGTATTCTCTGGATCAGGAAACATATCCGCATCGGCGGTGATATGGCGGGGCGCCCCAGGGGACTCATGCTGGGCAAAATAGGCAATGCCGACATGACGTACTTCAACGGGATCATGGTGGGCTCTGAGGGGAAATTCCCCCCTGACGAAATATCCATGTGGAATCATCCGCGCTATTACATGATTCCGTCGAACCTGCTCCGGCCCGGCGGGGACAATGTGGTGGCTGTAAGAATATCCTATTTCCTGTACAGCGAGATCCGGGGAAAACCGGCTTTGACCGATATGGAGTCCTGGAACCGCGAACGCACGGCTTCGCAGATGGTCACCATGGTTCATTACATGGTCATGGCCATGCTGGCCGCCATGGGGCTCATCTTTCTGCTGATCTGGATCAGGCGGCGCAGTTGGAAGGAATATCAATATTTCGTGCTGCAGCTTGTTCCGGGTTTTTTCACTCTCTACGAGGTCTGCGGCTATTACTGGCCCTTCGGCGGCGACGTTCTGACCCGTATCAAGGTCCTTGGTTTCACCTGGACCGCCGTGGTTGTTTTTCAGCTCACCTTTCTTCACCGGCTGTATAACCTGGAAAGAAAAAAAACCGAGGCATTCCTCTGGCTTATCCTTGCCGTCAATACCGTTCTCATCATATACGGGTATGACCCTCTGAAACACCGGTGGATCGGTATCGTCGTTATTGTATCCATAACGCCCCTGGCCCTGTATAATATATCCATCCATGTACAGCAGTTCATGAAGGGCAGCATCATTGCGAAGATATTAATAGTGCCCGGCATCATTCTCTCCCTGGGAGCGGCCCATGACGGCATCGCCTATATGCAGCGTTTCGGCGCGCCCAGGATTTCCCTTTTCGGCTACAGGTTTGACGAGCTGATATTCGGGTACAGCGCATTCATGATGTTTGTGGGCGCCTCGGTCATCCTGGTATACCGGTTCATGAATACCATGGACCGGGTAGAGGACCTGAACCAGCACCTGGAGGAAAAGGTCCGGGAACGGACCATGGAACTGGAAAAGAGCCTGAACGACATGACCACCATGCTGAACAACCTGTACATGGATCAGCGGATAAAGAGAGGGAAGGGTGAACGGCATTCCATTTCTCCCGTCATGGAAGAAAAGGTCAGGAAGACCGTGGTATATCTCAATGAAAATTATACGTCGGACATATCCCGCGAAGGCCTGGCTGCCTGGCTTGACGTCAATCCCGACCACCTGGGTAAGGCCTTTAAAGTGTACACGGGGAAAAAGATAATCGATTATATCAATGAACTGCGGGTTAAAAAGGCCGCGGTGTTTCTCATGGAAGGAGAAGATACTATCATACATATCGCCTTTGCCGTGGGATTCGAAAGTCTCAGGACCTTTAACCGGGCCTTTACGCACATAATGAAAATCACTCCCAGCGAATATCGCCGCCTTCTCAGCAACCCTTAAAGAGCATCATTTTATTTTTCTCTCTCATCGGACAATTCAAGAGCCGCTCTTTTTTTGGCCAGACAACCGTATCCCCCGTGTGTTAATTTCCAACCGTCCGGATGGTATCCCGGGATTCAATTGTGCGGGAGGTGAATAATGCGCAGGAATTGTATGGCAGTGTTTCTGCTACTGGTCACAACGGCTTTATTTTCTCAGACAGGTCAAACTGAAGTAGCCTGGAAGTACTGGAAGACGAAAAAGGATGTACAGCTTTTCAAACGGAGTTTTCCCAATTCGGGAATTATCGAGGTGAAGGCCGTCACCGTCATTGATGCGGCACCCGAGGTGATCGAAGCGGTGATCCGGGACATTCCGGCTTACCCCGAATTCATGTATGAGTGCATCGAGGGAAGGGAGATCAAGAAATTTGATGATGAGAATATCATCATTCTCAATGTAACGAAACTTCCCTGGCCCCTGGAGCCCCGCGACGTCGTAGTCACGACGAAAGTCAAAAAAGATTTTGTTAACGGCCGGTTCGAGGTGGCCCTGGTGGGACTGAAATCTCCCGAGAGCGAACAGTATGTTTCTCCCGTGAAGGGGCATGTGCGCATGCACGAACTAACGGGAACTTTCCAATGTGAATTGCTGGAGAGAAATAAATGCCGGATGACCTACATTGTCCACGCCGACCCCAGCGGCTTGCCGGCCATTGTCGTTAACCTTTTCGTCGACGATAATCCCTATGGAACTCTCCAGGGACTCAAAAAAATGGTAATACGGGACAAGTACAAAGAGCTGGGAAAAAAATCGAAATACCTTGAATCCATCGAGAAATATTTCGCATCGAAAAAACAGTCCTGAAAAGGGATTGGGGCATATTAAAATAAATGGAGGATATTTATGGTACAGGTTGATATCGTTTGGAGTTATGCCTTTGGAGCGACCCTGGCAGCCTCGGCGGCACGGCAGCTCAAGGATCAGGAAAAGCCCTTTGACAATAAGTATTACACGTACATACTTCTTTTCCTGGCAATTTTATTCGCACCGTCGGGAGTATATCTGCTCTGGCAGTTTCCCAACTGGGAGACCATGCAGGTGGCCACAACCCATGGAGATATCCCTGCCTGGCTCGTGGTGATATTCGCAATCACGAACATGACGCAGGGGATACTGGGCTACTGGATAACCTGGAAGCTTATACGGAAAAAGAATTTTTACGGTGCCTACGTGAACTGGATTGTCGCCTGGATAATTTTCTGGTCCATCCTGGTCATGGGTTGGGACACGACGGGATGGCAGCGTTTCCTCTATGATTCGACTATGAACAACGGTGTCCTGTGGCAGCCCGGCATGCACATGGGGCTGAATTTCTTCACCGGCAATGTATTCATGACCCTCGTGGGTATGGGCGTTTTCATCGCGCCCGCCCTGTCCATTCCCATTGCCATGTGGATCAGGGACGGAGCCAAGGCTGACCCGTCAATCTCAACGGATAAGATTCCTTCTTTTCCGATGCTCATGATTTACTGCGGTGTCGGGGCTTTCGGTATCACCCTGGCCCTGGCCATCCTGAACGGTCTCCTTGTTTTTTTTATCCGCGACGCACTGGGAAGCGTAGGACTGGCGTATCTTATCGGTTTGCCCCTTTTTTGGGTACTGGTTTATTTTCTGCTGCTGAAAAGGGGAAGGCCCCTTTATGCCTACGCGAAACTCTTTTTCATCGAGGAACCGAAATAGTTCCTGCAATACGGGATGAGTCTGTCTGGAAAAATATTTAAAATTGAACTGTCCGTTCCCGTGAGGAGCGGACAGTTCAATACAGGAGGACTATGCAGAGCGGAAAGAACAGAAAGACAGCACTTATTACCGGCGCCGGGGCAGGAATCGGACGGGAAATGGCAAGGTTCTTTTTTCGGGCGGGATATGATATCCTGGCCGTGAGCCTGGTGAAGGATGAATTGGAATCTCTGAAGAACGAGCTTGATGCCGAACTGTTGTTTTCGGAAAACTATCCCAGGTTGATTTTCTTAATAATGCTCACGTCGGTTTTTGGTTTCCGGTCGAAGGTGAACAGACCGTTCTGCTCCTGCTCGATATCGGTGAACTGGGTGTAACAGTATCCGGCAAAGCTGTCATGCTGTTTGATTGATGATATCCATTCCCGGTAGAGGTCGGGAAACTGGCGTTTTTCCGTTTCATAGAAACCGAATCCGCCGAACTCAGAAATTATAACGGGCTGTCCGTTGTCTCCGTTGTCATCACTGTAAAATTCAGGCATGGCTGTTTCCATGTGGAAGAAGATGCCGATGAATTTTTTTAAATTGAAGATTCTGAAGCGGCGTTCGGCGATGGCTGTATAATAATCGGTTATAAGATTGTTTTCCGGCAGGTAATGATGTATGTCGATTATATCGCTCTGGGCGTGGAAAAAACCCGAGTTGTCGATAACCAGCCGTCCGGGATCAAGGCTTTTCATGAAACTGAAAAACCGGTGCAGAATAGCGTTGAATGTACCCGTGAGTAATCGATTGTACAGACCCCAGGTTTCATTAAACAGTACCCAGGTGATTATGGAGGGATGATTGAAATCGCGGTTTACAATGTCCCGCATGGTTTTTATAAGTTCGTTCCTGCTTTTTTTCATATACAGGTAAAAAGAAGGAAATTCCTCCCATACCAGCATGCCCATGGCATCGCAGCAGAAGAGAAACGCCGGATCTTCGAGCTTTTCATGGATACGCATGCCGTTGAAGCCGCATTCACCGATGGCTTTGATATCCTTGATATAGTCTTCTTTGCTGACCGGGGAATACCATCCGCGCGGATAATATCCCTGATTGAGAACGAGGCGCTGATAGAGGTTCTCCCCGTTGAGAAAAATCCCGCTGCCGCGTCTTTCTATGACACGCAGACCGATGAAGGATTCGACGGTATCGGAGAGGGATTTCTGACCGCTTTGCTGACCCATGATCCTGATTTTTACGGGATACAGATGGGGACGTCCCGGCGACCAGAATTCGGGTTTTATACCCGCTTTCTGATGGTTCACCGTGCATGAATAAATAAACCCGTCAGGTTGTGCACGGAAATCTTTTTTTGTGAGCAGTATGGTTTTCGAGTCAAAACGAAATTCACAGGAAAAATCCTCGGGCGTGTATGAAAAGAAGAGCTCCATGGTAAAGGAGGTGAGTCCGGGATGGACATGAAAATGCTTCAGGTAGCTCATGGACGTGTTTTCCAGCCAGACATTCTGCCAGATACCCGAGACCGGCGTGTAGAAGACAAAATAGTTTTTACGGAAAGGGGACTGTTTCCCCCGCAGGAAGGAGAACGAGGGAGCATCCTCCACGTATATCATCAGGCTGTTTTCTCCCTCCCGGAGAGTTTCCAGGGGCGCGGTCATGGTGATGGGTGTATAGCCCGATTCGTGTGATCCCAGGTATTCACCGTTGAGATAAATCTCGCAGTAATGATCAATGGCGCCGAGTCGGATATGCACCAGCTCCCGGTTAAACGACGTATCAATGGTGAAGGTGCGGAAATACAGGGCATGAACGCGATCCATTCGCCGTCCAATACCCGAGGCCTCTGACTCTATGCAGAAGGGGACGATGATGTCCTCCCACGCCGTGGTATTGAGTTTGCCCTGGTCTTTCCACGCCTTGATAATTTTTCTTGCCTGGCTGCGGCCATTGGCAAAGTGTATTTTCCATGTTCCGTCAAGAGATTGAAAATTCCGTCTCATGTCGGGCCGGGGAAACTGTAGAAGTTTTACAATGTCCTTTTCGTTCAGTATCATTATCAGTTACTCTTTTATTTTTTCAGGAGATGGATAACTGCGCATGTTGGAATAATAACCGGGACTGAGCCGGCTGTCAATACATATTACCGGAAAATCATTCCCTTGGAGCGGATTTCCATGTTAAAATAATGCTCAATGAAAAGTGAAAGATAAAAGAGAAGGTCCATCATATTTTCCCTGGTGAAGCGTTCATGGTCCATGGCAACGAACTTGTTTCTCAGGGATAACATGATGAAATCCCTCACGTCCCGATCGAGCTCATGGCCGTGATCGGTTGAGCAGGCGCTGCACAGCAGTCCCAGGTCGGCGACATCAAAAGAAAAACGTGAGAAGTCCCTGGACCCGCATTGTTTACATTCTTCAATGAGGGGAAGGATGCCGTGAATCCTGATAAGGTGAATGGTAAAAAAGACAGAAAGATGCAGGGGGAATGACGTGTCGGAAAGTGTCTTAAGTCCCGCCGTGACAAGGTCAAAGAGAAGATCATGGGTATCATTGTATCCCGTGGTCTTCTCAACCAGCTCGAGAATGTACCAGAGATGCAGAATTTTCTCCAGGTTTTCCCGGATATCCATGAAGTGTTTTTCGACGGTAAATTCCCGGGCAATGCCGGCATCCCGGGATTCATTGGCGTAATAAACCAGCCCCACTATGGAACCGGGCTGAGAGGCGTTAAGCGATCGTTTCGTACTTTTTTTCAGGCCTTTGAAAATAAATTTACGTTTCCCGCCGTCACGGGTAAGAATATTGCAGGCAACGTCAGCTTCACCGATGACCCTCGAGGACAGGACAACGCCTGTTGTTTTCTCGATATTCATGGGGTTATTTTTTGCCGGTCATCGTGATGGTGATGCGGTTGATGACGGTGCCCTTTATGTCCTTTATCATGAATGACATGTCTCCATGGGTGACCTCTTCCCCCTGGTCGGGTATTTTCCCGAAAAGATCGAAAACGAAACCGCCGATTGTGTCACAATCGTCGGTGGGAAGATTCAGTTTCATCTGGTCATTGAAATCGGTCAGGGTCATGCGGGAGTCCACCTCATAGGTGTTGACGCCGGTTTTTTCCAGTTCAGGCAGAGTCTCGGCATCATATTCATCGTTGATGTCTCCGACTATTTCTTCAAGAATGTCTTCCAGGGTTATAATACCGCCGACTCCGCCGTATTCATCAACGACAATGGCGATATGCAGCTTCCGTCGTTTGAATTCCAGGAGCAGTTCGTCCAGGGGCATGGTCTCGGGAACGAAGTAGGGAGCGTGGAGTATTTTTTTGACCTGGAATTTTTTAGATTTATCCGAGATCTGTTTCAGCAGATCTTTAGCGTAGAGAATGCCCACAATGTTGTCCACCCGGTCTTCATATACGGGAAGGCGCGAGTGGCCTGCTTCATATACGGTTTTCACCAGCGGGAGAAGGGCTATGTTTATATCGACGGCGACCATGTCAACACGGGGAATCATGATGTCGCGGGCGTTTTTATCGGAAAGCTCAAAAATGCCGCGTATCATCTCTTTACGCGGACCGTCGAGATCTTCGTAGTCCTTTATGCTGTAGGAATCCTTACTGTAGTTTGAAAGGGAGCGCCTGATGAAATCAACTAAACGCCGGAATATTGTCAGTCGATTAGCAGGCTCGGGAGTATCAGCGGTCATAGAGGGTTTTATCAATCCTTAGTTATTATTGTTAATGAATAGAAGGGTAATATTGCTGTCCTTTTTGTCAACATCAAAATTTAATTATGCATGAAGCTCCGAATTTTTATCGCCATGATTCCTTTGCTCCGCGGGAGTGGATGATAGAGACAAGATGGTTCCGGAGATTGAAAAAGGCCCGGTTCACTGGGCCTTCCAGACTGAAAATTTTTTAACTGTATCAAGCAGTGTCTCCGAAGCTTTTTTGGAATCATGCTGCGTGATGTTGCAATCATTATAAAGACTATCGGCAATAAATTTTTTCAGCGCCACATACACATCCTGCGTGGCATGGAATAAAAAGGAAAAGCTGTCCGAGGCATTTTCCACGATGGTGAATGACGAATACAGCATTATCGGTTCTTTTGGTATCATTAATTTTTCGCTTTTTTTTGTGGTTAAAATCGTCATATCGTCGAACCGGTAGGGAATTGAACGGCCTGCCTCGCGATTGACCGGTTCCTCATATTTTTTTGAATAAATAGCCGGTTCAACAAGCATATGGGTCCTGCTGCCGTCGGTTTTAAATACAACGCCATCGGGAGTTCTGAAAATATCTTTTACGTTGCGGTATGCCGTTATCTCATAAATGGCATACGCGGTACCCGGTTCAAACTGGGCGGTTACAATAAATGCACCGTTGGGGGGGATAGTCTCGGTCATGTATGCTTTGAGAAGCGCCATTGCTTTTGCCATAATAGTATCCTTATAAGTGTTTTGATAATACACTGGTAGCTTCCTGTACTCCGGGAAAACACGGAGACAAAAAGCCTGTTCAAATGATAAAACAGTATACTACATTAAATAGTAAAATCAATTAAAAAATTGCGTATTTATTCTTAAATAGTTATTTTAAAACATTCATGGCTTTTGCAGAAGAGCGAATATATGACAGGGGAATTTACTCTTATCCATACCGACCCGGGATTCCCGGCAGTTCAGGCCATGCAATATTTATGTTCCACATGCCATACAAGCCTGCCGTAAATTGCCGCGAACGTATCCAATATACAGCCTCATGGCTGCTCTTTTATTGATGCAACCATGCGTAATAATTTTTCAGGGTGGTTATATTTTCATGCAGTTTATTAAAGAATCTAATTTTCTTTCCGGCAATGGCAATTTTGAAAAAAGTAATTGATCCCGTCCGTTAAAATTAAATAGTGGGTCATGCGAATTCCTCTATTCTCAGGAGTGTTGTTATGAAGCCCTTCTTTTTATCGAACGCCTTTATTCTTGCCAACAAGGGAGGAATCCCGGACCTGCCGCCATGCTCTATGCAGGCTTATGAAAGAGCCCTGGAACTGGGGGCCGATGTACTCACCGTTCCCGTGCATCTGACGGCTGACAACCGACTTATCGTCTCTCCCGGCAATGATCTGGCGATATATACGGACCTTACGGGGAAGACAGACCGGTATTCCCTGGCTGAGCTGGAGCGCGCCGATGCGGCCCACGGTTTTGATCCTGTCCAGGACCGGAGTTTTCCCTGGCGTGGGAAAGGCGTTACCCTTCTGTCCCTTGAAGAGCTTCTTTCCCGCTTTCCCGGTACGCGCTTCAGTATTGAGCTCATGGACAAGACGGCGTCGTGCGCCCTCGAGTTCTGCGCCATTGCGGAAAAGATGAAGGCCGAAGGAAGAATGCTTGCCGGCTCTCCGCATGGATCGAATATGAAAATTGTCCGTGAAACGCTGCCCGTCATGGCAACCTCTTTCACCCCACTGGGCGTTGTGGGATTTTACGCTCTTTTCCGTTCGGGACTTCTCTATTTCAAAAAAAAATTTAAAAGCGACGCTCTCCTTATTCCTGAAGCGATAGGCCCATCCTATATGGCGAACAGGATACTCATCCGTGAGGCGAAAAAGAGAGGGCTGCATGTATTCATATGGAACGCCGAAACCGTTGAAGAAGTCGAACGTCTCATGACCTTCGGCGTGAACGGATTCGTCACCGATGATGTGGAAAAGACGAGTGCTTTGATAAAAGAAGCAAAAGTTCTGGTGGAAAATAATGAGAAATAGATCAGGTGTGCGAACGGCAAAATCTTTAGGCGCCATATTGGTTGTACTGTGGACTGCGTCCGCATATGCAGCAGCCCAGACTGAAATTCGCGATATATTCACGGCCGCCGCCAACGGGTCTGTGCCGGAAATCAAAATATGCATTGAAAACGGGGCCAGTCCCCTTGATGCGGACTCCAGGGGGAAGACCCCGGCTGCTGTGGCCAGGGAAAACGGGCACGAAGAAGCCGCTGTATTCATCGATTCCCTGCGCGTGATGCGTTACCCCAGCGGGAGTGTCTATGTGGGGCAAATGAAGGGACACCGGGAGCATGGATGGGGTGTGTATCGCTGTTTTAATGGCAGCAGGTATTCGGGTGATTTCCGTGAAGGAAAATTCGAGGGGCTGGGGTACTGGACCTATTCCCGGGGCGGCCGCTACGCCGGTGAATTCAGGGATAACGGTTTTTATGGTAAAAATGTCAATTTTCACGACAGCGATGTTTTCAGCAGAGACCGGTATGGAGAGACATTGCTGTATAGTGCCGCCAAGCGTGGAAACCTGACTCAGGTCCGCCTGCTTATACAGAGAGGGGCCAATGTGAATGAGCGCAGTATGCGAGATCAAACCCCGCTGCATTTTGCCGCCTTTGAGGGCGATATATCCATCGTCCGCGTGCTGCTCGTGAGCGGCGCCAGCATTAACGCCAGAGACATGGACGGGATGACGGCTCTGCATTTTGCCGCCTTTAACGGGAAGACTGCCGTGGCCCGTATCCTGGTGGAAAATGGGGCCGATGTGAACGCCAGAAATGAAAACGGCGGAACTCCGCTGCATCATGCCGCTTACCAGGACAGCGGTGAAATAGCCCGCATGCTGCTGGAAAGCGGTGCCCGCCCGGGCCTCAGGGATAATTTTGGAAAGACTCCCCTGGAACATGCCCGTGTCCTGAAGAGTATCATGGTCATACGGGCACTGAAGTCCCGCTGAACGGATTACTGTTTATCAAAACCATTTTGACGGCAGTTTTCCCGGGACAAAGGTTTCTATATAGTCCAGGGCTTCGCCGGCATCGGATGCAGCATGATACAGATCAAGGTACTCCTTCTTCATGAAGCTTCCTTCGGCCATGGAATTGAAAAGTGAGAAGAGATGTGAATAGAAATTATCCGCGTTGATGAACACGACAGGGACATTGAGCAGGCCGATCTGCTTCAGCGTTAAAACCTCCATTATTTCCTCCAGTGTGCCGAAACCGCCAGGCATGGCGATAAATGCGTCGGCCAGTTCCGCCATGCGGGCCTTTCTCTCACGGAGATCAGCCGTTATGATAAGACTGTCAGCTTCTTCGTAACTCAGATTCCGTTCATGAAAAATTTCAGGAATGACACCGGTTACTTTTCCTCCTGCGGTGGTAACGGCCCGCGATACTTCTCCCATGAGGCCTATAGTGGCACCGCCGTATATCAGCGCATGCCCTCTTTTTCCGATCATGCCGCCAAGGCGGCGGGCTAGTTTAGTAAAAACCGGGGCCACGGCGCTGCTGGACGAACAATAAACACAAATATTTTTCATATTTATCCTGCCATTCCCGTTAATTTCCTTCCGTCATATTTTGTTTTTTTTTCAAAAAAATTTTCAATCTCCATGAGGGCCGTCCGTATTAATTTATACATCCGGGACGGAGACTGGGGCCCGGTAAACACAAAAATTACATTTCAAGGAGTAGTACTATGAAAAACTATGCCACTGCAACAGTTGAGGGGTTTGTGACACAGGACCCAACCCTCAAAAAGACCAAGACGGGGAAAAGCGTGTGTAACTTTTCGCTTGCGGTCAATCATTTTACGAAAGCCGATTCAGAACCGAAGGTTTCATTTATTGATGTGGAGACCTGGGACAAGGTGGCGGAAATCTGTTCAGACAATGTATCCAAGGGAAGAAGGGTCATGGTGATAGGTCCGATCCGGCAGGACCGCTGGGATGGAAAGGATGGGAAGATGCAGTCAAAAATTAAAATTGTGGGCAGTGAAGTGAGGTTCCTGGAGCCGTTTAAAAAGAAGGAGGAGGGCGCTTTCCAGCAAGAAGTTTAAACAAAATACGGTCATTGTTTCACACCTTCCCGGTGGAAACGCCTCAATCTCCCGCTAGTTTAATGGGTACCCCATGGGTACCCATTGTTCTTGACAAATTCAATACAGCCATCTTCATTGACTCCTGTATGTCCATGATGTTTCATCAATAACAGGAATAATCAATGAGTAATCGTCTGTCCAGAGCGATCCGTACGCTGAAAAAACAGGCCAGGCTGCCTTACCTGGTTACGGATCTATGCAATATACGCTACCTGACGGGATTTTCCGGTTCCTACGCCTGGCTCCTGTTGAATGAGGGCAGATCATATTTCATCTCAGACTCACGGTACGAGGAATATGCCCGGAGCATCCTGCCGAAATCCGTGGCGTTTACGCTGCAGAAGGGGGATATCTTTTCCCTTCTAAAAGGGATGATTAAAGATAACGGGTTTCAGCAGGTATACCTGGAGGAACAGGCTCTGACCCTGTCAACGTACCTGCAAATGAAAAAGGAGCTACGAGGCATAAAGATCGTCCCCGGCGAAAATGAGATTAATATCCTGAGAATGGAAAAGGATGAAACGGAACTGCCGATACTGCGCAAGGCGGCGGAAATAACAGACCAATGTTTCCATCACCTGCTTAAGTTCATAAAACCCGGCATGTATGAGTGGGATATCGCCGTGGAAATAGAACATTTTTACCGCCGGAACGGCTGCCGCAAGACATCCTTTGATTCCATTGTAGCATCAGGACACGGCTCCTCCATGCCTCACTACGAGACATCCATGAAAAAAAAGGTGCAGGCCGGGGATGTTATTCTCATCGATATGGGCTGCACCTATGAAGGATATAATTCAGACTTGACAAGAACCATATTTCTGCATAGCATTGATGCTGAGATTGAAAAGATCTATCATATCGTACGGGAGGCCCAGGAACGGGCCGTTGCAGCAGTCAGGACCGGGATCACCACGGGAAAACTGGACAGCGTGGCCCGCGATTACATTGCTTCCCGGGGATACGGTGAAAATTTCGGCCACAGCCTGGGACACGGGCTCGGCATGGAAGTTCATGAGTTGCCCGCTATCAAAAAAAACGGGAGCCTTCGGCTTAAAAAAAATATGGCCATCACCATTGAGCCGGGCATTTATCTGCCGGGTCTTGGCGGTGTCCGCATAGAAGATATGGTCCTGGTTACTTCCAGGGGTCACGAGGTCCTCACGGGATCGAGCAAAGACATAATTGTAATATAGAGGTAGACAATGATATCAAGTAATGATTTAAGGAAAGGGGTCGTCATCAAAATGGAAGGCGAACTTTTCTCGGTTATCGAGTTTCTCCATGTGAAGCCCGGAAAAGGCGGCGCCTTTGTCAGGACAAAACTCAGAAACGTGAAAAAGGGAACAGTTATTGATAGAACTATCCGCGCCGGTGAAAAACTGGAAGATGTTCGCCTGGAAAAAAGGCCCATGCAGTATCTTTATGACGAGGGGGATACACTCGTATTCATGGATACGGAGTCATTTGAACAGATTTCCATTGCCAAGGATGCCATTGGTAATTATCTCCAGTACCTCAAAGAAGAGGACGTGGTGGATATTACTATCTATGAAGAGCTGCCGATCGCCATTGAACCCCCTGCCTCGGTCATACTGAAGGTTACCTACGCTGAGCCGGGAGCAAAAGGGGACACGGCCACGAACGTAACGAAGCCCGTGCAGGTGGAGACCGGGACGGAAGTAAAGGTCCCGCTTTTCATCAACCAGGGTGATTATATCAAGATTAACACTGAAACCGGTGAGTATTTAGAGCGGGTGAAAAAGTAATGGAATTCCTGTCTAATCTGGCGAACTGGGCGAATGAACATCCGGGACAGGCCCTGGGGGCCTTGCTCGGGTTTATCATCGGAATTCTGATCCTTCTTTTCGGTCCGGTGAAAACTTTTCTGGTGATAATACTTTCTTTGACAGGTCTTATAATCGGGAAAATGCTCGATGACAGGATTTCCGTCAAAGATGAAATAAGAGGCCTGTTTAAACGCGACAGGCGGGATTGAAGACGCCGGGAAATAATCCGTGAAGTCACAAGCCGGTCATTTCCAATTCATCCAGGAAGCCTACAGGTCACTTCAGAAGAAGCGCTACCAGGAAGCCCTGGTCCTGTTGGAAAACGTACTAGCCGCCGGGCCCGAGGATCCTTATCCCTATTTCCTTATCTCCGTGGTGTACCTCTTCTCCAATAAATTCGACCGCGCCCATGGCATCATGGACAGGCTGAAGCGGGTAAATCCCGACTACATTCCCCTGGTTCAGCTCCAGGCCTTCCTGTATCTGAAATCCGCCACGAGCTACGAAAGCGCCATGACGCGGTACATGGAACTGGTGGAGAAATATCCCGCCGATCATAAGCTGAACAGGGCGCTGCAGTCCGTGAGGAAGAACAGTGATTTCACGCAGCTGCAGAAGCATGCCCGCCTCCAGGATTTTGTCGATATCCCGCAGCCTCCCAAACCTCGTCGGATGAAAAGGGTGAAATCGGGAATCCATGCCCGCTTTCCTGGAAGAGAAAAAAGGCGGTTTACAATACGCCTTCCGCTTGTCATAGGGATTTCTACCGTCCTGATAGCCGCGGTCGTACTTGCCTTCTTTGCGCTCCGTGATCCATCGCCGTGGCAGGCCATTGTGACGGCGGGAAAAAATCTGAATACCGATACGGTGGATAAAATATATCTGGGGGAGCCGGGATACTCCCTTCTCAATCCTGTCAGTCGTGAAAAACCCCTGGAGTTTTATTATTCGAACCACGATGTCCTTGCCGATTTTGAAAAGGCCAAGAGGCTCATCAAGGATGGCCGGAATAATGAGGCCCTGTTGATACTGAACCGTCTCAATAACAGTAACGCCCGCTTTACCGTGAAGGAAAAATTTGAATTTCTCATTAAATTCATAGTCGATACGGAAGACCGTGTTTATGAAAGTATTCCCTACAATACCCTCCGGAACAAACTGCATCTGTATCGCGGATTTGCCCTTAACTGGGAAGGGAAAATCAGCAATCTGAAAAACACCCGGTCGAGCCAGAGTTTTACCCTTCTCATCGATTATAAGAAGAATGATATCTTCTCGGGTATCGCCGATGTCTACTCCGCTACTCCTTACCCTGATCTGGTCAATGGCGACCTGGTAACTCTTCATGGTGTTTTTGTCAGCACCATGGGGGATGACCAGCGTTTATATGTTGTCGCTCATGATGTTAAGAAAAAATAAAAAGAATATGCTAAAATACTAAAATACTATTGACAATATTGTTTCCAGATACTGTATGGTGCTGTACAGGAGGAAATTATTCATGGAAACAGCAGGTATACACGAAAAAAAGAAGCAGGGGAAAAAGACGCTATTTCTCCTTTTCACATTCTTCCTCATGTGCATCGCAAAACTCTGGTTTACCATGTTCATACTTTTCGCCTTTGCGGTTATTCTCACAGCCTTGCAGGGAAGGGCCGGTTACTGTGCTTACTACTGTCCCATGGCAACGCTTCAGCAGGGTTTTTACCGAAAAAAGAATCATTTTCATATCGGTAAGAAATGGATGACCGGAGCGTTCTTTTATCCCATGGCAATTCTGTTCTGGGGAGGAGCGGTTTCAATGGCATGGTTCTTCCGGTACAGGCCTCTGACTTTATGGTTCGCCATACTGCAGTTAATGATGGCAATGGTCTTTATCGCCCTGGTGTCACAAAGCCTTTTTGGAAAGGGTTTTTTCTGCGGTAATCTCTGTCCCCTGCGCATCCCTGTCCTGAAAAATGTAATCAGGATACGGAGAAGTCTGAGCCGGTAAAAAGGCCGGCGCCCATCAAGACTTGTCCCCGCCGTTTTCATCCGTATCTGACTCAGGTATCCTGTTGTACATCACGGCAATTTGCCTGATTTTCTCAGCCGTATCGGGTTTGATGCATGACCCGGTGAGCTTCCAGAGCCAGTTTCCCTCCACGGTACCGGGCCTGTTCATGCGGAATTCTCCGCCGTAGCCGAGAATATCCTGCATGGGAATTATAACCAGGCGGGCCGTTGAACGATATGCGGCTTTGATGAAATGACGGTGCATGTCGCTGTAGTCGGTTATATCGAGATAGTCCTGGATATACGCACGGGTAGTATCACTGATTTCCGTGCCGTAGAACCAGCCGTTGGTGGTGTTATTGTCGTGTGTTCCGGTATAGAGTACACAATGCGGATTTTCAATATTCTGAGGGAGATAACTGTTCCTGCTGTTCCAGTCGAAGGCGAATTGCAGAATTTTCATGCCGGGAAGCCCAAGCCCGTCACGGAGCTGTTCAACCTCAGGGGTGATGACACCAAGGTCCTCGGCAATGAGGGGAAGGTCACCCAGTTCTTTTTTCAGGCCCTGGAAAAAGGGAAGGCCCGGTCCGGGAATCCATTTGCCATTAATAGCCGTCGGCTCATCGGCCGGAATGGCCCAGTATGATTCAAATCCGCGAAAGTGATCGATGCGGAGAATATCAACCTGTCCCGTTAAATGTTTTATCCGCTTGACCCACCACTGGAAGGTTATTTCATTCAGGCTTCCGTCGAGGTTCAGCCAGCGGTACAGGGGATTTCCCCAGCGCTGGCCCGTTTCACTGAAATAGTCGGGCGGGACGCCGGAAACGGTCGCTGGTTTCCCCGATTCCTCGTCGAGCTGAAACAGTTCCGGATGAGCCCAGGCATCGGCACCCTCCAGCGTTACATAGATGGGGATGTCGCCGATTATTCCGATGCCCCTGTCATTGCAGTATTCCTTGAGTTCCCGCCACTGGGTGTAGAAAACATACTGGAGGAATTTCTGGAACCGTATCTGTCTGAAGAAGCGATGATTGTAATCATCCATGATACCCGGACTGTGTCGGGCAATGCCGGGCTCCCATTCAATCCAGTTATTGGTGCCGAAGTGATCGGCCAGCGCGGCAAACAGCGCGTAATCGTCGAGCCAGTAGGATGCATAGTAACAGAAGTTTTCAAAATCTTCCAGTTCTTTTTCGGCAGCCTTGCCGAAGAAATTCTCCGCAGCGCTTTGCAACAATATAGTTTTTTCAGCAAGAGCTTTTTCGAAATCAACGATATTCTCATCGCTGAAGGAGCTTTCCGGGAGAGACAGGCCAAACCATTTTTTTCGCGAAAGCTTTTCAAGGCTGATACAGTGCCAGTTGCCGGCGAAAGTGGACGTTGAGGCATAGGGGGAATAGGCCATGCCCGGGGACACGGGTCCCAGGGGCAGTATCTGCCAGTAAGACATGCCGCTTTCTATCAGAAAGTCGGCAAACCGGAAGGACTCGTCTCCCAGTGTGCCGATCCCCCGCGTGCCGGGGAGGCTCGTTAAATGCAGCAGAACGCCGCAGGTTCTTTTCAGGTCCATTTAATTCCTGATGTTTTTCATCATGGTGAGGACATCTTTCAGGTTTTTCAGCTCTTCACCGTACTGTTTCCAGTCGCCGTCACGCATGCTTTGCTCGGCACGGGTATAATGAGTGTAGGCCTTTCCTGCCAGGTCCTTTATCCGTTCGGCGTAGGTGCCCCTGGAGTCCTCCTCGTTCATGTATGTCAGAGACCCTGAATAGAATAATTTTTCTATCGCCGAATTCAGGTCCTTTTCCATGACGATCTTGTCGCCGAAGGAAACGATTACACGCTTCAGTTCCGGCATTTCGCTCGTATCGGCCTTGAGATACAGTGGTTCAATGAATAGCAGGGATTCCTCAATGGGGATGGCCAGCATGTTTCCCCGGATGACCCCCGATCCCTTCTGGCCCCACAGGGTGAGTTGTTTTGATATGTCAGCATCCTGATCAATGCGGGCTTCGATCTGCAGAGGGCCATAGCTGAGTTTTTCCTTGGGAAGAGTATAGAGCTGCAGTTGGCCATAATCGGGCATATCGCATTTTGCCGTCATGAAGCCGATCATGTTATTTTTCTTATAGGGAGTAAAGGGAATGGTGAGGATGAATTCACTCACTTTTTCGCCGGGAAGCCTGGTTACCAGGTAGTAGCTTCGTACCTCCTCTTCGTTCCCTTCATAGACCTGTCGTGCGACATGCCAGGCGTCCTCGTTGTTGTAAAACATGTTAGGGTCCGTCATGTGATATCGCAGGAGCATGTTGGACTGCACTTCGAACATGGCCGCAGCGTATCGTACGTGGGACTGAAGATCCGGTGACATCGCGCTGATTTTTTTAAAGACTCCGGGGAACATGCCCATGTAGGTTTTGATGATGGGGTCCTTTTCATCGACGACATAATAATTGATGGTGCCGTTGTAGGCGTCCACGGTTATCTTCACGGAATTCCGGATGTAGTTGATTTCCTTCCCCCCGACCTTGACGGTCATGGAATAGGGGAAACGGTCCGAGACCGTATAGGCGTCTATCATCCAGTACATCTTTCCTTCAGAGAGGACAATATAAGGGTCGCTGTCGATTTCAATAAAGGGTGTAAGGGTCTGGATCATGTCAAGGATGTTTCTCCGGTAGAGAATGCGGCTCTCTCTGGTAATAGCCTGCGATATGAGGATGTTGATGTCTTTGAAGGAAAGGGCGAACATGATCTTTTTAAAGAACGAATCCAGGACCGTACCGCCGTTCCCCTGGTATGTGGTGTACTTATTTTCATCACCGGAGGGATAGTCAAATTCTCCCGGCTTGATGTTGGTATTCGTTATGACATAGGAGTTGTTGTGCTCGCCATAATATATCTCGGGCCGGTCGATTTTAATGCCTATGTCGTTTTTCGGAGGGATGTCATATACGACCATCTCAGGCTGCCCCTCCGAGGTAATCCTGTCGACCCTGCTCATGACCAGGCCGTAACCGTGGGTATACATGAGTTGCCTGTTCTGCCAGGTCTGACCGGCTTTGCTTATGTTGTCAATGGACAGTTCCCGTGCGGAAAGGTTGAAAGCGGTCTTTTTCCCGTCAACGATATAGCGGTCAACGTCAACGTCATTGAAATAATAATAGGGTTTCAGTTCCTGAAGCTGTTTGTAGGTCTGTTTCAGCGGACGCCAGTCCCAGAGGCGGATATTTTCAACGAGTTCCCTGTTTTTCTGAATGTCCCTGTAAGTGAGGTTTTTTTTATTGGGAAATTCAATTTCCTTTATTTTATCTATCCCATAGGCAATCCGGGTAAATTTTATATTATGCTCGATGAAGGGCTTTTCCTTCTCAAGTTCGTTGGGGTCCACGACAAAGCGCTGCTGCAGGGAGGGATATATAGTCCCTATTATGAAATAGGCCGGCAGCAGGGTCGCCAGCACGATGAGGGGCAGCTTGAAACTCCGTTTGAAAATATTAAAAAGAAGAAGGGCTGCCGCTATAAAGGAGATGACCATGGCAACATTATATGCCAGGAGATTGGCATTGACGGCCGTGTACCCGGCGCCGAAAAATTTACCTTTCTGTTCAAAGAGAAGCTCGTATGCGGAAAGACGGTATCCCAGGCCGTTAAGGAATACGATGGAGCCCAGCAGGGTCGAAATATGGGCCCGCGCAAAAAGGGAAAATTCAAACCGTCCCTGCTGCACCAGTATTCCCCCGTTTAAAAAATGAAAGAAGAGGGAAAATCCCGATATGAGGACCAGTGAACTCATGAACCAGCCGTAGAGGAACTTGTAAAAGGGAAGTGAGAATACATAGAAACTGATGTTCTTGTTGAAAATCGGGTCCGTGGGAAATCCTTCAAAGGAAACCCCGTGGCGGAACAGAAGGAACTCCTTCCAGAAAGCTGAGCCGGCGCTTCCCATTATGACGCCCACGGTGATAACACCCAGGGCCAGCAGAATAAAAAGAGCCCTGCGGGGCGATCCCAGAACGGGTATCTGCAGCCTGTCCAGTATATTGTTGGTAAAAATCCGTCCCTTGCCGCCCAGTACCCGTATCAGCAGGAAGTTGAGGAAGAAGAGCAGGATAAAGAAAATGGTAAAAGCGGTACCCACATTGAATTTTGAGAAGAAGAGTATCCAGAATATATTAAGCCCGTTATTGATACCGAACCATTCATAATTTACATAAAATTCCGAGATCGATCCCAGTGAAAAATAGAGGACGATAAAGATTCCTAAAAACCATAATACCTTTTTGTTCATGCCCTGTCTCCTGTTAATATGTGTCAATAATGATGGTCCCGCGATTGCGGAAGTTCCCGGCAAAGATGCTGAAGATTGATATCTTAATATCAAACCATCCCTGTGTCAATACTTAATGACAATATAATACGGTTAAAAAGGGAAAGAAAATATATTTGCATTTCCCGGACTGTTGTTGCATAGTGTATGCATTGAACGGTTAATTCCTGTCATCAGGCAAGCTGCGGATTCCCGTCGCAAATACAAAGAGAAGGAGTATCGAGAATGAAGGAATTGATGCAATATGAATCACGGGAGTTTACACTGCATCGATGTATGGATCTTAAAAATAACAGGAAAGTCTTTGTAGTCTTTTCCACGCTGGGCGAACGGGAGGCCGATCTCATATATGATAAAATTTCGCTGCTCAGGCAAGAAACAGGCGCTTTTATTGATAAAATAATTCTTTCCCACCGGAGAACGGGCGAGGCGGAAGAACGGACCGAGCAGCGGGCACGGGAAGCGGATCACGGGACCGCAATACTCATCTGCAATAATCTCTCGGTACCCGACATGGGCGGGGAAAGAGGCAAGGGTGCCGATATGCGCAGGACCCTCTATCATGTCAACAGTCATATAATGGAACTGGGCGCAAGCGGCGATTCGGTCATCATTTTCCTCGACGCCGATGTGGTGCAGGAGCATTTCGGGCCCCATTTTGTTCTGGGCCTGGGAGGAGCAGTTCTGCAGGGGCATGATTTTGCCAAGGCAAGTTTCTGGCGGGCCATGGGCAGAGTTAAAAAATTTGTCGCGCAGCCCCTTTATTCCGCTATCGAGCACAAAACCCTTGATCAGCTTCGCATGTTGGCATATCCTCTTTCAGGCGAGGTTGCAGGCTCGCTGGAGTTTTTCAACAGCGTTCATTTCTGGCAGATCTACGGCGTGGAAACGGGGATCAATATAGACGCATGTTTCCATAGCTGCAGCGTGGCTGACGTGAACCTGGGTCTGTATGATCACGAACATCACGGTGAAATCAATATTCAGAAGATGGCCTTCGGTATAATGAGGACATACCTGAAGCAGCTGCAGGACTACGGCATTCTGGAACTTCATGACGGGGCCAGGATATCCGATTCTTTCAGTGCCATGTTTATCGATGAGAAGGGAGAGCGGCAGTCCATGGACTATGACCTCACGGAAATTAAATATGAGCCGCTGAAGAATGTTCTGATTTGAATAAATACGATATGTGAACGGCTATGACATCTCATAAAAACGATCAGCAGTGTATTGAAAACGATGAATTGTACCGCGCCCTTTTTGAGAGGAACAGGGCTATCAAGCTCCTGATTGATCCTTCAGACGGGGTTATTATCGACGCAAACCCGGCCGCCTGTGATTTTTACGGCTATGCCCGCAGTGAAATGCGCGGTATGAACATCACAAACATCAATCTCCTTTCCATGGATGAGGTCCGGGAACGCATGGCCAGGGTAAAAAACGGCGAGCAGGTAAATTTTGTTTTTAAACACCGGCTCGCCGGCGGAGAAATGAGGGATGTAGTGGTGAATTCGGGAAGGGTCGATTTTCAGGAAAAGACACTGCTCCTGTCCATCATTCACGACATCAGTGGCAGGGTGAAAGCTGAAACAGCCCTGAAGGAATCCCATGAACAGTTTCTCACGGTCCTCAACGGCATGGACGCCAATATTTATGTAGCGGATACTAAAAGTTATGAAATCATTTTTGCAAACAAGCATTTCAAGGATACTTTCGGAGAGAATGTAATCGGGCGGACCTGCCATGCCGTGATCCAGGGGGAGAAGGAAAGTCCCTGCTTCTTCTGTATAAACAGGCAGGTTCACGCAGTAAGCGGCAGTGAAAGGGATGTCATGCGATGGGAATACCAGAGTTCTGTGAACGGCAAATGGTATCAGGCCTTTGAAAGGATCATCAACTGGATTGACGGCCGTACCGTGAGAATATCCATCGCCATGGATATTACGGAAAAGAAAAGGCTTGAAAAAGAGATACTCAATATCAGTGAAAATGAACGTATCCGTATCGGTCATGATCTTCATGACGGCATAGGCCAGTATTTCACCGGTATGGGATACCTGGTGCGGATACTCCGGGACAGGCTGCAGGAGAAGAATGATCCGCAGATCTCCGTGGCTGAAGAGCTCCTTTCGCTCATTGATGAGGCAAAAGGTCATGTGAGGATGCTTGCCAGGGGACTGAGTCCTGTCCAGATGGATAACAAGGGTCTTTTTATGGCGGTGAAGGATCTGTGTATCGATACGGAAAAAATGTTCCGATGCAGATGCTCCTTTACCTATGACAAAAACCTCGGCCTTCATGATAATGCCACGGCAACTCACATCTATTATATAATCAGGGAGGCCGTAAGCAACGCCATCCGTCACGGTGAAGCGGAAAATATTGACATTATAATAAAAGAATATAAAAAGGGCTTCATGATTACCATCTGTGATGATGGTCACGGCATAAGCGACACGGCCGATCTGGATTCGGGCATGGGGCTCAAACTCATGAAATACCGGGCCGACGTGATAAACGCACTGCTGAGTGTTGAAAAAAACAATGGAAAAGGGATGACTGTTACCTGTGTGCTGGCTTCAGCACAGGAAGGGGTAAACGGTTCTTTTACGGAATGATTATGGAAAAAGAAGTTGTGGAAGTTTTTATTGTCGATGACCATCCCGTGGTCAGGCGCGGCCTGGGGCAGTATATCGACAGCAGGGAAGGTTTTCATGTATGCGGTGACGCGGCTGATGCAAATACGGCAATCGTGGAGATAAACCGTCATGCGCCCCAGGTGGTCATAGTTGATATCAATCTTAAGGGAATCAATGGTATCGATCTTATAAAAGCAATCCGGAACCGTCACCGGTCCATTTATATACTGGTGCTTTCCATGCATGACGAGAATGAATATGTGGAAAGGGCCATGAGGGCCGGAGCCCGGGGTTATGTGCTGAAAAGCGACAGTGAAGATGTGATCATAGACGCCATCAATCATATAATGAATGACAAGATATTCCTGAGCAGCAGTATCCGCGATAACATGCTTGAATCCATTATCTGGCACTCAACGGAAGAAAAGGAAAAGTCCGTAGCACTCCTGACTGACCGTGAATTTGAAATCTTTGAGCTCATCGGAAAAGGACTTAATACACGGGAAATAGCCGTCGCCCTGAGTCTCAGCTCCTCCACGGTCGGGACCTATCGTGAGCGCATAAAATCCAAGCTGGATATTCACAGTCCCAATGAATTGATCAGGTATGCTGTTCAATGGGTGTTGGGTGAAAATAAGGCATAAGGGAACCTCTATAAATCATTATTCCGATGTTCCCTTGTGGGCGCAAACATGAGAAAAAAAAGTTCTTTTTATTTTGTTGTTAATGGAAAACATAATTTTTATAAGTGCCTATAAACAGGTCTCAGCTTGTAGAACTCTATCCTACACATATTTAGAATTCTGTTCTACGTGAATATAGTATTTTCAGCCATTGAGACTTCCATAAATACATATTTATTGTATTCATCAGCTTTATTATTAAAGATAAGGGAACCTCGATGACTCATCATGTGGAGGTTGCCATGCAATCATTTATCTGAAACTGTAATCAGAGTGAGAGGCGATGAATACTGCAGAGGCATTATTACTTGATGACGACGGTGCTTCCAGCGAGATACTGCGCAGAATTTCCAGTGAAACGTCTTTATATCTTAATGAATTCAACTGCGCAGAAGCTGCAGCAAAGTATGTCGATGAAAAAACCGTGGATATGGCCTTCATTGACCTTATGATGATAATATCCGATGATTATTGTTTATTCAGAAAACTGAGAAGCTACCGTCCTTTTGTAAAGGTATTCATACTTGTTTCTGTGGCAAGTAATAAAACCCTCAATTTCAGCCAGTTCGAGGATGAGTATACTTTTCTGCTGGAAAAACCCCTGGAATACACGGCAACCCTGAACAAGATAAAAAAAGCAATAGCTTCCAGGGACACGGGCATTGATAGAGGGGTGGTGTAAATCAAACGGGCACGATATGTTTTCGTGCCCGTTGTAAGTTCTGAGTTAAAAAATCTGTTAGAAATGGTCGCACAGCAGTTCGAAATATGACTTGGGATGCAGACAGGTGGGACATTTTTCAGGAGCTGCTTCTCCTTCATGAATATAGCCGCAGTTCCTGCACATCCACTGGGACTTCTGGTCTTTTTTGAATACCTTTCCCGTTTCGATGTTTTTGGCCAGCATGAGATATCGTTCCTCATGGTGTTTTTCAACTTTCGCAACATTTCTGAATAGCGCCGCGATCTCGACGAACCCTTCTTCTTCGGCGATACGCGCCGCTTCAGGGTAGAGCACCGTATGCTCCTCGTTTTCTCCGCCTGCCGCCGCTTTAAGGTTCTCGACGGTCGTCCCTACGACACCAGCCGGGTATGAAGCCTGTATCTCCACCATTCCCCCTTCGAGGTAGCTGAAAAAACGTTTTGCGTGTTCTTTTTCGTTTTCCGCTGTTTCAAGAAAAATCGCTGCGATCTGTTCGTATCCCTCTTTCTTTGCAGCTGACGCAAAATAGGTATAACGGTTCCTTGCCTGTGATTCACCGGCAAAAGATGCCAGGAGATTTTTCTCGGTTTTTGTTCCTTTAATGCTCTTCATCATTTCCTCTCTGAAATTAAACTTTTATGTGCGGGGGTCAAAATGCCCCGCTGTTGAATAAGCAGCCGGGGATACAATTATCCCCGGCTTTGAAATAAAGATGTTCAATCTATTACGGGTGCATAATAGCAGCGCTTCGGTGAATGAATTTTCCCTTCACCCTTGAGCGTTTTAATAATTTTATCCGCTTCCGCCTTGTCAATTTTTGCGGCGGCTGCAATATCGCCGGGTCTCATGGGCTCACCGGCTTTTTTCATGGCATTCAGTACTTTTTGTGCGTTATTGTCCACAGTCATTTCTCTCCAGAATACAGAATATGCAATGCTATGATATTCTTTCGGTACGGTAATAAGTTACTATCGTACCGAAAGGAATCCGTCCCCATGTTCCGGCGGACGGGCCTTAATTCAGATTTCTTCTACGCTTTCCACAGGCCGTGAAGATTGCAGTATTCCCGCGCCTCCACGTCGGCATCAACACCGGTGAAAACCGCCTCCGGTGCATCTCCCGGTTTAAGGAACTGCCGCAGAGCCTTGCCGTCCTTGAGGATCACCTGTATCCACTCTATATAGTGTTTCTCTTCCGAGGGGTGAGTGACCGATCCGACCTTAACCTTTATGCCGCCGCTCACCTTTTCAATGACGGGAACATGCTTTTCCGTTGCGGCATCAGTGGTGTTTTCTTTGAGCAGCTTCATGGGTTGTCCGCAGCAGACGAGTTCACCGCCGCCGGCGGTAAGAACTTCCACTATGTTTCCGCATACTGAACATTTGTAAACTTCAAGTTTTTTAGTCATGGTACGACTCCTTTGTAAAATTATAGTATAGTGACGATGAGATGAAAAATATCATCGTTTTACGGGGTTACCTTTCCCTTGAAAATTCTGTACACATAGATTGTATATCCGATCACCAGGGGCATGCCGATAAGTGCGATTATGAGCATAACCTTCAGCGTCAGTTCCGTCGATGATCCATTGAAAATGGTTATACCGGCATTGACATCATTGCTGGCTCTCACGAGATGCGGATAGTGAACTGAACCGGCAATGGCCCAGAGTCCGGCAAAACTCAGGGATGATGTGATGAATGATTTGCCGTCCATCCCCTTCTTTGAAAAATTTCCCGTCATCCAGGCACAGGCCACAACTGCTGCGAAAGCAATCCATGCCGGGATTCTGGCAGCGCTCCCTGGTATTAAAATCATGGAGAGAACAAGAGCTGCGGCGAGCAGGGCCACGAAGATGATCCATATTTTACCGGTAAGGACCCGAGCCCTGTCCTGGATGGCTCCGGTGGTTTTCATGGCAGCGAAAGTGCTTCCCTGCATGAGGATCGCAGCCAGGCCGAGAAGTCCCAGCACCAGCGGATAGGGTCTGAGCAGGGTGAAGAAGGAACCGGTAAAATCCATGTTGCCGTCAAGGGGAATGCCGACGATCACGTTACCCAGGGCAACGCCGAAAAGGAGTGACGGAAGAAAACTGCCCGCCATAAAGGCATATTCCCATATCGTGCTTCTATCCCTGTCGTAATACCAGAACTCGATGGATACGGCCCTGAAAATAAGGGCAAAGAGAACCAGCATGAGCGCCAGGTAAAAACCGCTGAAAACCGTTGCATAGGCATGGGGGAATGCGGCGAAAAGCGCGCCGCCGGCGGTGAGAAGCCAGACTTCATTTCCGTCCCAGAACGGCCATATCGTATTGAAGAGTGTCTTTTTCTCTTCGTCATTTTTTGCCAGCAGGGAGAAAAGGCTGCCTATGCCCAGGTCAAATCCGTCCAGAATGGCGTACCCTATAAAAAGAACACCGATGAGTATGAACCATATATTCTGTAATATTTCCAGTGTTTGCATATTTCCACTCCTTCTATCAATACGATCTCTGAGTTATATCTTCCGGGCCTTTCTTTATCAGGTCGAAGAATATCTTGAGGAATACCAGGAAGAGCAGAAGATATATTATCCCGAAAAGTGCCAGGGAAAAAAGTATCTGCCAGGCCGGAACAACCACCGACGCAGCGTCAGCTGTCCGCAGTATTTTATATACGGCCCAGGGCTGCCGGCCGATTTCCGCGGCCATCCAGCCGAATTCATTGGCCAGAAGGGGCAGTGGTGATGTGATAACCAGGGTCCAGAGGAACCACTTGACGGAATAGAGACGCCCCGTGACCATAAGGAGCGCGCCGATTACGGCAATGGCGGCAAAGAGGGAGCCGAGGCCGATCATGAAGTGGTATGTCATGTAGGTAATGAAGACCGGGGGCCGCTCATCCTCCCTGAATTCATTGAGACCCGTTACCTCGGCATCGGGATTGAAGTGAATGAGCAGGCTCAACAGTTTGGGAATTTTTATTTCCAGGTATGTCTTACCGACATTTTCATCGGGAATGCCGATGAGGGACATGGGGGCACCTTTCTGAGTTTTCCAGAGAGCCTCGAAGGATGCCATCTTTTCCGGCTGGGTTCTGGCTACCTGAACGGCATGCATGTGGCCCGTGGCGAACTGGAGCAGGGCCATGGCAATAAAAATGATAAGGGACAACTTAAGCAGGGGCTGGAAATGTTCCCTGTATTTATCCTTCACAAGATACCAGGCGCTGATACCGGCGACGAAAAGAGAGCCCGTGAGCCATGCTGCGGCGACCACGTGCACATATCGTATTATTGTCGACGGGTTAAACGCGGCGTCGAAGAAGCTGGTCAATACGGCCCTCCCGCCTTCAAATTTGAATCCCGCCGGAGTCTGCATCCATGAATTGGCGATGATTATCCAGAATCCCGAAAGGTGTGCCGCGAAAAATACCAGGAAAGCCGAGAGCCAGTAGACTTTCTGCGTTACCTTTTTTTTACCGAAGACCAGCACGGCGAGAAAGACCGATTCAAGGAAAAAGGAGAAAACTCCCTCGGCAGCCAGTGGGGCGCCGAAAATATCGCCCACCATTCTGGAATACTCCGACCAGTTCGTGCCAAAGGAAAATTCCAGGACTATTCCTGTTGCGACCCCCATGGTGAATACAAGGGCCAGTATCTTGACGAGAAAGGATGATATTTTCTCATACTGATTGTTTCCGTTTTTCAGGTGAAATGATTCCAAAAGAAAAATAATAAATGTCAGACCGAACGTAAGTGGTGGAAATAGAAAATGGAATCCTGCGACGAAACCGAATTGTATTCTTGATAATAACACAGCATCCATGGGATCTCTCCTCAGTTAATTTTTAACCAATAAAGCATGGGGATACTTCCGGCAGGATCGTATCCCCATGCTTCCCGATTAATCAGCCGGTTCAAATGAGTCCTTGCCAACACCGCAGACCGGGCAAACCCAGTCATCAGGGATATCCTTAAAGGCAGTACCCGGTTTAACCCCGTTGTCGGGATCTCCCGTTTCCGGATCATAAATGTACCCGCAGACTGAACACTCGTATTTCATACAATAGTTCCTCCATATTCTTTATATATGAGATATGTATTTGAATGCATATTGTAATAATTACAAAACTATAATCATTGTAGATGTAATATTAAGTCAAGAAAAATTTGATAGTAAGAGAAAAGTTTTAATATATAAAATTAACTGCTTGGATGTGCATTATATAAAAGAATATGTTGCTCTTGAAATCATAGTATACATTTAATATAAAACTGTTACTATAATATTTTAAAGCTCTTATTTTTATATAATGCAGTTATGAGGAAAAATCAATAATTTATTGGCAGATACCTGTGGATATTGCGTCTAAATTGACTGTAGTATAAAAATCTACATAAAAGAAGTGTTTACGATTTACATTTCATGCATATGCCTCTGAAATAGAGATGGCTCTGCAGGATGGTATGTCCCTCTATGGATTTCAGATCCATTGATTTGCTGTCGAGGAAAATATCATAGAGTTCGCCGCACTGCATGCATTTAAAATGGGCATGATTTTCCATAAAGGCATCGTAGCGCACTTCGTTATCTTCAATGGTAATGGCCTGGATGACATTTTTTTCCAGGAATGTTTTCAGCGTATTGTAGATGGTGGTTTTTGATAGTGTAGGTATTTCCCCGTGGATATCCTGGTATATAATGTCCACGGTTGGATGAGTTTTATGAGTTACCAGATATTCCAGTATCTTCAGCCGGTGAAGAGAAGGCTTGATGCCTTTATCCTCTAATAATGATTTTAATTGTAATGATTCCATATTTGTATCAATAGTCTAATATACAAAGGATTTTACAAAATTCAACAATAAAATCAGGGTCTGGCAATTATAAAAGCTAAATATATCTTTGCGACTTCTGATGTGTGTCTTTTTAGTTCTTAAGATGTTTGAGAAATTCCTCTACCGATGCATTTTTATTCATGACCTTCTGTGCTATTTTTATGCTCTCCCGGTCTCCCAGTACAATGGCCCCCACGGGAGAATCTTCTTTTACAAGAAGCTTTTTGTATGAAGAGGTATCAACGGAGGCGCTTACGATGTTCCCCTCATCGCTGATAACGCCGGCAGAAAAAAGATCTATCCCCGTGATCTTCAAAATAGTGGAAATGGCCGAGCCTTTGTATTCCGCCTGAACGCCGCTCATATTAAGACCTGCCGCGATTCCCTGTTCCTTGGAAACATTCCAGAGGCCGTAGACAACACTGTTGTGTTCCGCCGCGTCACCGGCAGCGTATATATCTTTATGAGATGTCTCCATGTGATCGTTTACCACGATGCCGTTGTTGACCGAAAGGCCCGTCTTGCGTGCCAGCTCACAATTGCAGCGGATGCCCACGGAAAGAACAACGGCATCAGTCTTGAGAGTTGTTCCCGATTTCAGGGATATCTGTTGGACAAACCTGCCGCCGTCGGTTGAGTCGATTGACGCGACACTGTCATTCAGGATGAAATGCAGGCCCTTGGCCTCCAGCATTTTCTGAAGCAATTCTCCCCCGGTACGGTCCAGCTGGCGGGGGAGAAGCCAGGGGGCGAATTCTATAACCGTCACCTTTTTCCCCAGTTTTTGCAGACTGTTGGCTGTTTCAAGACCAAGGAGTCCGCCGCCGATGACGGCAATGGATTCTATTTCCGTGCTGAAATCACGGATTCTGTCCGTATCAGCGACATTACGGAGGGTAAAGACCCCTTCGTGGTCAATGCCCTGGATTGGAGGAACAAAGGGATTGCCTCCCGTGGCCAGCAGAAGCCTGTCATAGTGGTACACACCGCCTTTCTCGTCAGTCACTGTTTTTTCCGCCGGATCAATGGCCGTAATCCTGGTGTTCAGGATATTGGAAATATTTTTTTCAGCATAAAATTCCGGCTTGTACAGGGTGAATTTTTCCAGGGGCACCTCGTTGGCCAGGTATTCCACGAGTCGCGGCCGGTAGTAGTGCAGGTTTTCCGCTTCGGTGATTATGGAAATATCCCCGTCGGGATCATTTTTCCTGATGGTCAATGCCGCGTCCACACCGGCAGTTCCGTTTCCTATTATAACATATTTCATCCCGTTTCTCCTTCAGGATATCTGACTTTGGACTTTTTCTGTAATATCCTTCAAATCGGAAGGATTCGGAACATACTGGACCTGAATGGCATCCATCATGTCGAATTTGCATGACTGCAGGGCCTCATCGACCTGCTTGACACCGAAGGGGGCCCAGCCGTATGAGCCGAAGGCCAGGCCCTTTCTTCCCTTGGGAGCCAGGCCCTTGAAGTACGTTAGAAAAGCGGCAACCGTGGGGAGCATGTTTTTATTCAGCGTGGGAGAACCGACGCAGATGTATTTTGCCGTGAGCACTTCGGTCATGATATCGGAAATATGATTATGCTGCAGGTTGAACATGCGGGCGAAAATATTCTTGTTTTCGAAGGCATTCTGAATCGCGAAGGCCATTTTTTCCGTGGATTTCCACATCGTATCATAGATAATGAGAGCCTTGTTATCAGTCCCGTTGGAAGACCATTTCCGGTAATTCTCGATAATGCCGGCGATGTTCTTTCTCCACAGGATGCCATGGCTCGGGGCAATGACATCGATATCGAGACCCTTCAGATCAGCAAGCGCCTTTTGTACCTGGAGCGAGTAGGGAAGCACGATGTTGGCGTAATACTTCATGGCCTCCTCGTTGATGATGTCAATATGGTATTCATCGTCAAAGCGTTCAGAAGTGGCGAGGTGCTGGCCGAAGGCGTCATTGGAAAAGAGAATTTTATCTTTCGCGCTGTAGCAGACCATGTTGTCGGGCCAGTGCACCATGGGCGTCATTACATACGTCAGGTCCCGTTTCCCGATGTTGACGGTTTCGCCTGACTGGACGACTTTAAATTTCCAGTCCTTCTTGTAATGCAGCTTCAGTCCTTCTTCTCCCTTGGGTGAAGTAATGATGGTGGCTCCGGGAAGCATATCCATGAGACGGGGCAGGCCGCCGGAATGGTCCATTTCAACATGATTGGATACGATGTAATCAATCTTTGCCGGGTCAACAACGGCCGATATGCGCTCCAGCATTTCGTCCACCAGGTAGTATTTTACGGTATCAATGAGAGTTATTTTTTCATCGACGATAAGATAGGCATTATAGGTAGATCCCCGCTGGGTGAGATATCCATGGAAGTTTCTCAGGTCCCAGTCGATCCCGCCGACCCAGTATACATCTTTGGTTATCTGTACAGGTTTCATTATCTTTTCTCCATTTTGGTTATAGATTTCAGTTTCAAATAGTATCTTATTTTACGGTAAATTTCACTGTTTCATGTTATGTGTACTGTCTATATGAAGGGTTTCCCCTGTCACTAAAAAAATAAAATATGATTGTTGCATCACGTTACAGTGATTTGGGCCTCGGGATTAAAGGGATTGGTCCGCACGGCAATGGAATAGAGATAGGGATATTCCTCTTTAAGATGCTTCATGTAACGGAGCCATTCCATGACAAGGAGGGAATATACTCGCCGGAGGTCCCCCTCGAGGTGCTTGATATCGGTCTCGGGCAGATTGTCCATATCTGAGCGGTGATGCAGTTCGTCAAAAAGATGGAATACGGCCCAGAGAAGGTCCGTGAAGGATTCATGCTCCAGGAGATTGGGATTCTTCAGCATGTCCCGGAGGGACTCCTTTTCCCGTATCAGGATTGTTTTCATTTCCCGGAGGAAATCGGGGGTCAGGGAAATTGAATAATTAAATGAAGAGAAAAGTTTCAACCGTGTTTCAAATTCTTTTTCGGTCCACGAGGGAGCAATTTGAAGATGGCTGCCTGCATCATTGAAGTCGGCAGTACATTTTTTCAGAGTCGATATAATATCAGTGCCCATTTCGTAGAAGAATATTCCGATGAGCATGTTCAATTTTTTTATAAGGGATTGTTTTTCCTGCTTTTTAAGGAGACGGTCCAGCACCAGGGTTACAAAGACAACCTGAACGGGAACAAAGGCGAAATCCTGCAACATATAGAAGAAAGTGTCTTCCAATTTATGAAAAAGAGTTATCTGGGCGAAATAGGTCACAGAAGAAACAACCAATAATCCCGCTACCATTGAAATGTACCATCGGAACCTGTCCATGAAAGAACCGCCTCAGTTTTTTTCCGAATGTAAAGCACGTATGATAATTGGCAACATATTTTCATGGCACCACGGGAACAGCCGGCTGTTCCCGTGATATTTATAGTCTCGTTCAATCTAATAATGGAATAATAAGTATTTAAAAAATAATTGACATAAAAAGCTTCACAATTTGTTGTTTAGATACAATCCAAGGTACGTCATGTGTACGAAATTATATTAATAATAGAGGAAGCCAATGAAGGATCAGAATGTAGAACCACTTTTTAACGATGAATTTCAGGGAGCGCCGGCAAAAAGATCCCTGCAGTATATTTTAAGTAAACGCGAACAGGGCAGTCCCGTAGCGGGCCTCTATTGCGGCTACGCGCCCATAGAAGTGATTCACGCCATGGGTGCATATCCGGCTGTCCTTTGCGCCTTTGCCCAGGCAACCATCGAGGCGGGAGAATCGGTGCTGCCCGGGAACCTGTGTCCTCTCATCAAATCGAGTTACGGTTTCATCAAAACCGACAAGTGTCCTTTTTATTCGATGTCAGACGTTGTTATCGGTGAAACTACCTGCGATGGTAAGAAGAAAATGTTCGAACTCATCGCCGATATCAAGCCGACCCATGTTATGGACCTTCCCCAGGTTCCTGATACGCGTGAAGCGCAGGAAGGATGGGGCGCCATGATAGGCAAGGTGAAAGATTTTCTCGAAACCACCCTGAACAGGAAGGCAAGCGATGAGGATATTAATAAAGCCATTATCGATACTAATGAAAAAAACAGCATGATGCGGAAAATCTTTACCTATGCCAAACGCAAACCCTCGGTAATAACCTGGAGCGAAGTCTATGACCTGACTTTTCTCGCCATGGTCGCTACGGGAAAGGATATGAAACCGGTACTGGAAGAAGTATTACAGAAACTGGAACAGCGTGTTAAAGACGGGGCCTACAGCGACCGATCAGTAGCGCCCCGCGTTCTGGTTACGGGGAGTCCCCTGGGCGGAGATGCAACGAAAGTTTTTAAAATCATTGAAGAGGCAGGCGGGGCCGTTGTAGCCATTGATTCATGTACTGGCATGAAGCCCTATGTCACCGATACGGAAGAGAATGCCGCTGATCCACTCATGGCGCTGTCGAAAAAATATCTGTCGCTGCCCTGTTCATGCATGACTCCCAACAACCGCAGGCTTGATGAGCTGTCCCGAATGATAAATGAGTTTAGCATTGATGTGGTTATAGACGTGGTACTTCACGCCTGTCATTCATATAATGTTGAATCGTATAAGGTAGGAACACATGTCAGGGAGAAGCACAACCTTCCTTTCCTGAAAATAGAAACAGATTACAGCGGCTCCGATGTGGGGCAGATCAAAAACAGGGTTGAAGCCCTTTTTGAGACCATAGCCAAAAATTAAAAAGAAGGCATGTCTCATTTGACAGGCCCTGATGTCAGATCATCATCTCTCCGCATTGCCTGCATTTGCGGCCGCCACGGAAATTCAGCGAGCCGCATTTTTTGCAGGTGAAGAGGTTTTCCTCTTCAATGATCCATTTTTCAGTACCAAGCTCGCGCCATCTCGGGATGGCGCGCAGCATGTTTTTCCTGGCTTCCGGTATTGGGAAGGATTCGATGGTAGCGCAGGGGAAGTCGGCACATTGATGACAGCCTTCAATGCCCTTTCCCGAAGTGCAGCTCTTGATGGGGCAGGAGCTGCAGAACCAGTACGGAGAGGAAGAAAGACAGCCGTTACAGGCTATTTTCTCCGGTGTGTCCCCGTAAGCCGCGGCGAATTTGATCTTCAGTGCCGCATCATCCTTCTTGTCGGCATAATAGATGCCGCATACACCGCAATATAATCCGCAGGGAGATAGAAGCTCTTTGTTTGTCATACCGATCTCCAATAGTATAATCTATCAGGATTTGATCACCGTTCAGGAAAATATCATTAATGTATATCATGAAGCCCCGGGAGGGCAATTCATTTTACCGTATTGATCAAAAATCCTATAATTTTATCATGGACTCGAGATCATCCCAGCAGAGGTCATTACGGATTCCGAACCGCGTAAGGGAGAAATCGTATTTTACCGGGTCATTGCTGTTAAGCCTGGAAAATCCTTCAGTGATCTCCAGGGCGGTTTTCAGATCGGCAGCCTTTCTCGATGTGAATCCATAACAGGTGCCAAAATAGTGCATGTGAGTATCAAGGGGAATAACGAGCATCGAGGGCTGGATATCTTTCCACCCGCCGGGATCAACACTGTCTTCACGGACCATCCAGCGCAGGAAAAGGTGCAGCCTTTTGCAGGCGCTTCCCTTTGACGGATCGGAAATGAGACTGCTTGCCGGTAAAGCGGATGCATGCCTGATTTCTTTCGTGAATGCAGTGATGGCTGGCAGTAGAGATGGCGCCCCTTCCTCAAGATGTGAGACAAAGCAGGACTCCAGCGACCCGTGGCTCTCAAGAATTTTTTTCAGGCCGATGAAAAGAGCAGACACCTCTTCACCCGTAGTAAAGCGATGTTTGAAATCCCGGTATTCCCGGCGAAAATGATTATCACCGCTAACGAGGATAAAGTCGCGAAGGTGAGGACCCGCCGTTTCAAGGACACGTGATACCGATGTCAATATCTGCGACACTCGGCCGTAGGCCAGGGATGAGGCTATAAGGGCGGCGATTTCCCTGTCTTCTTTTTGGGGATACCCGTAGAGAAACTGCAGGGGATCGGGAGAAACCAGTTCTTTCCTGTTGTACTGTCTGTATATGGCATCGAGCATCGGACGTGTCAACCGTGGCATAAATAGTATTCCTGCTGGGTAAATACTTTGTGGGGTTGTTCAGAAAGGAGAGCTATGATTTTAAACAGGTCGGGCCCTGTTCAGCTCTCGCTCGTTGAAAATGTTTTTATGAGATACTCAACTTCAGCCTGTTTATCCTCAGGCATGTCCTTGAATTCAAGACAACAGCGCATGAGGGTTACAAAGTTGAAAAGGGAGTCATTGGTAATCCGGAAATTGGAAACAACCTTGGAAGGAACCTTATCAAGGTAATAATTGTGATGGTACATGAATATATCTATATCAATTTCATTCTGTTCAATGGTGTCGCTGCCGAGATAGCTGAAGGAAATCCCCTTTTTACTTATGTCGATGATATGCCCCAGACGGGATACATCGTGACTTATAATCGCATAGGCTCCATCTTCAATCTTGAACCGGTTATACTTTCTTCTATCTTTAGCGTCTGACATGGAACCCTCAACTGAATCATAATGAAAAATTTATAGTTACTTCTAATATTAAGACATAATACTGATTTTGAGTACAATTCTTAAATAATTTCTTTGAAATGTCAAAGGTTTTTCAGGCATTTGTTATATTTGCATGCATTTTTATTGCATTTTTATTGTATTATGCAAGTAATCCGGTCAGGTTAAAAACAGTCGGGACTGTTTACTGCTTGACTGATTTTTATAGATGAATCAGGTATATATGTCGCTAATTTTGCAGGAGAAAAAATGAATTCAAAAATCCTCATTGTTTATTCGACTAAATCAGGCTCAACCATAGGTGTTGCCCGCACCATTCTTAATACACTCACCGAGCAGGGCGTTGCAGCCGAGGTGATGACGGCCGGGAAGGTACGTTCCCTGAAAGGATACGGTGCCGTCATACTGGGAAGTCCCATAATAATGGGCAAGGTCAGGGTTGATCTGGCGGACTTCATGCGGCGTTACCAGGATCAATTGAGGCAACTGCCCCTGGCCATGTTTCTCACCTGTCTGCGCCTCACCGTGGATATAGACGGCCGTGATCCGGGATTCCCCGTGTATATCGACACGGCCCTGCAGGAGAAAACAAAGGCCCTGCGGGAAATGAATTTTATGGAAAAAAGCCATACGCTCATGCATTACTGCAATCCCATCATGAAACAGCTGGCCGGGACCAAGCCACGGGCCTTTGCGGTTTTTAAAGGCGCTCTTGATTACAGCAGGCTTGATGGTCTGAGCCGGGTTTTTATGAAATTTTTGTCTCTATTCCAGACCTCGGTGCGGGAAGGTGATTATATCAATCACGCCGTCGTGAGCGCCTGGGTGAAAAAATTTTATCTCGATCTCACGCGCTAAGTCTTTTCGCCGTGTATGTCATGCGTAGCCCTGGGTATAGGACTGGATGAGATTTATCAGGTCTATGCGCTGGTTATCCGAGAGGTCATCGAACTGGAGGCAGCAGCGCATGAGCACAACAAAGTCAAAGAGGTTTTCGTGGGGAATCTTGAAATTGGACACGACCCGCGCCGGGATTTTATCGATGAAGAAGTTTTTGTTGTAGAGATAGATACTCAGCTCCAGCGTGTCATGGGTGGGGAATTCACTGCCGGCATAGATAAAGGACATGCCTCCCTCGCTGATGTCAATGATATGACCCAGATGTATATAACTGTCATCAATGACCGCGCAGGTCCCCGATTCGGTTTTATGTCTTGGCTCTTTTCGCCGTTCTTCCTGTTCGTCTGACATGGTTAACCTGCCCGTTGATGGGATACCCGGATTCAGCCTTTTTTGCCGGTGTGCAGTAAGGGAAAGGCACGTTTGTACCGGAATAGATCTGGAGTATGATATAAGTATATCACAACGGGAGAAAAGCAGCAATAATATTATGTCGGAAAAGATGATAATTTTTGTGTAAAATTGTTAATGAGGGAATGTGTCATCCCATAGAGGAGCAATATATTGCAGGGACGTAATGTCGTAGAGGCATAACATGTTACGCCTCTACGACATTACGTCCCCGCAACTTTATGCAATTAAGCCGGGGAAATCGCCTCAACGGGACATACATCGGCGCAAGCGCCGCAATCCGTACAGGCATCAGCATCGATTACATAGGGATCGCCTTCAGAAATGGCCTCTACTGGACATTCCGCTGCGCAAGATCCGCATCCGGTACAATCGGTTGAAATTTTGTAAGCCATTATCTCACCTCCTCTTGGGAATAATTTTCTTCACAGTGTTAAACTAAAAAGAGGAGGATATTATTTAAGTCAAGAATAATTGTATTTTTTTACCGGCAGTTTCATGAAAAACTCCATGGTTGAGTTCTTCATGAAACTGCCGGTAAGGACATTTTCTGAATTAAAAATCAGTTGACCGTCAACGGGAGCATGGCTGGAATGAATTAAAATGATGAAGTGCATGGCGTTATAAGCGACTATATGAAAAAACACAGTGATATACGGATCAAGGGAATAGTGCAGGGAGTGGGATTCCGTCCCTTTATATACCAGATTGCCGTTCGCAATTGTATGACAGGATATGTGCGCAACGATACTGAGGGCGTTTTCATCGAGGCCGAGGGTGAAGAGGATGCGCTGCTTCGTTTCATGAAGGAAATCGTGTCCAAGGCGCCCCCCCTGTCCCATATCATGGATGTGTCCGCCACGGACGGCGCCATGAAAGATTACAGCAGTTTCATCATTGATAAAAGCGCGCATACCGGGGAAAGGATCGCGTTCTACGCGCCTGATATCGCCCTCTGCGACGACTGCCTCGGGGAATTCAATGATCCCCGGGACAGGCGCTACCACTATCCCTTCATCACCTGCATCAACTGCGGACCGCGCTTCAGTATCATCACCGACATTCCCTATGACCGCGTCAATACATCCATGAGCGTGTTCCCCCTCTGTGAATCGTGCCTTCGCGAATATAATGATTCGGCAGACCGGCGGTTTCACGCACAACCCGTGGCATGTCCCGTCTGCGGACCGGCCCTTTCGCTTCATGGTGCCGATGGTGAACTTCTTGAAGGTAAAACTGAAGATATCGCCGAACGGACGGTAAAACTTTTAAGAGAGGGAAATATCATCGCCATCAAGGGAGTGGGGGGATATCTCCTGGCGGCCGATGCATCGAACGATAAAGCCGTGAAAGAACTCCGGGACCGCAAGCGCCGTCCCTTCAAGCCCTTCGCTGTCATGGCATCGGATATGGAGCATGTGGAACGAATTGCCCATGTCGGTCCGACGGAACGATCACTGCTCGTTTCGCGGGAGAGACCCATTGTCCTTCTGGAAAAAAGGGAAGGGGCCCTTTCGGAATTCGTGGCTCCGGGCATGGCATATATAGGTATCATGCTCCCCTATCTTCCATTCCAGTTTCATCTTTTTTCCCTTGCCCCGGACATGGTTCTTATCATGACCAGCGGAAACCTGTCCGACGAGCCTATCGTGTACAATGATGAAACGGCTTTCCGGCGTTTCAAGCGCATAGCCGATTATATCATAACCTACAACAGGCAGATCGTGGCCCAGAACGACGACAGCGTGCTTTTTGTTGAGAAGGAGACACCCTTTTTCATCAGGAGATCCCGCGGGTATGTGCCTCGTCCCTTTCTTTCAACGCGGACCGATTCCCGTATCCTTGCCCTGGGGGGGGATCTGAAAAACAGCTTTGCCATCGCACGCAGGGATTTCATAATTCTCAGCCAGTACCTGGGAGACATGGGCGACCCTCTTACCCAGGAGGCTTTCCGGCGGACCGTGGACCATTACATTCATGTTTTTGACGCAGAGCCCGATGTACTGGTATCGGACATGCACCCGGGATACATGACAACCATGTACCGCGATGAAATGGCCCGGGGACATGAGAAGCATTTTCAGGTGCAGCACCATCATGCTCATATCGCTTCGGTACTGGAGGACCATGGAATTCATGACAAAGTCATCGGAATCGCCTATGACGGGACCGGCTATGGAACCGACGGGACCCTGTGGGGAAGCGAATTTCTCATCGCGGACCGGAAAGAATTCATCAGGGCCGGACATTTTTCCGGGTTTCCCCTGCCGGGAGGGGAAACGGCCATCCGTGACGTGTGGAAAATCGGCTTATCGCTGCTGCATAAAAGATACGGCAGAGAGGTACCGCTGTTCACTGAAGAGAAGGATGTCCTGAATGTAGTGGAAATCATGGAAAAGGGGATCAACTCTCCGGAGACATGCAGCCTGGGTAGAATTTTCGACGGCATATCCGCCATCCTGGGAATATCGCGAAGCATCAGCACCGAGGCCGAGGCGGCCATACTTCTCGAGGAGGCGGCGCGCAGGGGGACCTGGTCGGGGAAGCCCTTTCTCATACCCATGAGCCATAATGATAAAATTGTCATCAGCACCGTGGATCTTACAGATTATGTAATGGGTCTTATTAAAGGTGGAGAGGCGGTGCAGGATATTGCCCTGGCCTTTCATCGATCCGTCGTGCATACGACTATTGAGGCAGCGATACGGCTCAGAGGGCGCTATGGAATCAATAGTGTCGCTCTGAGCGGCGGAGTCTTCCATAACAGGATAATTCTCAGTCTTTTAAGGGAAGGTCTGACAGCTGCAGATTTCAATGTTCTTCTGCCAGTAAAAATTCCGCCCAATGATGGCTGCATTGCCATGGGGCAGGTGGCTATTGCCAAGGAATTAATGAGGTGAAAGACAATTATGTTATTTATAACATATATTTTTATAAACAATATCAGATTATTTTAATAAATATATGAAATATCAAATGTTTATATAATCGTTATGCTGGCAAAATTATTATTTATAACACATTAACAGCATAAAAATAAAAAAAAAATAGCATAAATTCAAAAAAATATCTGTTTAGCTTTTTTTTAGATTGAAGAATACAGGTGATCATTAAAACTTGTTTTTGGATTAAATACCACATGCTCTGTGGTCCTCTGGAGTCCAAAAAAGGAGCTCAGGGCAGCGTTCTTTCCCCATTTAAACATAAAATGTCACATTGGCATGATTATATTGGTTTTTTAGTGGGTAGGGCATGGGTATCGTTCCGTATTTTAAGCATTATTAATCCTATAAAATAAAGAGGGGTTATGGCAAACTTAGCAGATGTTGTAAAACAGGCGGTCAAAAGGTATGGAGACGCTTCCAGGCTGCTGGATATCATTCGTGATGTCCAGGCTGAAATGGGTTGCGTATCCGATGAGGCTATTAAAACAATAGCCGGAGAATTAAAACTATCCCGTGTGGATGTTGACGGTGTCGTCACTTTCTATCATTTCTTTTCAAAAGATCCGGTAGGCAAATATGCTGTGTACCTGAACAACAGCGCAGTCGCAGGCATGAAAGGCAGAGCGGCAATCGCCAGGGCTTTCGAAAAGGAAACTGGAGTCAAATTTGGAAAAACAACAACAGACGGTTTGATTGGTCTTTTTGATACATCCTGTATCGGGATGAATGACCAGGAACCGGCAGCCATTATTAATGGAGTCGTGTTTACTAATCTGACCGAGGCAAAGGTAAAGGATATCGTTGCCGGCATGAAAGCCGGGAAGGATGCCGGAACACTTGTCAAGGAGCAGGGAGACGGCCAGAATCAGTCGGCGTTGATCAAATCAATGGTCAACAACAATATCAGGAAAAAAGGACAGGTTCTTCTGGCTCCTTTTGAATCCGGAGCGGCTGTTAAAAAGGCGGCTTCCATGAGTCAGGCCGGCGTCATTGAGGAAATGAAAAAATCAAATCTGCGCGGACGCGGCGGAGCAGGATTCCCCACGGGAATGAAATGGGAATTTACCGGCAAGTCAGCGGGAGATAAAAAGTATGTTGTATGCAACGCCGATGAAGGCGAGCCCGGGACATTCAAGGACAGAGTTATCCTGACGGAAATTCCCCAGATGCTTTTTGAGGGAATGGCTATTGCCGGATATGCCATCGGGGCCGATGAAGGCGTTCTGTATCTCAGAGCGGAATACGTATATTTGAAAAAATATCTCGAAACAGTTCTCGAAGACATGCGAAAAAGCAATGTAATCGGAAAAAATATCGGCGGTAAAAGCGGTTTTAATTTTGATATAAAGATTCAACTCGGTGCCGGCGCCTATGTTTGCGGCGAAGAATCGGCCCTCATCGAGTCAGCGGAAGGCAAGCGCGGTCAGCCACGCAACAGGCCTCCCTTTCCTGCGCAATACGGTTATATGGGTAAACCCACCACGGTAAACAATGTGGAATCTTTCTGTGCGGCGGCCCGCATCATCATTGAAGGCGGTGACTGGTATGCTGCCATGGGTACGGCCCAGTCTAAAGGCACAAAACTGCTCAGCGTTTCCGGCGACTGCGAAAAACCGGGAGTTTATGAGGTTGAGTTCGGTATGACTGTACAGACCCTGCTTGAGGAAACGGGCGGACGGAATGCCGTTGCGGTTCAGGTTGGCGGTCCTTCCGGTACCTGTATCGGCAAAAAAGACTTCGGAAGAAGGATTTGTTTTGATGATCTTGCCACGGGCGGTTCCATAATAATCATAGGTCCCCAGACTGATCTACTCGGTGTTGTTCACAATTTCATGGATTTTTTTGTCGAAGAATCCTGCGGTTGGTGTGTTCCCTGCCGTGCAGGAAACGCCATCCTCAAGAGCAAACTGGAGAAAATCCTGCATGGTCACGGTACTGAAACCGACCTGAATGAACTGGAAGACTGGTGCAAGATTGTCAAAGGCATGAGCCGCTGCGGTCTCGGCCAGACATCACCAAATCCCATTCTTACCACTATCCAGAATTTCAGGCACCTGTATGAAGCGAAACTTCAGAAGGGAGTTGACTACGCGACTGAATTCGATTTAGCAGCCGCTGTTAAGGATTCCTGCGAAGCGGCAGGCAGAAAACCAAATTTAGAGGGTCATTGATATGAGCGAAATTAAATTCACCATAGATGGAAAAGAATGTTCAGCGAAACAGGGACAGACCATTGTAGAAGCGGCCAAAGATAATGGCATATTCATCCCTGTTTTATGCCATTTTGAAGGCCTGAAGCCTGCCGGAACCTGCCGTATCTGTACGGTAAAGGTTGGCGGAAGAAACATGGCTGCCTGCACGACACCGGCTACGGCCGGAATGGTTGTGGAGAATGCCGTTCCCGAACTGGAAAACATGAGGAAGGCCATAGTGGAAATGCTTTTTGTCGAAGGCAACCACATGTGTCCTACCTGTGAGAAGAGCGGGAATTGTGAACTTCAGGCTCTGGGTTATCGTTATCAGATGCTGGCTCCAAGGTTTCCGTATTTGTGGCCGGTCCGTGATGTCGATGCTTCCGCGCCAAAGATAATTCTCGACACTAACAGGTGTATCCAGTGCCTGCGGTGCGTCAGGGGTATCACTACGGCGGACGGACGACATATTTTCGGTCTCGTCAGCAGGGGCGACAGGACAGCCATTAAGGCTGATCCGGAACTTGCAGCGCAGATGTCCGAAGATCAGGCCAAAAAGGCCATGGAGTACTGTCCCGTAGGCGCCATTTTGAAGAAGGAAGTTGGCTTCAGCGTTCCTATCGGGCAGCGTAAATTCGACAGCAAGCCGATCGGCAGCGATGTGCAGAAATCATAAGGAATTGAATGGAGGATCACAATGAGTAAACCTGTAGTAGCAACAGCTTCCCTGGCCGGCTGCTTTGGATGCCATATGTCACTGCTCGATATAGATGAAAGAATACTCGATCTCATCAGTCTGGTGGAATTCAACAAATCACCGGTCGATGATATAAAGACTTTTACTAAACAGTGTGACGTGGGAATCATCGAAGGCGGATGCTGTAATAGTGAAAACGTAGAGAATCTGAAGGAATTCAGAAAACATTGCAAAGTGCTTGTTGCCCTGGGCGAGTGCGCCATCATGGGCGGACTTCCCGCAATGAGGAACGGTATCCCTGTCAAGGAATGTCTCCAGGAGGCATATCTTTCAGGCCCGACCGTTGCTGGTGCTAACCCGGAAAAAATCATCCCCAACGATGATGAACTTCCCATGATTCTTGACAGGGTATATCCCCTGCATGAAATCGTGAAAATCGATTACTATCTGCCGGGATGTCCTCCGCGGGCTGACCTGATATGGAACGCACTGGTGGCCCTGGTCAAAGGCGGGGATATCGACCTTCCGTATGAAGTACTCAAGTTTGATTAAAGGGGTAATGAAATGGGAAAAAAAATAACAATAGAACCGGTAACCCGTGTTGAAGGACATGGTAAGGTTACCATACAAATGGATGATGCAGGAAACGTGGCACAGTCCCGTCTGCACATCGTCGAGTTCCGCGGTTTCGAGCGCTTTGTTCAGGGAAGACCCTTTTGGGAAGCCCCTGTTCTGGTGCAGCGTCTCTGCGGGATATGTCCGGTCAGTCACCATCTTGCGGCAGCCAAGGCCATGGACGTTATCGTGGGCGCGGGAACCGGCGAGGGTTTGACAAAAACCGGCGAAAAGATGAGAAGACTCATGCACCACGGGCAGATGTTCCAGTCCCATGCGCTGCATTTTTTTCACCTGGTTTCTCCGGACCTGCTTTTCGGAGCCGATGCCGATCCGGCAATCCGTAATGTTATCGGTGTCGCACTGGAGCACAAGGATCTGGCGGTTCAGGGTGTCATGATGCGGAAATACGGTCAGGAGATCATCCGCGCCACGGCCGGTAAAAAGATTCACGGCACCGGCGCTATTCCCGGCGGTATCAACAAGAACCTGAGCATCGCCGAGAGAGATGAGTTCCTCAAGGGACCCGATCCGCTCAATATCGAAAAGATGGTCCAGTGGGCGCAGGGAGCCCTTGATCTTTTCAAGGATTACCATGCAAAGAATAAGGACCTTATCGATAATTTCGCCGTTTTTCCGTCCAATCACCTCAGTCTCGTGAGAAAAGATGGTGCCATGGATCTGTACCATGGAGTTCTCCGGGCCGTAGACAAGGATGGGAAGAAAATACTGAATGACGTGGATTATCAGGATTATAATAAATATATCAATGAGGAAGTGCGTAACTGGAGTTATATGAAGTTCCCCTTCCTTACATCTATCGGGAAAAAGGATGGATGGTATACTGTTGGTCCTCTGGCCCGGCTGAACACGGTAGATTTTATCCCGACTCCTTTAGCTCAGAAGGAATTCGAAGTATACAAAGCCTATACTAACGGTAAACCCAATCATATGTCCATGCACATGCATTGGGCCAGGCTTATTGAACTTCTTCACTCAGCTGAGGTTATCAAGGAACTGCTTAATGACCCTGATCTGCAGGGCAATGACCTTGTTAACAAGGGAAAACGGCAGGAAGAGGGCGTCGGCCTTATTGAAGCTCCCCGCGGCACGCTTTTCCATCACTATAAGGTCGATGAGAATGACCAGATCGTCATGGCAAATCTTATTGTTTCTACAACAAACAATAATCAGCCTATGAATAATGCCGTGGAATATGTTGCCAAAAAAGTTTTTAACGGGCAGTCAAATATTACCGAAGGTATGATGAATCGCGTTGAAATGGCAATCAGGGCCTATGACCCCTGCCTGAGCTGCGCGACTCACGCTCTTGGACAGATGCCTCTTGAAATCACCATGGTTGGTTCCGAGGGTGATATTCTGGACAGGAAATTAAAATAGATCGCTGTGTCAGAGAATGATATCATAGTATATGGATTCGGCAACCCGGGCCGCCAGGATGACGGCCTGGGACCGTTTCTGATAGAAAAGCTGGAGGCGGAAAGCATTTCCGGTATTGTTGTTGACAGCAATTACCAGCTTAATATAGAAGATGCTTATGATATTTCTCAGGGCAAGGCGGTTATCTTTGTTGACGCTTCAATAGACTGCAAGGAGCCTTTTTCCTTCGAAAAATTGACGGCGGCGCAGGAGATACGGTTCACTACTCATGCCATATCACCGCAATCGGTTCTGGCCCTGTGTCAGGATCTGTATGACAGGGATGTCCCGGCATATATTCTGGCGATTCGGGGATATGAATGGGAATTTAGCGAACCGATGACCCGGAAAGCGGAAAAAAATCTTGATGAGGCTTTCATTTTTATTAAAAAGAAGCTGGCTGAGATGAAAAACGGGTTGAGGCATGAAATTTAATAGTTGATTTAATCGAGCTAAATTACAGGAGGACCACAATGGCAGTTAAAAAAATTCTTGTTATAGATGATGATCCAGATATACTTGATTCCGTGAAAGCTATTCTTGACGCAAACGGATTTAATACCGTCACTGCTCAGAGCGGTAAAGACGGGATTCAGGCATTTTCTACGGAAAAACCGGATCTTGTTCTCGCTGACATGATGATGGAAAGCGTGGATGAAGGGTCGAAGGTTGCCAATAAAATAAGGGAATCCGACAAACAGGTTCCTATTTTCCTTCTCAGCAGTATCGGTGCTGCAACATCTATGAACATCGATCCGGCGTCGCTTGGATTTAACGGTGTTTTTCAGAAACCGGTCAATCCCGACAGCCTGGTTTCCACGGTAAAGAAGGCCCTGGGAATATAATATTTCATAGTAGTGTTTTAAATATGACAAGGGTCGCGAGCCTATGGCTTACGACCCTTTTTTATTCCGTTTTCCTGCTGAATGGCATAATCAGATCATAGAGTCCCCCATTTCTTGATTTTTCCACCTCCCAGCCCATACTCTCAAAAAGATGCAGCATAATATCATTTTCTCTCAGTACCATGGCCGTAAAACCCAGCAGACCTTCTTTTTTTGCCAGGAGGGCCAGGTATTCAAGAAGTATTCTGCCTATTCCCCTGTTATGAAATGTATCGCTTACAGCGAAAGATGCCGCTGCCATGAGCGAGGTCCTGTCCGTGACATATTGTGCGATGCCAACAACGGTTTCTTCCCAATCATCACGGACAATGGCGAGAATGGTCATTTCGCGGGAAAAATCTATGACGGAATATTTCTGAAGCGTGTTCCTGGGGATGAACTGGATGTTGGCGAGAAACCTTCTGTACAGGCTTTTGTCCGAGAGGGAATAAAAAAAGTGTTTTAATCGGTCTTCATCATTGATATTCACGGGACGGATGAATATCTTCAGGCCGTCCTCGGTTGTACGATATGCCTCGAGGTGGCGGGGCGGGATACCCTGATCCCCGGAGATGTATCTCTGATCGGACGGAATCAGCCCCCTCGATCGGGCCTCGTCGATAAGCCATGACCTGAATTCCGGGTGGGCAATGGAGATAAGGGATAAAACCCGTTCGCGAATGTTTTTCGCATACAGGTAGGCAATACCGTATTCCGTTACCACATAATGAATATCGCCCCTGCCCAGAGTGCAGCTGGCGCCTTCATCGAGGGCGGGAACGATGCGCGATATTTTACCGTCGTTGGACGTGGAGCGCATGGTAAGGATTGCTTTTCCTCCTGAAGAAAGGGCGGCGCCCCGCATAAAGTCCGTCTGCCCGCCGATCCCGCTGTAGAACGATCCGCCAAGAGATTCTGCCGTGGCCTGTCCGGTAAGATCAATCTGCAGGGCTGAGTTTATGGCAGCCATGTTGTTCTGCGAGGCGATGGTGAATATACTGTTTGTGTAGTCAATGGGGCGGAATTCAACCGATGGATTTTCGTGAATATAGTCATAGGTATCACGGGACCCCATGCAAAATGATACGGTGGTTTTGCCGCGGTCTATATTTTTTCGTGAATTGTTTATGATGCCGCTGCGCATGAGTTCTACAATACCATCGGTAAGCATCTCACTGTGCACGCCAAGGTCTTTCTTGCCATTAAGGCTCTTCATTATTGCGTTGGGGATACTGCCGTATCCGACCTGGATGGTGTCGCCGTCCTGGATTATTCTGGCTACGAAAAGGCCGATTTCGCTGGAGATGTCGTCAGGAACTTCCTGCCTGTACTCCAGTATGTCTTCGTCGAAAGGTATGAGAATGTCGATATCTTCGGCATGCAGATAGCTGTCTCCGTGAACCCGGGGCATGGCGGAATTAATCTGTGCGATTACGAGGCGGCTGCTTTCAACAGCTGATTTGACAATATCGACACTGATGCCAAGGCTCAGGTTGCCGTGGCGATCAGGCATGGAAACCTGAATAAGAGCCACGTCAATACGGATAATACCGCGCTGGAATAGGGATGGGATTCGCGACAGTGCGATGGGCGTGTATTCTCCCATGCCACGGTTGATAATGTCACGGGAGCTGTCGCTGATGAAAAATGAGCTGTGACGGAAATTTTCACGGAATTTTTCCTCTGTATAAGGAGCCACTCCCATGGTCCAGACATGGAAAACATCGGCACCGAAAATGGCCTGGGTATTTTCTTCAACGAAGGCCGAAAGGGAATTTACGAGATACTGGGGTTCGCCGCATGAGGAACCGATAAAAATTGAATTGCCCCGCTGAATCCTGCCGAAGGCCTCACGAACGGAGGTGAATTTCTCCGGGTATCTGGTTTTCAATCTGTCCAGATTGACAGCGTCTTCATTCATATATTCCACCTGCCCTGAATATTCAAAATTTTTACTATGGCATCACTTCTCCCTTGAGACCCAGTTCCTCTGCTGCTTCCCGCATGCCTGATATGGTGATATTGATTAATTCATTGATCTCTAGTCCCAGCATGATGGCTCCTTTTTCTATAACATCCCTGTCCACTCCTGCAGCGAAGGATTTATCTTTCCATTTCTTTTTAACGGATTTGACTTCCATGTCCAGCACGCTGCGTGACGGTCTGACCAGCGCTGAAGCAGCCACCAGTCCGGTCAGTTCATCACAGGCGTAAAGAAACTTTTCCATATCGCTCAGCGGTTCGACATCGCTGAACATTCCCCAGCCATGGGAAACAACGGCCCTGATAATTTCAACAGGCCAGCCCCGTTCCTGCAGAATGGAGGCCGTTTTGGCGCAGTGCTCGCGGGGATATTTTTCATAGTCAAGATCATGGACAAGGCCGACGATTCCCCATATGTTTTCGTCATTGCCCGTCATCCTGGCTCGATATTTCATGACCGATTCAACGGCCAGGGCATGGCGGATGAGTCCCGGGTCAGTGGTATATTCCCGGAGAAGATCAAGGGCTTCATCTCTTGTGGGCGTAATTTCCTGCATGTGTGCCTCCTGTATCATGGACCGGGAACGGTAAAGAGATCCGATCCATATATAATCAGACGGTTCTCTTGGCAACGATAACCGTCAGGTCATCCTGAAGCGTCATGTTTCCGGTAAAGTGATAAAAATCGCCAAGTATGGATTCCATCATATCATGGGCGCTTATGCCCTGCGGGGCAGCCTGGAAAGATTGCTTCAGGCGTTCCATCCCGTATCGCTCATTATCCCTGGCGCTTTCAGTGAGACAGTCACTGTACAGAAGCAGATAATCTCCATCACCAACAGTGAAAGTCATACTGGTATAATTTTCGTCGATCGTAGCCATGCCTATGAGTTTCCCCCGGATGTCTCCCGATGGAGAATGCACACAGGAAACATGCGGCGAACCATTTTTTTTCAACAGAAGATTGGTGTGTGCGCCGTTGACATATTCAACGATATTGCCATCGATGCGGAGAATTATTCCCGTAAGGTAGTTACCCACGGAGCCGATCTCGGAAATCAGCTCCTCATCGATTATGTTCATAACCGTGTTCAGGGGGAGGTCGAAGTTAGACCTGAAAACACGGAAAATGACAGACTTGGAAATCATGGTGATAAGGGCCGATGCTATGCCATGGCCGGAAACATCAAAAAGTGAAATACCCGTGAGATTTTCATTGGCAGAGTAGAAGTCGTAGAAATCACCGGAAACACCGGCCATGGCCTTATAGGTGAAGGCGATATCCCAGCCTGCTGTCACGGGTGGTGTTTTTGGGAGGAATCTGCTCTGTACCTGTTCAGCCATATCCATGTCGCGTTTCATGATCCTCTGTGCATTTTCAAGGTTCAGGTTTGCCTTTATGAGTCTCTCGTTAATTGATTCCATTTCCTCCAGCGCGGCAATCGTATCGTTGTTGGCGGTTTCCAGCTGAGCGGTTCTCTCTTCGACCTTGGTCTCAAGATTGATGTTCAGGTCATGGAGCTGCGTGTTTACTATTTCAAGATCCGATGATTTTCTGGTGAGTTCAAGTGAGAGTCTTTCCATTTTGCCCCGCGCCATGGCATTCTGGCTGGCCACGATAAAGGCCTGAGCGAAAATGAAGAGAAGAAGGCCTATGTGGGTGATATGCGGGGCCCGTATAATGTTGTTGGCTTCGAGGATATCTATAGCTGCAAAAATGAAATAGGCCAGCAGGCCCGAGAGAGAAATGAATACGAGATAATTGCCGTCACGCAAGGCTCCTCCGATGAGCAGGTACAGCCCGTATGAGCAGAAGAGAACAAGCATGATGTGGAAAACAATCAGTGATTGGTACCCGGCATGAACGGGTGAGAAAAGAACAAAAAGTATCAGGGGCGATATTGCGATCCAGAGTGCGCGAGATATCCTGATGGGGATGTACCGGCTGAAGGCGGCCTGCAGAAAAGACATGAAGAAGGGCAGAGCCATATACATGGTCAGAAAACTCAGTTTTAAAATCAGCTCAAATGATTCACTGGACGTGTTGAACTGCTCAAAATATCGTCCTTTCAGACAGGTCCTGAAGGCCATGTCGATACAGCTGACACCGAGCCAGAGCGGGGCTTTCTCATTGCGACGGAGTAAAAACAGAATAAGATTGTAAAGGCCGATGATAATCAGGCAGCCCATGACAAAGAGGTCACGGGCCGTTACTATTTCACGTTCCATGAAGACCTGTTCAGGAAGGCCTATAATCGGTGCGTAACGCATTCCGCCGTAGGTAGTGGAAAAATCGGCTACTTCCAGGATGATGGTTACGGCGCCCGGGGCCAGGAAAGAGGCAGTAAGCGGTACGAACAGATGCCGTGTCGTTTCGGCGGTTATCCCGGGATCGCCGCCGCTGCCGATCAGCATCATGTTCCCCTGAGTATTAGAAACATAGGCACGGTATGAAGAATAGATGAACGGTATATATATGCCTACATTGTTTATATTGTCAGGGAGATCAATAATGGCGCGGTATGAGGCAAATCCCCGGTGAGGGATTATGCCGCCGTCTTTTTTCGTGAATCCATGCCATGCATGTGGTATAAAGATATAGTCCGGTGATAGAGGTATTTTTTTATCACCGGACCGGGAAACCAGGTATGTGTTCCAGTAAAATTCCCAGGTGCCTGATAAGTTTACCGGCCCGTGATTCATGAAGTCATGGCAGGAGAGGTCAATAACGCCTGCTTTCAATTGCTGTACTGTGGCTTTTGGACGATCATGGGCATCGCACGCGGTTAAAAAAATTAAAAGGACGATTATGCCTGCGATCAATTGCTTCATGTTTTCATTGCACCACGCTTGCTTTATATTGACACGGACTCGGACTGTATGTCAAGTAGTTAGCTTTTATGGTACATTTTTTTTGAAATTATCAGTTTACATTTCCCCTGAGGTCATTTAGGATTTGTGTCATATGACGGGATTACGGGAAAACATGAAGGCCATTGTAATAGGTTCCGGAATAGGCGGGCTGACCGCCGCGCTGTACCTTCTGAAAAGCGGGAACGATGTCATCATATTAGAACAGAATGAATCTCCCGGGGGAGTAACCGCGGGAATTGTAAAGGATGGGTATTGCTGGGACCTGGGACAGATGATACTGGAGGGATTTGGCAAGGGTGAGCAGGCGGGATTTGTTATAGATGACCTGGGCCTGCGAGACAATCTCATTATAACACGCGGAGAGAGGATATGCTCCTATCCTGATTTTATGCTGGAGAACCGGGAAAAATCATCGAATATTTTCTGGCGGCGGGAAAAACTGAAAGAATTATTTCCCGATGAGAAAGAAGGGATTGATCTTTATTATCGGCTCTATGTGCGGTTCATGGAGATGATGACGCTGGCACGTCGCATCGAAAGAGTTGAGGGGACTGCCGTAATAATTCTCAAGATTCGCATGCTCTTTAAAATTCTACCACTGCTTCCCAAAATCCGATGGAATGCCGCCAGGATGATGAATTTTCTGTTCAGGTCTGAAAAGCTGCGTTCACTTTTCCTTTACATGCTGGCGGATTTTTCCGTGCGTCCCCGCGAGTTCCCCGGCCTGGGAATTCCTGCGGTCAACCCTGAACCGGCCTATAATAAGAATATGCCGCTGGCTATATCGAAAACGGGCCGCCATCCCGGATATTATCATGTCAAGGGTGGATGCGCCATGTTGTGTAAAGTAATGGCGCAGGAGATTGAGAAGAGAGGCGGCGTTTTCATTACGGGTACGACCGTGGAGCGTATTCTTGTCAACGGAGAAAAGGTAAATGGCATCGTAACCGGTGACGGCGATGTGATCACGGCCAATGTAATATTTGCCTGCGGCGGGGCCAGGGAACTCTTCTTTGATCTCGTCGGCCGGGAATTCCTCCAGGAACAATTCATCGAACAGGTTGAAAGACTCCCGCTGATGGAATCAGTTTTCATGGTGCATCTCGGAATAACATTTGATCCAACGCCTCATCAGGCAAACGCTGTCTGTTATTATTATAAAACCCGTGATATTGAAAGAGCTGTTTCGGGTCTGCGTGAGGGCCGGTATCATGAGGGTGATGACGGGTTTGTCATTTATATACCCTCCCTGGTTTACGATGGCGCAGCGCCGCCCGGTTGTCATGCCGTGACCATATACACGGTAGCGCCGAACAAACCGGAATCGGGGAGCTGGAAAGAAAACCGGGAAGCATTTGCCGATAAACTCATCGGCCTCGCGGAGAAACATATCCCCGGTCTTGGAAAAAACATCGCGGTTAAGGTCATCATTACGCCGGAAGAATTCCGTAAAAAGGCCTTTGTGCGGCACCATTCCTTTGGCGGGGCTGCGCCTGTCATGGGATCGAAGTCCATTCCTCACCGGACACCCTTCAGGAATTTGTGGTTCATCGGGTCACAGAGTGAAAGCGGAGCCGGTGTAAACAATGTGATGCATGGTGTCTGGAAAGCGGTACGGCAGATGGAAAAGTACAAATAAATTTCCCGATGCTAGCCAAGGCAGCCGCACTGCCTGAGCAATTTCTCTCCATTGGCATGGAAAATATTTTCATAGAATTCATCGGAAAGGCCCAGGGAGCGCAGGGTGTCTATTTCAATCTCGCGGGGGAACACCAGGTTAGGGAAGTCGGATCCGTAGACGATACGTTCACGATATTTTTCCAGGATTTCCCGGGGCAAATTGAATCCGACTTTATGACCTGCCGAATCATCGGGGAAAAAGCTGAAGGATGTGTCGAGATACATCCGTGGGCAGTAATCCAGGAGTTGCATGAAATCACCGTATTCCAGTCCACCCATGTGAGCCACGTTGCAGGGCAATTCCGGATATCGTTCCATGAGTTTCGCGAAATGTTTGAACCCGACAAAATCATTGCCCACGGGTCCGGTACCCGTATGAAACAGGATGCGTTTTTGTTTTTCAATCACGAGTTCATACAGGGGGAAAAGACGTTCGTCCTGGGGATGAAAATTCTGAACCAGGAGATGCAGTTTGAAACCGGCAAAGCGGGGATGATTGACAATCTCTCTTGCCATATCGAGAGCGTCATCATCATCGGGATGATAGGCGGCAAAGCAAAAAATATTGTCATTGTTTTCAACGAGTTCACGATTCCAGCGGTTCAGTTCGCCGGCAACGCCGGTGCGGTGAGCGTAATTGGAATAGACAATGGTGTCCACGCCATGGCTGCGCAGGTAATCGATACATTCCGGTGAGTAGTATTTATATATGACTTCCCATTTATACTGTGATACGAAGGCCTGCCAGATGGCATTGAAAAGTCGATCGGGGAAAAGATGTGTGTGAAAATCGATGATGGGGCGAGGCGCTTCGCTCATATGGATTAATGTCCCCTTGGCGCCGCTCCTTCACTTTCTGCCTGAAGACGGAGATATTCGTCCCATGCCTCATCTATTTCCTGTGCGGCCTTTGGATCAAGTTTTTCAATGATAAAACCGGCGTGTATAAGAACCTTGTCGCCAAGTTTTATGTCGGGCGCCAGGGTCGTATCAACGGGAGTCCTGACTCCCCTGGATTCGGCAATGGCTTTATTACCGTTTATTTCTATAATTTCCATGGGAACTGCAAGGCACATGATAATATCTCCACGTTGAATATGTTATAAAGTGACAAATAAGGAGTCGTTTCTAAGTGAGTTCTTTAAGTATCCATATTGATATTGACATTTGGAATATAAGATAATTCACTTACTACAAAAATATCCGGTGCTGAAAATATGTCAATAAGAAGACTGATATTTTTATCAATATTGATGAAAATGCTGAGAAGATTTGTTCAAAATGTTACTGTTGAATTAAGCAGAATTCAGTATATTTATGGTTGAAGAGCTATTGATTGAAATAAAGAGCTACCGCGTTGCAGCGGAAAAAGAAGTCATGGATATTTGTTATAAAACCGGATTCATGGGTTCCAGCCTTGAAGGAGGGGGGCGGTTCAATGATGTAACCCTTTTCGCCATGCTCTTCTGTCTCTATTATCTCCGCCATGAACCGGAAAAGTGTTTCATCGCTTGTGACCGGAACAAAGAGGATAAAACTGTGGGATACATCATCGGCACCGATGATACGTGCAGGCAGAGTGGTGATTTTAACCGAAAAATGATGTGGAAAATAATACTACGGCTTTTTATGTATACGTGGTGGCGCTATCCTGAGTCATTCCGCGAGGTCATGACCTGGGTGAAGCGCGGCATACCTGAACCGGATGCTGATATGGTACGGGAATATCAGGGACACCTGCATATAAATGTTCTTGAAGAATACCAGGGTCGTGGTCTGGGGACCCGTCTCCTTGCAGACTTTGAAAACCGAATGAAGTCTCTGAAGGTGAAGGGGATTCACCTGGGTACTTCAAATCACAACACCGGGGCCATTTCATTCTACCGGAAGCACGGCTACCAGATGCTCTCGGACAGTGAGGGGAAATTCTGGAGCGGCGTAGAAGATTATCATTTTATACTAATGGGGAAACTGTTATAATGAACGGGAAAATGAAAAGAGTATGGACGGGCATTGTGCTCTGCGTGATGCTTCCGCTTTACGGCAATGATAAAACTGTAATGGAGAAAGATATGTCCGGACCGCATATTATCCCGGCGCCGGCATCGCTGGTTGTTAATGGCGGTGCCTTTGTCATAAATGATAAAACACAGATCATCACAAGCTGGGGTCGCGATGATAAAAGAACAGCCTTCATGCTGGCTGAAATATTACGTAATTCCACGGGGTTTCCCATCCCGGTGAGTACCAGGATGTTTAATCCCGTCGAAAAGGGAAAGAAAAATGTCATTTACTTCTTTCTCGATTCGCGCCTTGCAGCGGAACCCGTCGAATCCTATGAACTGACCGTATCGCGCGATTCGGTGCTGCTCCGGGCGGGAAACCATGAAGGAATATTCATGGGTATGCAGACTATCCGGCAGCTGCTGCCTCCCGAGGCAACAAGGGAGAAAAAGATTATAACAAACGTGGCATGGAGGATTCCCGCCGTTGTGATCAGGGATAAGCCCCGCTTCTCATGGCGCGGCATGAATCTGGACTGCAGCAGACATTTCATGACAAAGGACTTTATCCTTCGCTACCTGGACCTCCTGGCCTACTATAAGATGAATATCCTGCACCTCCACCTTACCGATGATCAGGGATGGCGCCTGGAGATAAAGAAATATCCGAAGCTCACGGAAATCGGAGCCTGGAGGAAAGAGCCTGGCGGCACTGTGCATGGAGGTTATTACACACGCGAAGATATCAGGGAAATCGTTGAATATGCCCGTGAGCGGTTTATTACGGTTATTCCTGAAATAGACATGCCGGGCCACTGCATCGCGGCCCTGGCTGCATATCCCCGTTTCTCCTGCACGGGAAAACAACTCGAAGTGGTACCCAGCTGGGGAATAAAACAGGAGGTCTATTGCGCAGGCAGGGAGGAGACATTTGAATTCATTGAGAATGTTCTCGACGAGGTTATGGATCTCTTTCCGTCGGAATATGTTCATATCGGCGGCGACGAGGTCCTGAAGCACCGATGGAAGAAATGCAAACGATGCCAGGAACGCATAAAAAAAGAGAACCTCGAGGGAGAAGTAGCGCTTCAGGGCTATTTTATGAAACGCGTTGCCCGCTACGTGGAAGATGAAGGCAGGAAGATTATCGGCTGGGATGAGATCCTGGAAGGCGGCCTGGCGTCCAATGCCGTGGTTCAGTCATGGCGCGGGATCAGCGGCGCTGTAGAAGCGGTGCGGCAGGGACACCGGGCCATCGTATCGCCTTTCGACTATACATATTTTGATTACGGACTGGCAAAAACGGATTTGAAAAAGGTATACAGTTTTGATCCCGTACCCCCTTCACTGAAAAAAGAAGAGACGTCAATGATCCTCGGTACCGAGGCCAACATGTGGACGGAATACGCACCGCAGGAAACTATCGACAGCAAGGTGTTTCCCCGGCTTCTGGCCTTGAGCGAAGTGGCGTGGACCTATCCCGCTAAAAGGGACTTCAGGGAATTTCAGGCCAGGGTAAAGCTTCATTATCGAAAGCTCGACGCGCTGCAGGTAGAGTACGGAGCGGAAACAGAGTCCTGGATATTTTCAATAAAATACTTTTTCCGCGATGTTACGGCATTTTTCGGTATTCTGAAAGAAGACCCGTCCCTGGCTATGGCGAACCTGAAAATGTATTTCGGCATGGACGATGAATAAGGTGATTACCGTACAGATGCGATTAATCGCGTCTGTACGGTAATCACCCTAAAGCAATAAAACCCAGCAATGCCAGCGTTCCCTGGTATGGTGATCCAGAATGGTCAGGGCGCGGGGCGCGAAGAGTGCTTCGATTTCGGCGGCGCGAAGGTCCGAAACGCCGCTCAGGATCATAACGCCTCCTTTCCTGAGAAGCCGTGACATGTGATCCATGTTTTCCAGGATTACCGGCGGCAGCAGGTTTGCCGTTATGAGATTATAAGTCGCTGAGTTCCCATTAATCACGTTTTTACTTCTGCCCGGATTGAAAAGTGCGATATCCGTTGTCTGGAATAAGATGTTATGGCAGCCGTTTATCTCTGCGTTGGCCCGGGCATTCTCCACCGATTCGGGGAAAATATCCAGGGCCGAAATATCCGCGCAGCCCATCTTCGAAGCAAGGACTGAAAGGATGCCTGTCCCGGTGCCGATATCGAGCATGCTTACGCGGTCATTGCGGAGGAACCGTTCCTCTTTCAGGAGACCGTGCAGGGCATTGAGGCACAGGGCTGTCGTGGGATGTTTCCCGTCACCGAAGGCCTTCAGCGCATCAAGGTAGAGGATATATGAATACTGTGATCCGGGCTGCCAGGGCGAGGCCACGGGCAGGATGAAAATATCGTCGTTGACAGGAAATCCCTTGTAGTCAATATACCACTGTGAAGCGGCAATCTCTTCCTGAAGTTTGTCGAAGACATAATTGCTGTCGTCTTCCACGAAAAAGTTATCGGTCATGTTGATGTTTAATACCATGATCACCGGTATAATAATAGAATTTATTATAATCAACTAAAAAAGGAAAATATGATGGAAATAAAAAATTCAGATGAAACATACCTGCATGTGGGACTGATGGGTTTCGGCGCGGCAGGAAAGCTTATTTGTGAGGCTATTCTTATGGGAAGAGCCGGTCGCTGTGTCATAGATTCGGTGCTGACGGGGGATCGGTCCGAAGCGGAAGGGATGGGTGAAAGCCTGGACCGCCGGGGTGTGTTCGTCACCGATGATGCCGGAGCCTTTTTTAAGAGACGGCATGATATTATAATAGAGGCTGCGGGTATACGGGAGCTGACAAAGTATGCGATGCAGGCTCTGGCTAATGGTTCGGAACTTATTGTTATGAGTACCGGGGCCCTGGCCGATGAGGGATTTCATCGGGCCCTGAGAAAAAAGGCCGAGGCAGCGAACCGGAACGTGTATCTGGCGCCGGGAGCACTGCCTGGTCTGGACTGGCTCGCCGCCGCGACACTGGCCGAGACAGGACGTCTTTCCATTACGGTATTAAAACCTTCAGAGGCATGGACCGGTGTTGCGGAACAGGAGCGTATATCACTCAAATCATCCAGTGAACCCTTCGTGTTTTTTGAGGGGACGGCGAAAGAAGCCGGGGATGCTTTTCCCGGTTTGCAGAATGAAGTTATACTGCTGGGCCTGGCGACACTGGGAACAGCCGGTGTGGCGGTGAAACTCATTGCCGATCCCCGAGGGGATTATGCAAAGACAGTCATCGAATTTGACGGCAGCGCCGGGAAAATGTGCGTGGAGCTTTCGGCCAGGAACAGGGGTTCCGGTCCCGAAGCGGAACGTGATGCGGCAATGTGCGTTGTGAGGATGCTGCGGAATATGACGGCTGCTGTCAGGTTCGGGGGATGAGCATAAGCTCTCTCGGAATATTTCCCATCTCTCCATTTTTCTATTGCAATATGACCGGTATTGTCGTAGAATTTCACCAGTAAATGTGAATCAAATTTACCGGAGGAATATTATGACTGGAATTATCGTGACATTGATAGTAGGTGCCGTGGCAGGATGGCTTGCCGGGCTTATCTGGAAAGGGAAAGGTTTTGGACTGCTCTGGAATATCATCATCGGTGTAGCAGGATCATTTATCGGTAGTTTTCTCCTGAGGCTGATCGGCTTGCACGCCTATGGACTCATCGGCTCCATCGTGGCGGCCCTGGCAGGGGCACTGGTGCTGCTGGCCGTCATCAATCAGATAAAGAAATAATTATTCAGATCAACAGACCACGATGGACATAAGCTCAACAATCATTTTCCTTGTGGGCGTTTATGGTCTGCGGTTAGCACCGTAGTGTCCATCGTGGCAGGGTTTATATGTCCCAGGCAGGTTTCGCATGAACATGCTGAATGATCAGAAGTCGGTAATACCAGACATTTAAAAAGACCTGCAGCATGTCTCATAATACGGACGCCATAGAGTTTTATGCCGGCCAGCAACCCGGCTATAACCCCCGTAGCCCCGATGCCGACGGGACAGGCTGTGCTGCCGCATACCGGGCAGACGCTGTTCAGGGCCAGAGCTCCGGCGAAGATGGACCACCATCCTGCTAAACGGAGTATACCTGAAGTGATGATATTTTTGCCGGTTGACTGTATCGAAGAAACATCTGTTTCCGAGCCGGTATCCGGCGCGGAAACAGATGTTGTGTTAAAATGTACTTGTTTCATGAATTAACTCCATGTTTTTGCATGGGCCTATTTTTCCCTGGGGAAAGGCCATGCCATGACACCGCCTTCCATTACTTTTACGTTTGTCCAGCCCCAGCCTTCCAGTATCCGGGCCGCTTCATAGCCGCGCAGGGATATCTTGCAGTAGCAGATGATTTCGGTATTTTTGTCGGCGGGGATTTCGTTCAGGCGGCCGCGAATTGCTCCCAGCGGGATGAGTCTTTCGCCGATTCCCAGGCGCATCTGCTCATATTCATCGGGGCCTCTCGTATCGAGAAGGAAGGGCTTCTCGTCGGCATCTACTTTTTTCTTTACTTCGGAACATGATATGCCTTTCATGCGGCCCTTGAGCTTGTTCTGCATGATGTGAGCGGCCGCGATTGAGTGGTCGATGGCCAGTGAAAAGGGAGGCGCATAGGGAAGGTCGGCATTGACCATGTCTTCAACGGTGAGACCGCCCTTGACGGCCATGGCCCAGATGGCAAGCTGTTTACTTACGTCGCCGGGACCCACGCACTGGGCACCCAGTATTTTGCCGCTTTTTTTATCAACGACCAGCTTGGTCACCAGGAGGAGTCCCGTCATAAAACCAGGCTTGTCCGGACTGGCGTTTATTACGGTTTCAATATCGGTGAATCCAGCGGATCGTGCCGCTTTTTCTGAGAGACCTGTAGCCCCGGCCGCGAAGTCAAAGACTTTGCAGATACCTGTCTGGATCGTTCCCGGGAATGTAGCTCCGTTGCCCACCGAGGCATTTTCGCCGGCGACCCGACCCTGCAGGTTGGCCAGGTCTCCATAGGGGGCATGGACTTTTTTGCCGGTTATGATGTTTACGGATTCAACACAGTCGCCGGCCGCATAGATGTCCGGATCCGATGTCTGCATGTACTTGTCTACGACGATACCGCCTGTTGTACCGATTTCAAGTCCCGCCTCTTTAGCCAGTTTAGCATTGGGACTGACACCGATGGCTATAACGGCAAGCTCACAGGGGAGTTCGATGCCGTTCTGAAGCTTGACACCGATGAGCTTGCCATTTTCCCCGAGGAATTCAGCAATACCATTGTCAGTGATGACATTGGCGTTCTTGCTGCGGACATGGTTCTCTACCAGTTTTGCCAGTTCCCAGTCGAGGAAGGTGAGAAGCTGCGGGAGCATCTCGATTACAGTAATTTCAATTCCGGCAAGCTGAAGGGCCTCACAGGTCTCAATACCGATTAGTCCTCCTCCGATGATGACGGCCTTGGTAATTTTTTTATCATCACGGACTTTTCTCAGATAATCGGCGTCCTGCATGGATTGCAGTGTCGTGATTCCCTTCAGATCTGCGCCGGGAATCGGCGGTTTTTTTGGGATAGCGCCCGTGGTAATAATGAGGCGGTTATACGATAATATTTCTTCCTTCTCATTTTTAAGATCTTTAACTGTAACGGTTTTTGCTTTCCTGTCGATTTTAACAGCCTCGGTTTCCGTGCGGGCGATGATTCCCTTGGCATTAAGATAAAATTTCGGATCACGAACAACTCCCGTGGGAGTACAGAGCAGCATATTCCGGTCATCGAAGAAACCGCCGACATAATAAGGATATCCGCATGAGGCCATGGATAGATCCGGCGCTTTCTGTATGATAATGATTTCGGCGTTTTCGTCGAGACGCCGGGCTTTCGCCGCAGCCTTGGGCCCGGCTGCCGATCCGCCGATTATAATAATTCTTTTTTTATCGCTCATAAATCACTCCTGTGTAATCATTTTTCCTTCTGCAATGGCTGGATTTATAATATTCTTTATGATAATGAAAACAGTTTTCATTATCAATATATTGTGTCAAGTATATTTCCCATAAATTGAATGCCGGATAAATTGTGCTGTACACAGTAGAAAATATAAAAAATTATTGACAGGTTTGAATATATTTGTTATATTGATAATGAAAATCATTATCAATAGCATAAAGGAGATGACAGTGCGAGGGAAAGGAGCCTGGTGGCAAAACCGATTTCACGATATGGGAGCGAGGATAACAGCACCGAGAGAAATAGTCCTCGATATACTTCATGAAACCGATGATCACGTGAGCGCCGCCGATGTATATGTGCGAGCCCATGAGATCAATCCATCTCTGGGACTTACCACTGTCTACCGTACACTGGATATGCTGACTCAGATGGGGATTGTGCAGAAATTCGATTTTGGCGACGGCAAGGCCCGTTATGAACTGGTGAATAATCCCGGCGGTAAAAAGCATCATCATCACCTCATATGTCTTCGATGCAAATCAATCATCGATTATACGGAATTTCTCGATGACGAATTGGAATTTATCAATAAAACGCAAACCAGGCTGTCAAAAAAATATAATTTCAATATTACGGACCATGCTATCAGCTTTTACGGTTTTTGTGATCGGTGCAGATAGTTTTTTTTCAACAGATAGTGAAAATGATTATCAATATCAAAAGTAGTAAAGGAGGGATACTATGCCATCTGGAGATAGAACTGGGCCGCTTGGATACGGTCCTATGACAGGACGAGGCGGGGGATACTGTACCGGCAACAGGCTTCCGGGATTTGCTAATAAGGGATTCTGCCGTGGTCTCCGACGGGGATCCGGCGGCGGGGGGCGTGGATGGCGCAATACATATCATGCAATGGGGATCCCACGGTGGGGATGTGAATACAATAACGATCCGGATTGGTTTAGGAATAACAACCCTGCGTCTCTCGGGAATTTCACGCCGGAGAATGAAATGGCGATGCTGAAAAATCATGCCGATCTATTCAGGAAACAGATCGATGTTCTCAACGAGAGAATAGATGAACTGAAAAGCATTGCTTCGCATAATCGGGAAGCCGGGGATTTCTCTGAAAAGTGAATACAAAGAAGAGTTCAGATCAAATATCAAGCAAAAAGGAGTACGGAAATTGAAGGTATTAGTTGATACGTATATTTGCAGCGGATGTGGACTTTGCGCCAGCGAGTGCCCGAGCAAAGCTATCATCGTCCGTGAATTCCCCGAAATAAATGATGATCTGTGTACAGGCTGTGGAATTTGCGTTGAATCCTGCCCTCTCAGAGCGATGGCGATGGAGTAGAAATTAAAAATTTGTAACATCGTCGTTTCACTTTTATCACAAGAAACACCGGTGAAGGAGTATGAACCGGTTTACAATTATTGTGAAAGGAGAAATGAGATGAACAAATATATACTTCCTCAGTTAAATTACGCACTCGACGCCCTGGAGCCGCATATAGACGCACAAACGATGGAAATACACCATGGGAAACACCATGCTTCCTATGTGACGAAGCTGAACGCAGCACTGGAAAAGCACCCGTCTCTTTTTGATGTCCCGCTGGAATATCTTCTGACGCATATACATAGTGTGCCTGAAGATATACGTTCAGATGTCCGCAATAACGGCGGTGGACATCATAACCACTCCCTGTTCTGGAATGTACTGATGCCGAATGGGGGGGGTGCACCTGTGGGTGAAACAGCCAGGCTTCTAATAAGTACGTATGGGTCGCTGGAGAGTTTTAAAACTGAGTTTGAAAAGGTTGCGGCGCAGCGTTTCGGGTCAGGATGGGCCTGGCTGTCCATCAATGGTTTCGGGAAGCCTGTGATTCATTCCACGGCAAACCAGGACAGTCCGCTCATGGAGGGACTCACACCGATACTGGGGCTGGATGTGTGGGAACATGCCTACTATCTCAGGTACCAGAACAGGAGGCCCGATTATATCAATGCCTTCTGGCATGTATTGAACTGGAACCAGGTTGAAGTCAATTTTCTGAATGTCATGAATGCCATGGACCGGTGCTTTCCGGCCGATGTGCTTCGCAGGGTATCCTGAATAAATTCCCTTTCAGCCGGCAGTGATCAGGACCGGGGTCCTGCCTGCCGGTTCTTTCGGAAAAATTTAATGGAGCGGCCGGAAGTTCATCACCACATCCACGACACGGTCATCTTTGCTGGTGTATACCTTGATGTTTTTTCCCGTATCGTAATCGGGGTGGGTAAATCGGAAATAATATGACTGGCCGTTATAGAGACTTCTCAGGAAAGTCTTCTTTGCGGAGAGTTTTTCCCAGTCGAGCCATCGCGGCCCGCCTGCTGTTTTCTGAAGTATGAATATCCTGACATTGCTTACGGGCCTGCCGGTAATCCCGTCATTGAACCTGAAGCTGAACGACACGTTGCTGCGTGGAGTATCGGAATAGGGCGTCTCAACGAGCTTTATGCCTTTTTGTTTTTTTACCGGATCGAGAATAAAGTGCGTCCAATAGGCCTTGCTGTTAAATTGTATCTTGACTGCGTAGGATCCAATGGGGCGGTAAAGGACCGGGCTTGAGAGAATAAGCCGGTTTTCGAGAATGGACTTATCGCCCAGATCAATGGTGAAATCATCATTTTCCCGGCGTACATAGTTTTTTGGCGTGAGAATGATTTCTTCGGCGCTGACCTGTTTGCCCGCGGCTCCGTCGAGCCCTATGAGCCAGGCCCTGAGCCTGAAATCCAGGAGCATGTCGCGATACCACTGACTGATAAAATCATGAAGCTTTTGCCGCGCCTCGGCCGAACGTTTCGCGTGCAGGGCCGGTTCAAGTTTCGGGTCGGGCAGCGGTGCCAGGCGGGGAAGGGGGAGGCTGTACTGGATTTCCATTCCGCCCATGCTGCTTCGGGCGAATACCCTGTACCGGAGGTCCGTGTAAATGAATCCCGCAGAAATGAGAGACGCCAGGACCGCGGTGACGACAGTTATAAGCAGGTTTTTCCTGAGGCGTGATTCTCTGAAACTTTTCATAAAGGAAGAGTATACGGGCTTCATCCGCACGAGCTCGTCGGCCATTTTCCCATGGAAGACATAGGCGGAAATGCTGCTCTGGACGTCACCCGGCGTCATCTTTTTCCGGTACCCGTCAAGTTTTTTCTGAAGAACCGATACCTGCCGGTATCGTCGGGATGGATTCGTGCGAAGGCACGACAGGAGTATCTTCTTGAAAAATACCGGCAGCCCGGCGCTCCTTATTTTATGAGCGATACGGCTGTCCTTCAGCCGGTCCGTCATGGCCTGGGCTGATATCTCGTTGGTGAAGAGTTTTTCTCCCGTAAGCATTTCGAAGAGGATTATGCCCAGGGTGTAAATTTCGGAACGTACAGTCACATCTTTCAGGTTGCCCAGCTGTTCGGGCGACATGTAGGCCGGGGTTCCCATAACAGAGCCAGCCACGGTGAGGTCGGTCTGTGTCTCGTCTCCGGCGGGTTCGCTGAACTGCGCCGAAGAGGCTATGCCGAAATCGATGATTTTCACCTCGCCCTTTTTGGAAATGAGAATGTTCTGCGGTTTCAGGTCACGGTGAAGCACGTTTTTGGCGTGCGCATATGCCAGGCCTCGTACCACTTCAGACATGATGAGCAGGGCAGCTTCGGGTTTTATGCGCTTTTTCTTCAGGATGATATCAGAGAGGGGAACGCCGTTGATGTGCTCCATGACGATGTATTTTTTTCCCTCATGGGTAAAGAAGTCGTTGAAAAAGGCTATATTGTCATGACGAAGAGACATCATGATTTGCGCCTCGCGGCGGAACCGCTGGGAAAAATCACGGGTATTTTCCCTCAGTTCTTTCAGGATAACCGTAGTTTTCAGGTCCGGATGGGAGGCCACCAGGATTCGCCCCATGCCTCCGGCGCCGATTTCTTTCAGGATTTTATATTCCTTGATCTTCATAGCCCTCACCGGTGAAATAAAATTTAAGATGAAAAGCGAACTCAAATATAGTTTAAAAGGATATGCCCGGTCAAGAAAAGAAATATTTTTTCACCGCTTTTCTAAAATTAAGTAAACAGACGGTAAAATCTGTTTGACCGCGATATTATTTTTTGTGTAAGCTGAATCTTTAAAGGTACAGGGATTTTGAATCATGAGTATCATCAAAAAATAATTGTGCGAGGATAGCTGTCATGGCCGATGAAACCGTATACAAAAGGGCAAAGGGAGCCAAAGACATTTCGCCGGGAGGTGCCGGGTCCGGAACCAGGATCAGGTTTAAGGACCGTGATATTGATGTAAAAAAAATAATCAGGATAGGCCGCGACAAGAGCTGTGACATCGTCATTGATAACGATCCCATGGTCTCGAGAAATCATGCCGTTGTCGAGCTGGAAGCGGGAAAACTTTTTCTCGAGGATAAAGGAAGCACCAATGGAACCTACCTGAATAAAAATCCTCTTCAGTCGGGGAAAAGGGTTGAGGTCAGGAGTGGAGATGTAATTCTCATAGGTAAGACCGAGCTGCAGGTTGTGAAATAGAGTGGCTCTGAAACTGAATACCGTATCGGCAGGTTACACCCACCGGGGGAAACGGCCGAACAATGAAGACAGCTTTGCAGCCGATGACAGGCATGGCATTTATATTGTGGCTGACGGCATGGGCGGGGCCCGCGGCGGTGATATGGCCAGCCGGCTACTGGCCGCCGAGGTAATGGAATACGTATCTTCCCGCTTTGATCGTGATGAGAACGCAGAAACGGAGAGCGGTCTCGTAGCGGAGGCGATCCGGTATGCTAACGGCCATATCAATGAAATTGCCCTGCGGGGTGAAGTCCATGCTGGCATGGGGACTACCGCCGTGGTGTGCATCGTAAGAGGAGGCACCCTTTATGCGGGCTGGGTGGGAGACAGCCGCGCTTACTTTCTGCGGGGCGGAAAAATAAAGCGTCTCACCAAAGATCATTCATATGTCCAGTCCCTGCTGGATTCGGGACTTATTACCGAAGAGGAGGCCCGGGAGCATCCCGAGCGCCATGTCATCACCCGCGCCGTGGGCGTGGAGAGCGACGTTGCCGTGGACCTGGTCTCCATTTCCTTAAGGGAGGGTGATATGGTCATTCTCTGCAGTGATGGAGTTCACGGGGTGCTGGATGATCGGCTAATGGAGAATATCCTGAAAGTTACGCGAGATTTTACGGAGAAATCCCGCACCCTGGTAGAACGGGCCATTGAAAAAGGGGGCGATGATAATGCCACGGCCCTGGTCATTGCCGTGACAGGGGAATCTCCGCTGGAATAATATCCTGCCGTTTGTATCCATATAGTATTATTATATATTTTGTATCGCAGCGATAAGCAGATTATGCTTGACAAAAATGCTTTTATTGTATCTGGTATACCATATACAATAAAAGCACGGGAGCCGCTCCATGGATCTGAATATAAAAAAAATCAAGCAGCCGAAAAGTCTGAGCGACATGGCCTATGAAACGCTGAAGGCCAGCCTGCTTAAAATGGATATATACCGTCTTCCCGATGACGGGCGGCTCGATGAACGCGACCTGGCTGAAAAACTCGGCGTAAGCCGCACGCCCCTCCGTGAAGCCATCAGCCGCCTGGTGATGGAGGGATTTCTCTCCGTGGCTCCCCGCAGGGGCATATACGTGGTGAGAAAATCCAAGGAAGAGATAATCGAGATACTCATCGTGCGTTCCGCCCTGGAAGGCATGGCCGCCCGTCTCGCCGCGGTAAATGCCACGGCCACGGATATCGCCGAACTTAAAGCCATATTCGCGCCTTTTGATTCCCTGGCCGTCAAGGAACAGTTTCTTGAATATTCAACGGCCAATGTGGATTTCCATGAACTGGTACTGAAGCTGAGCGGCTGCCATTTACTTATCGATATGGCAAATAAACTCCATGAACACATGCGCTGGATCCGCTTCAGGTCGGCCATGTTCGATGAGAGACTCCCCTCCATTCATCGTGAACACGGCGCGATCATCGGCGCTATTGAAAATGGTGAAGAGGCCGCGGCAGAGCGGCTTATGCGTGAGCATATCGAGGGCCTGGCTGAATTTATTGACGAGCGAGGGGATAATTTTTTATAACGATATTATTTTTATGAATACGGAAAGAGGCGAAACACATGCACGGTTACCATGGAAAAATTTTGAATATAAATATGACCTCCGGTGATATTGTCGAGGAAAGATTCAGTGAGGTCTTCGCAAGAAAATTTCTTGGAGGGAACGGTTTTGCCGCGGCCATAATCGGCAGTACGGTTCCGGCGCGGACAGATCCATTTTCACCGGAGAATGTACTGGTCTTCGCCACTGGTCCATTTACCGGGTCGGGGTTCTGGTCCTCGTCGCGCGGACACTGCGCGGCAATTTCACCTCTTACGGGATATTTCGCCGATTCCAACTTCGGCGGCGCCTTTGCCATGTCCCTCAAGAGGTCAGGGTATGACGCCGTTGTTCTTGCGGGAAAAGCGGAAGAACCGGTCTATGTTTCCATACGCGACGGCAGGGTTGAGCTGAAAAACGCCGGTTTGCTCTGGGGTAAAACTGTTTCCGACGCTCATGCCGTCATTGCGAAGCTCGAGGGAAATTCGTGTGAAACGGCTCTTATCGGTCCCGGCGGTGAGAACGGTGTGCTCTATGCCGCGATCATGTGCAGCGGCGCCAGGCTGAGTGCCGCAGGCAGGGGCGGACTGGGAGCGGTCATGGGAGCGAAGAACTGCAAGGGACTGGCTGTACAGGGTTCCCGGGAAATAACCGTTGCCGATGGGGAAAGACTTAAAGGGCTGTTGAAAGCCGGCATGACCGATCTGAAGGAAAAGACCAGACCCCTGACTGAGACAGGTACACCGGTCCTGGTGGATACGATCAACGGTAAAGGGAAGCTGGGAACGAGAAACAACAACGGTGAGGTTTTTGAGAGAGCCGGTCAGATCAATGGAAAGACTATTATAACGGGTTTCAAAGTAAAGAACGTTGCTTGTCATGGATGCCCCGTGGCATGCGGAAAGACCGTGCGTGTCCCCGACGGAGAGTTCTCCGGGGAGACGGTGAAAATGCCGGAATACGAAACAATTTATTCCCTGGGCTCCATGCTTGATAATGGCGACCTGGCGTCAATATTCAATGGCAACGCCATGTGTGATGAAATGGGTATCGACACCATCAGTTTCGGTGTTACCCTGGCTTTTCTCACGGAATGCGTGGAAAAGAATATTATTGGCAATGCAAAAGAACCTGTCATGGATCTATTATTCGGTGACGGGCAGCCCCTGGCTGAGCTGGTTAAGGCGGCGGCATTTAAGGAAGGTCATCTCGGAGCGCTTCTGGCCATGGGTTCGGAAAAGGCCGCTGATCTTATGGGTGGTGACGCATGGAAACTGCTCTACAGTGTCAAGGGCATGGAAATCGCAGGGCACAGTGCGCGGGGGCTCAGGAACATGGGCCTTGCCTATGCCACGTCTACCAGGGGAGGGAGCCATCATGATGCCCGTCCATCCTATTATCCCAATGATCCTGCCGAAGACCCGGGCTTTGAACATCAGCCCGAATACTGCGTTAACAGTCAGCACAATACGGCCCTGGGTGATTCCCTGGTAATATGCCGTTTTGTCCAGGAGCGCGCCCTGGGAACACAGATAAATGAAGCATATCTGCCTTTTATAAGCAGCATAACGGGCTGGGACATGAAACTCGATGAACTGAAAAGTTGCGGTGAACGTATCTATAACCTGGAGAGATTGATCAATATGAAAAGGGGTGTTTGCCGATCAAAGGATGTCCTTCCTTATCGTGTGACCAATGAACCCATTCCGGCAGGGCCGTCCCAGGGATGGTTCTGTCCCGTGGAGAAACTCGATGCCCTGCTTGACGCCTATTATGGACTGCGCGGGTGGTCCAATGACGGGACCGTGACCCCGGAAAAGGCGAGGGAACTGGGACTTGAGAAATATTTGTAATATTTGGATCGATATGCATCCCGGATTTTGAACATACCAATATTTAACTGGAGAGGAGATACTGATGAGCGATCGGGAAAATAATGTTAGCTGTGAAACCGGTGAATCATGGTGGAAAAAAGGAAACGGATTATATTTCAGACTTGGCTTTTTTATTCTTTCTGTATTAGTCATGGCGGTGATACTTTTTCTGCCTGAACCGACTGCCATTGATACGGGGACAAAATTGATTGGCCTCACCGGCAAAGGCAAGGCCACGCTTGCCGTTCTGTCCCTGGCGGTAATTCTATGGATAACCGAGGCGCTGCCCTTTGCCATAACGGGACTCCTCGCCATGTCCCTGCTCGTTGTGACCAAGGCGGCCCCCTTCAAACAGCTGGTTAATGACGGATTCGGCAATCCCATTATTCTCTTTTTTTTGGGTGTCCTGATACTTTCAGCGGCAATTGCAGATACCACCATCATGAAGCGTATAGCCGCCTTCGTATTGCACCGACTGGGACACAGTCCATCTCTCATTATTCTATCCTTCCTCATTGTCGGTTCATTTATATCCGGCTGGGTCACTGACATGGCAGTGGCAGCCATGCTCATGCCAATCGGTGTTTCCATTCTCAGGGACGCGCGTCTGGAGCCCCTGAAAAGCAATTTTGGGCGTTCTCTCATGATTTCCTGTGCCTGGGGTCCACTGATCGGTGGTATATCAACGCCGGCAGGCTGCGGTCCCAATCCTCTGACTATGGGTTTTCTCAAGGACCTGGCCGGCGTGAACTTCACTTTTCTGCAGTGGATGGCCCTGGGGTTTCCGGCCATGATACTCATGATCCCGGCGGCATGGCTTACCCTGTTAAAGGTTTTTCCGTTGGAAAAAATAAACCTGACCATATCTGACGAGGATTATGCGAAACAGCAATCGGCAATGGGGGGGCTGTCAAAAAAAGAGGTTGCCGTGCTGATAATTCTGGCCGTGACCATTTTCCTCTGGATAATGGAGCCTTTTATCAACGAGTGGACCGGTGGTGTCATAAATTATCTGGACATCTCCTTTGTCGCAGTCACCTGCGGGCTGTTATTTTTTCTGCCGGGTATTGATACAATTACATGGGAAAAAGCCGAGAGCAGCATTAGCTGGGGCGGCATTATCCTCATTGTGAGCGGACTTTCCATGGGCATGGCCATTTACAAGACCGGTGCCGCGGAATGGATCGCCTGGATTTCCTTTCATTCCATCGGGGGACTTCATCCGGCTCTCATCATATTCATAATAGTCCTGGGAGTTTCCCTGATGAAAGTAATTTTTTCCAGCAATACGGTTACCGGGATAATAGTGGTGCCCCTCCTTATAGCACTGGCGAAAAATCTCGGTCTTGATCCGGTGCTTCTGGCCATCCCGGCCGGTATTACATCGTCGCTGGCCTTTATACTGGTTACATCAACGCCCACGAATGTTATTCCCCATTCGTCGGGATATTTTACCATCGGTGATATGGCAAAGGCCGGTGTTTTTATGACAATTTTCTCATCAGTGAGCGTGACGATATCAGTATACTTTATGAGTATGTTCATCGGTATAATTAAATTTTAACACCTGGAGGGCATATGGAGGATATGCGTATTATTCCGTCATCTAAAGAGGATCTCGACAACTATGAAGTGAATAATTTATTTCACTCCTGGTCATTTCAGCCGGTGGCATCACCAATGCGGGTAGTTTCAGCTAAAGGCGTACGGTTTCTAACGGAAGACGGACGGGAACGTCTCGATTTCAGTTCCTGTTTTGTCAGTCATAATATAGGCCATCAGGACCCGCGGGTTATCGATGCAATAAAAAAGCAGGCCGATATGATCACATCCTTTGCGCCAAGCATGTCGACAAAACCCAGGGCCATGCTGGCGAAGCTCCTGGAAATGGTGACGCCCGGTGATCTGTCGCGGTCCTTCATATCCCTGGGAGGGACTGAGGCCAATGAAGCTGCCATAAAAATCGCACACCAGTTTACCGGAAAATTTAAAATTTTATCCCGGTACCGGAGTTATCATGGGGCTACGGCGGCATCCATGACACTATCTCCCGGGGATGCCCGGAACTGGGCCCAGCACCAGGGCGGAACGGAATATGTCCGTGTTCCACAGCCTTACTGTTATCGCTGCATGTTCGGGCTTTCGTATCCCGCCTGTGATATGCGATGTGTCAGGTATATAGACGAAGTCATGGAACTTGAAGGCGGCAATGAAAAAGTGGCTGCCGTCATTGTGGAACCCGTAACGGGAGCCAACGGCATTATTGTTCCGCCGAAAGAGTATTTTCCCGAACTTCGTACCGTGTGCGACAAACACGGAGTGCTTCTTATAGCCGACGAGGTGATGACGGGATTCGGGCGAACGGGACGCTGGTTCGCCATGGATCACTGGAATACCGTTCCCGATATCATGACCTTGGCCAAGGGAATGACGAGCGGGTACCTTCCCATAGGGGCTACCGTTGTACGGAAGCATATCGGAGATCATTTCAAAACACACTTCTTCAGTCACGGTGCCACTTATGCAGGTCATGCCCTTGCCTGCGCCGCGGCCCTGCGCGTTATTTCGATATACGAAGAGGACGCTCTTATTGAAAATTCGGCGAAGATGGGAGCCTATCTTCTGGAAAAAGCGCTTGAATTAAAGGAACGGCATCGCAGTATAGGCGATGTGAGGGGTCTCGGTCTTTTTGTCGGACTTGAACTGGTGAAAAACAGGAAGACCCGTGAGCCCATAATGCCCCTTGATGCCAGGATCCGATCCGGCATGAATCCGAAAATGGAAGTGGCGAAACGGCTGGGTGAACTGGGAATGATGGCTATGGCTGCCAACCCGGGAAATGTCATAGCCATGGCGCCTCCACTCATCATTACAAAAGATGAAATCGATGAAGGCGTTTCTATAATGGACAAGGCGCTGGAAGTGGCCGACGCTCACGCCGAATAATCAGCACCGGGCACGGAGTGATGCATGAATTATAATTTCGAGAAACCCTTTACCAGGGTATGGTTTAAAAACTATTTTCTCATACTTCAGGGCTCCGTCATACAGTCCATCGGGTATACCCTGTTTCTCGTGCCAAACAAGATAGTGCCCGGTGGGCTCTACGGGGTCGCCACCATACTTTATCATCGGTATCATCTGCCCGTGGGAACCATGGTCTTTGTCATGAATATTCCTCTCATCATATGGGGAATCCGTGTCCTGGGCCCCCGCTTTGGCGCCAAGACCATAGTCGGAATTGTGCTCACTTCTTTTTCCACGGACCTGATCATCTACGCCATCGGTATTCCCGAACTGAGCGGCGATCTCCTGGTACAGTCCATTATCGGCGGTATTCTGGTGGGATACGGTGTGGCACTCATTTTCAAAACCATGGCAACAACGGGCGGTGTTGAAATTGCCGCGCAGATATTTAATTCCTGGTACAAGATTTCCGTGGGGAAATCCATACTGTTTATGAACTCGGCCGTAATTCTTGCCGGCGTGGTTCTGTTCCGTGATCTCAACATGGCTATCTATTCGGCCGTTTCTGTCTACGCCATTTCGAAAGTCATGGACGTATCTCTCGAGGGCATGTCGTATTACAAGGGGATACTCATCCTTTCAGAGCGTTACGATGATATAAAGGATAAAATCCGGACCGATATGCAGAGGGGATTTCTCCTTCTGGACGGGAAGGGGCTTTTTGATGACCGGGAACGGAGAATCATCATCTCGGCGCTCACAAGGAGAGAACTGGCCTTTTTAAAGGAGTATCTTAAATCGCTCGATGAGGATATTTTCTTCGTGGTATTCAACGCCCATGAGATCGTGGGAAAGGGATATCAGCGCTTCTGAAAGCGTCCGTGAGACTGAATTGAATTTCGGTGTGAAGGGCCGCAGATATGGACTGTTTTATTCCTGGATAAAATGAATCGTTGTTTCCAGGTTGTCGGATAGCTCCGATATTTTTTTTGAATCTTCGGAGATTTTTTCCGATTCCATGACCGTTGACTGGTTCGCCTCGTTTATTTCGGCAATGGATTTCAGTATCTCGCTGAAGGCGTCGCGCTGTTCATCAATGGCGCTTTTTATGGACCCCGACTTGTCCATGACAAGGTCTACCTGAACATTGATGTTTGAGCTCACCGATATCTGTTTTCCCACGTATTCCGTGGTCCTGTTCATCATGCCGGCAATGGAATCGATGCTTTCTATGACGCTGCTGATTTTATCGATGACCTCCATGACATCGGCCATGCCGCGGTTTATCTCGTCATTATTGGACTTGATGTATTTGTCAATTTCTTTGATGCTCGAAGCAGTCTGGTCGGCCAGCTTCGATACTTCGTCGGCAACCACGGCAAAACCTCTTCCCGCATCACCGGCCCTGGCAGCTTCGATCGAGGCGTTCAGGGACAGGAGATTGATTTGGTCCGAGATATCGTTTATGATGCCGATGATGTTGGCTATATCCTTGGAACTTTCAATAATATTGCTCAAACTCGTGTTCATTTTTTTAAGGGACACTTCCCCGGCCGAGGCCTCGGTCGCTATGCTGGTCGTAACATCCAGGGTCTCCCGCGTGATGACGCCGACATCATTGGTAATACTGGACATGTCCTGTATATCCCTGACCAGGTCAGTCATGGTGCTCACCTGGTCCTGGGAAGACCGGGACATATTCTCCATGCCGGCAGTGATCTCTTCTATGGCCGAGGTAATTTCCTCCACGGAAGCGGCCTGGTTCTGCGATGTATCGAGAAATTTAGTCGACGTACCGGTCAGGCTGTGGGAGAGTCCCGAGAGATCTTTTGATGTGCTCTGAGCCGATTTAAAGAGCCTGTTGATTATATCGTATTGTTCGCTGTTTCGCTCCAGCTCTTCACTTAGTTTTTGCAGCGCTTTTTGAAAAATGCCGTGAATGAGAAGTGATAATATTGTCACCAGCACAATGGAAAAAAGAATGTATATAAATCCGGTTTTTGCCGCTTCGAGTTCATTTCCCGTAAGCCTGGCTTTGAGCATCATGAACAGGGCGATATTATTTATTCCTGTTACGGTTGTCCAGAACAGAATAACTCCCCGTTTTGCGAAAAGAGTGGCAAGGACAATTGTAGCAAGGAGAAAATAGAAATTTGAAGAAAATACCATGTGTGGCTGTTTTATGGCTTTACCATAGAGAGAGAGCGAGAGCGATAAGAATATAACAGATACGAGGATATTTGCTGCCAGGGAATATTTGCCCATCCTGAGGAAAACAAGTGTCACTGTAATGCAAATACACAGAACGAGGAGAACGGGCCCGGCAAAAAGCATTGTTTTGGGACTGAGAAAAAGTATGGCAAAAAAAAGCAGAACCACTATTGTGCCGAGAACCAGGCAGAAGTAAAGAAGGGCCTGGGTAAGTTTCTGCTTCTGGAAAGATGAATCGGCATATTTTGAAAGAAAGTAGTTTTGAATTTGGTTTGCCACTTTTTAACTCCTCGTACATGTATATGCTGCTATTACATGATGTCAAATTTAGCGCAATATATAATAAAATGAATATACAAATCAAGTCAATTTATTTAAATTATTTTCCTCTATCCTGTCGAGGATATGTCCATGCATCTGTTCATCAATAGGATAGAATTTCAGGATAATGAGACCGGTACAGATGAATGAACAGGGGATTATCGTCATAAGAAAAATTATTCCGTTTCTCGTGACGGCGGTTTGGACAGTATGGGGAATATATCCTGCCAGGTCCAGTCCAAGGCCGCAGATGAGGCCGGTCAGTGCTGCTGATACATTAAAAAAAAGTACAAAATAACCGTAGAGCATACCTTCATTACGCTGTCCCGTTTTCCACTGCTGATATTCCACCGTGTCGGGCACCATGGACCAGGGAAGGAGGAAGGCCGACGAAAGGCCTGCACCGGCAACAATGAAGAAAACCATGGTAACGGGCAGTGACTGTTCCCCGATAAAAAATGATGCGGCAAGGGTAAGGGCGACCATGGCCATACCCATCATGAACGACCGCTTTTTACCCTGCTTTTTGGAAAGCAAAAGCATGAAGGGCATAGCTGCCGCTGCGCTGATGAAAACGGTACTGAAAGCTGCGGGAATGAGGTCTTCGCGCTGCAGGTTATATTTGAAATAGTAGTTCATTGTGGTGGCCAGGATGTTAGTGCCCAGCATAAAAAACATACTGGAGGAAGCCAGGATGAGAAAGGGGCGATTATGCACGAGGAGGGTCAAGTCCTTAAATAAACCGCCTTTTCTATCGGGATATTCGGGAATGTGCTTTTCTTTTGTACAAAAAAATGTGATGAACAGTATCATGGCGGCTCCTGCGCCAAAAAGTAGAGCCGTAGTCCTGAAACCTTCCAGTTCGAGGGCAAACAGTGAAATCAGGGGTTTCATAAGACCGGCTGCGATAAGGGTGCCGGTAATGGCGAAGATCATCCGGTATCCCGATATCACCGATCTTTCATGCGTGTCCTGGGAGAGCACGGCCGTGAGGGAACTGTAGGGGATGGCCGTGATGCTGAAAGCGATGAAAAAAAATAGTGATGTGGCAAAGGCATACCAGGGCCGAAGATCGGCCGGCAGATCCGGTGACGCAAAGACCAGGAAAAAGGATAATCCCAGGGGGATTGCACCAAAGAGGATGTAGGGGCGTTTCTTTCCCCAGCGGGTGGAGGTTCGGTCCGAGACAGCACCGATGACGGGATTAAATAGTGCCTGCAGGAGGCGGGAAACAAGAATGATGAATCCCGCCGACGCGGAACCGAGGTGATATACATCGGTATAATAATAGAGCAGATACAGTATAACACTGTTGATAAGAATCTGTATGGCCAGATCGCCTGAACCATATCCAAGTTTGATGCGTATTGACACTGTTTCTTTATTCATTGATTTTAAGGCAGGAAACCGGATTCCACTCTATCAGCCTGATATGAATGACAATAATTTATCCCGATTGTAAAGCGCTTTTTGAAAAGAATTGAAAAACCGGATTTAAATACGAGCACTTCCCCTTAAAATATTGTATTGACATAAGTGGTCTTTTGCAACTATTTATAAAATAGTTTTCTGTGCGGCAATATCTGATAAAACCGGTATAGACAATTTAAAAATTATGATAGATGCCGGTTGTTAAAGGCTCATATTACAAAGATTTTTAAATGAAATAAATGACATGAAACAGATATGGGGACTGATCCGGTGATAATAAGCAGGAAAAACATGAAAACTCGGGCCAGAACAGAAGAGGATAAGCTGATAAAAAAAAGACGCCTTCTGGACTCGGCAAAGAAACTTTTTTCCCTTCACGGGTACCAGGGAACATCGGTGGGAATGATCACAGAAAATGCAGGCGTGAGCACCGGAACATTTTATCTCTACTTTAAAAGCAAGCCTGAAATATATCGCATTCTCAACATAGAGGGAATCGATATACTCCACGGGTACATCAAGGAGTCCATCTCACAGGCGGGAAGCGATGCTGCCGGCAGGTTGTCCGCCATCGCCGGGGCCTATTTTAGTTTTTATCGTGAATATCGCGAGTACTACGATATCATAGCCATTCTTCACCTGGGGCAGGAGGAATTTTTCCGGGACACCAGCATGCTCCAGGCTGTTGAGGAAAAGACCGTGCATCTTCTATCACTTTTGCAGGCTGTAATTGAAGAGGGAATAAAAAGCGGTGATTTCAAACCAGTAGATGCGCGTAAAACCACCACGGTTCTGTGGGCCACCATGGACGGAATACTGCTGCTGGAAAAGCGGAATGTCATGAATATTATTAATGAATCATTGGATGACATTGTGAAAGAATCCATTGAGATGGCTTTCCGCGGTATCATTAAGAAGAAAGGAGAATGACGGGTCATGAAATCCCCTATGCCCGGAGATGATCATTACCGGCTTTTTGACCGCATTTCATTTTTTTATAACTGGTTTTTCCCATATCAGGTGCGATGGTACAGAACTATAATTGGAAGGAACATGGAATTCCTGAACGGCAATACGTCATTTCTTGATGTGGGCTGCGGTACCGGGGCCTTTGCCTATGCCCTGCGGGAAAGGGGTTTCGATGTGACCGGCGTTGACCGGGCTGCTTCCATGGTCAGGCGGGGACACAAAAACGATTTGCCCTGCATAATCGGTGATATTTTTACCGGTCTGCCTTTCAGGGACAAGACTTTCAACGTAGTATCGGCCGCGTATGTGGCTCATGGTTTTCCTTCAGAACAGCGCATTATTCTTTACAGGGAATGTGCCCGAATTGCCCGGAATATGGTACTCTTCCACGATTTTAATCAGGTAAGAAGGCTTTCTATCACCCTTATTGAAAAGCTTGAGGGAAGCGATTATGTTAATTTCATCCAATCCGTTCCCGAAGAGATGAAATCTGTTTTTTCCTCTGTCAGGGAAATCAAAGCGGGGCCTGTTAACAGCTGGTACCTGTGCGAACCCTGAAATAAATACTAATAAAAGCATGCCATCGGGGTATCTCCCGCGCTGAAATTTTCTTGACTCCTGCTCTAGTAAGGCATTAATAGACCTGACGCGTCAGGTCTATTAATGCCTGAAGTAGTTAATTAACAAAAACAGGAGTTATAACGATGAAAGAAACGACAAAATCTCTCTACAGGCTCCATGGCTGGAAACATCTTATTATGTTCGCCGACGGATATCTCTATCTCAAATACATCAGTATCTATGTTAAAATTATTGAAAGGGCTTTTAAGCTTCTGGGGCTTGTGATCAATAGATACAATAAAATCCTGTTTATACCCGTGATAAAATATGTGACACAGCGGTATCATGGCAAAGTGATGTCTCTGGGTGATGCGGAAAAAATCATCAATCTTGATTGTGATGTAACAGTTCCCTATGAACTGGCTAAAACCGTCATTCCCTTTGAACGGGCAAATCAGATCATATTGAGGAATCCCCATTCGATTGTGGCCGTTGACTGCGCATGCCGCAATGCCAAGGGCCATGAATGCCAACCTGCCAACAAATGTCTTATGATTGGTGAACCCTATTCCTCTTTTATGCTTGAGCACAATAAGAAAGGAAATCCGACTAGACTGACAAGGGATGAAGCCCTGGCATTGATGAGAACATGCAAGGAAAAAGGATATGTTACAAACGCCTATTGCAAGGACGGCGTTGGACAGCAGATGTACGCCATATGCAACTGCTGCCCTGATTGCTGTGTCGCTATCAGCGGTCATAACTTCTTTCAAAAGATTGGAGTCAGCCATAGTCCCGTCGCCCATGGAGGCTATGTGGCGGTCGTTGACCATGCAAAATGTCGTGGGAACGGTACCGTGGCGAAAATGTGCCCCTTTGGCGCCATTTCTATGGATGACCGAAAACCTGTTATAGATGAAGGACTGTGTATGGGATGTGGAATATGTGTGGCAAATTGCCCGGCGCAGGCTATTTACCTTGAAGCTGCTGCCGGCAAGGGAGTTCCCCTGAACATCCATGATCTGGTTCCTTCCTCGGGGCCGCATGTGATGTAAATTCCCGGTTTTACCGGGGAATACACTCCAATGTATTGACAAATTCTGCGTGAGGCTGTACACTCGATGACTGACATGGAGTTCCTGCATTAAGACAGGTCCTCCATGCACCGTTGGAGTGAATGATGAATAATAAGACCTTGTTTCTTTTTTCTGCGGTGATGAGTCTGCTTCTTTGCTCGTCACCGCAGAAAAATAGTACCGGCACCGGCGAAGTACCTTCTGAAAAGGCAGCGGCCGCCATGCTGCATTATACTCTGCCTACCTTTTATATCACCACCTGCGACCGGAACGCCAGGATGGGCTCCCTGTCACTGACATTGATGTATATAAATAATGATGATATTACCGGGAAGATTAAACTGAAGATAGATGAAATCAATGATGCAATAGACGGACTGCTGAAGGGAAAACAGTACAATGACCTTGACTCAGATGAAGACGTGCATAAACTGATCGATGAGATTGAAAAAAAGATAAATGAAATTCTTCTCACCGGGGAGCTTGTCTCAGTCAGGCTTGAAAACATACTCATAGATTAAAACTGATACGGAAAAGCAGCTATAAGGATATGATTATGGATAATAAAGGTATACACGTTGAGTTCAGGGAAAGGCTTGCCATCATCACCCTGGACCGGCAGGACCGAAAAAACAGCTTCAATCATGACATGTGGAACGCCCTGGACAGCGCCGTGGAAAAAGTAAGGGCATCCATGCCCAGGGCCGTCATCATAACAGGAGCGGGAGACCGTGTTTTCAGCTCAGGATTCGATGTAAACCCCGACAATACACTGGTTTCGGGACTTATTGAAAGCGTGAAAAGGAATGACCGCAAACCTGTTGAGGTCATGATAAGAAAGATACGGACGACCGTAGACAGGCTGGTAAGCCTTCCTGTGCCGGTTATTGCAGCGGTAAACGGTCTTGCCTATGGAGGCGGTGCTGAACTTGCCGTGCGCTGTGATATGCGCATCATGGACCCCGATGCCGTCATATGTTTCTCCGAAGTGAGTCTTGGTCTCATGCCTGACTGGGGAGGAGGCGTTGCCCTGGCACGCCTGGCCGGAACTGCCGTGGCAGCGGAGCTTATTCTTTCGGGAAAGAAGATATCAGCACAGGAGGCATTTGAAAGGGGAATGATAAATGCCGTGAGCGGGAAGGGGCGAGCGCTGGATGAAGCTGTATCCCTGGGGCTGGCAATAGCCAAGAACGGTCCCAGGGCCGTGCGCTTTGCCCTGCGATGCATCAGGGAGAGCCCGGCTCTGAAACTGGATGAGGCTTTGGAACTGGAAACAAGTCTTGCCTCGGAACTTATCGCTTCCGGGGAATGCATGCACGGAATCTCGGCCTTTCTGTCTAAAAAAGAGCCCGAATTTCCCGATCCTGCTGATTAAAGGGATTTAAACAATTTTCTTGACAAGATTTGAATCATGAAAGTATTGTCTCATCTATCAAACAAACCGGTTAAGTACTTCTCCTCGGGGAGAATTATTTATAGAACACAAATGTGTGCGCCTGTAGCTCAGCTGGATAGAGCGTCGGACTTCGAATCCGCAGGTCGGGGGTTCGAATCCCTCCGGGCGCGAATAACTCGGGACAATTCAGAACTGGATGGATGTCCTTGAACTTTTAAACATCTTTGTCGTGATAAAATGGGGGTATCCAACTGTGTTGTACCCCCTTTTTTATTGTTTCAAAACAGAATAATTAACCATTTCCCCGGTTTTTTCGTCCCACAAATATAGAAAAAGAGATCTGAATCCTGCAAACAAGGTAACGGGAATGATCTTCTGCAGTTCCGGTATATCATTATAGCACTGTCTCAGCCTGTAATTAGGTACTCTGGGTTTCAGGTGATGTATGTGATGATATCCGATGCTGCCGGAGAACCACCGAAGAACAGCCGGCAGCCTGTAAAATGAACTTCCTTCCATGGCCGCTTTAACAGGAGTCCAGTCGCCGGAGTGAGACCAGTATACTTTTTTGAATTGATGCTGAATAAAGAAGAGCCACATTCCGAAAATGGTTGCCAGGGTAATAACGGGCAGGAATACTTTTATGTACGCGGTAATACCTACGGTAAAATAGGCTGCCGTTATAATCAGGGCTAGCATTACATTGGTGAAGATTATACTTATAAGATCTTTTTTCCTCATTCCTTTATGAGGAAGTCTGTATATGATCAGGAAGAGAAACACCGGAGCTATTCCGAAGAGAAACACCGGATTCCTGAAAATCCTGTATTGAATCTTGACCCATGTTGAAGCTTTACGGTATTCATCTACGGTCATTGTCCATATGTCTCCGGTTCCCCTTTTGTCAAGATTGGAAACAGAGGCGTGGTGGATGCCGTGGGACCTCTGCCAGTCGTAGAACGGAGTGAAGGTGATTATACCGCAGATTGTCCCTGTAATGGAGCAGGCGCGTGAACTCTTATAGTAAGAGTTATGGCTGCAGTCGTGGAGGAATATGAATATCCGTACTTGAAATCCTGCAGCCGGCAGTGAAAGCAGCAGTACTGTCCAATAGGGATAGTCCATTATGACCAGGGCAAACATTGCAGCAATGATGGCAAAATATGAGGTGAAAGTAACTAATAACTGGAGATTGGATTTTTTATTATCGGCCCCTTCATAATGTTTTATCAAAGAGAGCCATTCGCGCTCTTCCATGCATGCCATCCTCATTGTTTTTAGATATAAATAAAGGTATCACATGATAAAGTCGAAAACATTCCTACTATCGTTTTTCCATGAAATTTTATAAAAAAAGTAATAAAAATAATCACACCAATTGTCTAATTTTAAAAGAAATTTAAAGACGAAAAGAATGAAAATTGAGAATGGATAATAAAAATTCAATAAATTGACAAAATGCATATGGAGTGTTATAATTGATATAATAAAGAGATATCCTGCCAATATATCTGATCTAATCATACTCTTGAGCATGTAGGGGGATAGGGGCGGCGCTTTTCAAAGCTTTTAAGGCAGGTAGCAGTGTACATAGTGCGTAGGTCATGTCAGTCCTTAAAGGTCAGAGTGCCTTCGCAAAATTCGCCCGGAATATGCATCAAGGATACGGGAATAACTGTTCTGTTTATTCGGTGATATTTTTTCCCGGAATGACCGATGTATCATATTTATTCTTGATTTAATTCCTCATTTTTTTATACATGTCCAGTCCATCCAGTTGCATGGGCCCAGTCAAAATCTGTAGAGCCGCACAGGTAATGGCGGTTTTCCGTGAGGAATGCAGGATGTTCCTGTCACACGGCAATATCACGGGAGGTGCAATTATGATTAAAAAGGAATTTCTCGACCGCTGGACCATCCAGGATTCCGCTGACCTGTACGGTATTAAAAACTGGGGAGCGGGATACTTCGATATATCCGACACCGGGAACGTGGTCGTCACCCCATTCAAGGATAAGCATATCTCCGTGAGCCTTAAGAACGTAATCCAGGGTATTCTGGACCGGGGGCTTGATATGCCGGTTCTGCTGCGTATAGAAAACCTTCTCGATGCCCAGATATGTAATCTCCACGCCAGCTTCAACCAGGCCATCACAACTTTCGGATACAAGGGAAAATATCGCGGCGTGTATCCAATCAAGGTCAACCAGCAGGCCCAGGTTCTGGAGGCCATTACGCGTTTCGGTTCCAAGTACCATCACGGTCTTGAGGCGGGCAGCAAGGCTGAACTCATTGCCGCTATCTCCATGATACAGGATTCCGAATCGGTTATCATTTGTAATGGCTACAAAGATGAGGAGTTCATCGATCTGGGACTCTGGGCGACAAAAATGGGTATCAGGACATTTTTCGTACTGGAGATGCCCAGTGAGCTTTCCCTGATTCTGGAGCGCTCCGAGGCCCTGGGAGTCAGCCCGCTCGTAGGTGTGAGGCTGAAACTGTCATCAAAGGCCGGCGGGCACTGGAGCGATTCGGGAGGAGACAGGAGTATTTTCGGTCTTAATACGACCCAGCTTATCGATGTGGTGGACAAGCTCAAAGAAAAGAACATGCTGGGATGTCTCCAGCTTCTCCATTATCACCTGGGGTCACAGATCCCCAATATCCGCGATATCCGTTCCGCCGTTGTTGAGGCCTGCAGGATATATGTGGGCCTTGTCGATGAAGGGGCGCCCATGGGATACCTGGACCTGGGGGGCGGCCTTGCCGTGGATTATGACGGGTCGAAGACCAATTACAAGAACAGTATGAATTACTCTCTCGATGAATACTGCGCCGACGTTATAGAAGTTATCATGACAACCATGGACGAGGATGATCGGGATGTTCCTCATCCCACCATCATAACCGAGTCGGGCCGGGCAACCGTGGCATACTACTCGGTGCTGCTTTTCAATGTTCTTGATGAGACCCGGTTTGAAGCGCTGCCTCTTCCCACGGATATAAAAGAAGACTCCCATGAACTTATAAGCAACCTGTTATATTCGCTCAAAACCGTATCGACTAAAAATATCCAGGAGTGTTTCAATGACGCGCTCTACTACCGTGATGAGATACGGCAGGTTTTCAAGCACGGCGGTATCAGCCTTCGTGAACGGTCCTTTGCCGAAAATATTTTCTGGAACATCATTAATGCCATTGCAAAGGAAAAAGAAAAAGTAAAACAGGTGCCCGTGGCCCTGGAAGGGATCGACGGCGCCATTGCCGATATATACTACTGCAATTTCAGCGTCTTCCAGTCTCTCCCCGATTCCTGGGCCATCGGACACATTTTTCCCATCATGCCGGTGCACCGCCTCAGCGAAGCCCCGGGACGAAATACAATATTGGCCGACATTACCTGCGATTGCGACGGGAAAATAGACCGCTTCATCAGCATGAACGAAATGAATGACACGCTGCCTCTCCATGAGCTGAAAAACAACGAGGAATACTACCTGGGAGTTTTTCTCGTGGGTGCTTACCAGGAGACCCTTGGCGACCTGCACAACCTTCTCGGCGACACCAACGTGGTGAGTATCCGTATAAATGAGAACGGTGAGTATGATTTTGTCAGCGAGATGGAGGGAGACTCCGTGGCCGATGTTCTTTCCTACGTGGAGTACAATCCTAAAATACTTATTGAACAGTTCAGGGAGAAGGCTGAGAAAGCCGTACGTGAAGGGAAAATTGACGTATCGGAGCGAAGAAAAATAATGAAGGCCTATGAGTCAGGTCTGAGCGGATATACCTACTTTGAAAGATAATCAGGGACTTTAAAAACAAGGAGGCAAGATATGTCCAGAGTTATGATCATAGGTGCCGGTGGAGTGGGACAGGTCGTGGCGTACAAATGTGCCCAGGTTCCAGAAGTATTCACGGATATTATGCTGGCCAGCAGGACAAAGTCGAAATGCGACCGCATAGCGCAGCAGCTGCCGAGACCAATTGAAACGGCCGGGGTTGATGCCGACAACGTGCCTGAGCTGGTGAAACTCATTAAAAAGTTCAAACCCGATATGATCATAAATGTGGCGCTTCCTTACCAGGATCTTCACATCATGGACGCGTGCCTGGAAACCGGTATAGATTATCTCGATACGGCCAATTATGAACCTGTCGACGAGGCCCGATTCTGCTACCAGTGGCAGTGGGACTACCAGGAGAGGTTTAAAGAGAGGGGGATAATGGCGCTCCTGGGAAGCGGTTTTGATCCTGGCGTCACCAATGTCTTTACTGCCTGGGCGAAGAAGCATCATTTCGATGAAATGCGCGAACTCGATATTATCGACTGCAATGCCGGAGACCACGGCCAGCCCTTCGCCACTAATTTCAATCCTGAAATCAATATCCGCGAGGTGACCGCCAGGGGAAGATTCTATGAAAAAGGTAAATGGGTTGAAACCGATCCCCTGTCAGTTTCCAGAATGTACGATTTTCCCGTGGGAATTGGTGACAAAAAGATATATCTTCTGTATCATGAAGAACTGGAATCCCTGGTGAAACATTTTCCCGAGATACAGAAAGCACGGTTCTGGATGACCTTCTCCGACAATTACCTGAAACACCTGGAGGTTCTTCAGAACGTGGGTATGACAGGTATCGAACCGGTGAAGTACCAGGGAGTTGATATTGTGCCGCTGCAGTTCCTGAAAGCCCTTCTGCCTGATCCGGCATCGCTGGGACCTTTGACAAAGGGGAAAACCTGTATAGGCAATCACATAACGGGAACAAAGGGTGGGAAGCAAAGGGAGTATTATATTTATAATATATCCGATCATGAAGAGTGCTATCGCGAGGTTAAATCCCAGGCCATCTCTTACACCACGGGTGTACCGGCCATGATAGGTGCCATGATGATGCTCACGGGAAAATGGCGTGGCAAGGGGGTTTTTAACATGGAGCAGTTCGATCCTGACCCATTCATGGAAAAACTGAATGTACATGGACTGCCATGGAAAGAGATTTTTCTGTAAAGCTCGATATGGGGCTGGTCCCCACGCCCTGCTTCATAGTGTCCCGGGAGGCGCTGGAGGAGAATCTGAAAATCCTTAACGGAGTGCAGAAGGCGACGGGCTGCAAAATTCTTCTGGCACTGAAGGGATTTTCCATGTTCAGCGTTTTTCCCCTGGCTGCAGCGTATCTTCACGGCGTATGCGCCAGCTCACCTCATGAGGCCCGTCTGGGCCGGGAGGAATTCCGTCGCGAGGTTCATTCCTTTGCCGCGGCCTACAGTGAAAGTGACTTTCATGAATTTCTGGAACTTTCGGATCACATCGTTTTCAATTCATTTTCCCAGTATTATCATTTTAAACCGCTCATGATGGACAACCTGGACAGAGTTTCTTTCGGTCTCCGGGTAAACCCTGAGCACTCCGAAGCTCCGGTACCTCTCTATGATCCCTGCGCTCCGCGATCACGCCTGGGTATCCGCCGCTCCGCTTTTCAAGGCGAAGATATGGAAGGGATTTCAGGGCTCCATTTTCATACCCTGTGTGAGCAGAATGCCGATGCACTTGAACGGACCGTGAGGGCCTTCGAAGATAAATTTGGCGACCTGATACTATCCATGAAATGGGTTAATTTCGGCGGGGGGCACCACATTACCAGGGAGGATTATGACATTGATCTTCTCTGCCGTATAATACATGATTTCAAACAGAAATATAATGTGGATGTATACCTGGAGCCGGGCGAGGCCGTAGCGCTCAACACGGGCGTCCTGGTGGCTTCTGTACTCGATATAATCAATAATGACATGGACATCGCCATTATGGATACTTCGGCGGCGGCCCATATGCCCGACGTGCTGGAAATGCCCTACAGGCCCTCTATTTCAGGAGCGGGAAATCCCGGTGATTTTCCTTATACCTATCGATTGGGAGGAATATCCTGCCTGGCCGGCGATATCATCGGTGATTACTCATTCCCTGAGCCGCTGAAGCCCGGCGATAAAATTGTATTTCTTGACATGGCCCATTATACAATGGTAAAGACCAATACCTTTAACGGGATACAACTGCCTTCCATTGCCATTTTTAGTGAAGCCGACAATGAACTGACTATTGTTAAACGATTCGGCTACGGGGATTTCAGGAGCAGACTTTCATGAAAATTTTAGAATATATTAACAGTAAAAAAAGCCATCGGGGATTCCTTCAATCGGAACTGGGCTTTCAGAAAGCGGAAAAATCGCTTTTTCATGTAATACCGGCTCCCCTGGAGAGGACTGTTTCCTATGGCGGGGGAACAGCGGCCGGACCTGCAGCTATATTGCGTGCGTCACAGCAGTTGGAGCTCTATGACGGTTTCAGTGTACCCGGTGAAAAGGGGATATTTACTGCCCCGGCAGTATCATGCCGCGGCGAAGTGAGAGTGGTACTGGACCGAATTAAAAATGCCGTTTCAGCGTCTCTATCCATGGGCAGTATCCCCGTTTTGCTGGGTGGGGAACATACCGTGACACTGGGAGGAGTGGAGGCTCTGAAGGAACACGCCGGGTCCGTGGGAGTTGTTCAGTTTGATGCCCATGCCGACCTGCGGGAGAACTATGAAGGAGATCCTTTCAGTCATGCCTGTGTCATGAAAAGAGTGCTGGATCTGGGGATTCCCCTTTATCAGATCGGCGTGCGCAGCCTTTCACCCGGCGAGGTGGTCCTGAGGAAAGAAAAGGGAATATCTCATTGTGACGCCGCTGAACTGACAGCTTCAGGGAACGGGGCAATCGTCCTTCCTCCCGACTTGCCGGAAAAGTTATATCTCACCTTTGACATTGACGCTCTTACTCCCGCCATAATGCCTTCAACGGGAACACCGGAACCGGGAGGGCTGGAGTGGTACCAGACCATGGATATTCTTGCCCGTATTATCAGTGACCGCCGCGTCATGGCCTTCGATGTAGTTGAACTGGCGCCGCACAGGGGACTCCACGCCCCGGATTTTACCGCTGCCAGGCTCATCTATAATATAATGGGCATGATAGCTCGCCGGGATTATTGAATAAAGTATTCTCCCCTAGGTGGTGAGATACTGCTCCTTCTTCTTCCTGAATTCTTTTTTCGTGATAATTCCCTTCATCATCAGCTCATGCAGCTTTTCAATTTCGACTGCCGTATCGGTTCCGTGACCGATTAATTTTGTTGTTGTATCGTCCCCTTCTTCTGTTTCTTCGATTGTTTGAATTTTAAAAAAACCTGTTACGGTCTGGAGCTGTAATGCATGACTTTTCAGGAGTTCCGAAGTGGAGGCGAGTTCTTCTGAAGCAGAAGCGGTGCTCTGGGTTATTTCGTTGAGCTGCTCCATGGCCTTGTTGATCTGGGAGACACCGTCATCCTGCTGCTTCGAGGCCTCGGTTATATCCTGCACCAGGTCTGAAGTCTTGATGATATCGGGAATGATCTCGTCGAGAAATTTGCCGGCCCGTTGCGCAATGGCTACGCTTTTTCCTGCGAGATCACCGATTTCCTGGGCCGCTGCCTGGCTTCGTTCCGCCAGCTTGCGAACTTCTCCGGCCACAACGGCGAAGCCCTTGCCGTGCTCACCGGCACGGGCCGCCTCAATGGCCGCATTGAGGGCCAGAAGGTTCGTCTGGTACGCGATCTCCTCTATGACATTGATTTTCTCGGCTATCATATTCATGGCAGACACGGTTTCATAGACAGCCTTTCCGCCCTCCTCAGCCTGCTTCGATGTTTTACGTGCTATATCGTCGGTGTTGCGGGCATTTTCAGCGTTCTGGGTTATGGTCGCACCCATCTCCTCCATTGAGGATGAGACTTCTTCCACGTTGGCTGCCTGTTCATTGGCGCTTTCGCTGAGGGAAATGGACGTGGAGTTGATCTCTCCCGAGGAAAGGGCCAGGCTTTGCGAACTTGCAATGATTTTTTTTATGACATCGGAAAGTTTGACCTGCATGTCACGTAGTGCTCCGGTGAGCCTGCCCGTCTCGTCATTGCTGAGAACAACCAGTCTGGCAGTCAGGTCCCCGGCTGCAATGCTCTGGGCGAACTCCAGACCATCCTTGATGGGGCTTACAATTTTTCGGGTAGTGACTATAATCAATGCGAAGAAAAGAACGACAATAAGGCCCATTATTATAAATATTTTAAAATACAGAGAGGCTATCTGATCTTCTACATCCTTAATATAGATACCTGTTCCAATTATCCAGCCCCAGGCCTCATAAGATTTGACATAGGAAATTTTAGGTACAATTTTATCCTTGTTGTCCTTCCATTGCCACATGTAATCAACGAACCCTTGTCCGCTCTCCTTGCATACTTTCGCCATTTCGACAAAGAGGGCTTTCCCATTGGGGTCCTTGTAGTCGGATATATTTTTCCCGTCAAGGTCCTTCCGGAAAGGGTGCATGATCATTCTTGGTTCGAAATCGTTTATCCATAGATAATCTTTCATTTCAGATCCGTAGCGGACATCCCGGATGAGACTTTTTGCCAGTGTCTGGGCGGCATAACGGGAAATACGGTTCATTTTATAATCAGTATCGAGTTTCTGGATAACGCTTATACTGACATCAACAATCTGCCTGATGGATGTACGTTTTTCTTCTATCAGTTGTTTCTTCATCATGGGAACAAAATAACCTGTCATGAGTGTGATAAAGATTACAATAATCAGGATTCCCGGCACCAGTATTTTCTGCGTAAGAGAAAAGTTTTTCCATGAAATTGACATTGTCCCCTCCATTAAAGAAAACATATGTTTATATAAAATGCAGATAATTTCAGTATACACTAATGATGGGTAAATACAAATATTATTTTCCGGCGTATCGGCAGATTATATCTGATCACTTTATTGCTCTATAAGGTCCAGAGAGCAGAATATCTTTTTTTTTCTTGATTTTTATATTAGATGAGGCTATAAATAAATATATAAAAAATAGCAGGAAAGGCGCAACAATACTATGAATATAAAAAAAAGAGAAATTGAGGGTTACCTTGTTTTTGATCTTCTGGAAGATATTACGTATGATAATGCAAAGGAACTTGATTCCTATATAATCAACAATCTGGATAAGTCATTTTCCAATATCGTGTTGAATATTAAAAATGTAGTGTATGTAAACAGTTTTGCCCTGGGGGTCCTCATAAAGACCATGCAGGAAGTGGAGAAAAAAGGGTGTGCATTTTTTCTTATGAATGTAAATCCCAATGTAAAGACGCTTCTAAAGGTGACAGGAGTGCTTACAAAATTTAAAATTTTTGAAAAGTGAAAAATTTTCTCATTCATACCAGGGTATAAATCAACAAAGACGACCATATATCCCCATTCTTTTACTTGATTTTTATACTAAAATACTCGACTATGTCACTAAATTGAATGGAAATGGTTGCCAACAACGTGAAAAAACTCCTTATTTGCAGTATTTCATTGTTCTTTGTCATATCCGGGGCGTCCATTTCCGAAGGGAAAGGGAAAAGTTATCTTTCTTCCGTGACATGGGGGGTAATTGCATCCCCGGTATTTGTTGTGGGTCCCTTTCAGCCTGAGCTCAAGCCCGGCTTCCAGCTTTCCTTCAACCCCATACTACCCGTGACGGAATTTGTAAAAAACGGAAACCTCACCCTCGAAACTGCCTGGTCCTTCATGGGACTGAGCGGGAGTTCCTCTTCATACATGCATGTGTTTTCTCTCAAAGGCGGATTCTTGTATCAATACCCCTTCAATACCTATATCAATCCCTTTGCTGCCATGGGGATGCAGGCGAGTTATTTTTACCTCAACGCGCATGATACCGATATTGCCAGTAAAACACTGAAACCGGGTCTGTTCGCGGAAGTGGGCGTCCTTTCGTCGTTTTACAGGGGCATGGGAAGCCGCATATCTCTTGAATACTGCGCCCTTCCATTATCGAACCAGCTCTACAGTGAGATAAAAGTGAAGCTGGGCGTAACGTATTGCCATGAGTACAGAGACGGTTTTGCCGCGAAGGAAGATAAAGAGAAAGGGAGGGGGGCATCAGGAGTTGACCGGGCCCGTGAGGCTCTTGACCAGGGACGGATTGCCGAGGCGCGGGAACTGGTGGCGGCCCTTCTTAAAAAAGACCCTGAAAATGATCAGGCCAGAGAACTGGCTGATACCATAGACCGCATAGAAGGAACGGAACGGGAAGCACGCAGACTCATTGTTGAAAAAAGATATCTGGAAGCAATCCCCCTGCTGGAACAATCGGCAGCCTATTATCCCGAATCCGGAATCGAATTATCACGCATACGGTCGGAAATGATCCGGATGGTTCCGGCCTGGGAAAAGGAAGGAGTGGCTTCCTATGAAAACAAGGATTATGACAGCTGTATTGCCACCATGAAGAGGATTATGATAGTGGATCCCGAGAACAATACGGCAAAAATATACCTGCCACGGGCCCAGAAGCGCAAGAAAGCCCTGGAAAGCTTCTGATCGATAAGGGATACGGATGAGCGTCAGATTTAAACTGCTATTAATGACTATCCTTTTAATACTTTTTGCCGTACTTCCGCTCTCGCTGTTTTTTTTTGACAGGCAGGAGCAGACAATCCTGAATAATATTACCCAGCAGCATAAAATTACCGCACGCATTCTCGCCCAGTCGACCCTGAATATCATACTCATGAATGGAGGAGATATCGAGACAACCAGTGTGGATGCCAAAGAGATGATATCGGTGCTGCGGCCGTTTCATCGGGAAGGGCTTGTCTATGCCGATGCAATACTCCTTTCAACGAAGAAGCAATTCAACGGCAGGGTCCTGGCTGATATCCATGTAGAAAACTTCGACACGACGAGCATGTACAGTGATCTTTCCTTATCATCTGATGCGCTGGACAGAATTAAAAATATCAGGAAGGAATATGAGGAGATTACACTTCCCGGAGTGAAAGGGAGGATGCTTGAATTTACTGCCTTTGGTGCGTTGCCGGGTAAAGAGCCTCTTTGTATCGGACGAATCATGATTTCCCGGGATATGATTCTGGCTCCCCTGAGCGAACTTCGCAATTTCGTTTTTCTCACCTCGGCCGTGGCCATGCTCATCGTCAGTTTTATAGGATTCCTTTTCAGCAGGTTTATTTCAAAACCCGTAGAGAAACTGACGGAAGCGGTAAGGTATATAGAAGAGGGGGATTACGATCATAAAATAAAAATTGATTCCCGGGACGAACTGGGAGGCCTGGCCGAGACTTTCAACAGCATGAGCGGTATAATTAAAAACAAGATCATGGAGCTGGAGGATACCAACAGGGCTCTGTCCAGGATGGACAAGCTGAAAGATGAATTTCTTGCCAATACCTCTCATGAACTGCGAACGCCCATTCACGGGATTATCGGCATTGCCGATTCACTGATCCAGGGCGTTGCAGGCGATCTTCCTTCCGACGTGCGCCACAATCTCCAGATGATCGTTAAAAGCGGCAACAGGCTTTCCCGTCTCGTCAACGATATCCTTGATTATTCGAAGCTGAAGCACGCCGATATCAATCTGAAACTGTCGAGAGTGGACATGCATTCTCTCACTGAAGTCGTTTTTTCCATATTGAAACCCCTGGCCCAGAATAAATACATCATCCTTAAAAACCGGATAGAACCCGGTGAGGCCTATGTATACGGTGACGAAAACAGGATACAGCAGATACTTTTCAATCTCGTTGGAAACGCGATCAAGTTTACAGATGAAGGGGAAGTAACGGTCAGGACCGTTATGAGGGGAGACAATCCCGAAGTGCTGGAAATTCATGTCCAGGACTCAGGGATAGGGATCCCTCCCGACAGGGTACACGGTATTTTTGATTCATTCCAGCAGGGGGACGGATCCATATCGAGAAAATACGGCGGCACCGGACTGGGGCTTGCCATTACGCGGGACCTGGTGACATTGCACGGCGGCACTATCCGCGTCGAATCTATTCCCGGTCACGGTTCCACCTTCATTTTCACACTGCCTCTCACGGACAAGTATTTTAAAAATCAGGCCGATATAATGATTCAGGAATACTCAGAGATATCTGAAAATGACGATCTTCATCTTCCTCCCGATGCGGAGAATGCGCTCAAAGTGTTGAAAATGGAATCGGCGGGATCGGCCGGGACCATCCTGATCGTCGATGACGAAGAGGTCAACCTGCAGGTCCTGACCAATTATCTCAGCCTCGAGGGTTTCCGCATCGAGATAGCATCGGGGGGAGTTGAGGCATTGAATTACATGGAAGCGCATGAACTTCCCGACATGCTTCTGCTCGATGTCATGATGCCCGTCATGTCGGGATATGAGGTATGCAGAATTCTGCGGGAAAAATATCCTTCATATCAGCTCCCCATACTCATGCTGACGGCGAAAAACAGGACGCAGGATATCATGACGGGGTTTCAGGCCGGGGCCAATGATTATATCACCAAGCCGTTCGACAGGAGTGAACTCCTGTCACGGGTCAGGAACCTTATCGGCCTGAAATGGAGTGTCAAGAGCTATAATGAACTATCACTCCTCAAAGAGGAGCTTTCCATTGCCAGGAAGATACAGCAGGCGATTATTCCCGCCGAGACACCAATGATGACAGGATTGACCATCGAGGCTCTATATGAACCCATGCTGGCCGTGGGTGGAGATTTTTACGATTTCTGCCGCGTTGATGATGATATCATGGGAATATTTATCGCCGATGTGACGGGACACGGTGTTCCTGCCGCCATTATAGGTTCAATGCTGAAGGCGGCTTTTTCCATGTCCCGGGACAGGGTCTCGGACCCGGCCGCTCTCCTGAAAAATATCAATGATGTCATGTTCAATCACATTTCCGGAAGGTTTGTGTCCGCCTGTTATACCTTTATCGACAACAGACGGGGAAAACTGATCACCTCCGGTGCCGCACATTGGCCCTTGTACATCTGGCGTAAGGAGACTCGGGAGATGTTTGAGGTCATGGCCAAGGGGAGACTTATCGGTTATCAGGAAAATTCTCAGTATATAAACAAAGAATTTGAGATGCGGAAAGGGGACAGGATATGTTTTTTTACCGATGGAATAATCGAGGAGCGGAATGCCCCGGGGGAAATGTTCGGCGAGGACAGGTTCAAACGGTACATCAGGGAAAACCAGGACATTCCATTGCCGGAATTCCGGGATGGACTGGTCAGCGCTCTTAAAAAATGGTCAGGACACAGGCAGGACAGAACTTTTGAGGATGATGTAACCCTGATCATCGTCGATATAACGGAATGACTAAAAACGTATTCGTAAAAGATAGGGCTGATATTCCGTGGGATGTATATAAATGGCGTACATGGTTTTTCCGAAGGAAATGACCTCTTTTCCCGAATAATACCAGGGAGCCTGAACTTTATCTTCAACCTGTACCTCCGGTGCCGCATAGATGACCTTTTTCTCCGCTCCATGCAGACCGGCGAAATCCTTAAAATTCACGAGTATTACTTTCCCCGAAAAGACCTGGCAGTACACGATAATATACGACCGGAGATATTCATTGTAACTCAGGGAGCACTCGCCGGCAACATCATTGAGGAAGGAATCGCCTTTTGCCAGAATGCGGGTCCAGGTACCGTTTGCCGTAAGAAATTCATATGAACCGGAATCTTCAATTCGCTCAACGGGGACCCGGGCGATCTTCACCGGGGCCCTGAAGTTCCGTGTCGAATACTGTCCGATGGTATAGATGTATCCGTCTTTGCGGAATACAGCCGCGCCGAAGGCCGGCGGCGAACCGGTGAAAATATCCTTCAACCGTACAAAAGACACGGGATCGCCGGGCTTCCACTCCGCGGGAATATCCCACCGGGCCAGGCCCACGGATTTAACCCGGAAGGACAGGGCCTTCGCGGGGTTTTCAATATAAACATGCACATAATAGACATACACGCGATTATCAATCCGTATACCGTCGAAGGCCCAGAGCCGGTCGAGCGAGGGGTTTTCGCCCGGCCTATGTTTCAGAAAAGATGCCAGCTTTCCCTTTTCACGGTAATAGGTAAACTTGAGAGAAGTTATATTATTTTCCGTTACTTTTTCAGTGAAGGCCAGGGTGTTATGGATCATGCCCGTCATGGCGGCCCGCTCCGTAAAGGGAGCGTCGGGGGAGACTCCCTTCTTCCATGAACCGGTAATGGTGTCGCCGAAGGTCCAGAGCGTTACCTCGTCGGAGAAGGGAATGGATGTCACGCCGTCCTGTCCCAGGACATGCTCCAGGCGGCTCGTTCCGAAAACGCCCAGGTTCTCCACACGGTAGTCACAGGCAATGAAAAACAGCGGCACTATAATGGCAAGAAGGAGGTAGTTTTTATTTATCTTCATGAGATGATACTAGTAAAGACAGACAATTCCATCAACAAAAAAAGTATAAATGCAGGAGAAATAATTTTTACAAAAGTGGAGGCAGAGTATTTCGGAAAAAGTCAGGGGCCGGCGACGCAGCGGACAAAACATGTTTTAGGATCACCATTGTGTAGTAATATTGGATCACCAGTGATTGTGATTTTACGCCCATATCGTATCATCCCCATGGTCGCGTAAATATGCCAGGCTAACCGGCTGTCGTTTATGTGAGTTGAGGAAGACCAGTATTCACCGTCAGAACCAGGGAAAGCAGAGCTATTGATTTGCGGGTATGAGTTTTTGTAGTTAGTCGTGATGCTGTTTAATTCACGTATATTCGGAAGCCGCCAGTTATCAATTCCGGCAAAATTTAATGATTCGCATGCGTTTATTGCATCATCCCAGAGAAATAGTTGTTGACCAGTGCAATCGTTACTCAAATTTTCATCGCCGTTTGTAGTTAGACCGCACCGTGTCCAGGTTAATCCTGTTGTATTGTCGGTAACGGTTCCCTCTGAGGAGCCTGAATTGATGTTGTATGTGGTTCCCCCTATAATTGCTGTAGTTATTAAGATCATAGTTACAAAAAAATAAATTTTTTTCATTATAGTTTCCCAATAAAAAAAATAACTATCTCACACATCTGACATAGTGATAATTTGTGATATTATGAAAATCTGAAATATTAATTATAGGATCGACGCTTTTAAAAAAAATCACGAATGCACAATCGCTACTCCAAAATCGTAGTTCTGATGCTGACCAATATCCATCTTCTTCTGTATTTGGAAAAGCAACCATGTCTGTTGCGGGTGATATTTCACCAAAATCATACAAAGAAAAAAGTTCAGGAGAAGTAGGTAAACGCCAATCGGAGTATCCAGCAAAATTGAGGTTCTCACATGCAGTTTTTGCCTCATTATGTGTGTATATTTTATGAGTGCCGCTACAATCTGATGCGTTATCGGGGGTATCACCTTCAATACTGTCAGGTGTGCCACTTTCGATAAGGGAACATTTAATCCATTCCAACTGAGTCACCTTGTCTTCAATCACACCAGTAATATTTTCCTCATACTGAAAATCAGGATAAAGAAGAGTAGTGATATAAGAATAATCATCTCCTGGTATGCTATCATTACGATCGTATCCGCTTCTTGTGAGTGGGAAATAAGTTGTATGAGCCTGTTCAATAACAGGCTCCTCGTAGTTATTTTCATTCTTGATAGTATCATACATGTCATCATCAAAGCACGACGTAACTGTCGCGGTTAAAGCGATCAAACCGATGAGGACAATCGTTCCTGAAAGGTGCTGCAGAAAATTTTTTATTATCATATTCTGTTATAGTATGGCTGATTAAGCAATGCAGTATTCTGATTTCAATCTAAATTTGTATTAATAACATTGCGTATTATGAATTTTCTTTGCCATTGAATAAAATATAAACAATTTTAAACCGCCCGGCAAGGTTTATTTAAACAAAAATTAAAAATATGTCAGTTATGCTCTCTTATTGAGTCTTATGTCTCTCAATGTTTATGTATATAGTGAACAAAGTTAATTTAATTGAAAGGAACAAATCAATCTCTGATTAATCAGTAATTGCACTTGTACAGTTTTGGCCTGTATGTTATATTATTAAAAACCGTCCGGAAGGATGAATAATCAACTTCTTACAGGATGTCCGTCAATGAAAAAACCATCAGGGAATTCCTTGTATAAGAAAAAGAGTTACTTATTGTCTCTCATTATCCTTGCCGCATGCATGTCCGCAACCTGTTATGAGAATGAAGCGGTCACATCGCGGATGACACAGGATTATTCCGATAGCAATGTTTCTCCGGAAAACGGGGTCTACCTGGTAGGATCGGGCATATATGATATAACCGGTCCCGCAGCGGAAGTGGGGATGATGGGTTTTGCCGTCATGGAACAGAAAACCTCGGGCATACACATGAGGCTTCGCTCCCGGGCCTTTATCATCGGTGATGGGAATAAGCGCGTGGTTTTTGTCAGCACCGATACGGGCATGCTTTTCCAGGCCGTGAAAATGAAGGTGGCGGAGAAATTGCGTAGCGATCCGGAACTGGGAAAATACTATGATGAATCCAATGTATGTCTCTCGGCCATCCATACTCACAGCGGCCCCGGTGGATACTCCCATTACTTCATGTATAATGTCACCATACTTGGGTTCATAGAAGATAATTTCAATGTTATAGTCGATGGAATTTATGAATCGATAAAACGGGCCCACAACAATCTCCAGCCGGGAAAAATTCTCGTCAACACGGGCACGCTGGATAACTGCGGGTGGCAGCGGTCTGACTTCGCTTATAAAAATAATCCGGAAAACGAAAGAGACCTGTATAAAAGCAACACGGATACAAGCTTTACTCTCCTGAAGATGGTTACACTGGAAGGAGAAGAAGTGGGGATGATAAACTGGTTCGCCGTGCATCCCACCAACATAGGACCGGAAAACACCCTTATCAGCGGTGACAACAAGGGCTACGCTTCCTACCTGTTCGAAAAGGACAAGGGGACGGATTACCAGGCCGAAAGGACTTTCGTGGCGGCATTTGCCCAGGCCAATGCCGGAGATGTATCGCCTAACGTTCCTTACGGCCCGGCACCCGACAGCACTGATTTTAAAACTAATACCGGGCTGCATGATGTAACCCTGCGACAATACGAGAAAGCCGTGGAATTGTATAATGGCGCAACCGAGTATGTGAAGGGAAGCGTGGATTCCAGGCATACATACGCGGATATGAGAACGCTTTTCGTTGAAGAAAAAAACTGTGTTACCTGTGCGGCGGCAATGGGAGCCTCTTTCGCGTCGGGCAGTCCCAGCGATAATCCGAGCCCGGCACCTCTTTTCCCTCCCGGTGTAACGCGCGACAGCATTGACTGGACTGAAGACGCAAAAACGGCATTCCTTGCGGAATTTTTTCCTGCCGTGCTGGGGATAATATGGCCCGACACCCTGGATGAGGCATACGTGGCATGTCATGAAGAGAAGCCCATCCTCATCCCCACGGGGATTATGGCAATGAATCTGAAAGATATCCCCATGACCCCGCAGATAATGCCGATTCAGGTTCTGAAAGTGGGAAGTCTTCTTATTGTTTCGCAGCCCACGGAAGTGACAACCATGGCGGGGCGGCGGCTGAAGTCCTCTGTACTCGACGAGATGAAGGGCAGCGGTGTGAAATACGCCGTTGTGGCCGGTCTGGCCAATTCCTATGCATCGTACATGGCAACCAGGGAGGAGTATGCGATGCAATCTTATGCAGGCGCATGCACGCAGTTTGGTCCCAATGAACTGGCGGCATTTCAACAGGAATTCCGCAGACTCTGCGCTGCCATGAAGAAAGGTAAAGAAGTTGATAAGGATATTACTCCGCCCGATCTTTCCGGCGAGCAGCATAATTTTCTGCCCGGCGTTGTCTTTGATGATAAGCCTGTCGATGTTGAATATGGCGACACCGTAGTCGAACCCGCTGCCGCATACAGTATCGGCGATACGGTTGAGGCGGTATTCTGGGGCGGACATCTGCGTAATAATCCCATGATACAAAAAACATTTCTTGAAATAGTAAAAATTGATGAACAGGGAAATGATCTGGCTGTCGTGGCCAGGGACTGGAATCCTGAAACGGAACTTCGATGGAAGAGAGACGGTCTTGCCTGCTCGAAAATTACCGTTCGCTGGAGGACGGAGAATGCGTCAAAGGGCATGTATGTCATCCGGCATTACGGTTATGAGAAATCCGGGTGGACCGGCCGGATCAGTCCTTATGAAGGAGAAACGAAGCCGTTTACTTTACAGTGAATCAATGGTTTAGTCTGATTGTTGGACGTTGCGATAAAAGATTATTGCGTTAGTGATGGCGTATATATTGCAGCGGCAGTTTATTTGCAGTGATCAGTTTTTAACTGCTCCCTGCAAATAAACTGCCGCTGTTTTTATATATGTCAGTCTTTTTTCATTTTTGCTTTCAAAACATCTTCTTTGAAATTTTTGTTGAAAGAAAACTTCGGAACTTTGGTTGCTTTTTTAGCGGCGATTTTTATCTCTTCACCGGTGGCGGGGTTCCTGCCGATACGGGCCTTTGTTGCCGGTCTTACCCGTACATGCAATTTGCCGATGGTTCCTACCGGTACGCGCTCACCGGACATGACACCGGCATTGATCACATCGTACAGGGAGTCGAGTATTTCCTTGGCCTGCTTTTTGGGCAGTTCGTGCTTTTCGGCAATGTAGTTGGAAATAGCTGTTGCGGTGAATTTTTCAGGATACTTCACCTTTGCTTTCTGCGTTGCCTTGGCAGCGACTTTTTTTTCGGGTTTCTTCGTAGCCATAATTACTCCTAATTAATTTCACTTTGTATTAAATAATAATTACTTTGCCATCATAAGAAAGAAATCTGTCAATATAATTTTAATAAAATCTCGGAATATTCAAAAAAACCCTGTATTTTATGGGTTTTTTTGAATATTCATACATGAGAGCGGTATGGAGTGCCGCAATGAGTGTCCTTGTTCCGATCAGTGGACTTTATCTGAAAGATGAGTATCTCCCGTATCAATCCGCTCTTTGGGGATGATGTCGGCTCTTTTTTTCAGAAGATGTATGTTAAGGGTAAGAAGATATTCGTGAATCATCGTGTGTATTGCTGCCAGTTTTAACGGCTCAATAACCTTCAGTATTTTTTCTTTTTTGCCCGAGGATGTCTCAATGAGAATTTTATTTTTTATCAGATAGTTCAACGCGTTGCTGTAGTTGGCTATGGATAGAGATTCGGGAAGTTTAATCTCCTCCATATGATACATCTGAACGCCCTTTTTGCGTATAAGGTTTATAAGCTCCTTCTTCTCAGTCTTTGATGACAGCGGGAGCAGGGCGGAAAAGGCAATGTAATATGATTCAAGATAATCCTGGATGATGGCGGAATTGTTGCGAAGTTCAACGAATTTATTGTCATGTATCTTCACCTCTTCGCCGTGCATGGAAATCATCTTTTCATCCTGGAGAAATTGCATTGAGTCGTTGAATGCCAATCCGGCAGCTTCATCGCCATGGTTGATGAATTCCATGAAAAAGAGAGACCGGAGAGACAGGAATATCTTTTCAACATCTCCAGCGGGAACCGATTCTTTTTCACTGCGCATAAGTACTGCCAGTGATGCATACGATAGAGGATACAGATGATTGATGATGGTGTTCTTATAAAAGTTAATCTTTGGTCTGTCCTCTTCGTCGAGAAGATAAATATCCTCCATGCTGCTTTTATCCGGCGTAGTGCGGTCATCCCTGATATCGCTGATGATTCCATCATTCATGAATTCATCCAGTATGGAATCCAGCTGTATAGCTATGCTGTCCTGATTTTGCAGTTCTTTTGCCAGAGGAGCCTTGATTCCTGAAAAATATTGAACGAGATGGGTTATTCTGGCCAGCAGTGCCTCTTTTTGAAAACCCCGGCCGGGAGAGGAGAGCAGTGCCGTGGATACCATGCTGACAGGCGTCGCCATGGCTATATCGCTGATTTTTTCCATGAGGTGATCGGCGATTGCACTGACGTCCTCTCCTGTCGTATCGTATTGTTTTTTAAGATCGCTGTAATAAACGGGATCGTTGAATGATAGATATACCTTTCCGTAATTTCTTTTCAGGAGGCTGCGGCTTTTAACAAAATTGGATGTCGATTCGGATTTTTTTTCCTTTCCCTTGAGTTCCTTATGGTACGAATTTTCCTCAAGAATGCGATTGTAATTTATTGTGGCTGGAACAAAAACCATATCACCGGCGTATCCCTCTTCAATGGCCTCGATCATGTATTTGAGTATTCCCATCTTGGGAGTAAGCAGTTTTCCTGAACGGGTCCTTCCGCCCTCGATGAAGAATTCAATACTGTATCCTTCGCTGACAAGGGTCTTGATATATTGCTTGAGTATGGTCGTGTAGAGTTTCATGCCTTTAAAGGAACGGCGCATAAAGAACGCCCCGGATTTGCGGAAGATAAGGCCCATGGGGAAAAATGTCAGGTTAGCCCCGGCCACGATATGCGGGGGTATCATCTTTTCCCGGTAGAATATACTGGATACAATGAGATAGTCCATGTGGCTTTTATGGCTCGGGGCTATTACCACAGGACCCTTGCGGGATGCTTCCCGTATTTTTTTAATATCCTCGATGTCATATTCTATTCCGTCAAAGATTTTTCTGAATATGAAGCGCAATGTTTTCTCAAAATATTTTATCGTTATAATGGAAAAGTCGGCCGCTATCTCATCAAAATATTTGTACGCGTTGCGTCGTAATTTTTTCTCAGAGAGGCCTTCATCTTTCATGAGCAGCTGAATGGTATCGAGCGTATTTGAGTGATAGAGAACCTGTTCCATCATCTCCTGTCTGGATTTAATGACCGGACCGAGTATCGAACGTTTTTCATAGTCATATGTTTCAAGGAGCCTGCTGCGGATTTCCCGTGCGAGGTTTTTTATATCATCATGACCGGCACGTTTAATTTCTTCTTTGAGGTTGATGGGAGTTGCTATTCTGACGAAGGCCGGGGTTATGCTTTTCCACATGGCGAAGAGACCGGAGAAGAGTCCCCTGTCTCCCGTTGCCCGCATCTCCATAAAGGTTCTTTTTGCTTTTGTTTTTTCAGGGTTCCGGTTCCAGAAGATAATCTGGGGAAAAATAAAAATCGGTTCTTCCATATCTTTCTGAATCTTGAGAAGATATTCAAGAGTGTCGGGTCTTTCTTTGAGATAGTTGCTTATGAAGAGCTTCTGTGACAAAAGTGCTATGAGTATGCTGTGGCCCGATTGCACCACATTTTTGATATGCTCTTCATCGGAAATTCGGGTCCTGTCAACATCATTGAAGAGATCACTGATAAAACGGTATATCCGGTTGAAGAGGCCGGTGACCAATTGCAGAAGATAGGGTGAATTTCCCAGAGCCAGTTCAGGAGTGTCAAAGCCATGGCGTCTCAGGATGTTGTTGAGAATCAGCGTGGAAGTGATGGAGCTCTGGAATGAGCCGTATATGACGTGGCCCTTATTCGAGTATTCTTTCAGAATGGAAAGGCCTTCGTTGCCAAAGTCCACTTTTCTGAAGAGCAGGTGGATTATTTTTTCGATGATGATATTTGAGCGCCTGTTAATGATGCCCTGTAGTATAAATGTGGAAACATTAATGTTGTTTTTTCTCATTCTGATATCCTGTTGTTGTCGATTATTTTCACCCGCCTGCTGCGGATATTTATAGCGAACGGACATATGCCTGCCGTTACCTGGAGGAAATGTACCGAACGGTTCCGTCAGAAACGGAGACCGTCCTGAATAGATTCGCGGGATTTATTTATAAGATCCTGTATGGTATTCTCATCGTAGGCCGATGTGTCGATTGGTTTGTGTATGGTCATAGTCGCGTTACCGGGGAATAGGGCCATGGTATTGGTCGGGAGAATGTCTTTGGTGCCGCTGATAGTAACGGGAAGCACGGGCAATTGCATGTCCAGGGCGAATTTAAAAGCCCCCTTTTTAAAGTCCATGAGCTGACCGGTTTTACTCCGGGTCCCCTCGGGGAAAAAAATGATGGATGTACCGCCGGTGATTCTCTTTTTCGCCTCGTTGATGGATGTCAGCGCCGATGCGTGATCGGAACGATTGATAAAGACGTGACCGGCTTTATAACAGTAATAGCCCAGGACCGGCGCTTTGCGCAGTTCCACTTTCATGACCCAGCGGAAGTCAAGGGGAAGCCAGCCGTATATGGCGAAAATATCAAACTGGCTCTGGTGGTTCGCCACCACCACATAGGACTGGTTGGGATCAATATTTTCTCCGCCTTTAACGGCCATTCTCATGGGAGTAATAAAACTGTTGAAACGGGCCCAGAGGATACCGCTGATCTGACCGGCTCTCTCTCCAAAGAGCCAGATAATTGGGACAGCCGCTATGGTGAGGATTATAGTGCTGAGTCCCAGTAACGGTAAAAAAATGAGCCATTTATATATCTGGTAAACGGCAAACAGTGCCTTTATTTCGCGCAGGTCTTTTCCGGCAATATATAAATCTTCTTTTGCTTTTTCTAAATTACCAAATTTCATCAGATCCTCTTTGTTTGATTAAAAATAAAATTTATAATCAACTATCAAAGTAAATTAAAAGGACTGACCAGTCAGTCCGAATATTATAGAAGATATATCATACTCTTACTTTGTCAAGAATAATATTGTCTTTTTAGCATAAATCTGCTTCAGACAGATTCCTGTTCTTATAAAGAATTTTTATATCAATCGAATTTAGTTATTGAGCATTAAAGAACAGAAAATTATAAATGTTGACCATCCCCATAATAAATTTTCAAAGTCGCATTATGAGATACGGTTTTCATGAAATTGTATCAAAGAAATAGAATAGAGTGAGAAAAAATAGCTCAATATCCACAATCATTAAACAATAAAGACATTTGACCGGCATTACCTGAAGTTAATCATATTTCATGTAAAACCGCAGAAGAGAGGTAGAATATGGACAAAGAAATAGAAAGGCAAAAACGTATCGCATTTTATAGTGAAATCGGACAGTTTTTCTCTCCCGATGCCACCTTCAACCGTCACAGCTTTCAGCAGACGCTGGCTGAGACATATGGGAAAATAGAATATGGACAAAATGAGGTAGATTATTTGCCAGGTTCGAAAGCGGCGTGGCTTACGGAGTACCTGTCCAGTATTTTTGAGTATCTGCAGGAGAAGGGCATGTCTCATAAATCCATGGATATATTCAATGCCGCCCTGGAGGTTTCAGAGTCTCATGGCATAAGCTCAATTTCCATGCCGACAAAATATCTACGCCAGATGATCATCAGCTATGAAGAAAAGAAGAGTACCCGGCCCGACAAGAAAATATCCCCCGATGATAAGCGCGATCTTATTTTCAGGGCAGCAGTAAAAATATTTGCGGAAAAGGGCTTTCATAAGGCCACCATGGACGAGATAGCTTCCCAGGCAGGCATGGGAAAAGGGTCGATTTACCGGCACTTTAAAAGCAAGGAGGAGCTTCTCAGGCAGCTTCTCAATGAGAAGTATGAGGAAATAATGAAACGCATCATTCAGATATTTTCCCGGGAACGCGACGTGCTTCAGCAGATCAAGGAAATGATTGAAGTCTGGATTGATTTTATCGAAAAAAATCATGTCGTGTACCGGCTGATTCAAAATGAAAGCATCGGGCTCATAGTCGGCGAAAATGCCATGTTTTATGATTACCTCATAACTCATCTGCCCATGCTCAAGGAAAAGATACTGGCCATGAATAAGGAGAGCCGGCTCAAGACCACTAACTTTTACACGGTTTTTTACGGCATACTCGGTTTCATCGACGGTGTGGTACAGAAATGGTTCAGAAGGGGGATGAATTACTCTCTTCAGGAGGAAGTTCCTATTATTATCGAGGTCCTTTTTAACGGTTTCGTCGGCGCTTCTTCTTCCGGGACGAATTGATCCCGGGCCGTGGTATGGAATTCACAGTGGTCTGGAAAATATGGTTGACGATTGCATTACCTTTTTTTATATAAGGGAACCTCTAAAAATTAAGTTTTGGATGTTCCCTTGTGGGCATAAACAGCGGTAAAATCAGGTTTTTTACCCCCACTAACTCCCCCTATCAGGGGGAGAATAAAAGAGGGGGTTGAAAAACCTGATTTTAAGAGGTGCCCATAAAATAATCCGGAATGGATGAGCGTTATGTGTTATGCTCCAATCTAATGAAAACTACAGGATGTACTATGGAAAGTAATAGTAAAATAATCGGTGAAAATATGTACCGTTTCCAATCGGCCCTTGCCGAGAGCGGTTCCTCTCTGGAAGATTTTATCCGTGAGAATTACACCCGGAAATGGCTTTCCGATGAACTTTTTCATGCAGCCGCGGTAAGAACAACATTCGTCCATGCCATAAACCAGTTCCTGGTCAATGAAGGGCTCTTCAACCTGGAAAAAGTCATGCTCAGTATTATCACCGACCCGCTGGCCCATGACATAGAGCATACTCCTTCAATACAGTATAAAGGACATACGTATCTGACCACGCACAGCATGATTTACAGCAAATTCCTCGCCTGTTCCAATCCGCAGTTGAAAGGCATATTCGTCGATTCGCCCAATATACGGCTGGAACTGGAAGATCCCAACAATGTGCAGCGTGGCAAATATCTGGCAGATTTTTCCCAGATAGACATTGAAATGCGGAGAAACAGGAATATCACCCTCGAAGACTACTATACTAAAAAATCCATGGTACTCGACATTCTTCGCCAGGACATGGATATTGCGAAAAGTCTTTTCGAGAGAATGATCGTTTTCGCCTGCGAGGAAATAAACAGGAAAAACAGTGAAAACCTGAAGGCCCTGGGTGTGGTGATAGAAGTGCCGAAAATTCCTTTTCCCTCTTTTCACAAGGATGATGCGGTGAAGAAACACGGTGCCAGGCACCATGAAGAAAAATGCGGCGAAGATACAACAGCTCAGTTTTTCTGGATCACGGGACTGCTCCGCGAGAACTATGATCTTATCTATCCGTATCTTAATGCCGACGGAACCAGGGCGGTCATGTCCGATGTCGGTTCGGAGAATATATTCAATTATGATATACTGGCGAAAAGCATCGATGCGAAAACAGGGAAGCAGACACCTGCCCGGGAAATACTTTCCGGCGCTATCCGTGAATGGCTCTTTGAACCTATAATTGAACGCATCATCGACAACAAGGTCCTTCCCGTGCGGCCTGAAATAAAGGATGGCGGAATCGTCAATATCAATGAGCTGGGAGGATATGGTCCCTTCCTTTATTTTGCCTCCATGAAGGATGATAGCGGACGGTCCCTGTTCCCCGACACCTTCGGCGGCGGAATCGGCATTGAGCGCAGCCTTTATGCTATTTTGCGCGGTGATAAAATTAAGAAAATCGACGATATAACCTTTTTCGGGAAAAATCCCGATTCTCATCCGGTGTATCTCTATTGATGTAAATTCAGCAGGGGGGGGGCCTGAAAATACTGATTTTTTGGGACCCTCCTGTGCCTGACATCCGTAATTGTTTATCATACCCTATGCAGTTCCCCGGAAGTACTTCTTATTCCTGATGATACATCAATCCCGATGGAAGCCGGGTTTCTGAAATAAATTAATTCTGAACAATAGTTGACAAAAACATGAATCCGAATAGCTCTATTCCAAACTGAAAAGGGGAGACGCCTTATGAATACTGCCAGTGTAAAAACCATATTGACCATGACAGGGAGCAATCAGACTCTCACTGTTGACGGCTGGGTCCGGACGAAACGTGAATCAAAGGGAGTGTCTTTCCTTGAGTTAAATGACGGTTCAACCATTAAAAATCTGCAGGTAGTGGTAGAGGCCGCCTATCCCGGTTACGAAGATGTCCTCGCGAGAATAAATACGGGATGCAGCCTGTCTGTGCAGGGTAGACTTGTCCCGTCGGAAGGCGCAGGCCAGACAGTGGAGGTTAAAGCTGAAAATATAACGATAATAGGTGAAACACCACAGGATTTTGTTCTGCAGAAAAAACGTCACAGTTTTGAATTTCTCCGGGAGATAGCCCATCTGAGGGCCAGGACCAATTCCTTCGGCGCCGTGGCTCGGGTGCGCAGTGCCATGAGCTATGCAATACACAGTTTTTTCCAGGAGCGCGGGTTCCTGTATATTCATACACCGATTATCACGGGAAGCGACTGTGAAGGTGCCGGGGAGATGTTCCAGGTTACCACTATCCCGCTCGAGACGGTTCCCCTGGTCAACGGCCAGGTCGATTATTCCAGGGATTTTTTCGGCAAGAAGGCTTCCCTGACCGTCAGTGGTCAGCTTGAAGGGGAAACATACGCCCTCGCACTGAAAAATATCTATACATTCGGTCCCACATTCCGTGCCGAAAACTCCAATACTTCAAGGCATCTGGCCGAGTTCTGGATGGTGGAACCTGAAATGGCATTCTGTAATATCACGGGAAATATGGATACGGCGGAAGAATTTTTAAAATACATCTTTAAGTATGTTCTCGATACCTGCGCCGATGACATGGATTTTTTTGACAGCAGGATAAGCAAGGGAATCATTGAGAATCTGCAGAATATAATAAACAGTAATTTTGAGAGGGTGGCCTACACCGAAGCCGTTGACCAGTTGCTCAAAGCCGGTCACTCCTTTGAGTTTCCGGTAAAATGGGGCATCGATCTGCAGAGCGAACATGAAAAATTCTTAACGGAAAAAATCTATAATAAACCGGTCATTCTTACCGATTATCCCCGCGAGATAAAGGCCTTTTACATGAAACAGAACGATGACGGAAAAACCGTGCGGGCCATGGACGTTCTGGTGCCGCGTCTCGGTGAAATAATCGGCGGCAGCGAACGCGAAGACAGTTATGATAAACTTGTACAGAGGATCCGTGAAAACGATCTCAATCCCGATGATTACTGGTGGTACCTGGACCTGCGCAGGTTCGGGTCTGTGCCCCACGCGGGATTTGGACTGGGCTTTGAACGACTCATACAGTTTGTTACGGGGATGCAGAATATCCGTGATGTTATTCCCTATCCCAGGGCAGTTAATTCCCTTGATTTTTAAGTTTAGCAGGAACAACGGAAAAGCGGATTCATGTTCAGCGAATATCCCGCTGCTTTTGCGATAATAATTGACAAAATCTCAAATCCATTGTAGCAGTAACACAGAAGATACTATGCCTTCAGGCAGGAGCTGCGAATGGATCAGGAAACCTTTAACCAGGGACTCATGGATTTTATCAACAAATCGCCCACGGCCTTTCATGCTGTTTTCAACATGGAAGAAATGCTCAAAGCCGCGGGTTTCACCGGACTCAATGAAGCCGATGCCTGGTCTCTGGACGAAGGGGAGAAATATTATGTCATCAGGAACGGCTCATCGATTATAGCCTTTAACACGGGAAAAAACGGAAAACATCCTGCAGGCTTCCGTATGACGGGTGCCCACACCGACAGTCCCTGTCTTAAAATAAAACCCGATCCCCTTTTAAAAAACAATGGTTATATACAACTGGGTGTTGAGGTCTATGGCGGAGCCCTTCTGAATCCCTGGTTTGACCGTGATCTTTCCATCGCTGGACGAGTGAGTTTTCTTGATGAAAAAAACACGATCCGTTCTTGTCTGATTGATTTTAAAAGACCCGTTGCCTTCATTTCCAGCCTGGCCATACATTTCGACCGGGAAGCGAATAAGAGCCGCTCAATAAACGCGCAGAAAGATATTCCTCCAATTATAATGAACCTGCCTGAAGGTGAATTTTCTTTTTCGGAAATTCTATCGGCGGAACTTGCAAAACAGGGACTTTGTGCCGAAGGGATATCCATCCATGATTTTGAACTTTTTCTGTATGACACGCAGTGTTCTTCATTGGTGGGCATGAAAAATGAGTTTATAGCAGGAGGAAGACTGGACAATCTCCTGAGCTGTTATACGGGAATCCAGGCCCTGATCCACAGTGAAAAGTCCAACCCGTGCATGATGGTCTGCAATGATCACGAGGAGGTCGGAAGCGTTTCTTTTACCGGAGCCCAGGGGACCTTTCTGCGGTCCGTTCTGCAGCGGCTTTTCAGGGAACCGGAAAACTATTACCGGGAGCTGAGCAGATCCCTGTTTATATCCATGGATAATGCACATGGAATTCATCCGAATTATGCCGATAAATATGATATAAATCATGGTCCGGTGCTCAACAAGGGACCGGTGGTTAAAATGAATGCCTCCCAGCGGTATGCTTCGGACAGTGAAACGGTTGCCGTGATTCGGAGTATTGCATCTGGACTGGCTATACCGCTCCAGACCTTTGTAATGAGGAGCGATCTGGCGTGCGGGAGTACTATTGGTCCACTGACATCGGCTGAAGTCGGTATGAAAACTATTGATGTGGGTGTGCCAACCTTTGCGATGCATTCCATTCGCGAAGTGGCCGGTTCCACGGATCCATTTTTGCTTTTTTCATTGATCTGCGGATTTAACAGTAGCAGTATAATTATTTAGAGATATACTGGGTATACATGCGGAAGACAAGGGTAGGGATGTGACCAAATCAAAACACAAGCATGATCTCAATGAAGACAACGGGAAAAACGTCGACAGCATCGAGACCAGTTACAATGAATCGATAGTCCGATATTATCGGCACGTCCTGAGAAAACAGGATGAACAGGTCCTGAAAAAGATACAGAAAATCCCCGATGATTGGGATGAGTATGATAAAACACGTCTTATATCGGACCCGGAAATTTCCGAGGATGAAAAAAAGCGGCTGTCCGATATCAAATCTAAAAAGGCCTGGGAACTGAAATTTGAAAGTCTTAATATCTATTACCTGATTACTATTGAAAACACCTTGATCTCGTGCCTCACGCATAAAATTCTCTCCGATGATGAATTACATGAAGCGCAGGATTCCGTGAACAGCATCATCACGGAGATCGGCGGAAATATTAAAAATTTCAAACATCTGCTGTTGAGCCTGGCCAAGAGGGCTGCCAGCGATTTGTATTATCTCATGATGACATTCCGCAAATACTATTACAAACTCAATGTTGTGTTTGATGAAGATTTTCTTCGATTTTGCGATGATCTCATCAGTTTTTTTGATGAATACAGGGTCATGACCAAAAATATTTCCGGTTTTAAAAAGACCAGGGATTTTCTGTCCAGGTTTTTCCCAGTGAGTGCCAATAAACGGGGATGGAACATTGATGAAACAGCATTGAAGGAGTTCTTCGAAGATGAAATAAAGAGCGAGGCCAGGACTCTTGCTGAACTGAAGAGAACCATATCCGCCGCCTACCTGTATAAGAAGAAGCAGAAAAAAGATTATGAATTCATAAAATATTATTACAATGATCGAGACGGGAAACTTTTCAGATATAATTTTGTCGTTAATTCCCTTTCTCAGAAATTAATCGACCAGAAAATTTCAGCCGATGTCTTCGAGGGATTTAAAAAGATACGGGAAAATTTTATCAACCTGGTAAGGAATTTAGAAAACCGTGGCCTCCAGGGATTCGGTTCTCCCGATCTCTCTTATGGACAGCTGGTGGAGTTTATTTTTAAAGGGAGCCTGGTTCTCGAGTATTATTATCTTCGAACACAGCAGCATGACGAACTTCAGAAATTCCGGAACGATGTGCTCCATTACGTGGAAGAGGAATATAATCAACTCAATCCTGATGCCGGACGGTTTCGTTGATACAGTGAGAGGGGGGGCCTCTCAGGCTTTTCTTCTATCGGCAACGCGCCTGTCATTGACTTCACAGGCAAATATATTACGGCAATACAGCAGTCGTTGCTTTGATCTTCTGTCTCCTGTTTTCCGCCGGTCTTCAGTGCGGCGTTCTATACGATTTTTATTGAAAATCAAACCATGGGCATAGCGTGTTGACATATTGTCAGTTCTTACCAGGACAAACATGACAAATCTGGAAATACTGCTGAATATTTTGTAGAATATAATGGTTGCCAGAGCTATTACTGAATAGAGGATGATATATTCAATTGTTGTCAATCCCATCTATTTATTCCTCCAGGGGAATTTTCTATTTATTTATAGGTAAATTGTAAGAAAAGGTACAGAAAAAGTCAAATTAAAAAGCCCATTTGTATGGGCTTTTTTTAGAAAATTATCGTCAATATTGGCTTGACAGTTTACCTTTGTCGTATCTAATTTTTAAATTACTTTTGACATTATAGTAATCAGGGAGTATGTGGTGAGTCAGGGCTCAACTTTTAATTTATTTTCCTACGAAATCATTGATGCTATATTAATAATATCCATTGAACTGGAAAGACTCGACATGTATAATGTACACGATGTACTCAATGAAACTGACCAGAGTTTTAAAGGTGCTTCCTTTTCTCATGTGATACTGGAAGTAAAATCACTGAAATATGTGGATGCTACAGCCATTGGCGCACTCATGGTAGCCATGGGAAGGATGAAAAAAAGGAAAACGGGGGGCGATATATTTATCGTAACCGAAAGAAGTTCTCTGCTTAAAATAAAGGAACTGGTCAAGCTGGATAACCATATATTTAAAAGCAGGGAAGAAGCTCTGTTGCATATCAAACAATTGAATTCTTAAGAAAGGAATATCCAGGAAAGCGAAAATGAAAGTTGGATTTGTAGGAAATCAAAAAGAGATGTCAAAGCAGCAAAAAGATACCCTTATTCGGATTATGAAGAAATTAAAACATACGTATCAGAACATTGACTTACATATGGGAAGCGCGCCGGGTTCTGACGCAGAAGCCTTTGCCATCGTTGTGGAGAACGGTCTGGTGAGCCGGCTATTTTTTTATCCCTCCAGTAATCCCGACGAAAATGCCTTTGATATCGAAGATCCAAGAGACCTGGAGAAAAAAGAGATAAAATTGCTGCGGCAAAATGAACGCACGATTTTTGAAAGAAACAGGAACATCGTTGATACATGCGACATGATAATCGCCGTTCCCCGGGAAACACTGGAAAAAAGGGAATCTGAAACGTGGATGGCTATACGATACTCAAAAATTCAGAAGAAACGACTGTTCACCCTCTATCCCGACGGTAAAGCAACGAAGTGGCCCACGCGATAGCGTTGCGTACGGGGGTAGTACATCAATGACCTCTCTTATTTCTGGCAGCAGATCTCATCAAGTACTGTTTTTACATCACGGGCAATTTTCAGCTCTTCATTGGTTGGGACAACCAGAACAGTCACACGGGAATCGGCGGAGCTGATAGTACGTATGCCTCTACCGGGATCATTATTCCTATCATTATCGATATTTATTCCCAGTTCTTCCAGGTTTTCGCAGGCCAGTTTTCGAATCAAGGGTACATTCTCACCGATTCCTGCCGTAAATACCATAACATCCAGCCGTCCCAGGGCGGCATAATAGGCTCCGATATATTTTTTAATCTGATATGTAAGCATTTCCACGGCGAGTTTGGATTTCTCACACCCCTGTTCCATGTTTTGCAGAATTTCCCGCATATCATTGTTCCCGCAGATGCCGTAAAGACCGCTCTTCTTATTCAGCATGTTGTCGATTCTTTCGATGGTGCAGCTGTTATTCTCGGCGAGGAAAAACGGAACGGCCGGGTCAAGATCTCCGCATCGGGTTCCCATCATGAGACCGGCCAGAGGGGTAAGACCCATGGTTGTGTCGACACATATACCCTGTTTTATGGCAGCCATACTGCTGCCATTGCCGAGATGAATGGTAATCATATTGAGCGTTTTTGGATCTTTTCCGAGATGGCCGGCGGCTTCCTGTGAAACAAAACCGTGCGACGTGCCGTGAAAACCGTATTTGCGTATCCTGAAATTTTCATACATTTCAAATGGGATTGCGTACATGTATGAATATGGCTTCATCGTCTGGTGAAAAGCCGTATCAAAAACAGCAATATGTTTCGCACCGGAAAATACCATCCTGGCCACTTCGATGCCCGTGAGATTGGCCGGGTTATGGAGAGGGGCTAGGGGGATATTTTTTTTAATAGCGCCGATAATATCATCGGTTATCAAAGCAGGGACATGAAAATCCTCGCCGCCATGGACGACCCGGTGTCCCACCGCCTCAATTTCATCACTGGTTTTTACAGAACCGTATTTTGAATCGGTAAGCAAAGCGGCAATTCTGTTCAGACCGGTCCTGTGTTCCGGAACCGGTTCTGTTTGCGTGAAACTGTCGGTTGAGCCGTTTTTAAAAACTTTATGATGTATGCTGCTGCCTTCCTGTCCAATCCTCTCTACCAGGCCTTCGGCAAGGACATGAATACCTGCCATGTCGAAGAGTCTGTACTTGATTGAAGAGCTTCCGGTGTTTATGACGAGTACTTTCATAGTCTCTCCTATTTACCGGCCTGGATAGCCGTAATGATCACGGTGTTGATAATATCCGGTACGGTACAGCCCCTGCTCAGATCATTTACCGGTTTATTGAGTCCCTGCAGGATGGGGCCGATTGCAATAGCTCCGGTTTCGCGCTGCACCGCTTTATATGTATTGTTGCCCGTATTGAGGTCGGGAAATATAAAAACAGTGGCCTGTCCGGCTACTTCTGAATCAGGCATTTTAGTCGCGGCAACTGTTCTGGATACTGCCGCGTCATATTGTATCGGACCTTCTATTTTCAGATCAGGACGTATTTTTTTTGCCAGCACGGTAGCCTCGCGAACCCTGTCGACATCTTCACCGGTTCCGCTGGTACCCGTTGAGTACGATAGAAGGGCAACCCTGGGTTCAATACCGAAGATCATACCGGTTTCCGCTGAAGAAACGGCTATATGGGCCAGTTCCTCTGCGCTGGGATTGGGGTTTACGGCACAGTCTCCATATACAAGAACCCTGTCTTCAAGGCACATGAGAAACACGGAAGAAACAACGGGGACACCGGTCTTCGTTTTAATTATCTGAAGGGCTGGACGTATTGTGGATGCCGTAGAATGAACTGCGCCGGAGACCATACCGTCGGCGTCTCCCAAATGAACCATCATGGTGCCGAAGTAACTTACATCATTCATTGCCGTCATTGCCGCATCCATGGTGAGACCCTTGTTTTTCCGCAGATTGTGATAGGTGAGTGCGTAATGTTCCGTAAGTTCCGATGTCTGGGGATCAATAATTCTCACGTTTTTCATGTCAAGCCCCAGTTCTCTTATGCGGGATGAGATTTTATTTTCATCGCCCAGCAGAGTCAGGGTTGCAATATCTCGTGCGATGAGTGATTCAGCCGCCATAAGTATCCGGTCTTCATTCCCTTCGGGCAGAACAATGTGCATCCTTTTTTCCTTGGCTTTCTGGATGAGGCCATACTCGAACATTTTAGGAGTTATGATTTTCGTTTTTGCTTCGATGATTATTCTGGAAAGCTCTTCAGAGTCAATGTGCGTATCGAAAAGACTGAGTGCGGTCTGAATTTTATGGCTGTTTTCCGGGAGAATATCAGGTTTTAGATTTTCCATGAGAGAGGCTGTCCTGGTTATGGTCTCCGTTACGACGAGGATGGGAATCTTGGAGGGAAGTCCCTGTATGAGCTGAAGCACCATGTTGTCAATGATGAACTCAACGGTGAGGATGATGCCCGCTACTTCCGGGAAGTTTACCGATTGATTGACCATCATTGCTCCCAGAATAATGTCAACACGGTCACCGGTTGTAATAATTATAGTTCCGTCTGAAAGACCCCAGAGATAATTTTCCAGGTGCATGCCGCCAATGGAGAACCTGTTAACGGGACGGTTCAGCTGTTCTTCCCCGAAAAGAACAGTAGCTTTCAGATGTCTGACAATTTCGGCGATTGTAGGTGTATTGATTATGGAGCTTTCAGGCATGACAGCGGTAAACTGATCATTCAGATCGGTCTGTTCTCTGAGGATTTGACTATACTGATCACAGCGGTCTTCATGGACACGCGTTACAATAGTTCCGATTATCCTGCATCGTCTGGCGCTGAAGGTTTCCCGGGCTATTTTAATCGATTGAAGAATATTGTAAATTTCTTTCCTGTGGGCCGGGGTTATCAGAATGATTGGGCTGGCCAGGACTGAAGCGATGCGTGCATTTAAGTCCATTTCGAAGGAAGAAGTCTCTTCTTTAAAATCAGTTCCGTCGCAGAGGACAAAGTCATATCTTTCTTCCAGCTGTTTGTACTTGCGTACTATGCCCTCAAGGAATTCGTCATATCTGCCGGCGGTGACGAGCTTTTCAGCTTCATCAAAAGTAAAAGCAAACATCTGTTCATCGGCAATATCAAGGCTGAAATAATTTTTTATGAGGGCAAAGTGTTCGTGAGGTTTTTCTGAACCTGATATGTGGACGATGGGGCGGAAATAGGCAACTTTATCAATTTTTCTTAATAGCAATTCCATCAACCCGAGAGTTATCGCTTTTTTCCCGCTTTCCCCTTCAGTTGTAGTAAGATAGAGGTTTTTTGCCATGACTGCCTCGCTTGGTTTAATGGATTACCATACATAATGTACTGTATCCACGTAAGTCCTTCAATAGTCCTATATATATTTTTAACATAGTGTATTGGATAAATAATGTATGGGATTTTCCCTCATACCGTATTAATGTACTTTACTCATTGCGGAGAATGGGGTAAATGGGAAAAAGCATTGATTGTCTGCATATTGTACAGTAATTATTGGGATACATAAATCATGGAAAAAATCTCCAAATTGATTAGGCAGGGTTTGCATTATTCCTTCTTGGCAGTAAGGAAGATTTTTTTCATAATAGTCATGACAATCATTTCATTATTTTTATTATATGCTGTCAAAACAGTACTAGGTATTAATCTTTTCGAGGACTTATCCATTGTTGATTTTCTGGAATTTTTCTTTTCGATTTTTCAGGGCATAATACAATGAAAATAAGATATGTTAATGTTGGATTATCAGTGTCGAAGTACGCGATTCTGACCCTGGTCCTGATCATGGTTTCGCTTAAACAGTCCAGTGCCCAGCTTTACATGTGGACCTTTCAACTCGATAAGGCCGGACGCCAGGAGGCCTCCATGGAACTGGACCCGTACTACAGTTGCGTGTATTATACATTGGGTCTTACTGACACACCCATACCGAAAGAACAAATCACGTATGAATCAGAGCTGTACTGGCACATGATTAGAAATTTTTATCTTCCCCGGTTCATCCTTCTTGAAGTAAGTGCATATCCCCTGCCAATTACCGGTGTTATGCTGAAAAAATATTCCCGGGATTTTTATGATGACAGTGAACTTATTAAAGGTGTAAATTTTATTAAAGCGGTAACAGAGGGATTTCCCGAACCGTGGGCCACTTCACTTCTTATTGGAAATGTGGCAAATTTCGTCAAAGGAGAAAACAACGATATCGTGGGGAAAGGCTTTTCCGGATTGCTTCTTAGTTTTGGCAATCAGCATATTGTTGACAACATCATGGTTGACGACTACTGGCTTGAAACGGAATTGAAATTGAAGGGGACTGATTTACGGGAAATTCATTCCTTGAGTTATAGTTACAGTGTGGGTGTAAAAAAGCATTTTAATAAAGAGATCCGTGATCAGCTTTATCTGTCCATAAAACGCAACAGAATAGATTATCGGAATGGAAAGATGAATCCTTTCCTCGGATTCTTCGTACGAAATACGGAACAACAGTTGCGCCTGGATTTTAATCTTGATAGATTTTATAAGGGCCGGATATCAAAGTTGCTTTTACTTCTGGGGAAAAACTTCCCAATCGGCGATGGCAATGTCACCCTTTCCTTCAGTGCCGGTTTTCTGAAAATATTCGGTGACAGTTACACCGGTTCCCTGAAACAGGAAATTAGCCAGGAGTGGATATTTTTGGTACGACCTAATATCCATTTAAAATTTGATTGATTTTTTTTACCTTTATTCATCATATACATTTCAGGCGGAATAAAACCGGATTTTTTCAAGCACGACCGGGCGGTAATAATAATCGATACCAGAGGTTCCCTTTTTTTGTGAAGAAAGAAAATTATTTTGTTTGATTATTATAATTGCTTCAAATAGTATAAAAAAGAAAAATATGATGGATGTTGAAATTAAAAATTTAGAAAAGCTTCTGATCGTTTACCTGAAAGGCAGGATGGATCTGGTTAAATCCAACGATCTGGAGAGAAATCTTTTTAAACTTATCAATGAAGAAAAAGGAAAACATCTTCTTCTAAATTTTGAAGATGTTGATTATCTTCACAGTTCCGGTGTCAGAATGCTCATTTCTCTACACATCCGGCTGGAAGAACATGGGGCAATGCTCATGCTTTGCTGCATAAACCAGGCAGTAAAAAAAATTCTGGAATTTGTCGATATTATGGATATGATAAAAATATTTAACAGTGAAGAGGAGGCTATCGCTGCATTTCCTGCATGCGATGCCGGAGGATATCATGGATGATACTATTAAAATAAAAAAAACCAGGGGCGTAATAATTATCTATCTCTCAGGGAGACTGGATCTGAATTCCTCGCATTTTATTGAGATGGGTATAAAGGACATATTAAAAGATGATAAAAGCAGCCACATATTGCTGAACCTTGCTAATGTCGATTTTATTGTCAGCTCCACCCTCCATATGTTTATGACGATAAAAAATGAATTAAAGAAAATGAATAAGAATCTCATGTTATGCAATATAAATGAGCAGATTGAAAATGTCTTGAAAGTAGTTGATTTGATAAATACCTTTGAAATTTATTCAACAGAAGAGGAAGCACTGGCGGTGATATAAAAAGGATTTAAATGTTAAATCTTTTCAGGGTCAGGCTTAGCTATGATATTAATCTATTATATCAAAATGTCCTGATTGGATGACCAGATATTTTTCAATAGTATAGTTTTCAAGCCAGCCCAATGCAATAAGAATCTGGCCTATTTTTTTACCCCTGTATTCAGTATTGGTTTTCTGAAAGTCAAGTGCAATAGTCACCTGTTCTCTGGTGAGCCTGTAGTCCTCGACAAGCAGTTCCCCTAATCTTCTCTTTTCCATGTTTCCGCACCAGTATAAAGGTTAGTGAATATATTTTTTTATTCCAATATAACAAATATATTGTATTTGTCAACAAGAAACCGTCCAGCCGGTAATATTAAAAATATTTTTATAATACCTGACTCCATTATCCAGAAAAAAAGCTTTCTTTCATAAAACTATACATATATGGTTTTTATACAATTCGATTTACACGAGTCCTGTTTAATTTTTCAGGTTTAATAGTCCGTGAGGTACAGGAGAAAAAAATGAAAATACCTTTCCCATTCGAGGTTTTACTTATTTTCAGCATCATGTCCTGCGCTCTTCTATTCGGTTTTATTCTTCGAGGATCATTGAAGTTTCTTCAAGTCTTTCTTTTTCCAAGCTGTTTGATCGGAGGACTCGTCGGGTTTATACTGATTTCTACGGGCATTATAAGTGTTGATATTTCCCTGTTGGAATCTTTCGCTTTCCATTTATTTAATATTTCTTTCATTTCCGTTGGGCTGACATCGGGAAGCGATGAGGCGGCAGCCGCTTCAAAAAGCAAAGAAATGGCAAAGGGTGCCATATGGATGGCTCTTATTCAAGCCATAACTTTTCCTATGCAGGCCATAGCAGGAGGTTTGCTGGTTCTTTTTTTCAACGGGATTGGAATAGATCTGTTTAAAACATTCGGTTTTCTGGTACCACTGGGATTTATTCAGGGCCCGGGCCAGGCTCTTTCTATAGGGAAAGTATGGGAAGAGGTAGGTTTTCAGCATGCGGCAACTATCGGCCTGACTTTTGCTGCAGTGGGTTTTTTATTCGCGTTTTTTGTCGGTGTGCCTCTGGTAAACAGGGGGATCCGCAAGGGACAAGCAGCACACACTCCGGCGCGTCTTTCAGAAGATATATTAAAAGGCTTTGTCAGAAAGAACCAGGAACGGGAATCGGCGGGAGAGTTAACAACTCATTCCGGGAATGTTGATACACTGGCATTCCAGATGTCACTGATAGGCGTCATTTATCTGCTTTCTTACACGCTTGTCAACGGTCTGGGCGGGATGCTTCCTCCTAAACTGGGGACTACCTTGTGGGGATTCTTTTTCTTTATAGGCCTGGCACTGGCTATTCTTGTAAAGGTTGTCATTAAAAAGCTGGGCTATAGTCACCTGATCAATCCCGGAGTTCAGAAGAGGATTACCGGGCTGGCTGTTGATTATATGATCGTAGCAACAGTCATGGCGGTACAGCTTGTCATTGTCTGGCAATATATTATACCTATTACGGTCATGTCTGTGGTGAGCGGTTTTTTAACAACCCTTGCCGTGGTCTATTTCGGCAACCGTCTGTGGGGATTCAACCTGGAAAGAACAGCGGCAATTTACGGGACCGTTACCGGCACTGTGTCAACGGGGCTTCTTCTGCTTCGGATTGTTGATCCCGAATTCAAGACATCAGCGGCCCTTGAACTGGGGTTCATGATAATGTTTGTTTCTCCTGTCATTATCGGATGCATGTTGCTTGTGAGTGCTCCGGTTGTATGGGAATGGAGTATTAACTTTACCATGATAATTTTTGCAATATTGATGATCGTGTCTATAGCGGTTATGAAACTAAGCGGTTTATGGGGAAGAAAAAGAGTCTGATTCCTAAAAGAAAAAGACTGCCCGTGGGGGGCAGTCTCGATGAAGTGTGTGAGATCGAATAAATACTGGCATAATGTAAAAGTAAATCAGGCGTGAGCACATTCACGCTGAAGAGGGAATAGCTCTGAAAACTGGTAATTGGCATCACCCGGCAGGAGATGAGCCGGATCATCACTGTCGTGAAGATAGGTGATTTCCAGTAAAGAACCACGACATAAAAGCTCAAAAAAATATGTTTTCACTGCTGTTGTGTTGATGGCTCGGATGTGAAATTTGAAATAGTCACGTTTGGGGGAAACCAGTTGACAGTCAAAGCAAATATCATTGCAACTGACGTTATTCTGTTCCATCCATTGTGAGATAAATTCACAAGCCCGTTTTTGCGTCACTCTCTGTTTTAATTTAAAAATATTGATATCCATGATGCCCCCATTTATATTTTTTTGGGGAAAAATATGATTTTGTATATTAATTCAGTGTATACCCTAATGACACCTCATTAAGATTTGAATTAATCAGAACAATATAATAAAATTACCAGTACATGGCAACTGGTAAGATGAAAAAATCATTTAATTTATAAAAAAAATGATTTATTTTCTGGCGGGAATCAGGGGAGAGGACATCTGAGAACTGAAAAGCAAAACTATTTTTATAGGTAATCGGTTAATTTTTTTTGTACCTGTTCAGTGAAGAGTTCTCCATGATATTTGCTTGTTTCTCTCAGAATATCATCAAGGGAAACACCAAGACTGGTCGCTTCATGAATCATCCTGCAATAGGATTTTACTTTATGCTGATTTGATGTATATTTTTTCATGGAAATCTCCTTTGCAATCTCTAATTTAATAATCGGCATTATACCTTAGCGGCAATAAATAACTTTTACGGCAAATATGAAATTCTAATAGTTTTTACAGGGAGTTTTTCATATCAAGAGCAGTTTGGTTGTCCGGGTCAATTGAAAGTATGCCGTCCAGTGATTTATCGGCTTCAATATAATTTCCATTTTCAATATAAATTTTTGCAAGATGCAGCAAATATCTTATATTCTGTGGTAGCCGCAGGCAGACTCTTTCCGCCAGTTCGCGGGCCTTTTCCAGGTTCCCTTTTGCCTTGAAACAAAAAGATGCGGCGAACATAAGTGATGTGTCATGGGGCCGGATATCGATATACGCTTCGCAGTATTCAGCAGCGGCTTCGTATAATTTATTGTTGATCATATATCTGATAAGATTCCGAAGCAATACGGGATTTCCCGGATAAGTTTTTACGGCATCAAGCAAGACTGAGATGATATCATCGATGCTGTGTGTTTTTTCCATGTCACGTACAGAAGATATAATGCTGCTGATTTCTTTGGTCTTAAAGTTAATGGCTGGATGAAAGGAACTGATTTTGAGAAGTGACAGATCGTCTGTCAGCCTTCCCCGGGAAAGAATGGCATTAAAAATTCTTTTAAGTTCCCCGTCTCCTTCCTCAACCAGATTCAGGAACAGGTTGGAGTCTTCATTCAGCATTGGCCTGGCAGAATTAGTCTTTAAGAGAATATCATCACGTCCATCAGAGCCCATGATAATGATGTCCCCGGGTTTCATCTGCCAGGTATGGACTTGCAGTATCATGCCGGGCTCAACAACTCCCAGCTTCCAGAGCTGATGCCTGTTCTCGATAAAGGAGGCCCTTCCATCGCGATAAATAACTGTGCGCGGATGCTCGGCATTGATAAAATATACCAACCCGGTTTCGTCATCAATCAGTCCGAAGATGATGGAAACCAGCATGGAGCCGTCGAAGCTTTCAAAGACACGTTGCAGTTCGCTATACGTGCTTCTTATCCAGTGCTCGGGCGGAAGATTTTGTTCAATGGATGAAAAACGAGTCCTGTTAATTATTGACTGAAATACAGCACCGAGGACGAGCGCTCCTCCGGCACCCTGGATTGATTTTCCCATGGCGTCGGCGTTTGCAAAAACTCCGTATTGTTTCCCCTTGAGATTAATGGTATGAGCGAAGCAGATATCTCCGCCTATTTCTTTCTGCCATTTGCGGAACCGGAACTCCTTTTTCTCTTTAATGAAAAAATCGATTCCGGCGTTTTCCAGCATGGAATGGTTGTAGTTGAAAGGTTCAAGGAGAAGACTGGTGAGAAAATAATCACCATCCTGCTTGGATTTCATATCCTGGATTTTTTTCACAGTGCTGCGCAGTTCATCCTGCACTGTTTTCAGGTCGGTTATATCCTCACCTATGCATTGATATTCGATTATTTCATTCTGCAGGTTGGCTATGGCCTGGATGGTCCACATCTGCCAGCGCGTCTTCCCGGCGATTTGTGAAGCGTATTCGAAAGTTATGAGGGGCTTGTCTGTGCTCAGCGCTTTGATGTGGCCGGACAGCTCGTTGATTTTATTTTTGTCTATGAATTTGAACAGGCTTTCTCCCAGGATCTGCTGCCGCTCTATCCCGAAATAATGGCAAAGACCGTCATTAACGAAAGATATAATATTGCCCTCATCGTTGAACAGGCGCAGAATCATGATGGGAGAATTTTCTATCAGACCGCGATAACGCTTTTCGCTGAGTTCCAGTGCGATGTCTGAACGCTTTTTTTCCAGGGAAAGCTTATGGGCCTGTATAGCCGTTATTATGGAATAACCGAGAATATCATGGGCATTGACATCGGCCAGAATATTTTTTGTAAGGTAGTCATAGGCTCCTTCCTTTATGGACCTGGCTGCAATGGTTTCATCGCCCTGGCTGGTGATGATAATTACCGGCGTCAGGATACCCTTTTCAGACAGCTCCTTTAATATAGCTATACCATCCACGTCGGGGAGCATATAATCCAGGAGTATGCAATCAAAGGGTTCATCGGTTAGACGGGAAAAAAGGGATTCCCTCGATGAAGCGGTAGTAACCATGAAAGACTTATTTTTAGCCAGTATACGCTGGATCAGTACCTGCGTTGACTCGTCATCCTCGATGAGCAGGATTTTTATTTCGCTTTCTATATCTTTTCTGTTCAGCATGGCAATTTCATATGATGGCATGTATCATTTCTATTATCGCACTTATGTGTAGTAAATACAATAAAAGAAAATTCAATACAAAAAAATATGAGGCATGGAGAAACCATGCGGTAATTTGTCGAAGCGGATTATGCTGCATGAGCTTTACGGGGTTGACAGGACAGGGTTTTTCAGGGTATACTATGGCGCGGGATATTTTATGGGCATAAAAATTATCATCGGACATACTAATATGGATCTCGATTGTATCGGTTCCATCGTATTGGCAAGATATCTCTTTCCCGGCCATCTCCCTGTGAAAAGCCGGTTCATTCACCCCATGGCGAAAGGTATATATCATCTTTATGAAAATCAGCTGAATTTTCTTGCCGTGGAGGATATCAGGGATGAAACACCTGAGCGCATAGTCATTGTCGATACACGAGTTATGGACAGGGTCAAAGAGGTGTTTGAATGCTATCCTGATTTTAAGGGAGAAATTGAAATATATGATCATCACCGGGGGGACGATAGTGATTTCCCCGGGGCTCTTGTTCATGAGGGGGAAAGCGGTTCAAATACATCGCTTATCGCCATGGAACTCATGAATCGCAGTATAAAGATATCCCCTGACGACGCAACAGTAGCCCTGGCCGGAATTTATGCCGATACGGGAAATTTTACTCATTCAAATATTCAGGCAATCGATTTCAAGGCCGCTTCTTTTCTTATGGAAAGCGGAGCATCAACTAAAATTCTGAGTACCTTCATGAAAGCTCTCAAGGAAGACCATCAACTGGAATTGTTTCACGGCATAGTGAACCAGATGGTTTATCAGGAGATAAACGGGAATTTTATAATATTCAGCTATATGGCCATGGAAAAACAGGCGGGCGGACTTGCCGCCGTGGTGGAAAAACTGTTTGAAATCGAGAATCCCGATGCCGTCTTTGCCATATTCGCCTTCAAAAAAGACAGTAGTGTTCTTATTATCGCCCGCAGTCAGAAGTCGGATATTGATCTGGATGTTATTCTCGGTCATTTCGGCGGAGGCGGTCATGCGCAGGCCGCTTCAGCCTTGCTCAAGCATAGCCGTGGCAGGGATGTGCTTGAGACTTTGCTGCGGCATCTGAAAACAACCCTCATACCGGCCCTTACCGCCGAAGAGGTTATGACAAAAAACGTATACTGCATTTCGGCAGGCTGGACTCTCAAAGAAGCGTCAATATTCCTTGAGAACGCTGACCATGGCGGAGCTCCTGTCATTGATGCAGATAACAGAATTGTCGGAATGCTTACATTACGCGATATTATGAAAGGCAGGAAAACAGGACAGATCAATGCACCGGTGAAGGTGTACATGAAAAAAAAGGTCATATCATGTTCCAGGACCACAACACTGCGTGAAATTGAACACATGCTTTATGAAAATAATATTGGACATCTCCCTGTTCTGGATGAAGGGCTGGTGGCTGGTATTATCACCCGATCCGATATTCTCCGCTTTGCCGAAAAGCTGTAGCAGGGGCGCCGTTTATTTGCATATCCTGTCGGCCTCGACATTCAAACTTCGCATTCAACAGGCACAAACATCGGGAAAATCAGGTTTAACTCCGCTAACTCCCCCCATTAGTGAGAGAAATAAAGAGGAAATTGAAAAACCTGATTTTATGAGGTGCCCATAATAAATCTTGACTTTATATATATACGTGGTACTTTTTAACAAACTTGTATATGTAAAGTCATATAGTAAAAATGATTGGTTCATATAATATATGGCACAAAATCCAGGAGGAGGCTTGTATGGCATTTATAACTGATAAAATTAAGAAGAACGCCGAGGAATGCCGTGAGTATGTTGAAAAGGCTTTGAGCGCGGCTGATAAGGATGGAATACTTTTTGGAGAACTGCAGGCATTGGTTAAATCACTGGTAAATGTGGCACCGGGCCGGAAAGATTTTGAAAAAGTATATGGGATGTCGCCATCGGATTATTTCATGAAGCAGATTGAGAAATACCGCTGATATGTTGACTGACGCAATTACGGTTCCTGTCTTGATGATAACCGTTAAAATGTATTGCATTTTTCAGGCCCAAAGCAAATGTTGCTTTGGGTGCATCGTTTTCAGTGGGTTCGGTACGAAGCGTCAGTAACATTTATTTTCGGATTTGAATTGCCATGATAAAAAAGATAACTGACCGCATTTCAGCGGTTTTTACTGAAGATGGTTTTTCATCGGGCAACTGCGTCCTGGTTGAAGATACGGTCAGTCTCATGATTGACAGCGGTGCAGGCCGGGCACTCAAGGAAGCGCGGCCGGAACGTATAAATATCCTGCTCAACTCCCACCATCATATAGATCACATGGGCGGCAATGACTTTTTTCCCGCAGCCGTAAAAATGGCCCATCCCCTGGAGATTGAATTCATGCAGGTGCCTGAAAAACTCAGCGCCACCGACGCCTGGAAGGAACTCATGGACCAGGACTGCTTCCTGCATGCCAGGGAAATAAACGGTCGCCCCAACCGGCTGTACCAGCCCTGGCATATTGATGAGATCATGCAGCCGGGCCAGATACTAGAGTGCGGCCATACCCGTATCCGGGTAATTCACACACCGGGCCATACGGCAGGTCATTGCTCATTTCACTTCCCCGAAGAAAATATCCTCTTTCTTGCCGACATTTGTCTTTCCAAGGTGGGTCCCTGGTACGGCGGTAGCGATTCCAGTGTTGACGATTTTATCCGTTCGATCGATGCCGTGCGTGAGATGAAACCCGAAATGGTGGTAACAGGCCATTATACGGATATCCTTCGGGAGAATATCGACGCGATCCTGGTGGAGTACCGCGATAGAATCCTGAAGCGGGAAGGGCGGATACTTGATTACTTGAAGGATACTCCGTCAACCATTCATGAGCTTGCCGGAAAGCGATTCATATACCCCGATCATCCCAATCCATTTGTCGTGTACTGGGAGAAAAGCATGATCATGAAACACCTGGAGCGCCTCATAGAGCTGGGAGAAGTGACCCGGGAGGAAGGCAACCGCTTCAGAACGACAGTGGCTGCCTCCAGTATATAGGAATCCCGGCGTCACAGTCCGAATCCAATATGCTCGATTAACTGCATTTGAATCATGTTCCGGCCAGGATACGCCTGATTTTTCATTTAATTAACATTGTTAACTTTAAGGTCAATATTTTAATAGATTATACATGAGATTTAAAAATTTTTTCTTGCTATTTCATTTCAATATACTAGGCTAAAAACATTGATGCATATCAATGGAGAGACTTGTTTCTTATACAAGAACATGGAAAGTAATTCAGTTTATCCATTCAGCGAAGACCACGTAAAAACAATCACCCTGGAATTCTACCTGGAGGATATGCAATTATTCGTTCGTTATAATAACCATACGTATCTATTCCGGGATTTCTGGAAAAAAACCGAAGGGGCTGAACTTATCTGCCGCCGGATTTATGAAGCTTTTTTAATCCAGCATCGGGAACTTTTGGAAGATATTGCTGTTTCTTCGAAAAACTGGCTGGAGACCTTTCTCAAAATTATCAATAATCATCTTAGTGAAAAAACACCGATACTCGATGTTTTTATCCGTGCAAACGGAGATGTGATTATTAATCTTGAAAGATAATCATCGGTAGAGTAGTATTTGCTGTGCATTTTGTTCATTAAATTACTGGATAAGGACACAAGTAACCATTAATGTTGATTGTACTCCTCGTTTCATTGCTACTCATTTCATTTCTGGTGCATATTAATTTTATCCTCAAGTATATTATCAAAAGAGAAAACGTATACTACAAAGGATTCATCGTAACAATCTTCATCAATTTTATCATTGCCGGTATTCTCATCGTCATAGCACTTTCCAAACCGGAGCTCATAAGAGATCTGGATATGACGATCCTTGTATGGGTATTGTCAGGAGTTATCATGACAATGCTGCTTCTCATGAAAATATCCATCTTCAGAAATATTTACAAAAGATCCAAATTGCCGGAACATTATCATCTGAATTTTTTCGGGAAAAAAGTACTTCACGGGACTGTAGTTAAACCGGCAGAAATAGTACTTTTTTTCGGCTCCATTCCTTTTTTCCTTATTGCAGGAGCCTATTTTGTAGCGAGAATAATCAATCTCATCATGTATAAACATTTATAAAAATTTAAATTTATTTGTGGATTTTTTAAAGCCCTGTAAAATAATGTTCATGAATATTACATGATTTATTGATTAATAGTTGATCGGAATAATCTTTCATGATATTATGATGATTGATCTATAGCATGCAGGTAACTCCGGGAGGAAAAACAATGCTCGGCCTTTTTACTCCAGATATAGAGAGACTGAAAAGAAACAAGGATATCAAGGAACTTATAAAATGCCTGAAACATGCAAGGCCGGAAATACGTTCCAGGGCATTTGCCGCTCTTTCACCATTTTCACAAAACGCCGATGTGGTGGAGGAACTAAAACAGCTTGTCAACGATCCTGATTCGCGCGTGAGAACACTGGCCCTGCTGAAATTTGCTCAGATAGGTGATGAAAATATTATCAGCGGCCTGCGTACCATAATCGTTCATGGCACTCCCAATGAAAAAATAGAACTCCTTCGCATCCTTGCCGATAAAAAAGAGACCCTTGCCAACTCATCGGAAATTATTTCCAGGATTCTCATACAGGCTCTCAATGACAAGAAGATGATGGTGCAGTTTGAGTCCATGAGGACCATCGGGAAAATGAAACTTACCCATGCAATTCCATATATCGTTGAAAAACTTAGTGACAGCCATTTTAAAATACGGAAAGAGGCGGTCAAGGCTCTGGGGATGATCGGTTCTGATGATACCGTAGATCATATCATCGGGACACTGATGGACAACAACAATGATGTAAGAAACGCAGCGCTCGAAGCACTGAGGATGGTGGAATCAGACCGGGCAAAAGCGGCCCTTGGTGATGCGCCATTCATGATATTGGCAAAAAAAATGAGCCAGAGCAGTGCGCAGCGCCAGGAAACTATCCGGAATATCGGTAAAAATAAGATGACGTTCGGCCTTCCTCTTCTAAAAAGGGCTCTCAGCGATGAATTCAAGTCAGTGAGAATGGAGGCGATTACATCCATAGGCAGTTTGCGGGACCGTTCCTGTATTGAGGATGTGGGAAAAATGCTCGATGACAAGTACTGGGACGTGCGCATGGAAGCGGTGCTGTCACTGGAAAAACTGGTCGATGCGTCATCACTTCCGTTTCTTGAGCGGGCAATGAAGGATAAAAATTCCAACGTGAAAAAGCAGGCGGAAAAGTCCTTTAACACGTTGAGGTATCGACTGGAAAAACTTGGCCGGCTTTAGACATAAGCAAATTGTGAATCATGCCGGGATCAGAATATACTGATCTTACTCTTCAATTTTTCAGCCATGGTAGTGACATCCCTTGATGTATCAGAAAGCTGCATAGCCGCCGAGGCGATTGACTGCGTGGCTTCATTTATAGTGCCGATGGATTTTGAAACCTCTGCAATAGCTGTTTGTTGTTCCCGCGTAGAAACGTTTATCTCCTCCGACTTGTTTTTTACATTTCCGGAATGTTCTCCGACAATTGAATTGAGTTCAAACTGGATATTCATGAGGCCATTGATACGGCCCATGCTGTCGCTGATTGTATTTATGTTTTGAATCGTTTCTCTCATGATGCGAACCGTTTCCTGAACGTTGGTGAGTCCCTGGAAAATCTCCTGTTCCGTTGCATTGATGAGCGCGGAAATTTCCTTGAGACTGTCTCCGGTTTTAATGGCCAGCTTGGAAATCTCATCGGCCACGACGGCAAAACCTCGCCCTGCGTCCCCGGCCCGTGCTGCTTCAATCGCCGCGTTAAGCGAAAGAAGAGATATCTGGTCGGAAATCCCATTGATGACATCTACAACGGTGGTCATCTGTTTTGCCCGGTCATTCATTGCATTGATAGTTCGGTGCATGAGATCAAGCGATTTTTCACCGGTGAGGGATTTTTTAGATGTTTCATCGGATAAAAGCATGGCTCTCTCAATCATGGAATGCATTTCGTTTATCGAGTCGGAAAGCTGTTTCATTTTTTCCATAAGGATTCCCAGGCTTTCAAACTGTTCATCCACATTGGAAACCTGAAGATCCATCGTGGCATGAACTTCTTCAACGGCAGATGTTATTTCCTCGGCTGATGCTGCCTGACTCTGGGTGTTCTCGGAAAATGTCTCAGTTGCCCTTGACATTTGTTCCGAAGATTTGTGGAGATCAAGGGATATCTCGCTTACTGACTGCAGAAGGTCTTTTATTTTTATGTACTGGTTTAAATTTTTCTCCGATTCGTCCTTAACGTCATTGATCGCATCTTTGCTTAATTTTGTTATAAGCAGGGCAAGGGAAAAGGTGAGCATGATGGTGAGGAGGCTGTCAACCATGCCGGTCTGGGCTACATGATTGTCTATAAGGCCCATATTTTTTATAGCAATGAACAGGCAAATATCCGTGACGATGAAGATAACAGAAAGGATGCTGGTCCACATGCTGGCGCAGAAAAGGGCTGAAAATATTATAATGGCCGGCGCCAGATATATCATTGAAGAAAATCCCATAAGTGGAGTCTGTATCATCTGAAAGACTATTCCGACAATAACCGTAACGGCCGTTGCGAGACTTGTCGTATTAGCCGCAAGATAGTATCGGCCAACCCGCAGGAATATCAGGCTCAGAAAAGATCCCAGAAGAGGAGGAATTGCCAGGCTGAGTGGTCTCAAAATATCTCCACGAATCAGGTATACAACCGGCGGTACGGGGATTACAAGTATCATTACCGCAATATTCATATATGTGAGGAGAACGGCTTTCCGTCTGACGATCATGGATGTGTCTCGAAGATTCGCGGTAAAATAATGCCTGATTTTTATCCACATACCGTCACCTGTTTGTTCCTGCGATTCAATGTTCTCTGGAATTTGATTCATATAACACTCCTGTTACCAGTAAATTGGAAAAGGGAAAATTAAAGAATGATATATCAATCCCTAATTCATTATCGAAATTATGTATAATAACTCTTAAATAATATCAAATTAATATATTAAAAATATACACAGAAAAATAACATATACATAGGTGAATTAATAATAAAATAGTGAACCAGGTTTAATGTTATGAACGCAGCGCTCTTATAGTATAAAATAAGTTTTATATTGATCAGGCTTAAAATAATACTGATTATATATACATATTAAAAAAATTATTACTTGAAAAAAAACAGGTCTCTGCATTTTTTTGTTATTCTATTTAAATAACGGAATGGAATGACCGAACCTGATAAATACTATTTGAGGAGATGCGAGGTAATCATATGATACAGCTGGATTTTGATAAACAGGGAGGCATGGTTCCGGTAATAGCCCAGGATTACAGGACTAACGAGGTACTTATGCTGGCCTACATGAACAGAGAGGCCTGGGAGCTTACATTGAAAACCGGTATTGTTCATTACTGGAGTCGTTCAAGGAATAAATTATGGAAGAAGGGTGAATCCTCGGGCAACATGCAGGAAGTAAAGGAAATACGGGTCGATTGTGATGATGATACACTCGTTATTAAGGTGAACCAGGTTGGTGATGCGGCATGTCATGAAGGATATAAAAGCTGTTTTTTCCGCGTTGTCGAAGGCAATGTATTGAAAGTGGACGGCGTGCGGGTCTTTGATCCTGCCGATGTATATGGAGAAAAAAAATGAAAAAGCAGATAAAATTGGGTATTCCCAAGGGAAGCCTGGAAAAATCCACCATGGAGCTTTTTAATAAGGCGGGATGGAATATCTCGGTTTCTTCGAGGAATTATTTCCCTTCCATCGATGATATTGATATATCGTGCTCGTTGATCAGGGCCCAGGAAATGGCCCGATATGTCGACAGCGGAGTCCTGGATGTGGGGCTTACCGGACTTGACTGGATTCTCGAGAATGAGGCCGATGTAGAGACCATATCGGATCTCATATATTCCAAGGTATCGACAAGAAAAGCTAAATGGGTCCTGGCTGTTCCCGAGGATTCAGCCATATCAAAGCTTGAGGATTGTGCCGGTAAAACTATATCTACTGAACTGGTCAACTTCACTTCGAGGTATTTCAAGGAAAGAAATATTCCGGTAAACGTGGAATTTTCCTGGGGCGCTACGGAAGCAAAAGTCGTGGAAGGACTTGTTGATGCCATTGTGGAAGTAACGGAAACCGGGTCAACCATCAAGGCCCATGGATTGAAAATAATACACACCCTGCTGGAAACGAATACTAAGCTTATTGCTAACAAAGCGAGTATGCAGGATGAGTGGAAGAGCAATAAAATCAAGCAGATAGCACTTCTTCTCAGGGGAGCACTTAATGCCGGGAAGCTGGTGGGAATTAAAATGAATGTTCCCGAGGATAAGATAGAAAAGGTCGTGGGCCTTATTCCCAGCCTGACAGCTCCCACGGTTTCACAGCTCTATAAATCTCAGTGGCTTTCCGTCGAATCCGTAATCAACGAAGATGTGGTAAGAGAAATAATACCGCTTCTCATTGAAGCGGGTGCTGATGGAATCATCGAATATCCGCTGAATAAAGTAGTCAATAAAAATGATATAATGTAGTCATCACGCCGATAACAAGTAAAGACAAACCTTATTTTGTGCAATGATAAAATAAACAGGAGTTGCTATGGCGCAGATAACATTTGAGGGTAAAGTAGCGGTAGTTACCGGCGGCGGCCGGGGACTCGGAAGGGAATACGCGCTGGAACTTGCAAAAAGAGGAGCCAGCCTTGTGGTAAACGATTTCGGTGGAGAAACCGACGGTACGGGTTCTGACAGAGAGCCGGCGGACCAGGTGGTACGAGAGATACAGGAGATGGGCGGGAAGGCAGTGGCAAACCATGATTCCATTGTAAGCGCGGAAGCGGGCGAGAGACTCATTAAAACTGCCGTTGACTCTTTCGGAACCGTGGACATCCTTATAAATAATGCAGGAGCGCTGCGTGACAGATCATTCATCAAAACCAGTGAAGAGGACTGGGATATGATTTATGAAATAAACACAAAAGGAAGCTATAACGTGACACGCCCCGCCGTTGCCGTGATGAGGGAAAAAGGTTACGGAAGGATAGTTTTTACTACCTCCGGTACCGGTCTGTATGGAAATTTCGGACAGGCAAATTATGCAGCAGCCAAGATGGGACTGGTCGGTCTCATGAATGTGCTCAAGCTTGAGACGGCTAAATATAACATCATGTGCAATACCATAGCCCCTATCGCCGATACCCGGCTGACGAAAGGACTCCTGTCTCCTGATACAGCAGAGTATTACCGGCGTGAACATGTTGCTGCTCTCGTCCTGTATCTCGTCTCATCGGAAAATACCACAACGGGATGTATTTATAATTGCGCAGCGGGATGGTACAGCAGATCAGAAATGGTGTGTTCTCCGGGAGTTGTTCTGGCCAATGGTAAGGAACCTGTCTCTGTTGAGGAAATTATGAAAAACTGGGACAGGATCAATAACATGGAAGGGGCGAAATTTCTGAACAACCTCGCCGAGAGCTTTGCCATGTTCAGTGACGCCCTTAAAAAGAACTGATGACGGCGATGATATAAGAAAAAGGATGTTGAACGGCTTGAAAAACAAAAAACTGTATCGGATTATTTCCATCTGATACAGTTTTTCTCATTAAAACAAAATAGTAACTGGTAAATTTATTCCAGGTATATAATCGTTCTGTTATGATATGCCCGGATACATTTGATAGGGCTTCTTGCCGTAGATTTTTTCAAAATCCATTGCAAAGGGACAAACATTACAGCTGATTCTGACAACACCTTCTGCAACGATCTGCGCCTGCTCGTTAAGGACTCCTCTGGAGTCGATGTTGTTTCTCATCTTCATGATCGCACAATCGTTACATTTTTTAGCATTTTCCTTTACTCGATAACTGATTAATGACATCTGTACCTCCCTATTATGATATAAACATTTTCCCAGTATACAATATTCAAGAAAATGTTAAGTACACAAATTAGTTAATCTATATATAATTTAGACAATTTTGATTCAAAAAAGCGAGCATTTTTTTTTAAAAACAAAAAAATTTATAATAGAATCTTCGCAAGTCATCATAGGAATGTTACCGGGTGAGTACAACTACCGGGATGACCAGAATTTCTTTAGTATTACTAATAAAAAACCTTGTCTATACCAGCGACATAAGGTAAAAAGTAATTGCCTGAAAAATGAATTTGTAGAAATGTAATAACTGCTAAAATATCAATAGGGGAAGTAGATATTAATGAACTCAAAACCTGAAGAGACTCCGAAAATAAAAAACAGAAATATATTTTTCTCAGTTATGTCTTTTTCCGCCCTCATCCTGGTTCCTCTGTTTATTCTTTATTCGATCCTTTATACCGTGCTCACGAGCAGTTTGCCGTATGTAAGCCTTCTGAAAAACGCCAGGCTTGTGGAAACATTTATCCATGCAAAAAACTGGCAAATGGAAGAGCAGATCAAGGAAGAGATTGAACAGAAAGTTCATCTGGAGGAATATAAGGCCGAGTTCAAAAGAATAAAATCTGATTATGATAGTAAGCAGTCTCATGTGGATGCAGTGCAAAAAGTCACTGAATATGACAAACTGAAAAAACAGAGGAAGGAGCTGGCCCGTCTTTCATGGAATAAGGCTCCCGGGATATTCAGTAACGAAACTGAATTTAAAAAATATAAGGAAGATGAACTGCGGCAATTGGATGTAAAGATTGATGCAATTGAAAAGTATCGCGATCAGAATGAAGATGAAATTGAAAAGGCCAGGGATGAATTTTCCGATGCGGAGGACGCATTTGATGATGCCGTGGATATCATGAAGGATAAGGAAGAGGAGGCTCAGGACATCATCAGGTCTCATAAGAACAGCTTCATGGGGAAGATATATTCCGATATAGAAGTCATCAGCCCGCCTCTCACCGAGGAATTAAACCAAAGGTTTATTTCGGTATCGGTTAAAAAGGAAATTGAAAAGTATATCTATTTTATGACTCATTACGAAAAACAGGTCGAGAATGGTAACGTGTACCGCGATGGTCTCAATCTTTCCGGGCAGGGCCTGCAGAATACATTGAAAGTACAGATTCCGGGTTTTGAGATAAGCCTGTGGGTTGAGGACGAGAAAAACGGCATCCTGCAGAAAAGACATCTGCTGAGTGAAATTTTCGTTGATAGAATAGAAAAACTCGACAACCTGAAAAACAAAAAACTGCTGGCAAATCTTTTCAGATTTTCCGACTCAGGACTGGCCGAGAGATTCAGCCGTTCATATTTGAAAAAAGCCCGCTTAACGATTGACAACGGTATTATTTCCATGGAGAAGATTGAACTTTCAGGAACAAGCGCTGAAAAGTTGGAAACGTTTATGAAAGTATTGACGTGGGGAAAATATGCTGCTGCGGGACTACCTGTATTGGCACTGTGCATGATTCTTTTCATTATTTTTTCATCCGCGGAGAGAGAAAGAAAAATGCGTAATTTGAAAAGAATTTTGATTTATCCGGGTATATTGATGATTGGTACTGGCGTAATTATGGCGGTCCTGGCCTTAAACATCAATAATATATTCCCCGATTTATTTTCGAGCCCTCTCGTTCAGATATATATGAAGAGGATATTTCTGTTAGCCACGCTGCACATCTGGGGTCCGGTTGTTGCCGTATTTGTGGTTCTTGCAATCACCGGTTCTTTCTTGAAGACAGAAACTAATGAAATTGAGAATACATCATCTGCTGTTGATTGATCCGCCTCGTTATCAGGGATGCCGGGAATGACGGGATCGATTTACAGGGACAGTAACTGTTTTAAAAAAATTATTAATGCTGCACGTAATTGTTAACAGCTCATTTATAACGAGGTTGCCATGTCAGATCAATTGATGAATACGAAGGAAATAGCTGAATATCTGGGAATACATGAAAAACAGGTGTATGCCCTGATCAAGGCCAAGAGAATCCCCTGCACAAGGGTTACGGGAAAGTGGCTGTTTCCGAAACATCTCATCGATAACTGGATAAATGATCAATCGAGGTTTGGTGTGGAGGGAGGCATTCTTGAGACGGAAGGACGCCGGGACATGCTTCTCTCGGCAGGAAGTAATGACCCCATCCTGGATATACTGCTCAGTTCGATGAAGGGAAAACATGAAGAATTCCTTATTTTTCACTGCAATACGGGGAGCCTGAATGGGCTTGATCTGCTGGCAAAGAATAATGTCGATATTGTATGGTGCCATCTCTATGACCAGGAATCGGGGACCTATAATATTCCATATATCAAATCATATTTTCCCGAGAAAAGAATCGCCGTGGTGCATCTCTTTTATCGTGAGCAGGGGTTCCTGCTCGCGCCCGATTTGGCAGGGAAAGTTCAGTCTTTTGAAGACCTTACGGATCGGCAGGTGAAGTTTATTAACAGGCAGAAGGGTTCGGGAACAAGGCATTTCCTCGATTATAATCTCAATAAAGGGTCCATTAATCCGCAGAAGATAAACGGGTACGATCACGAGGTATATACGCATACCGAGGTGGGACTTACGATTTTTTCAGGAAAGGCCAATGCGGGCATAGCCACCATTGCTGCAGCAAAGATGTTCGGGCTCAGTTTTGTTCCGCTGGTAAAGGAAAGCTATGACATGGTGGTTTCACAGGAAACTTTTTTCAACCAGGGCGTGCAGGCCTTCATTGAAACCCTGAACTCCGATGATTTCCGCTGCAGGGTGAAGCCCCTTGGAGATTATGATTTCAGCAATTCCGGGAAAATTCTGTATTCATCCTCATCGTGATTGGGATTGTACATCTAATGTCAGGCTCTAGAAAGGGCCGCATTGATATCATGAAGAAAGGTATATACTGCCTTTTCATATCCGCGTGGTTCCTGTTCCATAATCCTGAGCACTTTACTGCCGATTACTATTATGTCGGCGAACCGGCCGATCTCCAGAGCCTTTTGAGCGGAGTCGATGCCGAAACCTACAGCCACGGGCATTCCCGTGATTTTTTTAACCGTCTTCACGTATGCGCCCAGCTTTTTATTAATATCCTTCGCGTTACCCGTTATACCTATTCGTGATGTGCAGTAAATAAAACCGCCGGCATAGTGTCCGATCAGAGCGAGCCTTTCCCGTGATGTCGTGGGAGAGATGACATATACCGGTTTTATTCCCTTCTCCAGGCAGGAATGGTAATACATGCCGCCGTCTTCCTCAAGGGGGATGTCGGGAACAATAAGGCCGTAGATGCCGCATCGGGCTGCCTGAGCGATAAATTTTTCCACACCGAAATTAAACAGGATGTTATAGTATGACATGAAGAGAAATGTAACGTTGTTATACATGCCGGCCATATCCCGCGCAAAATCGAGACAATCTTTAACCGTGGTTCCGTTATTCAGTGATGACTGGTTGGCGTGGAGGATCGTGGGGCCGTCGGCAACGGGATCGGAAAAAGGGATCTGTATTTCAATATACGTAACTCCCGCCCGTGCCATGGCGCCGATGAGCTTTCTATTATCGTCAAAAGAAGGATAACCGGCCACGATATGGGTCATGATTCCCGGGCTATTTTTCATTTCAGTATCCTTCTTCAACTTTTGATTTCAGGAATTCGATCCATTCCCTGTCTTTGAGAGCTTCGGCAATGATGAAGATATCCTTATCGCCGCGTCCCGATATATTGATGACGATTATTGCGTCTTTGCGGGATTTTTTCGCAACGGCGATTCCCCGGGCAACGGCGTGGGAAGATTCCAGGGCAGGGATAATTCCTTCCGTGGAGACAAGGGTTTTCAGGGCTTCCAGTACCTCCTTGTCCGTGACGGACTGGTATTCGACCCGCCCCAGGCTGTGAAGATAGGCGTGTTCGGGTCCTATGCCGGGATAGTCCAGGCCGGCCGCTACGGAATAGGTGGGAAGGGTCTGACCGTCGTTGTTCTGGAGAAAAACAGAACGGTATCCTTCGATGATGCCCTCTTTGCCTCCCCTGAAACGGACGGCATGTTTTCCGGAATTGATTCCCATACCCCCCGCTTCAACACCGATCATTTTTACCGATTCATCCTCAAGGAAGGGGAAAAAAAGTCCGATGGCATTGCTGCCGCCGCCGACACAGGCAATGAGGTAGTCGGGGTTTCTTCCCTCAGATTCCATAAGCTGCTTCTTAACTTCTTTGCCGATAACGGACTGGAAGTCGCGAACGATTACCGGGTAGGGATGGGCGCTCAGGGCCGATCCCACGAGCAGGTGCGTTGTTTCCATGGTTTCAATCCAGTTCCGGATCGATTCGTTTACCGCATCTTTCAGGGTCATGCTGCCCGTGGTTACGGGTGTCACCGTGGCGCCCAGCTGCTGCATCCAGAATACATTGGGGCGCTGACGCTTCATATCCTTCAGCCCCATGAATATTTCGCACTCAAAGCCGAACTTCGCTGCAACGGTAGCCGTGGCGAATCCGTGCTGGCCGGCACCTGTTTCGGCAATGAGTCTCTTCTTTCCCATACGTTTTGCCAGCAGAGCCTGGCCGATGGCATTGTTGATTTTATGTGAACCGGTCTGTCCCAGGCCTTCCAGCTTCAGGTAAATTTTGCCGCCCTTCAGTTTTTTCGTCAGATTTTCCGCAAAATAAAGAGGAGTGGGTCTGCCGGAAAAGGTTTTAAGGACGTGATGATATTCTTCCATGAAGCTTTTATCATTTCGCGCTTCCTGGTAGGCCTTTTCCAGTTCTTCCAGCGGCGGGATGAGCATTTCGGGAACATATCTTCCGCCATAGACACCGAAATGACCGCCGGTTTTGAAGGGATTTACTATGAGCTTTTTTTTCATTGGATTATTTCCAGTTCCTGAGCAGGTTCACGAGAAGTCTTACTCCGTAACCCGTGGCGTTTTTAGGACGATATCCCCTCGGTTTGGAATACCAGGCTGTACCGGCTATGTCCAGGTGCGCCCATTTGGTCTCCTGGATAAAATTTTTCAGAAAGGTGGCTCCGTGTATTGTCCCGGCGTTTTTTTCACCGGGGATATTGCAGATATCGGCCGTATCGGATTTAAGGTTCTCTTCGTATTCGCTGTAAAGCGGCAGCGGCCAGATTTTTTCACCCGTTTCTTCTCCGGCTTTCCGTATTTTTTCCGTCAGTTCTTCATCGTTGGACAGAAGAGCGGCCGTTATTTCACCGAAAGTAACGACACAGGCACCGGTGAGCGTGGCTAGATCTATAATGTATTCGGGCTTCAGGGTTTTTTCCGTGAAGCTCAGTGCATCGGCAAGTATGAGGCGTCCTTCAGCGTCGGTATTGCCGATTTCCACGGTCTGTCCATTATAGGCAGTGAAAACATCTCCGGGCCGGTAGGCGTCACTGCTGAGCATGTTCTCCGTGAGCGGGATAACAGCATGGATATTCTTTTTCATTTTCAATTCAACGGCTGTTTTAAAGGCAAAGAGAACTGCGGCGGCACCGGCCATATCCATCCGCATGGTCTCAATTGACCCGGAAGGCTTGAGGTTCATGCCGCCTGAATCAAAGGTGATGCCTTTGCCTACCAGGGCAATTGATTTTTTTTCCGCGGGCGCTCCCCTGTATGTCAGGACAATGAGGCGCGGTTCTTTTTTGCTTCCCTGGTTTACAGCCAGAAGAAGCCCCATCTTCATCTTTTTCAGTTCAGCCTTACCGTAGATTGTGCAGGAAACGTCCTTCAGGGAGCCCATGCCTTCAGCACGTTTTGCTATACCCTGGGGATCACTGTTATACGTCGTATCATTTACCAGGTCGCGGCACAGGAGCGTGTTGGCTGATATAATTTCCACCTCCTTCAGAATTGACGCAGCTTCTTTAATGTCGCTGTTGAAGTAGGCATGTGTAAGAAGAGGTTTTTCATCATTTTTGGTCTTAAATTTGGAAAATGAATAGTTGCTGAGGGTCAGGCCTTCAGCGATGGATCTCAATATTGTCTCTTCGGTAAGTTTTTTAATGACCGGTATGATGATATGGATGGTGCTTATTTTCTGGTTTCTGCAAAGGGAAGTAACATTGCCTGAAGAAATCCGCAGTGATTCACCGGTGATATCCTGCTCCTTGCCAATGCCGCAGATAATGAGAGACGGTGTGCTGTTCAGGGGAACAAAAAGTGTATCCCCCTGTTTCCCTTTAAATACGCTGAGATCAATTGAGTTTGCGGCTTTTTGTATGTCTACGGGCAGTAATGCGGCGACTGAACCATTCTGTTCTTCCGTGACAAAAAGAGCGTAAGTATCGGCCGCTTTATAGGTCCGGGCTGATTTTTCAACCGTCAATTTCATGAAGGACTCCAGGTATATAATGATATCCAGGCAAAAAGGATGTGTTCACCACTAAACATGAAAGAGATGATGTCAAGAATAATAGCATGAAAGATTCTGTAAATATTTCAATTGAATAAAAAAATTTTTGACGTAATCGAACGTATGGGATATGAATGATTGCCGGGAATCGTTTATCAGGAAAAAGCATGGTATTCCCGCAGAAAAGGGGTATAGTGAAATTTATCACGGATTTTCACATCCATTCCCATTTTTCCATTGCAACCAGCAGGAGGCTCATTCCCGAGTACCTGGAGTTGTGGGCACGCATCAAGGGTATAAATGTGCTGGGGACCGGTGATTGCATTCACCCCGGCTGGCTCAAAGAATTGAGGGATAAACTGGAACCGGCTGGTAATGGATTTTACCGGCTCAAAGACCAGTACCGGCTTCCCGAGTCGAAAGCACTGGCATCGTCCATCCTGCCCGGAGACATATATTTTATGCTTACCGGTGAAGTCAGCAGTATTTATAAAAAGGACGGTCGTGTCCGGAAAGTACATAATGTCTGCGTATTTTCCGACTTTGATTCGGCAATGGCGGTACAGGCCAGGTTGGACAAACTGGGAAACATAACATCGGACGGACGGCCCATTCTGGGCCTGGATTCAAAAACACTCCTGGATATGGTGCTGAACGCCTCGCAGACCTCTTTCCTTATACCCGCTCATATATGGACCCCGTGGTTTTCCGTTCTGGGATCGAAATCGGGATTCGACCGGCTTGAGGAATGCTATGAGGATCTCACCGGTAATATCTTTGCCGTTGAAACGGGACTCTCGTCGGACCCGGCCATGAACTGGACCTGTTCGTTTCTAGACAGGTTTAAGCTCGTATCAAATTCCGATGCCCATTCGCCGGACAAGCTGGGTCGCGAAGCGAATTTATTCGACTGCGAACAGAGTTACCGCGGCGTCTACGATGCTCTCAGGGGAGACAGCGGATTTGAGGGAACGATTGAGTTCTATCCCCAGGAGGGGAAGTATCACTATGACGGACATCGGAAATGCGGGATATGCTGGGATCCCCTGGAGACGATAAAACACCGGGGGATGTGCCCTGTCTGCGGCCGGGAGGTTACGAAGGGAGTCCTCTACCGCATGGCTGAACTGGCTGACCGGACCGATATATCCACGGCATCGGAAAAAAGAATGTATTACAGCATTACACAGCTTTCCGATCTCATCGCCGAAATACGTAACGTGAAAAGCAGCGGCGCTCAGGCGGTACAGAGGGAGTATTTCAACCTGATACGGTCCACAGGTTCGGAATTTTACTGTCTGCTCTTTGCCGATATAGAAGAGATACGGGAAAACAGCTCTGATCTCATGGCAGAAGGCATTGCCAGGATACGTCGCGGTGAAGTCATCATCGAAGAAGGATTCGACGGTGAATTCGGCAGAATCCGCGTGTTCCGGAAAGGTGAAAATGAAATGTTCGAGGGTCGGGGTCTTTTCCCGGCCAATCCTCCTGATCGTGCCGGTAAAGCAGAGGCTTATCCCGATCAGTGGTCGGTAAAATTTGATATATCGGCCTTCAAGGCCTTTGCTCCCCTGAAAGACATTTCTGAAAATGTACCGGAAGCCGATGGAAAAAAATACGAAAAGAAACCGGCAGACTCGTTCACCGAAGAGCAGCTCATGGGGATACGGCACGGCAGCGGTCCCTGCATGGTCATTGCCGGTCCCGGTTCGGGAAAAACGAGAATTCTCACGGAGAGAATATCCCGCCTGATTGAAAACGGCGAGGCTCGTCCTGAGAATATCCTTGCTATTACATTCACCAACAATGCCGCCCGTGAAATCAGGGAGAGACTGAGAAAATCATTGGATCCCCCCTATCCTGAAATTATGACCTTTCATTCTCTGGGTCTTTCAATTCTAAAAGAACACTGTTCCCGTTTTAATCGGTACACCGGTTTTGACGTAATTGACGGGAAGGAGACCGAAAAGATAATCAATACAATCTGCGGGAATAAAAGAGAGTCCGGCAAAATACTAAGCGGTATAAGCAGGTACAAACAGGGTATTGCCGATGATATCGATGCGGCCGGCACCCTCGATGAATATGAAAAGGAGTTGGTGAAGAGGAACTCCTTTGATCTCGATGATCTCATATATCTGCCGGTATTGCTCCTGTCGGACGATGAAGACATCTGCGCGGAATACAGAAACAGGTACCAGTGGCTTCTCATCGACGAGTATCAGGATATAAACAGGCGGCAATACCAAATGGTTCGCCTCCTGACCCAGGGAGAAAATCCCAATATATTTGTGATCGGCGATCCGGACCAGGCAATCTATGGATTCCGCGGTTCCGATATCCGGTTCATCCATTCCTTCAGTGAGGATTTCCCGTCGTCGCAGACTCTGCGTCTTTCCAGGAGCTTTCGTTGTCCCGATACGGTGCTCATGGCAGCTTCCCAGGCCATAGGATCAAAGCGTGTCATGACCGGCGGGAGAGAGGGAATCAAAATCCTGATACAATCGGCTCCGACGGAAAAGAGCGAAGCGGAATGGATCGCTTCAACAATCGAAGCCATGATCGGCGGCGTCAGAAGTTTCTCCATGGACAGCGGCGTCAGTGACGGCTATTCCGTTGATCGTGACAGCGGTTTTTCAGACTTTGCCGTTTTGTGCCGTTCGTCGTTGTTATTCGAACCGATTGTGGAAGCCTTCGGCAATCACGGCATCCCCTGCCAGATCATCGGCCCGGACCCCTTTTACTATAATGAACCCTATTACGGAGCGATCCAGCTGCTTCATCATGCCTATTATAAAAATGCCGGGAATGATTTTCCCGATGAAATGGTGAAAGAGCTCAGCATGATGATAGATAACGAGAACGACATGCTCACCGTTGCGGAAACGGCTTTACGACGAAGGGACGCGTCATCAGAAGAGATAAAAAAATTCAATCGGTTCTGCGGCAGATATGAAAGCTACGCAGAACTGTTCCAGTCCCTGGCTGTCAGGAACGGGGTTGATGACCTGGATATAACAGCCGATGCCGTTTTTATCATGACAATACATGCCGCCAAGGGCCTGGAGTTCAATCATGTTTTTATTCCCGGCTGCGAGGAAGGAATAATTCCTTTTACGATCTTCGGCGGCAGGGAACAAGAAGAATTTCATGAAGAGGAACGACTTTTTTATGTGGGAGCCACCAGGACAAAAAGAAATCTTTTTTTGTCTCACGCGCATGTCCGGCATTTAAAGGGTCGTGTGCTGAAACAGCCGGCAACCGGATTTTTAAAAAAAATTGAACTTGACTTGTTGAATTTTAATGAAAGAATATTTATAAAAAAAGAAGATGAGCAGCAACTGGAACTGTTCTGATCGGTATTTTCAGGAGAAAAAGTGCGTTACATGAAATTATTCGGGGCATTAATAATGATTACGGCATCCCTTCTTGTCGCAGGATGCAGCAAGGATATAATGACGGAACAGGAAGGTAATAACTCTTTCTCAACGGCAAATCCCCTGGTGCTGCAAAAACCGGTCCAGGGATTTCTTGATACCGCCGAAGACATAGATGTATACTCTTTCTCCGTCGATAGCCTGTCGACGTTGGACATCCGGCTTTCGGGAATAAAGGGAGTGAACAATGCTTTTTCAGTCTGGAAAGGCGGCGATCAGCCGGTACTTATGAAGCTGGTTGATGACAACAGAAAATCTTCTCCGGAAAGAATGGCCAATTTCTGCGCTGAGCCCGGCATGTATTATATCTCGGTACAGCATGGAGACCGTGACCGTAAAAGGGGCGCCCCGGAATCCTCCTATACTCTCATCGTCGAGTACCGCGATTCCCTCAGCGAAGAGATTGAGCCCAATGATAACCGAATACAGGCCACCCCGCTGACCATGAACAGCGAGATAACGGGATATTTCAGCCCCGCATACAACAGGCTCAATGAAAAAGGCGATCCGCCATTCCGGGAAGAGGACTGGTATTCAATTAAGGTGGACCTTGACGGGGAGAAACCGCTTTTACTTGACGTGATGCTATCCGAAGTTCCCGGAGTCAACTCCATCATCAGTTTTTTCGGAGAAAATACCGAACCTGTCGCGGTGATTGATTATAATGCCACGGGTATGGCTGAAGAAATGAAGGGTATGGGTATCACCGCTTCAGGAACTTATTATATTATGATCACCTCCAGGGGATACCAGGTTCAGGATGAGAAGCCCTACTATCTGAATGTGTCCACGCGGGAATACGACTCAACTCATGAGCTGGAACCGAACAATAACAGGGAGAATGCCAATACAATCGGAAATAATTCCATCTCCGCCAGGTTTAATACGCCCGATGATCGGGATTTTTTCCGGTATGAAGGCAGCGCTGTCGCCGGCGTTTATCGCGTTGAAGTTCAGCCCGATGAGGCAAGTGATGTTGTACTGGCCATATACACGCAGAAGGGGAAACGTTTGATCGAGATAAACAACGCGCCGGCTGGCGGGAAAGAAATATATCCCAATCTCAGTATAAGGAATGAATTTTATTGCGAGGTCTATTCCAAGTCTCCTGCTCCTGCCGCATCAAATGAATATACGGTGCTTGTGGAACCCCTGGAAAACATCAGGAACATGGAAAACGAGCCCAATGACAGTAAAGAATCTGCTACTCTTCTCATCGACGATTCTCTCCGGGGCTATATAAGCAGGAAAGATGACAGGGATTATCTCCTGGTCCAGTATGATTCCAGGAGAAGAGTGGAGTTCGAGATCCGGGGCGTTAAAGATGGTGCCATTAAGGTTTCAGTTACCGATCCCCTGGGATATGTTTTAAAGTCCGTCACTGTTGCCGGAGATTCCGTGCAAACTGTTACGGAAATGATAGACAGAAAGGGATATATCATCATTGAACCTGAACAGGCAAATTATGAAAATCCCTATGAAATCAATCTGCGAGGGAGCAAATAATGAAAAGGTTTTATGGATATAGTGCAATAGTGATTGTCTCCATAGTTGTGATGCTGACCGCCTGTAAGACACCGCCCATTATTGATGGCCCGGGGGGCGATATTATCCAGCCCGGGGCTTACAACGTAAAATTCATTGCCCTTGACAGGAGCATTACTGATCCAGCCATGGACAGACGCGCATATTATAAGATATTCATCGACAAGGTGGAGTCGGGAAGGACCACGACAGGGTTGGAATCGCAGGAAAAATTTTTTGAAACGACACTGAGCAGCAATCGTCATCTTCTCATGGTGGAAAAATGGATCCTTGACGAAAAAAAGGGACAATACATAAAACTTAACAACATAGAACAGCCGAAACCCAATTATATCTACTTTAGCGCCTCTGCCAACAGGATTATCACCATTGTCATGGAAACGGATAGCGAAGGAAAGGCGCGTTTCATTGTTGATTTCGGTAATTGAAAAATGAAGGGTTTAAACGATGATCGCAGCCGCCTCATGCAGAGCCGGCTGCGACTTGAATTAATGCCTTAGATGGCATCATCTGCTTTATTTTTACTGCTCGAGACCCGGGCCTCATCGGCATAATACTTTCGGGCTACTTCCATGGGGATAACATAGTCCTGCCTGGCGTTCCAGAAAATGAATCCCTTTACACCGGCATCATGCACGGCTTTGATCTGGTGACGGACATAATCATCATAGGCGTTGGGACCCAGTTTCATTTTAAAAGCCTGGATGTAAGTAACTATCTGGGCGCTTTTTGTCCGTTCAGCGGCCTTTTTAGATGTTATATACACTGTATGATAGGGATCATTCTGCAGCTTCTTGCTCCAGGTGTAATGTGAAGGATAGGCCATGGGGCAGATAACATCCACGACCTTGTCCAGACCCTCCATGCGCTGTCCTATCAAGTCACCGCTGTTGAGGGGAATCCTGCCGAATATATCAGCGGCAATTTTCACATTGTATTTTTTGAGATAGGTTTTTGCTCTGAGCAGGAAACCCTCGATAAAGGCATAACGGTCGTTTAATTTAAGGTGCTTCAGGCGGCTTGAATCATTAAATCGGATATAATCAAACTGGATTTCTTTGAATCCGTTTTGGCATGCGCTTTCGGCGATTTCCAGTTTTTCCTGTATAACGCTATCCGGAATGGGGTAGTTTTTCAATCCTTCGGGGAATACGACGATCCTGGCGATAGGATGTATGTTGTTATCCAGGCAATACTGAACATTTTCCGGAGGGACAATGCATTTCTTATATTTGGAACTCTGACAATCCATCACAAAGGTATTTATATTTGACTTTTTAGATTCTGACACAAAGCCCTTCAGTTTTTCCAGGCTTTTAGCTGAGACAATATTAAGATAAATTCCCCGATAAAAATCAGGATATGTGTATACAGCGGATTTGACCGGTTCTGCCTGGTCTTTTTGTCTATCGCTGGCGAAGATATTATTTTCCGATGCTTTGCTGATGATTCCGAACTGGCTTTCAATGACGAAAAATGCAGCAACGACAAGTAAGGCAAGATATGCTTTTTTCATAGTATCCCCGAATATTTATTTTTTATCTGGTGAGCAGTTATGCGTAAATCCATGCCGTGATTTATGCTGTTTCATACAATATCGGCAGTTGTGGACAGATTTAATACCACAATCAGGGCTGACAGTGTCAAGATTTTTATGTGTTCAGAAAATTTTTAAAAAATGATCCGGACATGGAAGGGCAATTCCTATGTATATTTAATTATTAAAAAATAACTATTTATTCGGTTGACGTTGATATCATTTTTTAGTATTAATAATATAGAGAGTCTGATTTTTCTGCACTTCCCACATTTTAGGATAATCATTCACCTATACAATGATAATTATTCAGGAACAAACGTAACTTGCATATTCCAAAAGAGACCATTGAGTTGATCCGTGAGAGATGTCATATCGAAGAAATTATTCAACGATATGTTCCTTCACTAAAAAAAAAAGGTAAGAACTATCTCGGGCTCTGTCCCTTTCATAAAGAAAAAACCCCATCCTTTACCGTAACAGAGGATAAACAGATCTTTTACTGTTTTGGGTGTCATACCGGGGGCAATGTCTTTACTTTTATTTCAAAAATTGAACGCCTGGATTTCCCCCAGAGCGTGAAATTTGTCGCCGATATCGTAGGCATTGAAATTAAAGATGAAGGCAGGAATGATGAACACCGTATTTTTGATGAAATGATTCGCATTAACACCTATGCCATGAATCTCTACAATAAATTTATCTTGTCAGCAGCGGGAAAGGAGGGCAGGGATTATATAACGGCCCGCGGCATCAAACCCGAGTATATTGATACTTTCAAGCTGGGATTCGCGCCCGATTCCTGGAATTTTCTTCTCAACGGGTTGAATAAAAAAAAAGCCAGCCTGAAACTGGCAGAACAAAGCGGTCTAATAAGCGCTTCACAGAAAAATGCGGGACAGTACTTTGACCGTTTCAGAAAGAGAATTATTTTCCCGATTTTTGACATCAATAATCGTGTAGTTGCTTTTGGGGGAAGGGTAATCGATAACAGTAATCCCAAATATCTCAACTCCCAGGAATCGGAATTATTTAAAAAACGAAATATTCTCTATGGAATGCATACGGCCCGTGATCACATTCGTGAAATGAACCGCGCCATTATCGTGGAAGGGTATCTGGATGTCCTGGGCTGTCATCAGGAAGGCATCAAAAATGTCGTCGCCCCACTGGGCACGGCCCTGACGGAGAACCAGGTACGCATGCTGTCACGGCATTGCGGGGAAATAATCCTTCTTTTTGATGCGGATTCGGCCGGAATAAATGCGGCGCTCAAGTCGCTGCAGATAGAGGACGATGTGACCGTGGATATACGGATAGCCACGCTTCCTGAAGGGGATCCCTTTGAATTCATTCAGAAGAAAGGTGTCCGTGAATTTATGGCCGTTGTCGACAAAGCCCAGAAACCAGTGGATTTCAGAATATCCAGAATTATGACCGTTGCGCAGAAACAGGGACCGGTAAAAACACTGATGCAACTTTTTTCAGCTATCTCAAGTCTCAACATGGAGTCGGAAAGGAGCATTTATCTTAAAAACATCAGTTCTATGATGAAGATCGATGAAAACGCCGTACGAAGAGATTTTTTAAAATATACAAAAGAAGGCAATAGTACTATTACGTCATCTGTCGATAATAAAACCAGCAAAAGTTCTGAAACGGAAAATTTCCTTACCAGGGGATACAGGGATCTTATTAAACTGCTCTGTTTTTATCCCGAACTGATTGACAAGGCCTATATTGATTTCTCCGAAGATGAAATCACGGATGCCGTATCCAGGAAGATATATAATAAAATTATGGAACTTCATCACGCTGAATCGGGTTTCTCTATAGATAAATTATTTGACTTTTTTGTCAACGGAATTGAAATGGACTTTTTGAACCGAATAGTGCATGACGATTTTTCTCTGGAAGACCCCAAATCTGCATATTCAGAAATATATCTCAGTATGAAGCTTTACGATATCGATGGTAAAATTGACAAATATGTGGAATTGATAAGAAGCAACCACCCGTCACTGAATGAATATCTGACAGAAGTAGAAATCCTGAGAAGAGAGAAGGAAAAGCTTTCCCATTACATTTACAATAAAGGTAAAACACTGCAATAATGTGGTTTATTGACATTTTAGATTTTAATCTCAAGGATTGAGCAGGGGATTAAAAATTCTTAATTAAGGATAATATCAATGAGTAAAAATGATCTGGTACTCGAAAATATCGAAGAAGTTAAAAAGCTGATTGAAATCGGCAAGATAAACCATGAAATAACCTATGATGAGATCAATGATATCCTTCCCGACAAGCTTCTCAATTCAGACAAAATAGATGATATTTTTATATTATTGAATCAACTCGGTATTGAAGTCGTTGAAGAAAGCACTCGCAAGGCGGCGAACGCGCCGGTTATTCCGCTCCCGACGAAAAAGAAGGCAGCCTCGAAAAAAGCCTCGTCAATGTCGGAAGACGCCTCCCATGTGGACGATCCTATCCGTCTCTATCTGAAAGAGATCGGCAAGGTATCGCTTCTCTCGGGAGATCAGGAAGTGGATCTGGCAAAAAGAATTGAGGATGGTGAAATCCTCATCGAGAAGGCCGTTATCAATTCAACCCTGCTGGTGAATGAGCTTATAAAGAATCATTCCAAGGTGAAGAGCGGCAAAATAAAACTCACCGAGGTAATGCGAGTCAACCGGCTTTACTATTTTTCCTCCATTGACATGAAAGATCTGGAAAACCGCTACACGGAAAAGATGAAGATCATCATTGAAGAGGATAATAAAATCCTGAAGATGACGAGCAAACTCAAGAAAGTTGATGAAGGCTCCAAGGATGCCCTGGAGTTGAACAAAAAAATCGATGATTCGCGCATCCGGATCAGGGAATCTGTTTCAGATCTCGGTATTAATGAGGGTGAAATAACGAAGATGTCCGCCAAGATACAATCCATGGTTTCCAGGATCAATGATACCTACTACTTTTTCAAACTCATTGAGGACAAATACAACAAGGACATCAAGGAATTAAAGCATTTCGCCCGCAAGGTAGAAAAAGGGGAAGATATTACAAAGATAATAAAGGAATCGAATATTCCCAATGAAGAGGAATTGCTGGAAATTGTCAAGGATGTCCGCAACAATGAACGCAAGATCAGAAGGATTGAGCAGGAAGCCGGTGCCTCGGCCGATGATATTATGGAGTGGGGAAAACAGATCGCCCACGGCCAGAGAAAAATATCAATTGCAAAAAAAGAACTGATAAACGCAAATCTTCGTCTCGTAGTATCTATCGCAAAAAAATACGCCAACCGGGGAATGCATTTTTTTGATCTCATACAGGAAGGCAATATCGGCCTTATCAAGGCCGTTGATAAATTCGAATACCGGAAGGGCTATAAATTCTCCACATACGCAACCTGGTGGATACGGCAGGCAATTACGCGAGCCATTTCCGACCAAGCCAGAACAATCCGGGTCCCCGTACACATGATCGAGCAGATTAACAAGGTTATGAGAGAAACCCGTTTGTTCCAGCAGGAATTCGGCCGTGAACCCAATCCTGAGGAACTGGCTGATCGCCTGGGATGGCCCGTAGCGAAAGTAAAGGCTGTGAAAAATGTTGCCAGGGAACCTATTTCTCTTGAAACACCCGTTGGTGAAGAGGAGGATTCTCTTCTGGGTGATTTCATCGAGGACAAAGAAGTGGATTCACCCGTTAATACAGCGGCATATCGCCTTCTTCATGAACAGATCTCATCGGTCCTCAATACGCTGCCGGCACGGGAGCAGAAGGTAATACGAATGAGATTCGGACTTGATGACGGCTATTCCCACACCCTTGAGGAAGTTGGATATGTTTTTAAAGTAACCAGGGAACGGATTCGTCAGATTGAGGCTAAGGCGCTCCGCAGACTGCGCCATCCCACCAGGGCAAGAAAACTGAAAGACTATCTGGATTATATGTAAGATTGGATTTCAGTGTCATGTCGGGTGCATTATGACACCGGCATGACACAATTGAATCATTATGGCAATACGGTCACAGTTTAAAAAAATATCAATTATCGGTGCCGGATCCTGGGGCACATCAATTGCGTTGACGATCGCCGAAACGTATCCTGATATTACCGTATGCATGTGGGCATATGAAAAAAATGTCGTATCTTCAATAAATAACAGACATGAGAATTTACAGTTTTTACCCAATGTTGTTCTTCCCACCAACATCCGCGCCACGGGAAGCATCAGGGAAGCCGTATCAGACTCCGATGTAATCCTCATTTCCACACCGTCAAAGGTAATACCGGACATTACCCAGCGTATTCATAAACATCTAAATCCCAAAAGTCATGTGGGTTTTCTGACAAAGGGTTTCTGTAAATATCAGGATGAAGTACTGACCATATCACAGACAATAGGGAAAATTATCCCGGAGCTGAAGGACCGGGTAGTCGCCGTATACGGACCAAGTCATGCGGAAGAGGTGTCACTTCATTATCATACCTGTCTCAACGTGGCCGGTAAAAACGTAACGTCGCGGAAGATATTCATACATTTTTTATCGTCGCATTCCATACAGTGCCGGGAAACTGATGATATCATCGGTGTCGAGATGGGAGGCACCTTGAAGAATCCCGCCGCCATCGCGGCCGGGATGATAAGTGTTCTTCCAAATTGCGGAGACAACCTTTCCGGAGCGCTCATTTCCGAGGCATTAAAAGAGATGCTGAAGATCGGGAGACTGTTCAATGTTCGTGACGAGACTATCATCGACATCTCCGGTCTTGGAGACCTGGTCGCCACGGCTCTCAGTGACCACAGCAGGAACCGCCGTTTCGGTAAAGATATAGGCTTGCAGATCATAGAGAAAGGGAATGCGTTGCGTTTCTTCGATCGTGTCCTCCTCAGGTTCAAACCGCAGTTTGTCCTGGAAAAGATGAGTGAAAACCTTCACTATCTGGCGGAAGGTGCCTATGCCATTGAACCCCTGATTGAACTGGCAGAAGCAAACGGTATTTCAATACCCGTTTATCGTTCGTTATACGAAGTACTTTTAAATAAGAAAGACCCTTCACTGCTCATCGAGACGATTAAAAATCCCGATAAGTTTGAGGAAATATACCGCCGGACTAAAATACAGATTAGCGACAAGAAAAAGGGTCTGGAAAATGTTGGGGGCAGGGCTTTCAGGAGCATCATAGAGGGCAGGGTTCTCTCGTCTTTTATTGCAGCCGACGGCAGCTCATCCGATACGCCAATTCCCCTGGAAAGTGTTATCGAAAATTTCAATGAATTGCGAAACCAGACCAGCCTGTACGGTTCCAGTGTTGAAGAGAATAAACGATTAAACGCCATAACAGATAAAAATTACGAGAAACCACTTACAAGACTTATCAATCATTATGTTGATGATGTAGCGGATCTCTACTCAGTATTCTTTAACAGGACTGCAATGATACTCCTGTCATTTCTGAGAGTAATAAACAGGTTGTCAGGAAATGGAGGAATTCTGGATGTTTATGGCGACGTAGACCAGATCCGCAATTTATCCGATATGGGAAATCCCCTGTATGTCTGCTCCTATACATCTGTTTCTGATCTGTTTCTTTTAATTTTTTCTATAAAAAAAGCCCGTCTTCCATTCCCCCGGTTTATGGTAAGCGGTGACAAGGTGAAAACATCACTGGAAAAAATGGCTATCAAGCTTATGGGTGGTTTTATTATTGATACATCAAAAATAAACAATGTCGTGTACCGGGAAGTAGTAAAACAATACCTGTCAACGTTGACTGAAAATGGTGTCCCCTTTCTGTATTTCCCCGAATCAGTTCAGAATGGAATGGGAGCTGATTCATTCTATTCCATGATTTCAGATATCATTTTCCGGCACACGGTGGAAATTATTTTAATACCCATGGAATTGTCATATGCCCATTCCATGGATGAATCAATCCTGTCATTGCTGGCACTTAGAACACATATGAGCCGCAGCGCTATGATCAATTTCTCTGAGCCTGCATTTCTTTCGGAATTTACCAGGGAAACCGAATCTCTTACCACTTTAGGAGAAAAGGTTCAAAAGATATGGAAGCGCGATAAAAAAATATTCCCCCATGTCATGATAGCAAAAATCCTGCAGGACAATACCTATGAAATCGAATTGAAACAGCTGGAATCTGCTTCATATAAATATTTTAGAATACTGCAGGTTTCACCACCCAGCAAAATGAAAAAGTTCATCAATGCCGGGGTAAGTTTTCTGAAGAAGGAAAAAACGGTTATGAAAGAGAATGGAATGCTGAAAGTCCTGAAAAGGATGGAGATTGATAATTACGCCGCTCTCCTGTTAAAGTGATGAATTCGTTGATAGATTCTGCCAGATAGTGTATATGTCCGATGAGTTTTTTATCCCCACCGCAATAGTCCTGAATTTTAATAAAATTCCGTCATAGATAAAATGAATTTTTGATTTACCGGGAGAGTCTGTGGACTCGTGAGAACTGTCGTGGGGGACAATAACGATGTATTTCGACAGGGAGAGAATGAAAATTACCGAATCAAGACTGTGGTAGTGATGAAGTGTATGATAAATTTCTTCCGAGACATCGGCAATGGTCTTGATACCCATATGGGCGAATGTATCGGTAAAACACTCAAAACGGTAAATATGGGCCGTCACTTTCATATCCGATTCAAGAAATGAGGCAATGATATTTTTTAATTCACTGCCGATACCTGCGTATAGATCAAGACTGACATTTCTGGGGAATTTTAAACTCCTGACGAGAACTGACCGGATCATATCACAGAAATATTCAAAAGCACTGCTGGAAAAATATGATGATGATGATATGGTCGCGATAATCCTGTTTTTTTCAACGGGATGCAGATAACGGGCCAGTAGTATATAAGAAAGCCTGTCGTCTCCGCTTATGGGCAGGGATGTAACGGTGTCATTTTTTATAAGATTTCTTCCCGACTCGAGAATGCTTTCAGCGACAGGGATAAGGTTTTCATTTCCTGTACATATAACCGGTGACCACGTACCATCGGTTTTTTCAAAGAGAGCGGTCAGTTTGGCGAAATTATTAACAGTGTGATGATAAAAAATTCCCTTTATGTAGCTGCCTTTTTCTTCTGAGGCAGTTGTTTTTTCAAAACCTGCATACTCCTCCAGGAGAGAACGATATGCACTTTTAGCCTGGCTGACGGAAATATCATTATCGACAAAAGATTTGATAGCATCCTTTATTCTGATAAGCAGAGAATTTGATTGATTTTCTGTATTCATTATTCCGCGCAATTTAATATTTACTTTTTAATATTATCGGTTATGGCAAAACGGCGCAACGGTTTTTTAAGGAGTTGAGAATAATTTTTCAGTTATTGAAAGGGCCGTATCATATATACGAAATGAACCGGTAAATAGCAGCACACGGTTGTCGACGGGCAGACCGGTGATGTTTTTCAGAAGCTGGAGCTCGTCACGGGAAATGGAATGAAACCGCGGATCTCCGTCGCTCCCGGGATTATAACTCCGGTTATCATCGCCCGGGGCATAGTAATATAGTATGGGAATAGAAGAGCCTTCCAGTAAAGTGAAAATATCTTCATAGTCCTTATCCTTCATGACGGTAATGATGGCATAGATATGATCTGACGTATATTTTCCACGTACGGTTTCTATTAATGCACGGATAGCAGCTGGATTATGAGCTGGATCAAAAATAACGGGAGGTACCTCATTGATGATGAAGAAACGGCCGGGAATCTGTGTGTCGGATACAGCCTTTCGTATTATTTCTAAACTAAGTTTATCAAAAACCGGCATGAGCATAATAGCTGCGGTCAGAGCCAGGGAGGCATTTCGCATTTGTTCGTGTACGGGGGACTGAAGAATTACATTTCGCAAATGAATCACTTCATTGGTTAAATTGAAATCATAATTAAAACACACATGATGCGGCATGGATTGAATTCTGTCGCACCGGAAGTCTTCGCCGAGAGTGAGAAGTCGGGAACCCATGAATTTGCTTTGGTATGAAAGGATATCACGTATTTCGGGATCATGGTTGGAAGTAATGACCGGGATATTATTTTTTATAATGCCAGCCTTTTCAATCGTTATTTTTTTTATAGTTTCACCCAGTATGGAAGTATGGTCTAACGAGATATCAGTTATAATAGAGCAAAGGGGCTTGATTATATTTGTTGAATCCTTTATGCCGCCAAGGCCTGTTTCAATGATGGCAATATCAACGGATCTTTCGTTAAAAAAACAGAATGCGGCTGCCGTGAGGACATCGAAATACGTAGGTATAATGGCCGGGAATGAATTCATTATCTCACGGATTTTAGCCAGATAGTTTCCCAGTAATTCGTCATCAATGGGATTATTGTCCACCAGCATTCGTTCATTGACGCTGTGCAGATGGGGTGATGTGTAGAGACCGGTTTTATAACCAGCCGCTTGAAAAATCGTGTTAAGGAACCACGCCGTGGAGCCTTTGCCATTGGTCCCGGCAATATGGATACATCTTATGTTACATTGAGGATCGCCAAGTTTATCAAGAAGAAAAATAATGGAATCAAGGGAATAACCGGTGTATTGAGTTTGTCTCTCGTTATTTATAAGTTCCCGGAGTAGGTCTGCAGTCATAACTGTGCCGTACCGGGTATACTCGTCGTTTTATTCCGCAGGGCATCCTTGAGCGCCTCTCTCATGATTTCCAGAGGAGCCTGCATTTCGGTCCATAATTCATATTGCTTTATTCCCTGGTAGAGAAGCATCTCAATCCCTTTAACAACATTGCAGCCTCTGCCCATGGCATCACTGAGAAGCCGTGTCGTGTCAGGAGTGTAAACGATATCAAAAACCGTGTGACCGGGATGAAGGACATTTTCCTTAAGGGGAGTATTGTCAGTATTGGGAGACATGCCCACCGAGGTGGTATTTATGATGATATCTATATCGGTCATAAATTCTCCGGTTATTTTATCAAGGGATATGATTGAAATATTTTTATTCTTTTTCATGAGATCTGTTGCCAGTGCGGAAACACGGGAAATATCTCTGCCGGCTAAAGTAAGGGAAGCGCCCTGCCTGAGGAGTGTAAAGGCAATGGCGCGGGCCGATCCTCCGTTGCCGAGAATGAGTATGCGGGATTTCTCCAGGACGGGATGTACAGCCTGCAGTGCCATAAGGGCGCCATAGCCGTCAGTATTATATCCCGATATAATCCCCTGCCTGTTTACAAGAGTGTTGACAGAACCGATATCGGAAGCCAGTTCATCGATTTCATCAATATATTGAAGGGCCTCGATTTTAAACGGTATGGTGATGCTGGCTCCCTGTATAGAGAGATTTTTCATGGCTTCGACCGCTTCTCTCATGGAGGGGGGTTCAAAGGCCAGGTATACAGCGTCGATATTTTGGGCCTGGAAGGCTCGATTATGCATGCCGGGTGAAAGGGAGTGTTTGGCCGGTTTGCCGAAGATGCAGTAGAGTTTTGTTTTGGCTGTTATATTCATTCTCTCACCCTTATTTTTCTAATGCTTGTGCCCGCAAGGGAACGTCTAAAATCTAATTTCTAAAGGTCCTTTATATAAAATCTGTATACAGAATTTTGTCAATGGAATATTGCCCTGGCCGCCCTTTCTTTGATGTTTATTCTCGTGTCAATAAAGTCAAAAAAATTCTTAACAATACTAATAAAATATTTGCATATGTTTCAACGGATACTGTATGAAGAAGGTATCTTTGTATGCAGGTAAATCTGTAAAACGGAATTAAAAAAAGGAAGGTTCCTTGAATGGATACAGTTGGCATAATAATAAACGCTAATGCTAAAAAAAACAGGAAGATGAAGAAAGATCTGGAAACAGTATATCGGGAAATCGGCGGTGAATATGTCGATATACGTCTTACCAGCAGTCTCGATCAGCTCGATGCGGTAATCCATGATTTTAAAAAGAAGGGTATATCCTGCCTGGGAGTGGCTGGCGGCGATGGTTCGCTGCATCATGCCATGACGCGTGCTATGAGGATATATGGAGAAGGAAAGATTCCCCCGCTGCTGATCCTGAAGGGAGGAACCATGGACAATGTTTCCCGGTCCATTCATCTCAGGGGAAAGGGACCGGCAATATTGAAACGTCTGGTATATCGTATAAAGCAGCATGAGGATATTTCACTGCAGACACGGAACACCATGAAAATCAATGACAGTTACTGCTTCCTCTTTGGAACCGGATTTGTCACCAATTTTCTGAATGAAGTATATGGAGGCCGGGAAAAAGGCCTGGTCAGGAATCTCCAGGTGATATTTCGTGCCGTGAAGGAAATAGTAAGAAAACCGGCTGGCCAATCCATTTTTGATGGTATTAACGGTCAATTCATTGCCGATGGGGAAAAGCTTGATATTACCTATTCATCGGCAATATTGAGCGGGACCGTTGAACACATCGGCATGGGGTTTTCGCCCCTGTCGCGCGCCCTGGAAGATCAAAAATGCTATCACGCCATTATCAGCGGAATTCCTCCCGCAACGTTCCTGTTAAATCTTGTTAAGATAAAAAACGGGAAGGCTATACGGAATCCACTGCACTATGATATACTGCTGAACCGGCTGCGTATAACGTGTCCCGGCCCTTTCCAATATACCATGGATGGCGATATATATGAATCATCGGGAGAATTGGAGGTTGTGATGGGGCCGCGGGTGAACCTTGTATCGGTATGATCCCCATCCCTCCGGAAGCATCATCAGGAGATGATAATCATTGCGAGGAAAATGGCTATGGATAAAAAGAAATTGGCATCGATTATAAATTCATATCTCAACGTTATGAGATATCTCATTTTAACCAGTCTGTTAATGAGTACTGAATAATAAAGAAGGGGAAGTAACATCAGCAAAAAAAGAAATTGACCTTCCATCGCTGCATGGATCAAGCACGTCAGACTGGTGAGTGCGACAAGAGCATGCGTGATATATCTGGCCGCATCAATACCGAGCCAGATGGGGATCGTATCCCTCCCCATGATGAAATCACCTTGAAAGGCTATGATGTCGATGAGAATATGTCGAACCGTAATCATGGTGATCGTGAAAAGTGACATAAATATGATCGAGGTCCATGGAACAGGTGTATTGATGAGAGGAAGCAGTGTCGTGACAATGAGCCACCCTAAACCGGTAATTATTTTGGAATTGTAGACCTTGCGGACCAGGGAAAAGTTCAGCGAGTTCATTATTCTTTTCACGGGAACTGTGAAATAACTGAATCCGAATATGTAAGAAAAAAGCAATATAATAATTTGATCATAACCGGAATTTCTCATCAAGTAAAACGACAGAGGAATGGAAACCAGGGAAAAAAAGATGAGGGCTTTCCCATATTTCTTGTAAATTCCATATTTATATGAATTACTTTCCCGCAGGAAGGCCCTGTCAAAATAATTATTGAAAGAATACATGGAAAATATATACAGCATGGAGACCACGGGGTAAGTTAATCCTTGTTTTACCGTGATTACCGACTGAATAAACAGTGTCAGCATAAAAGCGAACAGCGAGGAAATAATATTTGTCCTTGTTATAAGTTCTATCGCATTTTTTATGTGCTTAATGAAGAAGTTACTGTTTTTGAACTTTATATCATAGAGCTTCTCAAGAACGTTGTTGATTATCCATCCCGGCGTTGATGCCCCGGCCGTAACAAGAACTGATTTTGAACCGGTAAAATCCTTCCACTGAAGTTCTTTTTCAGTCTCAACATGAAATGTCAGAAGCCCGTTCTCCCTGCCTATGCCGGCCAGCCTTGATGTATTTGCCGAGTTTTTCCCGCCTACGACAATAAGTGTATCAAAATTTTCCTCGATGGCTTTTCGCACATCATCCTGCCGATGCCGTGTCGAATCGCAGATGGTGTCCATCACCGTTAAATTTTTCAAAGATTTCTGGAGTACCGGAATGATTTTTTCAAAAAGGTCCCGGTCAAAAGTGGTCTGAGAGACCAGCAAATATTTCTCCGCAGGTGGAATTTCTGTTGCTTCAGTTACTGATGCAATAATAGTCACACCCGCCGATGCGTAGCTCTTCAGTCCGATAACCTCGGCGTGATCGCTGTCACCAAGTATGATGGTATAATGACCCTGCCGGGAATATTTCTTTATCAGGGATTGTACATTGGCCACACGCGGACAAGTCAGGTTAATGCATCGTGAAGCCTCGTCTTTCAGGTAACGGTTATCTTCAAGAGGTATTCCGTGGGTTCTTACGGCAACCTGCTTTCCCTTAATTCCTGAGAGATCATGGATTGTCTGTAATCCCCTGCGGTGAAGAATATTCACGGTCTGGGGATTATGTATAAGAGGGCCGTAAACATAAATAGTGTCATCGCTGTTATTGAGTTCATTGACGATCCTGAGGATGGCATTTCGAACACCGAAACAGAATCCCGAATGTTGAGCCAATTGTATTTTCATGGCTGGTTAATTCATTTTCATATTAAGAACATCTTCCGGGTCTTCCGGCTCATCGGGCTGTCCGAATTTTAAATTTAGTGGATCTCTTTTATCCATGGGTGATTCGCCTCTCATATCCGCCGGTTCTCCCTTCATACTCGCCCTGGGCCTGGAAAAGGTTCCTTTCAGCGGTATGGTGATTTTACCTTTATTGTCAATAAAAGAAGAAAGCAGCGGTTTGAATTCGGCGAATACTGTCGACTCGGGATCGAGTGATATGGAGAGGTCCAGTTTCGAATTTGCGAAAATGGGGGCCATAATTATATTACCTGAAATGGTACCGCGGATGTCCGTTCCTGATATAAGAAACTGCTTGATTATCATCTTGTTGTTGGCAATTTCAGTATCGATCTGAATGGATGATATTTTAATAACAGGAGGCAGGGATATTCCTCCCATGCTGTCGGGGAGCGTCATATTGTCAAACTTGCAGAGGACGTTTTCCGTCATTAATTTTATAGTTCCGTCCGAGACAGCACCGGATTTAGGATTAAAAGACACATCAATATTTCCGTTAATATTTCCCTCAACGCTCATCTGCAGAGAGGCATACTTAATACTGCTGACCTGGAGGTCGCCTTTGAAGGTATTGCTGAAGAGAAGGGAATAGGGGTTCAATGAGAGATTGGCCAGTATCTGTCTAATCGACAACTCACTGCCGTTTTTAAACGTAACATATATATTTTCAAAAAAGGAGTCGCCGATAAAACTGATGTCCATATTCTGTATAAAAATATTCTGGAAGGCTTTTTTTTCCAGTTTCTGCAGGTGCTGACGAATAATAATGTCATAGGGAAAGGTAAATATGAAAAAAATAAATGTCATAACTACAGACAGCAGGAGATACGTCTTGAAAAAAGGAAGCTTGTAAATATCCTTTATTTTTCCCAGTCCGGCTTTCACCGTTACTATGATACTATTCTTTATCTCAGTGATGTTCATTTCGTTTTTCTGTTTCTCAGTCGATTTTATAGCTTTCGAATTTAATGGTGACATCATAATTATTGCGTTCTTTTAAAGCCTCATTAATTCTGAAATAACTGACTTTGATAAGCTTGTTGGAATTTTCCATGTAGTAGAGAAAATCCATAACCCCCTTTATATTGACACCTTCAAATTTAACATCGGTAGTTATTTTTTTAAATTTGTTCTGGATGTTGCTCTCATTGTCACGGTTATAGGCCTTGTTGTTTATGATATTTGCCTTCCGGGCATTGTCCTCCACGAGAGTGGACACAGAGCGGGTGTCACGTAAAAGCTGGTCCATTTTTTCGCGCTTTTCCTTAATTTCACGGAACTGTTTATAGACTGCGTCCATCTCATTCAGGCGCTGAATATTTGTTTCATATTTTTCATCTATGGACTGTTTCAGATTCATTATGGGATTAATTATCCCGTAGAACAGGACCAGAATGGCAAAGAAAACTCCCATTATCTGAACAAGTCTTTTTTCCCGTGGAGTCAGCTTAATCATTTAAGATTCCCTTTTACTTCTTCAGTCTTTTTTTTCTTTATCGTCATGGAAAAACGGACTTCATTTTTTCTTGACGATTTGATATCAAGGTCGACCTTTTCAAATTTTCCACTCTGAGAAAGCTTTGATTTAAAATCATCGATATTCTGTGAAGAATTTATAGTGCCGTCTATTCGTATGATGCTTTCATTTATTACCATGTTTTTAAGGCTGAAACTCTCATCTTTTGAGAAAAGAGAAAGTGAATCGTTCATAAGGTCCAAAATTGAGGAATTATCAGGAACCAGTACGGTTAAATTATCCAGTTCAAGTTTTTCTTTTTTTAATTTTTTCCTGGCCGCATCAAGCGGGTCTCCCGGCGAGCTGCGGTCGTTGAAATATTTTCTGTAGTTGTTCATAAGAAGCGAATCGTAATACCTGTTCGATTGTGATGTCATGAAGAAGGAGATTATAATATTAATCAGCAGGACTAATACGGACAGGCCCAGAAACATACCGGAGAGATAATATATTTTTTTTGAAGATCGCGCAAGGTCAGGAATGAATTCACCTTTTAAAAAATTTATATATGAATTCTTTTTATTTATATATGACAGGAGAAGGCCAAAGACAATGGGGAACTGGCTTCTTATTTTTTGATCTTTGTAATCCTCCAGAAAGGGCATGGGCACAACGGTGATTTCCAGTTCCCGCGATATCTGAGATGAAAGTCCGTTAATATTGGAACCCCCGCCTGAAATCAGTATACGGCTGAATTCTGCTTCTGGATTGTCGATTCTGTACGCCCTGATGGTGAGCATCAGTTGTTCATTGAGGTCGTTAATAACCTCTTCGGTGATGGATGATATCTTTTTCAATTGCGGCTTTTTAAAATTGAGGTTTTTATAATAATCCCTGTCCAGAATATTTTCATATGAAAGTATATCAGTGTTAAGATTTTTAAAAAGCACAGCCGCTTCATTTTCAGCTATTTTTAGATATTCGGCAATGGACTTATGGATGTCGTTCAGAGAGGTAGAAATAGAACGCGTATATTGCAGATGTTTATTCTTAATGATATTAATGATGCTTTTATTATTTCCAATATCGAGTTGAATGATTGTTTCATCTTCAACGGTATTGAAGTAGTTGTAACATTCGAAAAGAGAATTTGCTTCAAGCCCCATTCTGAAAGGTATAACAGTGTTATCCTTGAGAGAGCGTATAAAATCGTGAACAGTTTCCTTGTGAGCCGCCGCCAGGAGAATTTTTCCCTCTTCACGATTTTCACTTTTCAAAGACTGGAAGTCCATGACAAGGTCGTCGATATTGAAAGGAATATTTTCCTCGGCTTCGAAGGGAATGGCTTCGGCAATTTTTTCAACATCGCTGAAGGGGAAGGAAATATTTCTGATTATTGACTTTTCCATGGGAAGGTTGGCCAGCACCTTGAACCCCTTAATGGGGTCTTCTCCCAGCATTTTCAGGATTGCATTGGAAATGGCTTCTTCCCTGTTAGGATTGTCAAGATCTATGTCTTCACAGGACAGGGACTTTATTTGAAAATCACTGAAACTGGTCCGAGCCTTGATCATTTTTACGGTTGTTGTTCCGATGTCTATTGCCGCAATATTCTCAAACAAGGGAAAACTCCTGCGCGATTATTCTTCACACCAGTATAATATTTTTTTTGTATCACGGTTGTATATTGCCGTAATAACAACCTGCGTTCTGCCCACAGCAGCAGTTGCCTGTATCTTAAAAATATATGATTTTACCGTGATATACTTCTGGAGTATGTCAAATGCATCATCGTCATCAATAATTTCTTTTATTTCGTTTATTGAACGGAATGGTTGTATCAATCTTCTTCTTATTACTTCAGACACTTTATCATCGGTCATATTTTCTGTCAATGCTGATATTATCCGGTATGGAGCCGTATTTATATTAATTTTATTATATTCGTGAAGGAAGTCATCACGCTTCCCATTAACCCTGAAATAATCAGGCAGTGCACGACTTTTTTCTCTTCCGATTTCCTTATCCTTCATTTCAGAGTCAGCTTTCTGGTTGTCTGAAGAGGTATTACTTTCAGTCAACGCCTGTACTTTGTCCATGTCGAGGGTTACATCCCCCCTGTTGTTATCGACGATATTCTGCTCGAGTCCGGAGTTGCCCCCGCCAAGACCATAATAAATCTCGGGAGTCATATCCTTAAGCATAAGCATTTCGTCAATACTGTCCATGGCCCCGTTTTTTGCCGAATACGAGGGATTTAAGGTAAGATAGTAATCGGAGGTTTCGGCTCCGTATGGCATTGGTGTATCATCGATATCGACCCAGTCGTGCATGATGTCGGCAAAATCCATGGTAAGACCCATGTTGAGAAAAAATATCTGAGCCATGTAATAGTATTTTGTTTTTTCCGTGAATTCATTGGCAAAGGCGCTTATATTTATTTTGGAATTTTCATCGGAGATTTTTATTTTCAGTGTGCCGTCATCAATGGGGATACCGGGATAATCAACGGCCCAGAGATCATCATAGGAATCAATATTTTTATCGGTTTCCTTGCCTGTTATCATCTGGGCGGCAAGACCTTTTTTATCGGCCTCGAGCATATACTCGCCAAGTTTGACTCCCGATTTAGCCAGCATGCCGGCTTTCAGCCTGTTGTCGAATTTTCGCATGTAATTGATGCTGATCTGGGATGTTACGATAAAATCAGCAGTTATTGAAATAAGGATGGTGGTGATAATAAGAACCAGTATAATGACGTACCCGCGGGAATTGGTGAAATACCCGAATATTCCCTTTCGGTAAAGTCGATCTCTCCTGTTAAAATAATTGCCTCTCAAGGCGGTTGCCATATCTTTAAGGATTTTCATTTGTATGTCCGATTTCCTTAACTGCTCATATCGACGCGGGACAGGAAGATGAATTCTTCCTCTTTACCGGTATAGGTTTTTACGCGAATTTTTGTTCTTATGATTTCCGGAAAACGTTTTGTTTCCCTCGAGTCCCAGGTATCAGTCCAGTCATTGCGCATTTTGAATTCGATTTTTAAGCCCATGACATTTTCAAGTATTTTCGATTCGGAACCGCCGCTTTCCGGATCATCGTCATAATGGGGCTGTTCACGTCTCATCAGGTAGAATAATTCATGTATCTGCGGGTCTTCTTTCAGATAATAACCGATTTCATTGACATCACTGACATGAACGGGTTTTTTTATACTGCCCTTAACGTTAAAACTACGATGATTTACCGTCACAAAATTGAACGTACTGTTGTCTCCGGAAACAATACCGATAAAAGCGATTTTTGGATTATCCTTGTTGAAATAGGCGTTTGAAATATCTGAATCAATCTTTGTTATGGCAAGATTGATATTTTCATAGTATTCGGAATAGCCGGTTATATCCTGAATGGTTTTTATTATTGAATGATAAGATGTGTATACCATTATGAGTATTATGGACGCAATTGTTGAGGCCACTAATATTTCGATAAGGGTGAACCCGTCATGGTTATCACGGATTCGCGACAAACTCTTAATTCGTCGGATAAATGTATGATATGGAATATTGTTTTTCCCGATCATTTTCTCTCCATGTCACCGTTATCTCCGTTTCCTTGGCCGGCAGGGGACCCAGGAGCGGATGTTCAAAACGCTGCGTCACCCTGTTGATGAAAAAATTTTCGTATTCCTCCACTGGTTCGTGATTCAAATCGGTTCCCCTCATTTTGCTGTCAATGAATTCATTCATTTTACTTTTAGCGATCATCATTGCCCTGGTATAATTTTTAGCTCCGCTCATTACATTGATGCTGGTTGATATGCCGGAATAAATACTTAATAGAATTATAGACAGAATCGTAACGGCAATCAGGACCTCGATAAGGGCGAAACCGCAGCGATTGTTTTTTCTGTACCACCGGGCCATGGGTTACAGAGCCTCGTCATCTTCAAATGATTTGTATTCCTTTACAACTACCGGTTCTTTCAGGTATTTGTGAAGTATTACAGACCACCTGTCTTCATTATTTACAAGGATGTGGATGATGATATTGTCGGAGTAACCCTGCGGATAGAAGGCAACCAGCTTCGTGCCGTTTCTTGAGATTTCTCCATTGGAGAAGAGAACTTCTTCGATCATGAATGAGTCGGGGAATCCACGGTATTGAAGCATCTTTTTATCATTCTCAATAAATTTTCCCTCTTCGAGCTTGAGAACGGAGAGTCCATTGGTTCTGCTGAAAATTTCCCTCACATGGGTGTCATCGGAATCGGAAAACTCATCACCGGCGCTGTGAAGATGTATGGCAAGCAGGTTGGTATGGCTGTTGAGAAAACTGTCATCGAAGGTTTTAGTGATAATGCCTGTCAATATAGCCATGTTTTCTCGCTCACTGCTGAAAAAGGTTGTGAGCCTGGGGGTTACAGCCAGGGCCATTATTGATAAAACCACGACAACAATGATGGTCTCGATCAGTGTGAATCCCCGGTTATCAATAAAAATGTTACTGGTATGCCGCATTGTTACTGTCCGGGAAATGGTTATAGTGCTTGCCTTGATAGTGCAGGGCTTATTCCCAGCTCTTCAAATCAGCATTGAATCCTTCTCCCCCTTCCTTGCCGTCAGCGCCTAGACTCACGATCTCGAAGTCGGGGTCATTTTCTCCGGGAGAACGATACTGGTATTCATTTCCCCAGGGATCCTGTGGTATCTTTTTTATGATTTTTTCTGAAACCAGACTTTGCAGTCCCTCTTCGGTAGTAGGGAAGCTTCCTTTTTCAAAGGCGTATTTTTGCAGTCCCATCTCGAAGTTCTTCATCTGTTGTTTCGCAGCAGTGACTTTCGCCTTTTGCGGCATGTCCAGGAACCGCGGTACGACCAGGGCTCCCAGGATGGCGATGATGGTTACAACAATTAGGATTTCAATCAGCGTCATACCCTCACGTCCGGACATTGTTGTCCTTAACTGTTTAAAACGACGGAATACTTGTTTCAGCATGTTATACTCCTTGGATTTTAGATAATTTCTGTATCAGGAAATAATTATGTATCATGTATGTGACAATTCTAAAGATAATCTGTTTCAGATTATCTTTGCGCACCGGCTATTGCACCAGGAGGCTCATCTCCATAATGGGCAGCATAACCGAAAGGACTATTACACCGATGATTACACCCATGACGATGATAATCAGCGGCTCAATAAGGCTCGTAAGACTGGTGATGGTTAAATCAATTTCCGTTTCATAGACCTTGCCGATGTTGAGGAGCATGGTGTCAAGATTATCGCTGGCTTCGCCGGCAGCTATCATTCCCAGGACCATTCGGGGAAGAAAATCGCTTTTCTGAAGAGCATTGGAAATAGAGGATCCTTCTCTAATTTTTTTTGATGATTCGGCGATCTTTGCCTCGATAACCTGGTTTCCCACTATTTTCTGAACTATTTCGAAGGATTTTATAATATCAACCTTATTATTCATGAGTATGCCCAGGTTCTGGGTGAAACGCAGGACAAGCAGTTTGCGATACAGGTTTTTAACCAGGGGAAGTTTCAGTTTCAACTCATCGATTTTAAGCCGTCCTTCGGGAGTCTGTATATATCTTCTGAAAAGGTAATATACGGTAATTATAAGAACGGGGATCATAAACCAGAAGTGTTTCAGTACATCGCTGACAAACATGACAACTTCCGTGGAAAGGGGGAGGTCCTTGTTCTGGTCTTTGAACATTTCCGAAATCGCCGGGATGATGCTGACCATGAGAAAGACGACGACTATGGATGCGAAGGTAAACATGAAGAGAGGATAATAGAGTGCGGCTTGAACCTTACTCTTCAGTAAATTCTTTTTTTCCTCCATCTCAGCGAGGCGTTCAATAACATGATCCAGGGAACCCAGGTTTTCGCCGACCCTGACCATGTTGACATACATGTCCGAGAATATAGGACGATGTCGCAGCAGCGCATTAGAAAAAGAAGAACCTTCCTCGATTTTTCCTTTGATATCGGCTACAACATTGCGAAAGTGTTTATTATCGATCTGGTCTATGATATCGGTAATGGCATGGGGGAGGGACATCCCGGCCTTAAGCAGCGTGGCCAATTGACGGGAAAACAAACCAATCTGTTTCGAAATGAACCGGATGCTTATCTCGTCACGTAACCGTTCCATGAGGATTTTAAGTTTCCCCGTTTCCTGATGAGAGGATTCTTCGCGGACGACATCATGCTTGGATATTTTAACAAGATACAGTCCCTGGGCCCGGATCTTTGTCCGTGCCGACGATTCAGACGAAGCATCGATATAGTCGGAAACGCTGTCTCCCTTCTGGTTCAGTGCCTGGTAATGAAAAATCATGGTCAGGTAACCCTCAGAACTTCTTCCACCGAGGTAATTCCAGCAACAACCTTGCCGAGTCCGTCCTCGCGCAGGGTCTGCATTCCCTGGCTTATGGCAAGATTTTTTATTTCTTCGGAATCGGCCTGCTTGATAATCAGTCTTCTTATTTCAGTCGTAACCGGCAGCAGTTCATAAATACCGGTACGGCCTGAATATCCGGTATTGAGGCATTTATCACAGCCCTTTCCGAAATACAATTTCCCCTGTTTCAGTTGTGACGGTTTTAGACTGAGTTCGGAAAGCACTTTCGGTGTCGGTTTATAAGACTCCCTGCAGTGTGGACATATCTGACGTATCAGACGCTGGGCAAGAAATGCATTGACCGAGGAGGCTATGAGAAAAGGTTCAATGCCCATATCAAGGAGACGGGTAATTCCACTGGCAGCATCATTGGTATGTAGTGTCGAGAAAACCTGGTGGCCCGTCAGCGCCGACTGAACCGCTATTTCAGCCGTTTCCAAATCGCGGATTTCACCAATCATTATAATATCCGGGTCCTGGCGAAGTATGGATCTCAGGCCTGTGGAAAAAGTCAAATCTATCTTCGGTTTGACCTGCATCTGTCCGATACCATGCAACTGGTATTCTATAGGATCTTCAACGGTGAGAATGTTAACATCGTGCGTATTGAGACGCACCAGCACGCTGTAGAGAGTTGTGCTCTTGCCGCTTCCTGTCGGTCCCGTTACCAGGATGACCCCATGTGATTTTTTAATGAGTTCATTGAATACATCGAGGTCCCTCTTTGAAAATCCCAGTGAGTCAAGGTCAAACTTCATATCTGTTTTGTTGAGAAGTCTGAGCACAACCCGTTCACCGTAGTGGGTGGGGAAAACGGAAACCCTGATGTCAATATCCTTACCGCTTATTTTGAGTTGGATACGTCCGTCCTGGGGCAAGCGGTTTTCAGCTATGTTCAGGTTGGCCATTATTTTTATTCGGGAAATGACGGCGCCCTGATATTTTTTCGGCGGAGTAAACTGCTGATAGAGGATACCGTCTATACGGAACCGTACAATAAGGTCTTTTTCAAAAGGTTCAATGTGGATATCACTGGCGCGCTCATTCACTGCCTGTTTTATGATAGTATTCACGAGCCTGATTATAGGTGCGTCATTTGCCATATCAGAGATGTCCTCAGTCTCTGATATCTGGCTGGAAAGAATTTCGAAATCGGACTCTTCCAGGTCTTCGATTACATCATGAGTCGTTTCATCCTTTAGCACGTCATAGTGTGTATGGATGAGTCGCTGGATCTCCTCAGCAATGGTAAGTACGGTCCTGAATTCAAATTTAGGGAAAAGCATTTTTAGATCGTCCAGGGGCTGGACATTCAGGGCGTCAACAAGAGCGACATGAATATATTGGCCCTTTTTTTTAAAAGGAACAATTTTATTTTTATTGAGAAAGTGCGTTGGAATATTTCCGAATAAGTTATCAGGATCGTCGAATTCGATATGAAGCTGCGTATCGATTCCGTAGTGGTCCCCAAGGGCTTTCAGAATCTGTTCCTGGTTGCATACGCCTTTTTTTATAAGGAGTTCACCAAGCCTGAGCGAAGAATTTTTCTGAAGGAGCAGCGCCTCCTGCAGCTGTTCAGGCGTAATTATTTTCTGCTCTACCAGTATTTTCCCAAAATGTTTTGTCTTTGCCATGTTTGTCTTAATTATTCACCGGATTCTCAGTCTGCTCTGACTGTCACGTTTCTGTTTGGTTATGGCGTCAATCCTGTCCTGCTTGGTGACGATGTGGGGAGTAATAAAAACAAGAAGATTCGTCTTTTTATACTCCGTGGTTTTGTGTTTGAAGAGCCATCCAAGGACGGGGATATCACCAAGAAGAGGAACTTTTGTTTCCTGTACGGATTTATTGTTGGTTATAAGGCCGCCAACAACGATGGTTTTACCATCGAGAACGGATACCTTGGTTTTAATGTCACGTTTGCCAAGTTTTGGAGGCACGGTAGAATTAGTGTCCGTTGTAGTGCCGAGTACGGAATTTATCTCCTGGTAAAGATCCAGGGTGATCCGATTACTGTTGGTAATATGCGGCGTAATTTTGAGTTTTATACCCACTGATTTATATTCATAGGTGTAGAACTGCGTACCCGACTCGCTGATACGGTTATTGGATGCCACGGGAATTTCTTCGCCCACGTTGAGTTCAGCCTCCTGGTTGTCGATGGTAAGAAGCTGCGGTGTGGACAGAATATTAAAATTATTATCGGTACCGCTGGCATTGAGAAGAACAAAACCCAGCATGGAAGTATCGGATAGATATCCAAGCTGCAGACCCGATGCAAGGGGGACCACAAGTTTTTTTCCATTCACCGATGAAGTGGAATAATCAGGAGGCGTCCCCATGATGGAGGATCCACCGAACATATTTGTGCCGGACTGTTGCCCCAGCATCCAGTCGATGCCGAATCCCCATCCATTTTCAGCATTGACTTCAATGATGAGCGCCTCAATAAGCACCTGTTCCCTCACAATGTCCAATTCCTTGATTATCCTGTTTATCTCCTTGAATTCTTCAGGCTTTGCAGTGATGATGAGTGAATTGGTTTCCTTGTTGGCAATGATGGAAAGTTTTGTTTTTTGCTGTTGACTGACAGGTTCGGTTTTAGTGACTCTTCTTGATTTGCTGGAAGATTTAACTTTCTGAGTATTATTCGTTGATATGGGAGAGGTGTCTATCTTTGCGGACTCGGAAAAAGGGATTCGTGATAAAACTTCTGCCAGTTGAACAGCGTCGGCATTTTCAAGGTTGACAACATTGATAAAACCCTTAGGAGTAGCCCCCTCGGGAAGTTCCTCGGCCTGTTTATCCAGCGCCGAGGCGATCTTGATGAGACCGTCTATTTCAGAAGAAGTGCCGCTCACAATGATGGTGTTCAACGGCATATAAACAACGATATCGGTCATTTTAGATTTAAGGGGTTTCAGGGTGTTGGCGATTTCCGTTGCATCGGCATTTTTTATTTCGAGAAGAAAGGTGACCGAATTTTCTTTATCGGCTGATATGTGCTTCTTTTCGCCATCAACGATTATTTCCACATTTTTCTTTATCGCCTCCTGAATAGGGAGAACTTTAATCAGGTTACCTGTTTCTACAACGGCGAGGCCTTTTACTTCCAGAATTGATTTCATTACATCATACGCCTGAGACACGGGAACTTTCTTTGCTGAACTGATTGATATCTTGCCCTTGACCTTGTCATCCATAATGATATTTTTACCGATCAGCTGGCTCATGATGTTCAGGAATTCCGAAATTTCCACATCTTTAAAATTGAGAGCGAATTTCCTCTCTGCCTTTTTTCCTTTGCTTGCCTGTTTTTCCTGGGCATCGGCAATGAAATATGAGCGAAGAATGGATGAATCAGATTGCATGAGATCATGAGAGATAAGAGGTAAAAAAAATAAAGAGATAACCGCTAAAAGTGTTATTATTGCAATAGGATATGCTTTTCTTTTACCCATGAATATTTCCTTGTGATGTTTATTCTGTAATATTGAGATCGAAGGTAACTAGGCGGCCGCCCCGCTCTATATCAACCGTTATTTTATTTTCATTTTGAAGAGACTGCCACATCTTATATAATTTATCCGTGCTGTCGATCGTTTTTCCATTAACACGTTTGACTATATCGCCGCTTCTGGCTCCAAGCTTGTAAAGGATATTGTATGGCCGGACCTTTTTCAGCTGATATCCGACAATTGCACCATTTTCCCTGTAGGGGCCGGCCAGCAGTCCCTTCATGGCATTATCGAGGTCATTCATGACTTTTTGCTTGATCTCTGCCCTGCTTATATTCTTTTTCACAAGATTTCCGCTCGTGTCAGGCTGTGCCGTGGACTGGTGCTGCTGCGGTGTTTCCTTTTTCCCATAGAGTTCGAGAACACTTCTCTGTCCGTTGAGGTCCAGATGGACTCTATCTGTACCGATCTTAATTAATTTATATCCGTATACATCATTGTTTATTTCACTGTTTATTTTGTAAAGGGCAAAAATCTGCGGTTCCTTTTCGCCTGCTTTCCTGACAAGAGCCCGGGCAATACTGGATGGTCCCGTTATGGTTCCCAGGAGCGTGAGGCTGTCCAGCGAACCGGCTGAAGGGGCTGAAGATTCCACTGTTGACAAACCGGATGAGTCAGAAATCTTAAAAAAACCGGACTCGATGATAGGATTATAATCCTCCAGAGATTTTACCGCTTTTTTTCGCGCTGTTTTCAGTTCCTTTTTTATGACCGGAGTATATGAGGGAGTCATGTTATATTTGATTACATGATTGATCGTTGAAGCGGTGATATAAGAGAATATAATCACAGAAGCTATATTCATCATATGATATTTTAAATTCTGCATCACCATTACCCCTGGGAAAACCGACTGCTCTTATCCCTCATCTTAAAACCAATCACGTCAAGCAATTAATCGAAACCTTACGGCTGTGAATAAAATGTTTTTTTAAAAAGCTTATTCCAGAATTTGAAAATACGTTTTCTGTTGAATAGTATTGTAATAAAAAGAAAAAGTATAAATATGAGAATTTTATATCGATTAAGAGAAGGGAAGATGATTCGATAATTTTCCCCGAAAGAATAACCCAGATAGAATAGAATAGAAGAAGTGCAGGTCAGGGCGAATAAATCTATCAGGAGAAATTTTTTAAATTTCATTTTGATAAGTCCAGCGGTCATGAAAAGCATATTTCTAACACCAAAAGGAACAAAACGTCCGAAAAATAAGGTTTTACTGCCATACTTATCAAAGTACATCTCCAGCTTCTCAAGTCGTTCTTTGGAAAAATTCTTATTAAAGAATTTGATTTTATATAATCTGCTGCTGGCAAGAATCCTGCCGCCGGCATACCGACCAATGGCATACGCTATAATGTCACTGGCATAAGCACCCAGGAAGCATCCGGCAAAGATGTAATAAGTGTTTTCATGAATGATAGTGGCTGCTATTGAGGCAGAAATAATAAATACAAGATCCTCCGATATGGGGAAACTGAATCCAGCCAGGACGAGAAGAGTAAAGGAAATAAAATGCACATACGGTGCTGCGTTGGTAAGTAAAGTGGCTAATAATTCCATAGAATTTTCCAAAAATGAGTAATATGAATATAGTATTATAGATCATCTTACGATGAATGACTCGGAGCAAATGGCGGGCATGCCTTTCTTCACCCATACCCGGATTTTTGTAACGCTTTTGCCTTCCTTGTTGGTGATAGTCCCCAGGTCCTCTATGTTGCCGATAGTTTCAATGGAAAATTCATAGAATTTCTGCACATGATTGAACGAATCGGTCAAAAGAATTAAAACATTTTTATTTGTGGGATGCTTTTTCGGTATTCCCTCAAAAGAGGTATGAGTTTCATGAATGTTTAATTCTCTTTTTCTGTCAAGATCATATTTTCCCGACATGGCAAGGAGTTTCTGGACATACTTACGGTCTTCCATTTTTTTTTCCATTTTAATTTAGAATAATTTTTGAACTATAAATACTATATACACGTCGTAAAAGTAGCAAAGAAAGATAATACAAAGAATAATTATCTGGAAATTTGGATAATTATTTGTAACAGAATATTTTCATCACTCGGCAGAAAAATTTTTACAAGAAGCATCCTGGTAATAATTGATCGATATTTCTTTATTATCAAGCACAATATTGGCAATAACATAATATATGCGACCTTTCAAAATTGAATTTTTAATGTTCGATTGTGAGTGCAAATGGCAGAAAATATGGTTTTTCAGTAAAATAATCATAATACCGGAGGATAGTAAAATGAATTGAGGAATTTAAGTCAACCTGTGTTTTTTAATGTACTTGACGCTATATACAAACAATATATCAATTGAAAGAATTCATCATCTTGTAAGACATCTTTGAAAAATAAAGAAAATAGAAATGATTAAATCAAGAAGTAAAATTATTCTCATAGCGCTCATCTCCGTTCTTATTCTTATACTGCTCAGCCTTGTTTCGCTGACTATATATTTTAACGTTACGTATCCTGAGAATAAGCTGAGAGATTTTGTGTCCAATTTTTGCAAGGAGAACCTGGGAAAGGCTGTTAAATTTGAAGGGGTCTCCATCAAATACTCAGGAAATATAATTGTAAAAAAATTCAATTTGTCTATCAGCAGTGATTTCAATGACAATATAAGCTTTATACAATCCGAAGAAGCCGAACTGGATATCAATTTCCTGAGCCTGTTCAGGAATATAGTTAAGGTTGAAGGTGTTCACTTTGGAAGAAGCACCATTTCCATCCAGAAAACATTCGGGAAAGATTATGTTGAAAACTTTAAAAGCATTTTTTCTTTTATTGATATATTGCAAAAGCCGGGCTATATAAACCTTGATAACTTCTATGTAACTTTTCAAAAAAGCGACCTGTTTTATCATGAGTTTTTCAAAGAGCATAAGTTGACCCTGGCATGCCGAAATGCCACGATAAAGTTAAAGAGTGATGAGAAAAAATTTACCTATTTTGTCGAAGGGATACTGCTGCCTTACAAAACAGATGAAATAAAGGAAGGGGATATTTCCATTTCAGGGAAATTCTACTATGACCGTGCAAAGGAATCAAAAACAAACCTTGTCATCGATAATTTTGACATGTCAGTTTTCAGCGAATATATTGTGGAAAACCAGCTGAGCAAGATGCTGTTTACCGGTGGATTGTCCACTGATATAGTAATTCTCATGCAGGGAGATGAGTATGGAGTAAAGGGGGATGTGGAAACCAATAACCTGTCCATAACAGCAAGTGGAACACAGCAGTATTCTCTGGTATCCAATGAAAATTTCAATGCTGAAGTTGACATGCGGTTCTCACCGGTAAAAAATTTTATCAATTTCAGAGAATTGCATCTCTATGATGATGTCCTGGATATTGCTTTTTCAGGCAAATATTCTGATTTCAAAGAAGACAAAAATCTGAAATTCAAAGTAAAAACCAATACTATCGATTTAGATGATTTATCACGATGCTTCTCTCCATACATGGATGTCAGTTATAAAGGCTCCTTCAGTTTCAAGGCCAGTGTCGATTATGATCTGGCAAAAAAACAGGCCAGAGATGTCAACATAACGTCTCTCCTGGAAGGTTTTTCCATCAATAAAAGTGAGAAGGGCAAAATCAGTGAACTATTGTCAAACGGCTCAATGAATTTATTGCTTAACCAGAATACCCTGGATATTAACTCAGAATTCAAAATTAATAACTCTGATTTCAGCGTCAAAAGTAAGACAGCTATCAAAGATTTTTATCCTCCTGTTTCCTCGACGACCATGGGTATCTCCTCAAAAAAACTGAGTGCGGAACTGCTCTACGATGTCATCTCCCTTGGGCTGGATAAAATTTTCCTGAACGCCTATAAGGATCAGCAACTGGGGTATGACGAAATATTTTTTCTGCAGAAACCTCTGGGATCTCTCGTGAATGCAAATAATTTCTCGCTCGCATGGAACGCCGATTCCGTGTTTCTAAAAGGAGATGCGGACTTTAAAAAAATGAATTGTGACATTAAACTTGAAAATGGCGCCGTTACCATGGATGATTTTAATCTAGAGGGTTATGATGCACAATACCGTCTGGAACTCCAGGGATACTTCAACAGGGATTACCCTTTCTTTACAATAAAAGGGAACGTGGGACAGCTTGACCTGGGGAAAATGTCCAGGGATTTAAAGAGTGATTTTTCCATGGAGGGGAAGCTTAATATTGATTTTGACTATGAGCTTACCGCGTACCGGCTGTTTCAAATACTCCAGAATTCAAAAAGTAATGTTTCCATAAATATTGGTACCGGCAGAATTAAAAACACGGAAACTCAAAAAATAATAACATCATTTTTAAAAAAGAAAGGGCTTGAAGCGAATGATCTCAACGATCTTGAAATAAACAATTTTTCTTTTATATTATCTCAATCTGGCGAGAATTTCTATATCAGGAATTTTACACTCAATTCCAATTTTGTCAATTTTTCTGCATATGGAACATATGGCTACTATACAGGGCTCAGGATACCTTCCTATGTATCATTGAAAGATACTACAGGGAAAATAATAAGCGTCCCGATGGAAATTTCGGGACGCCTGGAGAAACCTGATCTGCTGCTAAAATCGATCAGCAAAGAGCCGTTGAGTCTATTCCCGGACATCCAGTAATTCGTATATTTTAACCGGGAGTTCTTTTCCCTTGACTTTGATAAGATCCAGTTCACGAACGACCACATTATCTTTCACATGTTCGTAGGTGAATTCGCTGATGATTATATAGGTGCCGTATACCTTGTTTGTCCCTTCGAGACGTGCCCCGAGGTTGACATTATCACCCATGAGGGTGTAATCCATTCGTGACGAAGATCCCATGTTGCCCACAACCATATCGCCCGTGTTGATGCCGATACCTATGTTAAGCTCAGGTTTGCCTTCATTTCTCCAGTTTTCGTTCATTTTATGAAGGACTTCCATCTGCTCGAGGGCGCATTTGCATGCCATGAGTGCATGATTGTCCATTTCGATGGGGGCCCCCCAGAAGGCCATGATTTCATCGCCGACGTATTTATCCAGTGTGCCGTCATACTTGAATACCATGTCGGTCATAGCCTGGAGATAATGATTCAAATGTTCAACCAGCTTTTCCGGTGTCAGCTTTTCTGAAATAGAGGTGAAACCACGGATATCGGAGAACATTACCGTAAGGATTTTTTTCTCCCCGCCCAGTTTCAGCTTGTCGGGACTTTTCAGCAATTCATCAACAACTGATTTCGATACGAATTTCGAGAATGTCTGCCGTATATATTTCTTTTCCTGTTGTTCCGTGAGAACCCGGTAAGTAATTATCAGCGTAAAACTGAGACCGGTCTGTATTATTGGAGTCAGCATGGCATTGATAATACTTGATGAATCAAAAATAACATACGAAGCCACGAGGTAAATAATTGATATGAGAAATACAAAGATTGTAGACATGATAATTGATAATCGGGGAAGGAAAAAACCCAGAAGTATGGCAATTACCAGCATGATTATCAGGTTCTGTGTGGTCGACATTTTATACAGAAAGTCCTGGTTCAATATCGTATTGAGGGCATTGGCATGGTGCTCTATTCCGAAAGTCGTTCCATACGGTGATTTATGCTGATCAGTCGCTATACCTGTTGATGCATAGGCGGCGATAAGAACAATTTTATCCGTAAGGGAAGTGTTTCCTTCCATAGTGCCTTCCCGGGCAAAGAGAAAATAGGGATAGTGCTGAAAGCTGCCGGAACCCCCGATGAAGTTTATATCCATGAATCCCAGTTCGTCGATGGGGATGATGATCTCTCCGTTTTTATTGGGTTTTGCCATTTTGTTCAAGGGGATATTTTTCAGTTTTAAATACTGACCCATTTTGATCTCAACATCATCCTTTCCAATGCCGTAGTAATTCATGGCGAGGATAAGATCAACGTTGGGATAATACCAGCCGTTGAATTTTATCACCATGGGCATCTGCCTGTTTATCTGATCGATGGGATCGGGGAAAACATTGGCAAAGCCGACACCACGCGACGCCCTGAGAAGATCGGGTGTGGGAGGAACCATTTCCTCAACGAGTTGAGGAGAAACGTCAGCCGGATCAACGGGAAATCTCATACGGTTGAGGATATTTATACGCTCTTTCTGATCATTGTATTGTACATCGATTTCTTCCGTTTCAAAAGGATAGTCAAGGAAAACATTGCCGGCCTTTTTTATCGATTTAGCAAGTTCCTTCTCACCCTCTTTATGATCAAGAAATGTTATATCAAAGAAAATCGCCGAAGGGTTGCCGCTTGATATGAAATCGGTAAAAAGGGCATGAACATCCCAGGGGAAGGGCCACTGTACCTGGCGGTCCGAAAAATCCCTGATAGTGGCTTCATCAATACCGAGAATGATAATATCCTTGCGGGCACGGGGATTTATTCTGCCCATGCGGACGCCGTCATCGAGTTTAACGGATTTTTCCGATGGATCGCGCAGAAAGAAGCGGAAGTCGATCGCTCCCCGTTCAACTATATCAAATAAAGTTGTTTGTGTATAAAGTGCCGTGATAATAAGGAATATTACAAAGGTTATGATGAAGCTGATGGTCCTGTTGCGGTCAAATTTTAAAAATTCCATAAATACCTCTCGATGAACTCATAAATATGGGCATATACTATTCAGGATTAAAATAATTTTCAAGCTATTAATTGTGAGCCGTGGAATTATTCATTTAAATTATCGGGAACTCTGATAGAGTAATTCCATAATCAGGGGTGCCTGATTTTTTAAGCTTTTTATATAGTTGACAAAAAAAAAATCCGTAACAGATATTGTTAATTTGTTCATTTAAAGAATTAAAACCGGTCATGGAACGTAGACAGGCAACCGCACGACGGAGATTTGTCAAGTATCGACGTCACTACGATATAAGGGGACCTCTAACAATCAGCTTTTAGATGTTTCCGTATTGATATCGACATCAGGTTTTTTCAATTTATTTATAAAAAAACCTGATTCATGGGGTTGTCCATAATTTGACATAAAAAGGAGAGAAAATTTTGACTGCTAAAGAAAAAATATATGCAATTCTTGAAGAAGCTCTCGGACAGGCAATTAAAGAGGGTGTATTCACTGATACGGGATATCCTGCGATCAAAATTGAATATCCCAAAGATACAAAATTCGGAGATTATGCCACGCCTTTTGCCATGGAATCGGCACGGGTGTTGCGCCGTTCACCCATGGATACGGGCAATGCGCTGAAATCCTATCTGGAAAAAAATACCGGTATCATAGACCGTGTTGATGTGGTTAAACCCGGATTCATAAATATTTTTATCTCCCATGATTATTTGTGCCGTAACCTGCAGGAGATACTTAATGAAGATAAAAACTATGGAAAAAGGGAAAAAGAAAATCCCCAGAGAATAAACATTGAATTCGTTTCAGCCAATCCCACGGGACCCATGAATGTTGTCTCCGCCCGGGCCGCGGCACTGGGAGATACCATCGGTAATCTTTTTGAGGCCTGCGGCGATGTGGTGGAAAGGGAATTTTACGTGAATGATTACGGCAACCAGGTCCACCTGCTGGGCCAGTCGGTTCTGGCAAGAGTAAGAGAGCACCTCGGCAGGGACTTTTCCTTTCCGGAAGACGGATATCACGGAGAATACATTAAAGACATAGCCCGTCATATTATAGATTCTTTTTCACCTGAGTTTGAAGCCATTTCCGGAGAAGAAGACCTGATAACCTTCTGTTCTGAAAAGGCCGTGGCGTATAACGTAGGAGGACAGAAAAAAGATCTGCAGGATTTTAATGTAAATTTCAGCCGCTGGTTTCATGAGCGAACCCTCCACGAGGAAGGCGCAGTTGAGGCGACATTCAACGATCTCGAAAAGAACGATGTCATTTACGAGAGGGAGAACAAGAAATTTTTCCGATCAACTGATTATAATGATGACAAGGACAGGGTGGTGATAAGGGATGACGGTCGTCCAACGTATCTTCTGGCTGACATAGCATACCATAGAAATAAAATAAACCGTAATTATGACCGTATCATCGATATCTGGGGTCCCGATCATCATGGCTATATTGCCCGTCTTGCGGGGGCCATGCAGGCATTGGGATTCCCACAGGACAGGTTTAAAATTCTCATTTCACAGCAGGTGAACCTTGTCATGGAGGGAGAAGCCGTCAAGATGTCCAAGAGGCTGGGAAGATTTTCAACTATGAGAGAGCTGGTCGACGAGATTGGCGTGGACGTGGCCCGTTACTTTTTTCTCATGCGTTCCATGGACAGTCATCTTGATTTTGATCTGGTGCTGGCCAAGAAGCAGAGTTCTGAGAACCCGGTTTTTTATCTGCAGTATGCCCATGCCAGAATCTGTTCAATTTTCCGCGAAGCGGAGAAGCGGGGGATATCATACAAACCCGGTATTATAAACAAGGAATTACTTAATAATGACGAATCGTCAGCGCTGATGAAACACATGATGAAGTATCCTGAAGAGGTTCTTGATGCGGCAGAAACCATCGAGCCCCATAAAATACCGACATATCTACTTCGGCTTGCCCAGGCTTTTCACCGGTTTTACACAGAGCATCGCGTTTTATCCGATGAGGCGGAGATGACAAATACCTATCTGACTCTTGCCGATGCAGTGAGAACCGTACTGAGAAACGGGCTGAATCTTCTGGGAGTTTCAGCGCCGGAACAGATGTAACAATTATGAAGACCGTTTCGATTATATCAACAGGGAATGAACTGCTGTATGGAGCGGTTATTGATACTAACAGCGCCTATATAAGCCGGGCCCTTTTCCCCACGGATTTTATCATCAGCCGGCATCTGACCGTGGCGGATAGCAGTGCAGATCTGGCCGATGCCGTTGAATTCTGCCTTGCAAGTTCAAAGGTTGTCATTATTTCGGGAGGACTGGGACCAACCGAGGACGATCTAACGATTGAAGCCCTGCATAAATTATACAATTTTAATATTGTAATCGACGAAAGTGCATTGAATAAAATGCGGGATGTGTTCGGGAATATGGGCAGGTCTGTTGATGAAGCCGATATAAAAATGGTCTCGATACCCGGAAATTCTATAATAATTAAAAATAATCTCGGGCTGGCACCCGGCTTCATCCTGGAGGTTGAAGATAAAAGCATTATCGCCCTGCCCGGAGTACCGCGGGAAATTGAAGGGATGTTCGTCGAGGGAGTAATGCCGTACCTGTATAACCGGTACGGCATGAGAGAAAAAAAATTCATTTCCATGACCATTGCCGGATTGAAAGAAAGCGAGATCAATGCTAAAATTAAAAGAATTAAATCAATTGATGGCTCTTTTCATTGGGGCATGACCGCACGATCAGGCCTTGTCTCTATTATCCTTGTCGAAAAAATTGATGGAGCTGCTGGTGATAATACAATATATGGGGAGTTCAGTAATATATTTGAAGATAATTTGCTCCTTAATGGTTTCACAAAACCTGAAGAAGAAATCGTTTATTTGCTGCAAAGACATAATCTGACCCTGGCCACGGCGGAATCCTGCACCGGGGGGATGATTGCTGAACGCATTACCGATATTCCCGGCTCTTCACGTGTTTTTAAGGGATCTGTCGTGGCTTACAACAATGATATAAAATCCAGGATACTTCATGTCCCGGATAAACTGCTTCAGGATTTCGGAGCGGTAAGCCAGCCTGTTGCCGGAAGCATGGTCAGGATGATCACTGAACACCTGACTGCCGACATCGGTGTATCGGTTTCAGGTATAGCGGGCCCCGATGGAGGGACTGAGGAAAAACCCGTTGGAACAGTTTGTTTCGGCTTTTACTTTTACGGAGACTTACAGACTGAGACAAAATTTTATCCCGGAGACCGGGAGAGAGTGAGACTGTTTTCTTCTCTTTATAGCCTTGAAAGAATAAGAAGATATCTGAGGACGCTGTAAAAAGAGATGTTTGGGTGTTTTGACGTATATTGCAGGAATTCGTGCGGGAGATAGACAATTAAATATGAAGAAGAGCATCCTGGCCATTCTGTTGATGATGATCTTTTTTTCCATGACCATCCTTCATAGTGCCCTGAACACCGAATCTCAGTTCAAGCAGGGTGTTGAAGCATTCCACTCAGGGAATTACGCCTCGGCTGAATTGATATTTAAAAGAATAATGGACTCCGATGACGAAGAATTGAAGGAACAGGCATGGTTTTTCCTTGCAAGGTCCATATACTATCAGAAAAATTATAAATCAGCATTGTATGAATTTAACAGCTACCTGAATAAATGTCGTACAACGGCATTATGCAATGAGGCTCGTTACTGGATAGGAGAAATCTATTATTCTCAAAAAGAATATAATAAGGCTATCGAGGAATATAAGCGGTATATTGACAAAACCAAGGAAGGTGGTCTGGTTGCCTTCGCGCATGATCGTATCGGTTCAATATATTACTCGCAAAACAGGTATGACGAAGCGATCCTTGAATGGGAAAAATCCATTCAGGCCTGTGACGATAAGAATATGAATGCCTTGAGGATATACAATATAGGAGAGGCCCTGTTTAAAAACAACAAGATGGAAGAATCACTTCAACGTCTGAGTCCCCTGCTCACATCCAAGGCAGATCCTAAAATTATTGCCCGGGCAAGAATAATATCGGGAAGAATTTACCAGCAGAATGAAAATCACAACCGCGCAATTTTACTATTCAGCGGCGTTCCCAGGGACCTGCTGAAAATAACCCCCTATAGCGAGGTTCAATACTTCCACGCCTTATCACTTTTAAAAAAAGGAGATGTTAATTCGGCAAAATCTTTACTTGAAATGTTTTCCCTGATCGGAAAGGATTCTGAGTGGTACCTGCATGCCCTGTTTGAGCTGGGAAAAATACAGGTCGAACAAAACGAGGAGGATAAAGGCCTTCCTCTCCTGGAGGAAGTACGCCAGGCCGTGGGAAAACCTGAATTAAAAAAGGAGGCGGCCAGATTTCTCAGCCGTTATTATTTGAAGAAAGATCCTGCCAGGGCCATACCTTATCTGGAGGATTCCATCTCTTCCAGTACCGGTGATGACGACAGGGAGTCGATGATTCTGCTGGGCAAGGCATATGTTTCTGCCAACAGGTTCGATGAGGCGGAAAAAACTCTGAACAGTTATGCTAAAAAATATCCTTATGATACGGAGATGGATCAGGTAAATTTTCTCCGAGCGAGAATACATTTAGAAAAAAATGAAATAAATCGCGCCATGGAACTCCTGCAGGAATTAAAAAGAGAAAATCCCTTCTCCAAATATCTGAATGAATCAAATTATTATCTTGGCATTGTGAATTTCAGAAAAAATGATTTTCAGAAGGCCGTCTCATTTTTTAACAGCTATCTGAAGATCGGCGATATTGAGAATCGTTATGATGCCATGGTCTATCTGGTCAGGTGTCATATTGAACTAAAGGATCTCAAACGCGGAGATGCTATTCTGAAAAATCTTTTACGTATTTATCCGGATAAAAATGAACTCGCCGATATTCTTTTAGCGTTCATAATGGCGCTGCGGGAAAATGGGAAAAATAATGCAGCGTATATAAATATTCTCATATCCCGATTTCCTGAATCCGCATCGACCATGCGCATATATTTCATCATGGCGAATGAATATTTTGCCGGTAAAAATTTTAAAAAGAGTGCGGAATTCTACCAAAAATATCTGGAAGGCAATCTGGCCCAGGACAGAGGCCTTTCATATTATAATCTACTTCTCTCTCTGTATAATATGGAAAAATATAATGAGGTAATAACGATTATTAAAAAGGGAGATATCCCTCCCATGGATGAGCAGCAATGGAAAGAGATTCCTCTCTTGCTGAGCCGCAGCAATTATAAACTCGGTGAATTTGAAAAAGTGTATAACCAGCTTATTACGGAAAACCTGGAAGTGCTCCCTGTTGATATCAAATTTATTTTTTTTAAAAGCGCAGTTCATTCCGGTGATATTCAGACAGCCCTGAAGGTCATGGAACTTTTCAGTAAAGAGAAGGAATATACCGCTGAAGCCAATTACGATATTGGCGATTACTACGCAAAGAATGGGGATATTGAAGAGGCAATGAGCCGGTATTCTCTGATTATTCGGGAATATCCTGATACCAAATATGTTGATTTTGCAAAAATCGGTTATGCCGATATCTATCTCTCAAGAAATAAGTACAAGGAAGTGATCAGTACACTGCAGGAAATAAAAAACAACGAATTGAGGAACAGGAAGAACGCGCTTCTTATCCTTTGCTATTTCAGCATGGAAGAGTGGAGCAACGCCGTTAACATTACAAATAAAGAGATACAGAGACTGCTGGGAAGTTCCTATGGTGAATCCATTGTAAGGGCGAATCTTAAATATTTTTACATGATCAAAAATGTCGGGCAATTCCAGCGCTTCGCCGGCTATCTGTCAAAATTTCCCGGGAATGAAGTTTACCTGAATTATATGTACGGGAAAATATACTATGAGATCAAGTCTTACAAGAATGCCTATTATTATCTTTACAAAATCAGCCTTAATGAAAATGACTACATGGATGAAACACTTTTTATCCTGGGAGAAATAAGCCTTTACATTTATAAAAACAAATTGCAGGCTCTCAAGTATTTTGAAAAGATTATCGATGTAAATAAAGACAGTGAATTCGGCTACAGGGCCAGGCTGAAACTTTCTCTGCTTTACAATGAAGACGGCCAGCAGGAGAGGACAAGAGACCTTCTTCTTGAAATATTAAAGAGTCCCCGGAAAAAAACATATAATATACAGGCCATGAATATTTATGAATATCTGGGTTTTGATAAGGCCTTATTAAAAGATGTTATAAATTGATCAATGGCGGGATGGAAAAATGAAAGAATCCTATACACTTATCGTGATCAATGGCCCGAATCTGAATATGCTCGGCACGAGAGAAAGAGACATCTATGGAAAACTTACGCTCGATGAAATCAGTGGCATGATTGAAAGCTATGCACGGGAGAATAACATCAAGGTCATATTTTTTCAGTCAAATAGCGAGGGCGAGATCGTCTCTTTCATTCAGAACAATCGCCGTGCCCACGGCCTGGTTATCAATCCTGCCGCCTATACGCACACATCAGTAGCGATCAGGGACGCCATTGCCGCAGTCAGTATTCCGGCAGTTGAAATACACCTCTCGAATATTAATGCCAGGGAGGAATTCAGGAAACATTCTTTTATCGCGCCGGTATGTATAGGGCAGATCAGCGGTTTCGGCTATAACTCATATATCCTGGGAATACGTGCCATCATTGAATACCTGGAAAGCAGAAAATAGGTGATGAAGGCTCATTTCGCGATTTGGCGCCTGCTTATTTTTTAATATCGATAACGAGCCTGACCTTCATTGTTTCCTCTTCGGGGGGAACCGCCTGTTTACTGTCAATAACCAGTCCTATCGTTTTCAGCCGGGAGACCATATTCGGGTAATTTTTTGAAGGCAGGCTGAAAATAATATAATACATTCCTTTCCCGCCTGTTTCATCGCGCTCTTCATCAATAGTACCATCAAGATTCGAGATAAGGTTTCTGACCGAGGAAATATTTCCGGAATAAGGCGTTTCCGGTGCATCATCAGCGTCCTTACCGGCCATTTCATCAACCGGTGCTGATTTCAGGGATTTTGAGGGGGCCTGTACTTCATAGCTCTCTTTCTTCTTTTCCATGCGGTTCATAGTTGCTCCGCTCAGGTTTTCACTGCTTTCCCGTTCATCTGTGAATGCATATCCTTCAGTATGAATTTCCATGGCAAGTTCATGAATAACGGGAGGCAGGGGCGATTCCATGAGCCGCAGGGAGCGTGGCTGTCTTTTTACGGATACCCTCCTGTCCTTCTGTTCTTCAGGAGGAACGGCATCATTTATTTCCCCGGAATTCAATGTTTCTTTGATAATGGACTCTTCCGCTCGATTTTTTTCATTTTCCGACACAAGGTAGGTCTCTTTCTGAATGAAATGAAAGGGTTTGAAAAAAAACACGATTATAAGAGAGACGGCCAGAACGCCTGCAGCTTCCAGGGGAAGTTTTATTTTTATGGGAAGAAACAGCAGTGTTGCCAGATGTTTTAATGATTTTTTCTCCTTTTTTTCGATGACCGTGTGGAGTTCCGCCAGGAAATTTGCAGGCGCCTTTTTCTTTTCCAGGGATGATGTGAGGGAAAAATAGGCGCGCAATGATTCGTATTCCTTCCTGCATGCAGCGCATGATTTTAGGTGCCGGTCAACCGCATGTTTAACTTCACCCTTAATTTCATCGGCGATATATTCCGGCAGAAGATTTTTTATATCATTACAGTTCATTGCCTATCATACCTCGTAATTGTTCCCTGAGAATCTGGCGGGCTCTGGCGAGCCGCGATTTGACCGTGCCTGATTTCATATCAAGTATTTCGGCAATATCCTCATATGTCCTGTCATCCATGTCCTTCAGAATTACCAGGGACCTGAGATCCTCGGGAAGACTGCTGACGGCTTTCTGGATAAGGGCTTCCATTTCCTTCTTCTCATACAGTTTGTCGGGACGAGTCGAATTCCTTCTCGTGTCTCCCGAGGACGTAATTTCTGTCTCCATCCCTTCAACATCCAGGGATTTATTGATCATGCGACGGTGCGACAGAGAAAGATTATTCTTGCATGTATTGACGGCTATTCGGTAAATCCACGTCATAAAACCGGACTGGAACCTGAACCCTTTCAGGCTTCTGTACGCTTTATAAAAAGTATCCTGGGCGCAATCCCTGGCGTCATCGTAATCCCCCATCATGCGGAAACAGAGATTGAATACATTATCCTGATATTTCAGAACCAGGGAATCAAAGGCTGACATATCACCCTCCTGAACGAATTTCCTTATCAGGGCATAGTCCTCATCATCGGTTCCGGATTTTTTCTTTTCTTTATTCATTTAGACAGACAAGCAGGGATTATTGATCGAATTTTTTGCATACAATACCAATAAATTGTTGCGGGAATATAATCAATTCTTTTTCAATCATGTATGAATATATCTCCTTATTTTAAAATAATAGCAGCTGCCGTTATCTTCGGGTCATCGGGCGCCTTTGTGAAATATCTTACACTTCCCGTAGGTGTCATCACTTTTTTCAGGATGGCCATACCGGCTGTTTTATTGTACCTGTATTTCGTCATAACACGGCACCGCATTCCCTGGAGGGGCAGTTCCGTAATGCTTGTGGCCTCGCTGCTGAACGCTTTACGCCTTTATTTCTATTTTATGGGATATACGTATACCACTATTGGAAAGGCCGTCATACTTCTATATACCTGGCCCATTTTCGCTATGCTTTTCGGGATGATTATTTTAAAAGAAAAAATCAACACAAGAAAACTTGTTTTGATGTTAACGGCTTTTTCCGGGGTTGTTCTGATATATAATGGAAAGGACGCCGGCATGAAAAGTGATGAATATCTTGGACTTGCGGCGATTACATTTTCCGCCATGATTTATTCTATAACCGTGGTTCTTTTCAAGAAGGAATCAGTGAGATTCTCAAGCTGGGAAACGGTTTTTTTCCAGAATCTCCTCGGCACCTTCATTTATTTCCCATTCCTTTTCCTGGTTGATTACCAGATGCAGGTCAATCAGGCCCTGGCTGTTGCCACTTACGGCTTGCTCATCGGGCTTGCCGGTTTTGGACTCTTTTTTTCATCGCTGCAGGACCTGAAGGCTTCCACCGTATCTTTTCTCAATTATATAGAAGTGGTCAGCGCCATTACTCTGGGAATTATCTTTTTTAATGAGAAACCGACCATGGAAATGTTTATGGGTGGAGCGCTTATTATTGCAGCCGCTACTTTAGTACAGAAGGAATAGCAGTATTTCTTCAGGCTTTGCTCTTTCGAACCCGGAGATTCCCCGCAGCCAGATGTTTGATGGCATTGGAGAGTTTTTCACAAATGATTTTCGCTCCTTCGCCATTATGGTGATATTCATCGATCACTATGCTGTCATAGTCGTAATCATCATCGAAAGGATTAATGAGCATAACATTGGGATACGAGGAAGCCACTTCTCTGTAAATGGTATTATATTTTTCAATGTTGATCGGAGCATGAGGGCTTTTTGCCAGGAGATTCCGATTGGGCTTGGCAAGAAGGAGGGCAATTATGCGGCAATTTATTTTTCCGGCTCTGTCAAAATAGTTTGTGATATTATATCGGAATTTTTCGGGACTGACATAGGTGGTTTCAGGTTTGCGTCCCCTGTGTTTCTTTATATAATCAATATATCTTTTTTTGAAGCGCAGGGGAAGGATATTCTGGAGAAACCAGTATTCAAAACCCTGCCTCCGGAAAAGACGCGGTGCGGCATCCATCATGCCGGCCTGGAGGATGACTATGTCCGGGGTATACATTTCCAGGAGGTCAACGCCGCCGCCGCCGGCAGTCACGAGTCTTTCCGTGCTGAAGCCGCGTTCCGATTTATCAATTATATCATACCGGGGGAAATTTTCCTTCAGCATGTGTATCCATGTTTCCTCGTATGAGGTCACTGCTCTGGGCATGGCCATGGAATCGGCCGCTATGAGTATTCTCAGTCTATCTTTCATGTCAAGTATGCGTTTTTTTCAGTTCATTAAAATAATGGACGATATTTTTAACCGACTCAAGACCGATTTCCCCACTGTTAACATGGCCGGGATCGATAAAAGAAAAACCCGATACATCATCGGCAGCCCTGATTACAGACATGTCTTTTATGGAACAGCGGTATACCAGGTCAAGAGTAAAATAGACAAGGTTGCTGAAAAGATAACGGTTGGGAAAGGATTTAACATAACTCAATTCTGAAATTTCAAGATTCAGCTCCTCATTGATCTCCCGCTTCAATGCATCTTCCGCGCTTTCAAGTATATCGACGAATCCACCGGGGAGATCAAGCATGCCCCTGGCCGGCTCCCGGGAACGACGCGTGAAAAGAATTTCGCCGTTCTCATTTTCGATAATGGCAATGACTGCGGCACTGGCGTTGATATAATAATGCAGCGCGCATTGTCCGCAGAGGAAGGACATGTCCCCTTCAAGGGTAAAGCGGTCCGATCCGCAACGAGGACAGAATTTCATGATTTTCCCGGGGTAGAACTGTTCCATGGAAGGGGGAAACCTTGACTATCAGGACTCTTGCTGCTGAATAATTTCCTTTGTAAGATCCATGTAATCCTTCGCGCCTTTACTGTCAGGCTTATATTCAAAGATGGTCTTGCCCCAGCTTGGAGCCTCCTGGAGAGAAACATTTTCCCGTATTATCGTTTTGAAGAGCTTGCCGGGAAGACGCAATTCCGTCTCTTCAAGGACCTCCCTGTTAATAGCCTTGCTGGCATTATACATGGTACCGATAATTCCCGTTATCTCCAGGTCCTTATTCAATCTTTTTTTTACCATCTGGACTCCCTCGAAAAGATTGTACATTCCGTGAAAGGGAAGAAACTGGAGCTGGAGCGGAATGAATATTTCCGTTGAGAAACAGAGAGCATTGAGGGTCAATATGCCCAGAGAAGGGGGACAGTCTATGAGAATGAAATCATAACCCTTGATGCCGTCCAGGGCTTCTTTTAATAGAAATTCCTTGGCGGGGAAAGGAAGAAAATCAAGATCCTTGAGGTCATGCTTTGCCGGGAGGACGTCAATGCCGTCGCGATTTACCAGGATATCAGTATAGGAAAGTTCACCTTTCAGAACCTCGAAAATACTTCGCTCCAGGTCCTTTGGGTTTATGCCCAGGTGATACGTGGCCTGCGCCTGATGATCGATATCGATAATCATAACTTTTTTTTGCAACAGGCTTAAGGCAGCGGCAATGTTAACAGTGCTTGTGGTTTTGCCCACACCGCCCTTGTTATTGGAAATGGAAATAATTCTCATAAAGCCCCCATAATTTTACAGCATCCGTAAAACCTGTTACCATTCGAATTTGCTCTTGCTGAAGGAATTTTGCTTAATTTCTTCAAGAACCTTTAATCCGATATGGAGATGCTGGTCTGCATACTTTTGAAAGACCTTTTCCGCACTTTCCTTGCTTTTTATACCACCCTTTTGAAGCGGCATATCAGAAATGAGCATGATGGCTCCAATAGGAATGTTCATGGCATAGGCGACCGAGAAAAGCGTGGCGATCTCCATATCAATAGCCAGTATCCTGTGCTGCATGATATAGTCAATGAATTCTTGGTCAAATTCCCACATGCGGTAATCGGTTGTCATCATAATTCCTGACTTGGGTTTTATATTCAATTCTTTTTTAATGGTTTCTTCGCAAATACGATTAATCCAGAAAGTGGGTTGAGCAGGTACATTGGGATGGAGATAGTGTTTACTGGTACCTTCATCCCTGACACTGGCCGTGGGAATAAGAAGTTCTCCTATTTCCAGTTCGTCATCGATACCGCCGCACATACCCAGCATTATTGCGCACTGAAGTTGATCCAGGTAGGCAAGGCAGTGTGCAATAATTCCCGCCGAGGGTGATCCCACACCGTAATTGATGATCGAAATATCGGACTTTTTATCATGGGCCACTGACCAGTATCCTTTATGCAGTACCGCTCCTGTCATGGCGGCAAAATCCTCCACGTACCGGGGGAAGTTCACCAGCAGGATAGAGGAACAGAATTCATTTATACCTGAACCGGTATAGCGTTCAAGTGTATTCCGTGCATAGGTGTCAGGACGAAGCGTCTGGCTCATAATAGACCTCTGGTATTTTAAAAGACTTGTTATTATCCTTCAAGGGCAGTGTTATAATATTGTTATATGATAGCAGCTCTGTCGCTTTTCAAATATAGCATAGAGAATCCCTTCATTCTGCAGTTCAATAAGGGTATCTGATAAAACTGCACGAAATTGTCGTCTCAATGAATCACCCAGCATAAATCCACATTTTTTCCGGAATTGTTCGAATATGGGTTCTGCGAGCCAGGGTATTTTATCATAAACAGGCAGTATGACATAAAAATCGTCATAGAAAATATCGAAGCTCCGGCCATAGGAATGTGTTGATTCATCGGATGCGTTTTTATTGCTCCCCTTCAGATTTTTCTGATATGCTCCCGGGCGTAAAACCGAGGATACGGCTATTTTTACCGGCGGAACAGGTGCTTTTTGTCTAAGCTTCTCCTGGAACCGGTTCACCACCATATCCAGACCCTTTTTGGTGGTGATGGTTGCGTAGCGGTATTTTTGTGGAACATTATAAAAAAAATAAAAATCATCAGCGCCGGGATCAAGGGGGACAAGAAGGCCTTTTTTTATAAAATCATTGATATCACTATCCTGAGAGAGAGGCTGAATATCCCCGGATCTGACTGCACGAAGGTGGGCAGGGAGAAGATATTTTCGAAGCTCCATTTCCATTCCCGGTGTAGCATGATCGGAGTATATGGGATACTTCTCGATGAAAAGACGCTCAATTCCATATATGGTCGTGCCATAATCATGAAGCGTCCGCACTGTTGCCGTCATTCCGCTATAATAGGTGAGAAAGGAGGCAGCCAGGGAGAAAAATATAACGGCCGTTGCGGATAGAAAAATTAATGTTTTATTTGAAATGAAGCCGGGTTTATTCATATCAATAAATTAAAGTGTCCTTCTATAATGGCATCTCCCTGAAAATAGTGAAATGCTGCACGCTTTTCTATGACTGTATTATGGAAAATGTAGATAAAAATTTTCTGTTGTCAATTAAAAAGTGAATTATGCGGCCGGGAGACGGGAGGTATTTTCTATAATTCGAAGGTAAAATGGCGTTCTTCAAAGAGTTTGATGCAGGCATCAGCTACATCGGAGTCGTACAGTTTATTCCGGTTGCGTTTTATCTCTTCGAGGGCGATATTGATGCCCAGGGCTGCCCGGTAAGGACGATGAGTGGCCATGGCTTCCACTACATCGGCAACGCTGATTATCTTCGCTTCTATAAGAATCCGGTCGCCGGTAATTCCGCCGGGATAGCCTGATCCGTTTATTCTCTCATGATGCTGTAGAACGATATCGGCGATGGGCCAGGGAAATTCAATGGTTTTCAGTATATCATATCCTACGGAGGGATGGGTTTTTATGATGTCAAATTCAGCCTCGCTGATACGACCCGGTTTGCTGAGGATTTCCGAGGGCACATAAATTTTCCCCAGGTCATGAATGAGTCCGGCCATTCGTATCGCATCGAGCTGATCCTGTGTGAGTCCCATCTCAACCGCGATGGCTTCGGCGATATAGGCAACCTTCTTCTGATGTCCGGCCGTGTAAGGGTCACGCGCCTCTATGGTGAGAACCATGGCGTTTATTATCCCATCCATGGTCTTATGGAGCTTTATCAGGCTCTCCCTGCTTTTTTTCTCGGCAAATTTGCGTTCTGTTATATGATTCCATTCACGGAGGGCACGCTCGGCGATATGGGGCATATCGAGCATGGAGTTATCCGATTTCACCACGTAATCAAGGGCCCCTGCCTTCATGGCTTCCACGGCGATATGCTCATCTCCATGGCTTGTAATGACGATGAAGGGAAAAGAAATATCCTCGGTATCCATGGGAAGGATGTCCATGGCTCTTCCGTCGGGCAGCAGATAATCTGAAATGACCAGATCGGGCTGTACTTCGGAAATTATTTCCCTGGCGTGGGCCAGAGTTCCTGCAATCAGAATTTCAATATCATGTGACTTAGCACTGAAGGATCTCTTCACCAGAATAGCATGATCCTCTTCATCTTCAACAAGAAGGATTTGCAGCTTTCGTTGCTTGGTCTCTGTGGTTTCCATGTATAAAATTTATAACCATGTTATAGTGATAAATAGAGGTGTAAAATGGGCTTTTGCCTATTCATGTAAGCATGCGATAATTTTTATAATTTGTCAAGAAGGAAGGAAATATAGTGCCATTTTTTTAGGGTAGTTCTCTAATGCTTAAAAAAGGTTGCGTTTTCCCGTTATAAAAAAATAGTGTATCAATTAGCTGTCCATGGGACTTAATGCATAGTTACAGGATCAGATATGATGAGGTTTTCTTATGAGATATGAAGGAGCTATTTTTCGGCCGTTTAGCGAAGCAAACAGCTACCTTTTACAGTGCACGATAGGATGTTCGCATAATAAATGTACATTCTGCGGCATGTATAAGGATAAAAAATACAGGGTCAGAGCCCTGGATGAAATCATTGATGATATTCATGCAGCTGGCAGATATTATCCCCATACCGAAAAGGTCTTCCTCATAGACGGGGACGCCATTGAAATGGAAACCGATACATTGATGACCATTCTACATGAATTAAAGGTTGTATTTCCGCTTCTCCGTCACGTGGGGACCTATGTGGGCCCCCTGAGCACTCTTAAAAAGTCACTCCCCGAATTAAAAGCCCTGAGAGAGCAGGGACTTACCAAGGCGTACCTGGGTGTTGAAACAGGTAATGATAAACTTCTGGAAGAGATTCATAAGGGGGTGAATCGTGCTGCTATGTTGAAAGCGGGACAGAACCTGGTGGAAGCGGGAATCAATCTTTCGGCCATGGTGTTGCTGGGGATTTCAGGTGAGGACAGGGCAAATGTGGATCATGCCGTTGATACGGCGGAAATCTGCAATGCCATGCGACCGAACTATCTTGCGGCTCTCACTGTGACCCCTGTTCCCGGAACCATTCTATACAACCGGGTCAGAAACGGCACTTTTCATGTCCTGGAACCTTTGGAAACATTGAAGGAAATGAAAATGATGTTTGAAAATATCACCATCGATAATCTTAAATTCGTTGGAGTTCATGCGTCGAACTATCTTCCCGTAAACGGCACTCTTCAACGGGACAAGAAAAAAATGATCGAAACCGTTGATAAGGTACTCAGGGAGGGCGATAAGGCCATGCTCAGAGATGAATCCATGCGGGGACTGTAATTCCATCAAGACAATAAATTCATCGGGATTAAGGGCTTTATTGCTGCGGCGTACCTCAAAATGAAGATGGGGACCCGACGAGAGTCCTGTTGATCCCACCTTTCCGATAATTTCCCCTTTTCTCACCCTGGTGCCGGGTCTTATGAGAATTTCCGAGAGATGACCATAATAGGTGGTCAGGTCTTTTTCGTGCTCTACCACGATAAGATTACCGTAACCATTACGGTTAAAGTCAGCTTTACGGATGATACCGTCGGCCGCGGCCTTTACCGGTGTGCCGATAGGGGCGGCAATGTCAATACCCTGATGAAACGATTGCCGTTTCTTCGTGACGGGATGAACACGATAGCCGAAATTGCTGCTTCTTTTTCCTTCAATGGGCAAGAGAAAGGTCCCTTGTTTATCCGATGGTTCTCTTTTTTGCATATCGTCGGGCTTTTCGATATCTTTTTTTTCAGCTGGTATATCTTTCTGAATAAAGGCGCCGAATGCCCATCCCTCGTCATTGTTGTCTCTTTTCACCAGGAACCACCGTGCTGCCACGCCGTTTATCGTATCATCCTCTTCGGATTGAGCCAGAAGCTGCACTTTTTCCCTGAAGTTCAGATTACCCACAACTTCACTGGACGCGGTCTGCCAGGATCGCAGGCGTACCGAATCGGTATTCACATAGGCATAGACCGGTTCAGGGACCTTTTTTTTCGAATGGATGTGATCCGTATCCGTGATATCGGTAATTTTGTCGAGATCCACGGGATTGTCAATCTGAGTATGGCTGTCCTTTCCCAGGCGTCCGTTAATATCATTCATGAACGCCTTCATTTTTTTCAACAGATCCTGTTTTCTTTTCATATCCTGTGTATATTGTTTATTCACCATATCCTTTTGTTTCTTCCGCTGAGCTTCAAAAATGGTTTCGGAATGAAGCATAAGAGGCATGGCCAGTAAAAGTAGTATGGAAAGGGCCCGTGTTATTTTCATAAAGTTCTCCCGTTCATATATGTATTTATCATCGAATACATGCATATATTTCTTTACTGAAGAATAGTTGTTTCTGAATATACTTGACATATAAGCTGTCGGGGACTGTTTAATATAATAGTGTACGTTATGAATTTCGGAATGACAATGAAAAAACCGACAGCCTATTTACTACTCTGCAGTATTACAGTATTCTTTATTCTGGTGTCCCTGCAGGGCACCGGTATGGCCATAGAGCAGATAATCATGGGCAGGACCGCATATATCCCCCTCAGCCACCTGGAACTCAACAGGGAGTACCGTGTTGCCGGCAGTACGGATACTCTCCCGGAAAAATCCTTCGATTTTAGTGGTTTTGGTTTCAAGGTGGAATACAACCGGAGGTACGGCAGATTCTGTCTCAGCACCGGTCTGGAGTGGGATGTTCTTATGGGGCTTAATGAAAGCAGCGGTATCCGTATACACTATTTCATTCCCGATGTTTCCATGAAACTGTTCCTGATCAAGGACATCGACTTTTATTTCGGCGCAGGACTTGCAGCCCGGGTTCCGGTAAACAAGGTGCAGCTGGGTCCCATCAGTTATGACCGGCATACCGATCTCTGGGGCAGGTTTATCCTGGGATATTCATATGAGCTCATAAAGGGGATTGTGGTAAACGCTGAATTCAATTATGATACGGTCATCACCTTCAGCCAATGGTCCACGGGAAAACGCGAGAGCGATGGGGCTGCAGTGCATGTAGCTCCCGATTATGCCTATGATATAAAATTGTATATCGGAGTGGGGCGAAGGATACAGGGAAAGCTCTAAAGGCACATTGCAAGACCGCTGTTTATACCTTCAATGAGAGCCAGAGCATTAAGTCCCAGGTCCGGCACAAAATATCCTCCCTCAAGAATGCTGAAAATCCGTCCCTGGCAGTTCCTCGCTGCGAATTCTCCCGCAATAATACCGATCGTCCTGTAATCGTCCGTGGAAAGATTGCTGCCCCAGTCCTTTTCGTACTGGTCGAAGCCTGCGCTGATGCCTATGATGTCAGCTTCGGTTATTTTCCCCAGTTCTATTCTGGTTTCATCGATGAATTCCCGGGGAGTAGATGACTGAATATTGAGGACCGATACATTGTCGTCATATTTAAAAATAGTATCCGTGCCGTCGCCGAAATGCAGGTCTATATCGAGGATTACGGCCCTTTCAATTTTTTTTGTCCTGATAAGCCTGGATATTGCTATGGCCATATTGTTAAAAAAACAAAAACCCCAGTTCTGATCAGGACTGGCATGATGCCCGGGAGGACGAATAATACCGAAGGCATGGATACCCTCCAGGGCAAGCTCACTGCATAAGATGGCTCCGCCGGCGGCGAGACAGGCTACATCATATCTGCCGGAATCCTGTTTTTCCGATTCAAGAAGGCCCTGGGAATGGCAGAGCAGGATGTCGTCTTCACTGCAGGGACCTGGTTCCATAACGGGAAAATGATCCATGAGAGTCTGGAATATAGATGTTACCCTGTTGGGTTGCTCGCAGGACGCCGTTGAATAATGGGTCGCATAACGGGAATGATAAATTAATCTTGTTTCCACGCTCATATATGCCTCCGGGCAATTACATCCTGGCAATGTAGTAATTGATAATCTTCGGGACCGGTTTTGTCAATGCATTTTAGGCCGTGGCTAGAAGAGACGTCCAAGTATTACGGGCAGGGCATATTCAACACGCATTATTCTCTCTCCCAGTTCAACGGGAATAAATCCTGTCTGTTCCAGAAGGTGTATTTCATAGGGGATGAAACCGCCTTCAGGGCCGATAGCCAGCGTAACAGGCGTTGTGACATTGCGGGGACAGGAGTGGCTCTCATAGGGATGGGCAACCAGTGCAAGGGTTTCTGCTGCCAGTGAGGGGAGCTCATCTTCCACAAAAGGCTTGAAGAGAGGTCGCAGATGGACCCGTGGAAGAATGGTGTCCCTGGCCTGCTCCAATCCCAATATAAGCTCTTCTTCAATTTTATCGGTAGAGAGAAGAGGGCTCTGCCAGTAGCTTTTTTCGACGCGCCAGGATCTGATGATGTAGATATTTTTTATGCCCATAGTGGATGCGCAGTGAAGTACTTTTTTCAGTGTTTTGGGCCTGGGAAGGGCCAGCACCAGCGTAACGGGAAGGGCCTCGGGAGGCGCTGTATCAAGCGTTACTTCCATGAGTGCGGAATTGTCTTGCAGGTCAATGATGTGTCCTGTCCCCCGGAGCCCATTCAGTTTCCCTACTTTCAATGTATCATGAAGCCCGGCGCCATGAATATCAACGAGATGACGAAACCGCCGGTCTTTTAGCTGCACCCTGGTCCCTGATATGAAATCATTTTCGAAAAGTAATATCTGGTTCATGGCCTGTCATGCTCGTGCATTAGGGGTTCTACATCAAGATATTTATGGACCAGAATGATCAATTATTTTGTCCGATGATGATAGAGACCGCATCATTGACAGTTATGTCATAACTGAATTATGCGTGGTTCAGAAAAATATGCGATGGAAATTGCGCGGGCGTGAGAATATTATTCGGACATCTGACATCTGAGTGATATGCCCGGTACGTAAAGAAAGAACAAATAATGCCGTACTATGCTTTTAAACCGGCCGATGGCATGGAAATTACGTTATGATTGCGCCGATGTCTGCTGATCTTTCTTGGGAAAACGGGGTTTCGCAAAATTAACCCGGATATTCCTTCCCATGATTTCATTGCCGTCAAGTTGTGCAATGGCAGTGTTTGCATCGTTTTCGCTGGCCATTTCAATAAAGCCGAACCCTTTGGATCTGCCGGTATACTTGTCTATGATGATCTTGGCAGATTTCACCTCTCCATGTGATTCGAAGAGATTTTTCAGCGAATCCTCTTTCATTTCATAGGAGAGGTTTCCCGCATAGAGATTTACTGACATACAAGTACCTCGTAAAAATATGATTTAGTAACTTCTTTAAGGGGAAAAGCCGCTGTTTGTATTTGTTTATAACGGGCTGAAGTGTGGTTGGTGATTCAGAGTTTCTCGATAAAGAAGTTTTCTGAATAAAAGATCGGCGCATTTTAAAAGTGAAATGCAAAGATACAATATCTTATAGTAAGACAGTAAGATAAAGTCAAGAAAAAAATTATTCCAGACCGGGCATGTGAGCCATGAATGATTTAAAAAATTTTTCGTCGTTGAAATCCGATTTTTCTTTGATAATGCCCCCGGCCATGTCGGCATGCCCTCCGCCAAAACCGATCCCCCTGAGAACATCCTGGATAATTTTTGACGCATTCCAGTCCTGTCGCTCGCTTCGGACAGAGATGTTGATCTTGTCTTCATTGTCTGCGCAAAGAATAACGAAATCAACCTCCTCGAGAGCCAGGATAAAATCTCCCAGTATTCCCAGCAGGTTCTGATTGCACCCCTGTGGGAAATAACAAAAGGCCACACTTTGTTCAATTTTAAGATTATCTATGACATACCGGTAAAAGTTTAAATCCTTTGTCTGTATATAGTTACGAAGAAGAGAGTTCACCTGCGATACGTTAGCTGCGCTGTAGAGGTTGGCGTAGGCGTCGATATCATCCTCGCTCACGCCGCGGGTGAGAAGCGCGGTGTCCATGTTGATACCTATGAGAAGCACTGTAGCCGTGTCGCGATTTATAACGATATGGCAATCACGAAAATATGAATAAATGATCGTTGAACATGCACCGTATCCCGGCCTGATGTCGATTAGCGGAACGTCTTCCGGTGACATAACGTTGTGGTGGTCAATCACGGCAATTTCATCGCCTATAAGATCAGTAACGTTTTTATTTCCCTTGCATCCGTCGACAATTATTATCCAGTCAGCCTCCGTGAGAGGGTATTCCGATGCATGGCGGATATCAATACCGAAATCATCTATCATTTTTTTAAGGGAGTCGCGCTGCACTTCTCCTTCAAAAATAATCGATGTTTGTATGGCAAACTGTAAAAGGAGTATCTGCAGGCCGAATGCAGCTGCTACAGCATCGTGATCGGGAAAATTGTGTGTCTGAATGTAGATATGATCTTTTGTTTTCAGGCGGTCTATAAGGTTTTGTATAAACATGGTAGTATAATCAGTGAACGGCACAACGTTAATAAACGTGATAATGGTAATTTAAATTCAATCCAGTATATATTACAGGTTTTTTAAATGCAGACGTCAAGATAAAAAAAGGCCGTTTTTTTTAAAAAACGGCCTGTCACGTAAGAGGTGATCGGTAATCGATAATTTCAAATAGCGTTGATAATTGTATTGAGCGTCTCTTTTGCATCACCGAGGAGCATGGTGACATTGGACTGCGAATACAGAGAGTTTTCCACGCCGGAATAGCCCGGTTTCGTGTCCCTGTTACAGACGATGACGTTTTTTGCCTCATGAACGTT